>Ga0209017_10000492_pt1 | contig 38595 bp, 22 predicted proteins | sample YNPBryunderm2012_FD_185812 | JGI IMG/M metagenome (GOLD analysis project Ga0209017, IMG submission 185812) | Anoxygenic and chlorotrophic microbial mat microbial communities from Yellowstone National Park, USA - YNP Bryant MS undermat 2012... ...
GATTGACTGTCGAGCGGATCCGTGAGTTTGCGAAGGTGTTGCGTCACCATCAGCCCGGATTATTATTCGGTCATGCTCATTCGCTTTATTTGCTGGCTTGTCAATTAAAAAAAGCAGGGATCACCGACATTCGGCCCCGGGGAATCATTGCCACGGCGATGCCGCTTTATGACTGGCAACGAAAACTGATTCAGGAAGTTTTTGAGGTCGCGCCGACAAACCGCTACGGCTGTGAGGAAGTCAGTTTGATCGCCAGTGAATGTGAGCAGCATCATGGATTACACATCACCTCCGAATCGATTTTGACCGAAGTCGAATCCTCCGGTCATTTACTCGTGACCGATTTATCGAATTTCGCCATGCCATTGATTCGCTACCGAGTCGGGGATGTTGTTGTTCCATCGACTCGGCTGTGCCGGTGTGGCAGGGGTTTACCACTTCTGGAACGGGTGGAAGGGAGAGATGCGGACTTTGTGGTCACGCCGCGGGGGGAGCTGATTTCCGGGATCTCTTTGACGGAAAATTTTGCCTTGCACCTTCCGGGCGCGGCGCAAGTTCAGATTATTCAGGAAGAACTGACACGACTGCGAATTCGGCTGGTGGCCGAGGAGTCATTTGCCACGGCAAGCCGAGAAAAGCTGGCAGAGCTGGTGCGGGAATTATTCGGTCCCACGATGCGTTACGACCTCGATCTCGTCGAGGCAATTCCGCAAGAGCCTTCGGGGAAATATCGGTTTTGCGTATCAAAAATTGCAGACCGGTATTTGCAGGAGTTGTCGGTATGATGCCGCGTGTGTCGATCATCGTGGCAACCAAAAATTATGGCCGATATCTGCCAGAATCGATCGAATCGATCCTGGCTCAGACAATTTCGGACTGGGAACTACAAATTGTTGATGATGGCTCGACAGATGATACTTCGACACTGGTTCAGCCATATTTGCAGGATCGCCGGATCCGGTATCTCCGTGCGGATTGTCTGGGGCAATCACGGGCCAAAGTTCTTGGATTGCGGCTGACGACCGCCGAGTATGTCGCCTTTCTCGATGCCGATGATGCCTGGTTGCCGAGCAAACTGGAGAAGCAATTGGCGTTATTTGCTGGGCAACCGAATCTGGGCGTCTGCTACACACGCCGCAGCTTGATGGATCGTGACAGTCAGCCGTTGCCAAGCTCGAATTCAGCGAGGTTGCCCCGCGGGGAAATTCTTGCGGAACTTTTTCTGAAGAACTTCATCTGCTTCTCAAGCGTCATGATCCGACGGAAGGTGTTTGAACATGTTGGCGTATTCGATTCTGAGTGGGATCTCGCGATTGATTATGCCTTGTGGTTAAAAATTGCCCCTCACTATACGTTTGATTATGTCGATGAGGTCCTGGTGAGATATCGCACTGGCCATGGCAATTTGTCGAAAAAGCTGGCTGATCGGGTCGCCATTGCCGAAGCGATCATGAATCGAGCAATCTTTCGGCGGCAACTCGGGCGTCACCTCCCAGCTTCGGTGGTGGCCGAAGGGTACGCTTCCACCTTCCGTTCTCTCGGTTATGCATTGCGTCAGAGTGAACCAAGTCAAGCAGTCCGCTGGTATCTTCGAGCCTGCCGCTGGGGAGGGCCTCGCTGGCACGCATCGATCAAAGGCTTGGCCGCCGTCGGATATCACTGGCTTCGCGGCCGAAGGGTAGGCAGCGCACCTGAAAATCTCTCCGAAAATTTTTAGTCGCTTTGTTCGGCAAATCGGCAGCGATGCGGTTTCATTCTGGAAACATCCTCAAACAGTCGTTTCCTGATCAAATTTGCGTGATGACTGCCCTCACAAACTTTCCGTCATGAAAGACATACAATCGGAGGATGACCGAGCCAACGATAAAACGTCGCTTTTCCCCTCCGGCTCAATTTGGCGGACTCGACGAATCCGGGTCATCAGGTTACGATGAAAGTGAATTGTCCGGTGACACCGTCACAGAGAATCGGCGGGTCACACGGGGATTGCGGGTGATTTAGGATTATTACCTTCGCCGAGCGCCGCTGATTATGCCGACGCCGACGTCTCTGATTCGAAACTTTTGCATCATCGCGCACATCGACCACGGAAAGAGTACCCTGGCCGATCAGTTTTTACTGAAAACCGGGACGATTTCCGAACGGGAGATGCGGGCACAAACGCTCGACAGCATGGATCTCGAACGGGAGCGGGGGATCACCATCCGCATGCACCCGGTGACAATCTATTACGATTATCAGGGCAAACGGTACGAGTTAAACTTGATTGATACTCCGGGTCACGTCGATTTCAACTACGAAGTTAGCCGTTCCCTCGCTGCCTGTGAAGGTGCCATCCTTCTCGTGGATGCGTTCCAAGGAGTCCAGGCGCAAACTGTGGCAAACGCCTTTCTCGCCATGGAGGCCAATCTGAAGCTGATTCCGACGCTGAACAAGATTGATCTTCCGCATGCTCGACCCGATTTCGTAATCGCCGAGATGGAACAGGCGGTATTTACCGACCCGAACGAGGTCTTGAAAGTCAGCGCCAAAGCCGGGATCGGTATTGACGAGCTTCTGGCGGCGGTCATCGATCGGATTCCCCCCCCGGCTGGCGATCCGGCCGCCCCGCTCAAAGCACTCATTTATAACAGCCATTTTGACACCTACAAAGGTGTCGTTGTGTATTGTCGGCTTGTCGATGGCGAACTGAAGCTTGGCCAGCGCATCCGGTTGATGCGAACCGGCCGAGAATATGTCGTCACCGAGATTGGCCAGTTTCGCCCGGCCATGCAAAAGTGCGACGGCCTCGCGGCCGGGCAAGTCGGATATTTCACCGCCAACATCAAGACGATTCAAGATGTCAATATCGGTGACACGGTGACCGATGCCTTCCAGCCGACGGCGGAACCACTTCCCGGCTACAAAGAACCGAAACCGATGGTTTATTCCGGACTGTATCCCGTCAATAACAATCAGTTCGAGGATCTTCGCGAAGCTTTGGCCAAGTTGAAACTCAACGACAGCAGCTTCGTCTACCAGCCCGAGGTCTCCGACGGTCTTGGCTTTGGCTTTCGCTGTGGCTTCTTGGGGATGCTTCACCGCGAAATTATTCAGCAACGCCTCGAGCGTGAAAGTGAACTTGAGCTCGTCCAGACGGCTCCCAACGTGACTTACGAAATTGAAAAAATCAACGGGGAGGTAATTCAAGTTCACGGACCCCAAGATGTTCCAGATGGCGGCGGAATCAAGGAATTCCGGGAGCCGATCGTAAAAATCAGTTTCTTGATCCCCTCAGCCAATGTCGGCGATTTGATGACGTTGTGTCATGAACGCCGGGGGACATTCGTCCGAACCGAGTATCTCTCACCACAACGGGTGATTCTTGTTTTCGAAATGCCCCTCGCGGAGGTGATTTATGATTTGTACGACAAGCTCAAGTCGGTCACCCACGGCTACGGCACGATGGACTACGAAGTGATCGGCTATCGGCCAGCCGATCTTGTTCGCCTGGATATTTTGGTGCATCATCAACGGGTCGATGCGTTGTCGATCATCGTTCACCGCTCGGCGGCAGAAAAGCGCGGTCGAGCCGTACTGAAGAAACTTCGAGAGGAAATCGATCGTCATCTTTTTGAAGTCGCCTTGCAAGCTGCGATCGGCTCACGCATTGTGGCCCGGGAAACGATCGCGGCCATTCGCAAGAACGTGACCGCGAAATGTTACGGTGGCGATATTACTCGCAAGCGAAAATTGTGGGCCAAACAAGCGGAAGGTAAAAAGCGAATGAAGGCAATCGGGCAAGTGGAAGTGCCACAAGAGGCCTTTTTAGCCGTGCTCGAAAGCGGGGACTGATCCTGACGCTGCCTTCATTGGGTTTGGGCAGTTGCACGCCAACCGTGATCCATGCCCTTTGCCGCCTGCAATTCAGGAAATTTCCCAGTTCATCCGGGCATGCTCGTGAATTCTTCCCAGGCGACTTCTGGCCCATCCGGATCCGCGCAGGTCACCCCGAGCGTGACACCGGTCCTTCCGTCGATCGACTGGATCGACTCGGCAATTCCAGCCACAGCCCCCAAGCCCGCCGTGTCAGGCGAAGTCCACTTGGCAGTCGCTGATCTCATTCGCCGTTTTATTCAGGTGATCGTCGCATTTTTTTGCCTGTTCTTACTGGTGCGGACAATTGCCCTGGAACCCTACGGTGTGCCGACCGGCAGTATGGCGGAATCACTGATCGGCAATCACCGCGAAGCCATTTGCCCCCGTTGCGGCTTTCCGTTGCGAGTCGGCGAGCCGAATCGCGAGGGTCGCAGCAATCGTTCCTTCATCAGCAGTTGTCCGAACTGTGCGGCACGCGTTGATTTGAGCGAGAGCCCGGAAGTTCCCGGCGATCGTGTTCTGGTTGACAAAAATTGTTTTGAACTGAGATCGCCGCGACGCTGGGAAATTGCGGTGTTCCGTTGCCCGGTTGATTCCAGTAAACCCTACGTGAAGCGTGTGGTTGGTTTGCCGGGGGAATTTGTGCAAATTCGCGATGGCGACCTGTACATAGACGGGGAATTGTCACGAAAATCGTTAGCGCAGATTCGGGAAACCCGAGTACTTTTCTTTGATATGAATTATTTGCCGGTTCCAGATGGTTGGTCATGCCGCTGGCTGATCGAGGTTGGGACTGGCCCAAATTCAACGGTCGCTGATGAATTGCTTCCCCATCCTAGCCCAGCTTCACCTGATCTTATTTCGCAAAATTCGATAATTGTCGATGGTAAGACGCTCCGCTTCGAGGCGACGGCTTCCCCCGAGGCTGCGGTCGGAGTCACGTACCGCCACTTTCACTTGGATCTTCAAGAGGATCAACCGGTGCGAGACTGGTTAGACTATAACGGTCTGCCGCCGGAAACGGGCCGGTTTCGCCCGGTGCAGGTCGTAATGCCAGCGGTGCATGATTTCATAGTGGAATGCGATCTGGAATTGCTCGCTGGCCCAGGGTTGTTTTCGTGTCGGCTCGGGGACGGTGGCGATCACGTCACGGCCGATATCCCGATCGGCCAAGGGCCTGGTCGTTACCGTGTCACCGGCCAAGCGGAAGTCGAGCGTGGCAAGATCGCACCGCCGCCTGTGAGCATTGACGCGACGGCCGCCAGCCTTGAACCCGGCCGGAGCTACCATCTCGAATTTGCCTTCGTTGATCGTCGAGCGACGCTGGCTATCGACGGCCATGTGATCGTGCCAGTGCTAGATTTACCTGCAAAATTTCGGCGAGGGGCGGTGCGGCGGCCGTTGCAATTCGGGATCCGCGGCGCGGCTTTGGCCATTCACAATCTCAAGCTGTACCACGACATTCATTATCGAGCCGAAGGCCGTAACGGCATTGATTTGCCTTTCCGGCTTGGAGCAAATGAATATTTTATGCTTGGCGATAATTCTGCGGATTCCCACGACAGCCGGGAGTGGTCAATCGCTGGCGTCCCCGAAGAAAACTTTATCGGAAAACCGTTTCTCATTCATCAGCCGTTGCGGCTGGTGCGTTGGCGCATCAACGGCCGCGATCGTACCTTCCAGTCGGTGGACTGGACACGGCTCCGCTGGCTCCGATAATGAAAGTTCCGAGAGATGCCGCGAATCAGCGGCATCATAAGCGTTTATTGCAGAGGCTGGCATGGCAGAAAGTTCACAGCAGTCCACCGCGACCGTCGTCCGCCCTCTTTCCAGCCAAGCTCCAGTTCATCCGGCCGAGCATCCCCAGCAGCGTGACACCGTCCGCGAGATCATCGAAACGATTGTCTTCGTTGTGGCGCTCGTGTTAATGTTGAAGCTGTTCATTGTCGAGGCATTTGTGATTCCCACCGGATCGATGGCGGAAACATTATACGGGTATCAGATCATTGTCAAATGCCAAGAATGCCAGTTTGAATATCCGGTCAATGCCAGTAACGAAGCGGCACCGGCGGATGGTATCTCCCGGCGGCTTCTCGGTGCCTGTTGCCCGAATTGCCGCTACCGTGAAACCTTTGACTTGAACGACCCCAAGAAACGATCGAAGGACCAGTACAGAAGCGGTGATCGAGTCCTTGTCCATAAACCGTTCTATTCCGTGCGGGAGCCGCAGCGTGGTGATGTCGTCGTCTTCAAATATCCGGTCGATCCCCAAGTCAACGGGGAACTGCAAAATTACATCAAGCGGCTCTGGGGCTTTGGCGGCGAAACGATCGTAATAAATTCCGGCGACCTGTATCGGACCACGGCTTTGACGTATCCGGGTGAACGGGTGGGTGAGGATTCCGGCCCGGTTTACCCGCAGCCAAAATCGCCGTTGGATGCCTGGTTCGGACCGGAAGTCGAAATGCATAGCCGAACTCAACCCCGGTTCGAACCGAACGGCCCGGATTACACGTATCACAATGCACCCGAGGCATTGCGACTGTTTGAGCAATCGCGGCGTTCCGCATTTTCCCAGCCCGCCGAATCCGGATTTGAACTGATTCGGAAAGAGAACGAACTTGTGCTAGCGATGCGAAGAATCGTTTACGACAACGATTATCAGTCACAAACATTAATTGAAAAAGGTGTGCCTTCTCGGTGGGGATTTGAGCCGAATTCCGGTTGGACAGCTTCACCGGCCAAGGGTCCGAAGTTGTTCCAGCATCAAGGTGAGGGGCTCGGCTGGCTCCGCTACCGCCATCTTGTGCCTCGCACCCGTGCCGACTGGGAGAAACTCCAGGACGGTTATCGCCCCGATCTTCTTCGACCGTCACCGATTACGAACTTTATGGGTTACAACAGCGGTGTCGAACAGGGAGTCGGGGCATTTCGCGAATCGACGGAATTCTGGGTCGGCGACTTGGTTCTCGAGACCCAAGCAACGGTCAGCCGGGATAACGCTCAGATCGTCATGGAATTGTCTAAGGGAAGACATCGCTACCAGGCGATTTTTGATCTTGGGCAAGTTCGTCTGTTGCGGACTGGCCCGAATGGCCGGGAACTGGCAGTCCGACCCGGCGGCATCACTGGCCCTGGAGTTTATGACCTGCGTTTCGCCAACGTCGATTGTCGTCTGCGTGTCTGGGTGAATGATCAGCCGATCGATTTTGGCAGCGATGCTGATTACACCCCCGATCCTCCGCCAAGCGAATACGAGCCCGAAGATCGCTTGCAGGAAGGATGGACCCGAGCGAATGACATCGATGCGCCAGCCAGCCTCGGGGCCAAGGGCGAGGTGAGTTTCTCAGGGCTGAAACTTTGGCGCGATACGTATTTTACTTATTCGGACGGTGGGCCCCCTTTTGAAGGAGTGGCCGAGTACGCCGACAGTTATTACGTTCAACCGCAGCATTATTTGTGCCTGGGCGATAACAGTGCTCAGAGTTCGGATAGCCGCAAGTGGGGCACCGTGCCGGAACGCTTATTGCTCGGTCGAGCGGTGGCGATCTTTTTTCCGCTCAATCGCATCGGCATAATCCGCTAACCAATCAGCCATCACCGGCTGAGGAGCAAATGCTGAGCGGCGAGATTGAAATTCGAGTTCGCTATGCTGAAACAGATCGGATGGGCTTGCTCCATCATGCCAATTATTTGATTTACTTCGAGCAAGCGCGGACAGATTTGTTGCGGAGCCTGGGTGTGACTTACAAAGCCCTGGAAGATCAGGGCTTTTTCCTGGTGATCACGAAAGTCGATGTCCGGTATAAAAACCCTGTATATTACGACGACGTTCTGAAAATCCGAACCCGCGTCCTCCGTACGACACCGGTACGGCTAGAGCACCATTACGAGGTGATCCGCCCTGATGGTAAGCTGGCTGCCGAAGCAACCACGACCTTGGCCTGCGTCGATCGGGCCGGCAAGTTGCAAGCGATGCCGGCGTGGCTGACGGAATCACGGCCTGCTTCGGCTCTGGAAAGTACTGGGTCCGGCTGACCCTGGGAAGGAGGGATCGTGCAACGTCTTGTGATCCATCACATCTTGCCTGTCGTCTTTGCCCTGATCCCGGTGCTTGCTGCTGTCCTGATTTTTGTGGCCATTCCCGGCGAGGCCCGCCATGAATATTTGACCCGGGCTATGGCGAATCCGATTGACTGGGTGATTATCTCCCTCGGTCTGTCTTTGTTTTTGATCCAGACGATTCTCGCCTGGAAAGCATTGCATTGGGAAGAAACCAGCTTCAATGAGCGGCCCGACCGTTGGCTGACTCATCTCGCACAGGCGGCCGAGTGGTTTCCGCTCCTCGGATTGCTCGGCACAGTGGCGGCGATCCTGCAAACGTTTACGGCGATTCCTCTGGATGTGCAACCGAACCCTCGGGAGATTATTCGGAACTACGGTCCCGCCATCACTGCGACCGGCAGCGGCTTGTTTATGGCACTCGTGAACATTTTGCCGGCGTGGATGGTAATTGCGGGCAGATATTTGATCCGCAGTCTGGCGGGTGAGGCGGCGATTGTGCCCCTGACCCCGGCCAACCCCGTTCATGTGACGCTGCTGCCAGCGTCGCGTTCCCGGGAGGGCAAGGTGTGATCGTACTCCCGAAACGGTCGGTCACCCGCTTCTTTGTGCCATTGATTGATGTGTTGATTTTGTTGTTTTGCATTTTTCTTTTGATGCCGTTTGTCAGTATCCCTGTGCCTGCTGATTCACCGCCGACGCTGGAAAAACCCGCTTCAGCCGATCTGTCATCTCAATTGCTCGAATTGCAACAGCAACTCGCGGATGAACGACGACGGGTGCAGCGGTTGTTGCGGGAACGGTCGGAACTTGCCTCGCAGATTCATGTAACCGTTCTCGAAATTGATGCGGCAACGGGGCGGTTGTACAGTTTCGATCCGAACTCGCCGGAACTTCGCAGTGAAATCCGGGATCAGGCCGATGCTCAGCGGTTAATCGATCGCCAGAAACGGCGGAGTGGTTCGCGGGAGGTCTTTTTCTTAATTTTGTATCCACGGGAATTGACGGGTTTCCCGCTGCAACGGCAGGTGGAAAAGTATCGTCGCTGGTTTAAGGATGTTCCCCATGGATTTGACAATCCCTGGGCCAGCTTGAGTGGATGAGGCGGCAATCCATGGCACGCACTCCGAGCATTTTCATTACCGGTGCAAGTGGCGAAATTGGCCAGGCGTTGATCAGGCATCTTGCCACTCCAGCCGCAAAACCGGTGATCACTCTCGATATCAATCCGCTTCCCTCGCAGCTCGCCTGCCGCGTCCGGAAAGAGTTCACGGGGTCGATTCTGGATCATGCGTTGATGGAGCGGATTCTTGCCGAGTACGAGGTGGATCGAATTTTTCACTTGGCGGCGTTGTTGTCAACTCGCAGCGAGTTTTCACCGGCGTTGGCGCATAAAGTCAATGTGGAAGGCACATTGAACTTACTGGAATTTGCGCAACATCAGGGGGAATCGCACGGTCGGCGAGTCGGTTTCTTTTATCCGTCCAGCATCGCCGCCTACGGAATGCCGGATCTGGCGACGAAAGAGGCGGCGGGTGCCGTCACGGAATCGCAATGGAACGAGCCCCGCACCATGTATGGGGCAAACAAGCTGTATTGTGAACACTTGGGCCGGTATTACGATCGGTATTATCGGCAACTGGGCGTCGGCGGGCCAAGCGGGATGGTGGATTTCCGCTGTATGCGATTCCCGGGGCTGATTTCCGCCGTGACTGTTCCCAGCGGGGGCACCTCGGACTTTGCACCGGAAATGCTTCACGCGGCCGCTCGAGGTCAGCCGTATTGTTCCTTTGTGCGGTCGGATACTCGGATTCCGTTCATGGTCATGCCCGACGCGGTCGATGCCATCTTACGGTTGATGGCAGCAGATAAAGCCCGATTACGGCAAGCGGTCTACAATGTCCGGGGTTTTTCCGTGTCGGCCGCTCAGGTGGAAACTCTGGTCCGTTCCGCGTTCCCGAATGCAACAATTACGACCGTTGTCGATCAGCACCGGCAAGCGATTCTCGACAGTTGGCCGGCTGATGTCGATGACCATGCCGCCCGCGAGGACTGGGGCTTTCAGCCACGCTTTGACTTCAACGCGGCATTCCATGAGTATTTGATCCCAGGAATCCAGCAACCGAATTCTACAGTTTGAATCTCTCCGGCATTTTCCTGTGGAGAAGCAAGTACCCCGTCTTGTTGTGGATGATTGAACTTCACGGTTTTGCTTTTGAAGGGATGCGAGCACCGCCAGTCCATTATTTCTGGTCGGCTGCAACTGATTTCCTATGATGCCAGTGTCAGAGTTTCCTAGGACAATTGTTCGTCATCACCCCGATCCACTGATCCATCCATGAGTACTGCCGCGATCAAGCCAAAAGGCCCCCGTATGACAGCCCCAGAAGAAGGCCCCATCGGCTGGGCATCGACATACTTATCTTCCACCGTCGGATTAAAAATTCTGGTCGCGTGTACGGGATTATTACTGGTTGGCTTTTTAATTGTGCATATGTTAGGCAACCTGAAGGTACTCTTCGGTCAGGATGAAATTAACGCTTATGCTTATTTTTTGAAGCACCGGATCGGACCGTATCTCTGGATTGCCCGTGCGGGGTTGCTGCTGATTTTTGTTGCCCACATTGCACTAACTTTAAGGTTGCATTCTCGGTCATCAGCCGCTCGCCCGATCGGTTACATTTATCAGCGCACGGCGCAGGCCAGCCTGCAATCACGGACGATGCTCCTGACTGGCCTTGTGATCGGCTTCTTTGTCGTATTTCACTTAGCGCATTACACATTCGGCTGGGTTCATGAAGCGCAACTTCCAGACGGCCGGCAAGTCAATTATCTGAACTTGATGCAAGTCCTTCCTGATGGCACCGAGCGGCATGATGTTTATTCGATGGTGGTCGCTGGATTTCAGACTCCATGGATTGCATTACTGTATATTGCAACTCAGTTGGTTTTATTTGCACACTTAACTCACGGTATTCAAAGTACGATTCAAACGCTTGGCCTGAAAGGTGGTCGATTCTCGCCATTTTGGACGGCGTTTGGCTATGCCGTCGCGGGTACGATCCTTGTGGGTAATCTGGCGATTGTCTTGGCAATTTGGTCGGGCCTGGTACCGGCGATCTATCCGATGGCGAAGTAACTGCGGAGCTTATGCCTGGCAGGCTTGATACTATTCTAAAGAGATCGGCTCAACGTTATTGAGGTATCGGGTTATGAAATTGGATTCGAAGATTCCTTCAGGGCCGCTGGCCGAGAAGTGGTCGTCATTCAAAAAGAATCAGAAGCTTGTGAATCCTGCGAATAAGCGAAAGTACACCGTGATTGTTGTAGGAACCGGGCTGGCTGGCGCATCTGCGGCTGCTACTTTGTCGGAACTGGGTTATCAAGTGCTCAGTTTCTGTTTTCATGACACGCCGCGACGGGCTCACAGTATCGCCGCACAAGGGGGCATCAATGCCGCAAAAAATTATCAGAACGATGGCGACAGTGTTTATCGCTTGTTTTACGACACCCTGAAAGGCGGCGATTTCCGCGCCCGTGAAGCGAATGTCTACCGTCTTGCCGAGGTCTCGGTCAACATCATCGATCAGTGCGTTGCTCAAGGTGTTCCGTTTGCCCGCGAGTATGGCGGGCTCCTCGAAAATCGCAGCTTTGGCGGGGCACAAGTCAGTCGAACGTTTTATTGTCGCGGCCAAACCGGTCAGCAACTTTTGCTTGGAGCGTACCAAGCAATGTGTCGGCAAATTGCCGCCGGTAACATCAAGATGTTCCCTCGTACCGAGATGCTCGACCTCGTTGTCATTGATGGCCGAGCCCGAGGCATCGTAACACGGAATTTAACCTCGGGAAAAATCGAATCGTTTTCGGCTGATGCTGTGGTACTGGCGACCGGTGGCTATTCCAATGCCTTTTTCCTGAGTACAAACGCGATCGGTTGCAACGTCACGGCAACTTATCGTGCCTATAAACGTGGGGCGGCGTTCGCAAATCCCTGTTACACCCAAATTCATCCAACGTGTATTCCCGTGACGGGTGATCATCAGTCGAAACTCACGTTGATGAGTGAATCGCTACGGAATGATGGCCGTGTCTGGGTCCCGAGGAATCCGGGAGATATCAACAAGCATCCTTCGGATATCCCGGAGTCCGAGCGGGATTATTTCCTGGAACGTCTGTATCCGAGCTTTGGGAACCTGGCGCCCCGCGATGTCAGCAGTCGGGCAGCCAAGCGTGTCTGCGATGAGGGTCGTGGTGTCGGCCCGGGCGGACGTGGCGTTTACCTGGATTTTCAAGATGCCATTCGCCGACAAGGCAAATCACGGATCGCGCAAAAGTATGGCAATCTCTTCGATATGTACCAGCGGATCACGGCGGAAAATGCCTACGAACGCCCGATGCGCATCTACCCCGCCTTGCATTACACCATGGGCGGACTCTGGGTGAATTATGAACTGATGTCGAACATCGATGGCTTGTTTGTGATTGGCGAGGCCAACTTCTCCGATCACGGAGCCAACCGGCTCGGGGCCTCAGCATTGATGCAAGGCTTGGCCGATGGCTATTTCATTCTGCCTTACACCTTGACAAATTATTTCGCAAACACGCCTTCCGATCGTAAACCGACAGATCATCCCGAATTCAAACGCTGTGAAGAAGAAGTGGCAGCGGCCATCAATCGCTTGCTGGCGATCCGTGGGAAACGTACCGCAGTCGACTTTCACCGGGAACTGGGCAGGATTCTTTGGGATCATGTCGGCATGTCCCGGACAAAAAGCAGTTGTGAGTTCGCAATACGGCGGATTCAGGAGTTGCGTGCGGAATTCTGGGAGTCGGTATCCGTCCCCGGCAGTGCTAACGATTTGAATGTCGCCTTGGAACGTGCCGGCCGAGTTGCCGACTTCTTGGAATTTGGCGAACTTCTGGCCCGGGACGCACTCACCCGGGAAGAGTCTTGTGGCGGGCATTTCCGGGAAGAATATCAATACGAAGACGGCGAAGCCCGCCGAAACGATCATCAATTCGCCCACGTCGCCGCTTGGGAATATCAGGGACCAGACAAGGAACCGATTCGACATCAGGAAGAATTGGTGTTTGAAACTGTCAAGCCGACAATTCGAAGTTATAAGTAATCTATCGTTCTTCGATAACGTGCAGATATATATTTAAATTCACGGCATCCAGAGGTTTTTCCATGAAATTTACTTTGCATATCTGGCGACAATCGTCCCCGGAAGATCCGGGCCGACTCGTCACTTACCCGATCGATGGCATCAGTCCAGATATGTCATTTCTGGAAATGCTCGATCTTTTGAATGAAGAGTTGATTCGCAAAGGTGAACAACCTGTCGCCTTTGAACACGATTGTCGCGAAGGAATTTGCGGTTCCTGTGCCATGATGATTAACGGTCTCGCGCATGGCCCGGAACGCGGTTCCACGACCTGTCAGCTTCATATGCGAAGTTTTCAGGACGGTGATGAAATTTTTATCGAGCCGTGGCGTGCCGCGGCCTTTCCGATCCTCAAAGATCTCGTTTGTGATCGCTCGGCTCTGGATCGAGTCATTCAGGCCGGCGGTTATATCTCTGTCAACACGGGCGGTGCTCCTGATGGCAATACCCTGCCGATTCCGAAGCCGGCCGTTGAACGCGCACTCGATGCTTCGGCCTGCATTGGCTGCGGTGCCTGTGTTGCCGCTTGCCCGAATGCCTCGGCCATGCTGTTTCTTGCTGCGAAAGTCAGCCACCTCGGTGCCCTGCCGCAAGGGAAGATCGAGCAAAATGAACGTGTCCGTAAGATGGTTGCCCAGCATGACCGCGAAGGGTTCGGGCACTGCACGAACATTAACGAATGTGAGGCGGCTTGTCCGAAAGAAATCAGTACGGAATTCATTGCCCAGTTGAACCGCGATTATATTGCCTCGGCCGCGAACTCTATCATTCACGGTTAACACCAAGCTTCCCGAACCAAGCTCCGCAATCCGAAGATTCGAAGCTTCCGTGGTCTCACCAACCCTGTGGCCTGCCACGGAATCGCTCCGTGATATTTGCATTTCTTCATCAATTCAGTTAAACTACTAGCAATTTCTTGCTTGTCCTTCCTGTGTATTCACACCCCAGGCTTCGTCATGTCTCTTCAGTTCATCAATGGCAATCGAATAAATGGCAATCGAATATTTGGGAGTCGCATCGGTGCCGCATTCTTGTTTTATCTCGGCACGATGCAACTGCTCCTTGGCCAAGAACCGATCCGCTTTGCCCGGACGCCGGATATTTCTCCCGATGGGAAGCTCGTGGTCTTCAGTTATCTCGGCGACATCTGGAGCGTCGAGACGATTGGCGGGGTTGCCCGACCTGTAACCATGCATGAAGCCCACGATTACGCACCCTGTTTCAGCCCCGATGGCAAACAAATCGCTTTTGCTTCGAATCGATATGGCCAATACGACGTGTTTGTTACTGCCGTGGATGGCGGTCGGCCAAAACGGTTGACCTTCGATTCAGCACATGATGTTCCGACGGGCTGGACTCCCGATGGGAAATATGTGATTTTCAGTTCCAATCGTTCCCCGGATTTCCCGCCGCAACAACGTTCGTATCGAGTCCCGGCCACCGGTGGTGCTGTCGAGGAATTACCATTATTTGAGGGGAAAGAAGCATATTTTTCGCCAACAGGTGCTCACATCGCCTTTGTCCGTGGCCCCGGGATCTGGTATCGGCGGGGCTATCGGGGTTCTAGCAACGATGATATCTGGATCGCCAACGCCGACGGCAGTTCGCCACGGCCATTGACCCGCTTCGAAGGTCAAGATACCTCCCCGATGTGGTCGCCGGATGGTCGGAAAATTTATTATGTGAGCGAACAACTTGGGCCCCGCGGCTGTGCCAACATCTTATGCCAGGATTTGTCACCCGGCTTAGTCGAGCCGCTGGCGGATGGGACACCCCGGAAAATCACCGATCATCAAGAGGATTCTGTCCGTCGAGCACGAATCAGCGCGAATGGCGAATGGATAACCTACGAGTGTGGAGCAGATCTCTGGGTCGTGAACACCCGTGGTAGCAGTCCCCGAAAATTAGCCATCGAAGTTCATGCCGACGATAAATCGAACACGGAAGTGACAAAAACGTTCACGAGTGGTGCCACCGAGTTTGCTTTGTCGCCTTCGGAAGAGCATGTGGTCTTGGTGATTCATGGCGAACTGTTTCTGGCTTCCATGAAGGGATCCGGAAAAGCTACCCGTTTAACACACAGTCCTGCGTTTGACCACGGCGTTTCCTGGTCTCCGGATGGTTCAAAAATTCTCTTTGCTTCGGATCGCAACGGGGTAGAAAATCTGTACTTGCTCGAAGCGGATGACCCGGAACACCCGGAATTGATCAAGGCCCACTTGTTCAAAATTAAGCAGCTGACGAACAGCCGCGATGCCGATTCCGCTGCGAGTTTTTCCCCGACAGGCGATCGCATTGCATTTTTGCGGGCGGGCAAACTTTGGCGAATGAATGCCGATGGCAGCGAGACCCGTCTCCTGGTGGATCAACCTCGGGTGAGCGATTACGACTGGTCGCCGGACGGAAAATGGATTGTTTATTCCCGGACCGATGGTTCTTTTGCCAGTGAATTGTATATCGTTCCGACGGATGGCTCTGAAGAACCGCGGAATATCACCCGTTATGCCACCTACAACGGGGATGTGACCTGGAGCCGATCGGGTGATAAGCTTGGGTTCATCAGCCATCGTCGTGGAACATATGCGGCACATATCCTGTCGTTAACGAAACCGGCGGCTCCCGGTGCGCCGGCATCGAAAGGAATCGACTGGGATGATATTCACCTGCGGATTCAGCGGCCTGCGAATATGCCAGCAGAATCGGCGGCCATTTCCCCCGATGGAACACAAATCGCATTTCGCTCGACCAGCAATGGCGATGATCTCTGGGTCGCCACGGCGGACGGCAGCCAGATCGGCCGAGTGACTTCGGGCCGACAGGCGCCGAAACAAATTCGCTGGTCGGAGAAAAATCCGGGTCTCATCTATTTTCTCAACGGGGAAGGGCAACTTCGGGCCACGAGAGCCTCCCTGAGTAGTTTCAGTGGCAGCGCGGGACCAGTCAGTTCGCCGATCGCCTTCAATTTCTCGGCAAAGTTAACGATTCGACAAGCCGAAGAGTTTTCTGAGATGTTCGCACAAAGTTGGCGTGCCCTCTCGGATTCTTTCTACGACCCCGCTTACCATGGTGCCAACTGGCGAGCGATTCGGGACAAATATGCACCACTAGTGGAACATACAGGTACGAAGGAAGATCTTTATGCGTTGATCAGTCTGATGCTAGGCGAACTGAACGCATCGCATCTGGGAATTTCAGGCGCGCTACCGACGCCGCAGGAGCAAACCGCCGAGCTTGGCTTGCTCTTCGATCAGAAGTATCCCGGGCCAGGTTTGAAAATCCGCGAGATCATCAAACGCGGTCCCGCCGATCGCCGGGGAATTGATCTGCGCCCGGGGGATGTCATCCTGGCTATCGATCGGCAGGAATTGCGGCCCGACACTAATATCAGTGCGTTACTTAACGGGAAGGCAGGGGAAGGGGTTCGGCTGGATGTGAGTTCCGATCCGCAGACTCCGAGTGCCCGGCGTCGGGTCGAGATTATCGCAAGCAGTCGATCAGCCATCAGTCAATTGCTTTATGACCGCTGGGTTAATCATAATGCAAGGCAAGTCGCGGAGTTGAGTGCTGGCCGTCTGGGATACATTCACATTCCGAGCATGGACGAAGACGGTCTGGAAGCTTTCATGCGCTCGTTGTACTCAGACAATTTTGATAAAGACGCCATTATTTTGGATGTCCGCTATAATGGCGGCGGTTTCACCCACGATCAGGTCTTGAACTACCTTGCTGGGAAAGAGCATACGATATTTCGGCAGCGGAACGGGGGTGAAGGGCTGGTGTTGCGAAATTATGACCGCAAGTGGACCAAGCCGCTGGTGGTTCTAACAAATAATCGTTCGTATTCCGACGCTGAGATTTTTCCACACGCGGTGCGTACTCTCGGACTGGGTAAAATCGTCGGCCAAGCAACAGGCGGTCAGGTGATCGGCACAACCTCAGTGCAGTTGATTGATGGCTCCCGATTCCGCGTTCCCCGGACAGGTGTATTTACCCTGGCGGGTGTCAACATGGACAAACAAGGGGTAATTCCCGACGTGATCGTTGAACAAAGCCCGGAAGATTGGCAACGGGGAATTGATACGCAGATTGTCCGGGCTGTGGATGTATTGCAAGTGGAAGTTGCTGAGTGGAAACGGGCACGCGGTTTGATTTTTCCGGCACCGCCACCACGAGTGATTGAATCAACAGCGGTGAGGGAAACCAGTGACCGGCCTGCTCCTGCCCCCGGGAGCGGCCGGTAACTTGCCGACAACTGACTAGGTGGTCTATTCCCCCGGATTTCCAGCCGACTCCTGTCGAATCCGATTCTTCCCGAGTCACGCACGTTTTGCCGGTTTCTTATGTGGCATGGACGGTCAGGATTTCTTGATGAATGGTGTGGAATTGCTTCCAGGATCGATCCGATTTATTTCATGCACCTGTCAATCGTTGAGCAACGTTGAGAGAGCATGACTGAATTTGTCGGAGAAGCGGAACGAGTTTACGGTCACGCTGGGGCTTGAGAAAAAATTGCCTACACTAGTAGTGTGACGGAAACCGCCGAGAGGGCTGACCGTGCAATGCTCATTGCTCGTTGAAGCATTTGCGAAACTGCCGCAACCGCACCCGAGTGATGATCCGGATCTCTTTCGGGCTGGTCTGCAAGCGGCAATGCGGGAGTTTCGAGATTTGGTGCGTGAGAGGTACACGGAAGGAACATTGCAACGGCTTTTGTTATTCGGGGATCTGAGTAATCGCCGGGCGGCGGTGATGGCCTTGGCCTTGACCGGCACAATGAAATCCAATCTGGTACTAGCCAGGGCTTTGAGGGATCCCGATCCGCTGATTCGCGATTCGGCTGCGGATGCACTCTGGGATGTCTGGTTTCGCGGCGGTACTTCCGAACAAAATTGGCGGTTACAACAAGCACTGCTTTTGAATGATCCCCAGGCATCGATCGCGGCGTTGGCTGAATTGATCCAATCGGCACCGACATTTGCGGAAGCATACAATCAACGGGCGATTTTGTATTATCAGCGGGGTGAGTTCCCACCAGCGGTGAGTGACTGTGAAGCGGTGCTGAGGTTGAATCCGGTTCATTTTGGGGCAGCGTCCGGGTTGGGACATTGTTATTTGCGGATGAATCGTCCGCGATCGGCCTTGCGGGCGTTTCGGCAAGCGGTGGAGATTTACCCCGACTTAACGGAGGTTCAGGAGGCGATCCGCCAGCTTGAGTCGGCGTTGGGGGAAGAACACCATGATCTCGAGTAGCCCGTCCGGGTAGATCGGTTCGATCGCCATTACGGGCCGTTGTTTCATCCGTTATTGATGGTGTTTTTCCAGCAAGTCCGAGTCACATCGGCGGGCGGTCTGGGGGCAAGCCGGGACGGAAAACGGGAATCGCCGTCGAAGGCGGATTCGGGTTTGATGATAGCGGCGGGATTGCAGAATTTGGGCTGAGCCCCGGAGCGGTTTGAGGTACGTTCGGATTCGAATTGGGAGGCAGCGTATTCCAGCTACTGGGGAGTGGTGCGATCGGGGGTAACGGGGGCTGCGGTAGTGGGGCATTAGGCGATTCTTTCAACCCGCTGCTGGGTCGGACTGCGCCGCCGATCCCGAGGGTTTCGGGACGGCGAGCGATTTTATCGGCAAACACCTCCAGATCGCGGGCTATTTTTTCAGCCCGCAACAATAACCGTGAAGCAGCAAACACCGACTCGTTCAGGTTGTTGAACAGAGTCGGATCGGTGAGTAATTTTTGAACGGTGCCTTCGCCTTTGGCGGCGGTACGAATCACTTCGCGGATGTCAGTCAAAGCGATGTTGAGTTGATCGGCAGCGGCGTGAATTGTTCGCACCGTCGCCGCAACATCCCGGACGATCTGCTCGGCATTGTCGGCGACCGGTTTTGTCGCGGTTTGCAAGTTGCTTATCAGTTTTTCGCTTTGCGCGAGCCGGGCATTGAGTTCGCGGACGGTGCGTTCCCCTTGATCGAGGAGAATGGCTGCGAGACGGATTGTTTTTGTCAAATCGCCACTGGCTTGTTCGAGATTTTTCAGGAGTTCGCTCGCCGCTTTGCGATTTTCCGGCGTCAAGAAGCTGTTGACGTTTGCGGTGGTTTCGCGGATGGAGCGGGCGGCTCGGCCGATTTCCCGACCTTCGGTTCGCAGGAGATCCTGGAGTTCGGTTGCCACGGGACGAGCATCGCGAAGGAGGGACACGATTTCGGCGAGGGCGGCTTTGACCGTCGGGGGAGCAGCTTCCGGCGGTTGGTTTCTGGGACTGGGATTCTGGGGTTGCCCGGCGGGTGGCGTGGGCGAGGTTGGCAGTTGCGCGACGACACGATCGACGGGGAGCGGGGGATCATCCAGGCCGATCAATTCCTGAATTTTCTGATTGGTGCTTTGCAGGTCGCGGAAAAGATCCTGGGCAGCCGCGGCCATGTTGGCAATATTCATCATGGCCGCTTCGACTTTCGGCATGGCTTGTTCGAACCGCTGGAACGAGTGCTGAATCCCGAGGAGGGATTCTTGGGCGGTGGGCAGCACGGCATTGGCACGACTGAGGAGGCCGCGGGCGTTGATCGGGGTTTCGCCACGGAGGCGGCTTCCGGGTGGATAGGGCGGCTGAGTCGGGACCGGGTCATTCTGCTCGTCAACGCGGGGCACGAAGTCGAGCGTGGTATCTCCACTGAGAATACCACGAGCAATGGTCGCCAGTTCAGATGGCCGCGGCGGATGGCGGGGATCAACACGAATTTCCACTCGCACTTCACCTGTTTCCGGATCGAGATCGATCTGCGTGACTTCGCCGATTCGAACGCCAGATTTGCGAACCGGGGTTCCGACGGATACTCCGGGAGCTTCGCTAAAGAAGACGGAATAGGGTAACCGGTTGGAAAAGATCTGGGGTGTACCGCCAAAGACAATGATTAAGCCGGCGAGGGCGGCCAGTGAGAAAGCCACAAAAATTCCGAGGCGGATTCGAAGGTCGCGTTCAGCCATAATTCGTTGCCCCGCCAGTATCCGTGGTAGATTTCGTCGTTCAACATGTTCGCCGGCTGCATTTACCGACAGATTGCCGGTCCCGGCCGCGATCCCCACGATGTTTATCCTAGCGTTTCGGTTCTCCGAGCCCTTTCTTTAACAGATCGCCGAGGAGATTTCGCGTGGCATCTCGTGTGGTGTTACGAATGATTTCATCGATGGCTGCCCGGAAGGCACCCGGTTCAAGCTTCGGTTTGTCAATCGTGCCGGTCACCGGCAGTTGGATCACTTGTTTCAAGAGCGATTCTCGGATTCGTGGATTGTTCTGAAAGAGAGTTTCGGCGATTTTGGGTGGGAACTGGAGTTCCACCTGCATGGCGAGTCGGCCGTCCAGACCGACACCCCCGCGTGTGGTGACGGCAGTGTTTTCCACCATCATTCGGAAGTTGTCGTGATAGACGACACCGTCGCGGATGGCGATCGGAACGGTTTGTTCTGCCGCGGTGGCCAAACTTTTGCGCTCGGTTTGGAGCAGGCTGAGGATTTCATTGACGAGCGGTCCCGGTGCGACTTTTGCGGAGTGCAGGAGGAGGTTGCCTTGAAGGCTGGTGCGGGTCGGGTCGCTGAGGGGAATGCGATTGCCTTGGGCGAGATCGAACGACAGCGAGCCCTCGGCTTGGGCAACATTCGCCAAGGCAGGCAATGCGTAGCCGAGCGCACCGAGGGTGGCGTTTAACGATTCGGGGGTCAAGCGGGCTTTTTCGACGATCCGACCGGGGGCAAGGGTTAAATCGTACCACGGCCGATTCAAGCGGATCGTTGGATTGAGCCGGACGGTTCCCTCGGCGAACCGAGCCTGAATCGGGGTCAAGGCGATCGTTCCCCCAGCCAAGCGAGCTTGGAGTTCACCGGGGCCGACAGCAAAGCCGTAAGTTTCGAGCCGTTCCCAGTCAATCGCGGCCGTGCCGCTTAGGCGTTCGAACATCAACGCGGACGTGGGGAGTGCTGAGCTTGGAACCGGCGGGGGCAGCGGGGTAGCGGGGAGAGCCGGTTGTCGACCTTTGATCGCTTTCAAACCGCTGGTGTTGACGGAAGGGGGCGAGGTGACGGCCACAAGCGGGCCAGAGACTGCGAATGGGCGGCGACCTCGACCCTGAATTTTCACCCCCCGGCCGAGAGAGTTGCGAAGTTGTGGCTCGAGTTTTGCCAGATCGTAGGCGAGATGGCCCGCAAGATCGAGTTGAACCGTACCAGTCAAATCGCTGATTCGGCCCTGACCGTCGAGGGTGAAACCTTCCCGGGATACTTGGCAAGCGGTGAATTGCAAGATGCCTGGTAATGGTAGCCAGTCACCGACGGCCTTGATGTGGAGTTGTTGTTCCTGCCAGGCCGGGTCGGTTGCCGTGCCGACGCGAAAGGATGTGATGCTCAGATCCGAATCGAAGCGAATCTGTCCGGAATCGTCGAGAGTCAAGGCCACGGTACCACGGGTTGAGCCGGTGATAGCGGCTGCGGGGTCGTCGATCACCAGACCAGCCGTGCGAATCATTCGCTCGAGTGGGCCATCAATTTCTGCTCGGCCATGAACGTTAAAGCGACCAGTTGGATCGGGTTCGATGCGCAGGGTGGCATTCCGTGCCGTCAGCGTCGGCGAAGTCAATTGCCAGCGTTGCCCCATCACCGTGCGTGTCTTCCGATCCAGGGTCAGCGCACCTGTCGCCACGAGATTCGGCTCATCCACAAGCAAGCCCAGTCCATGAAACCGGAAATTGTTCCAGTGCGTGTGGACCGATTTGAACTCGATGCGATTCGGGCGAAAGACTGTATCTGCCCGGAGGCCGCCTGTGCCTGCGAGGATCCACTGCTTGGGCAACTGCAGCCATGGGGCCAGGCGTTGTCGCCAGCGGCCGAGCTCTCCCTGCAGTTCCACGGACATCGAGCCACTGTCGAGGGTGAGGAGGTTCGCCATCGGTTCCTGGAGTTGAATGATCAGGGAGTCCGATGTTGCCTGAAGCTGGACCTTGGCCTGATCTAACCGCATAGGAGTGTCTAAATTCAGCAATCCCCGGGCATCCGCGACGAGTCGGAGGGAAGGCTCCGCGAATTGCCGACCTTGGCCGTCGTGGAAACGAAATTCCTTCAGTTCAGCAAATCCGTGAAAGTGGTTGTGCCCGTGGCCGTTCCGCCCAGCTTGCACGGAAACATCCGCGGTACCGGCGAGGTGAATCCCTTGGATAAATGCTGGATCCAGAAAATCACGAAGATGCTTGGACAAGCGGTTAAGGTCCAGGTTTGCACGCAGTTCGAAAGATTCGGAGGAACCGCGAGCAGCGAGTCCGATAAAATCGGAGCGACATGCGAGATCATCAAACTCGGGCCAGCCATCGGAGCGGAATCGCCCGGAGAAGGAGGCGTTGATCGGCTGATCCCAGCGGATCGGCTGGCCGTTCCGGGTTCCGAGCAGCGTGGTTGTTTCAAGGGATCCTTCCCAGCGGGGCCGATGATCCTGCTCGGCGTGGGTCTTGAACTGGATCGCGACTTGCCCAGCATTCAACACGATGTCTTCGTGCAAACGAAGCAACTGTGGCAAACGATTGCCGAGTTCCGCCAGATCAAGCGTGGCGTCAACGCTCAGCCCTGGTTGCATCAGCCAGTCGGTGGGTGATTCCGGCCAGGTGAATTGCCCGCTTGCTTGAAGGTGGCCGATGTCGCAGGAAATTTCCAGTGCGGTGACGGTTAGTCGCTTGCCCGTGAATGTCACATCGAGGGGCGAGTGGAGTCGATTCAACCGGAGCGGCGGCCCGACGAGCCAGGGTGCTTTGAGCGACAAATCTGCCGATTCATAAACTCCCTGAATCTGCCAGGTCGGAGAGCGATCAGAACTTTCTGGCGGGAGCCAGCGGAGGCGTAAATCGCTGGTGAAGGTGCCAGCCAGTTGCGTCTCGGGAAGAAATTGCTGCAGCAAGGGACCGAGTTGTTCACCGGGGAACTGCTTCGCCTGAATTCTGGCTGCGATCTCCGAGCCGATCTGGAATTCACCGCTGATCCGCCCGATGGTCGTGCTTCCGAGTGTAGCCGTCACCGTGACGGGAATATCCGCGGTAGACGACACGGTGACCAGCACACTCAGCGGCAACGGTGGCTGTGCATTCCCGTTTGAGTCCATCAACCGGAGTTGGCAATCCTCGACTCGAAAACGTAGCTGAATCGGCTTCGATTTGTCTGGCTGCGACGGAAGGAATAACGGGCCGAGCAATTCTTCGAGGTTAGTGCCGCCCTGCCGGGAAGCCACGGTGAAGCTGCCACCACTGAGGATAAAATCGCCGAGATCAGCGGTTCTGTCAGCAACCAGAGCGAGGAGCGATTTGGACGAGGTCAGCGTACCGCCAGTAAGAATCCTTTCACCCGAGGAAGTGACAACGGTAACACCTTCATAGCGGATGGGGCAGAACCAGCGAAGCCGAGCGGCGTCCGTGCATATCGTCCCATCAATGACAGATCCTTGCAGGAATTGATTCAGGATAGAATCACGCAGCGGCGTCCGACTGATCACGAGGGGGGCGAAGCCGATGCCGAGCCCGATCAGCAGGACCAGAAGAAACAGCAGGATCAGCAGTGACCGCCCAGGGACACTGCGTGATGAGCGAACTGGCCGGGATGTCCGAGGCATCGATTCCATCACACTCATCAACAGCCTCCTGCCCAGCGACGGAATCGCACCGCCATCACCGACTTCGGGTCGTGGTCTAGCCGATATGAAGGATTTTACCCGATCCACGGATCATTCGAAGCGGGTTCTTGAGGTTAAAATCCGTAGATTCGATTTCCTGCGACGACGGAGAGTTGAAACTCGTGCACCCGCGTGGGTCGGGATGATTGAAGCCCCGTTTTGCTGACTCGATCGCAGGAGTGACGAGGTTATTGGCGTCGATCAGGTCAAGGATGCTTGACAGACCCGGGGGCTTTTCCCAGACGACAAGCAACATGGAACATTTCCAGTTTGGCAAGATCATTGTTCGTCCCGTTGAATCGGATGACATCGCCCGGTTTTTTGCGGGGAATGAGGATTCACCGAGTTTGCTGGAACGAATCCGACCCGCTCGGCAACTGGTTGAGGGGGTGTTGCGTGGGCAGCTCCGAGCGGAAGAACTACTGTTGGCCTGGGCGGATGATGTGGTTGTTGGCATGGGGCTGATTCGCACTACGGTCGGAGGCATGGCTGCGGTCTGGCCACCGACAGTGTGGCCACCACACTCTCAGGAGGAGGTGGCTGCGGCATTGGCGGAAGCTTATCGTCAACGGATGCAGCATCAGGGAATACGGTTAGCACAGCTCTTGCTGTCGCCCTGGCAACGAACCTTGGCAGAGCCGCTTCTGAAAATTGGATTTCGCTGGGTGACTCAGCTGGATTATTTGAGTCGGCCCCTTCAATCGGGAGTTTCCTGTGCGACAGAACACGATCGGGCTCGTCTGCAATTGATTCCGAGCCATGCCGATGATCCACGCTTTGCGTTGATCCTGAATGAAACGTACGTTGGAAGCCAGGATTGCCCGGAATTGAATCCATGGCGGGAGGTCTCCGACGTGGTGAGTGATTATGCCGCCTCGGCGGCGGGGGTATCGGCCTGCTGGTGGCTGTTGTCGGCAGAGGATCAGCTGATTGGCGTGGCATTGTTGATCCCGGATCAGGTGGGTGATAGTGCGGAACTGACGTATTTTGGCCTGATCCCGCCCGCCCGTGGGAAAGGTTATGCCACGGCGGCGTTGCGGGCCATCATCGACTGGGCCAGTACGGCGCATTACTCCTCGCTCGTTCTTTCGGTCGATCACCGTAACCAGCCGGCTAAAGCCCTGTATTTCCGCGAGAATTTCCAGTTCCTTGCCTGTGATGATGTTTACCTCTGGACAGCAACGACGCTTGGCAACTAACATTCCGGCCGCGAAAAATCATGGCCGGAGTCCGATGGGAGGGGCTGGAGAAATTTCTTGGATTTTTTCAAATCAGACTCGCAAATACGGTTGCGCTTCGGGGAAGATCGAAGAAATCATGAGCTCATTCCGAGGCCTGTTGTCGCTTCGGTTCCCGGTTGCATACTGGTAGTTATCGTTTTTTCGGGGTGAGCCTGTTGAGCATTGCTTGCCCCAGTCTCGTTGCGACATCGGGTGAGTGTTTTGGAGTTGCCCTCGTGTCGGAAGGCCCGGCTTCGCTTTCAAACACGGATTCGTTTGCATCGCGTCTCGCCGCGGCGGTTGCCGAAAAAATCGGAGCCTCACGGTATGAATTGTGGTTTGCCAAGCACACCCTCTTCGAGCTCGGCTCTGGGGAAGTGAGAATCGGGGTTCGAAACGAGCATTTCCAGGAGTGGTTAAGCAATACTTTTCAGCAGCCGCTGCAAGAAGCGGTGGCTGAGTTACTGGGTAAGCCGCTGCCGATGCGATTTGTTGTCGATCCGCGGCTTGGCCAAGGCGGCGAATCGTCCGCAGCAACGCCGACGGCAACGCTTGGGGTGTCGGCCAATGGAACAGCTGCCGGGGAACATCGCTCCTCGCATCCTTCAGGAGTCTCTTCATCAGCAACCGGAAACGCAGCGGCTCTGCCGATGCAAAAAACGCTGTTTGGCGAGGAACCACTTTCCCCACCCCGTGCCAAAAAAGCCCGGTCCCCAGAGCCATCACGACGTTGGAAAACGCTTTCCGAATTTGTCACCGGAGCCTGCAATCGGGTGGCACATGCTTCGGCTTTGAGCGTGGTTGAAGATCCGGGTCAGAGCGTCAATCCGCTCGTGTTGCATGGCCCGGTCGGTACGGGAAAATCCCACCTTCTCCAGGGGATCTACTTGGAACTTCGCAAGCGCTGGTCGCAGGAAGGACGGCCGGTGCTGGTGACGGCCGAGGAGTTCACCACCCGCTTTGTTCAAGCCAGTCGGTTCGGCAAACAATCGGGATTCCGCCGACATTTTCGTGAATGCTTTGCTTTGCTCGTTGACGATTTGCAGATCCTGGCCACGAAACGTGCGACTCAAGAAGAGTTTTTGTATACGTTTGACAGTTTGCTCGCGGATGGGCGACAGATTGTCGTCACTCTGGATTGCCACCCGCGGCTTGCCGAGGAACTGATGCCCGAGCTGGTTGATCGGCTGCTGGGAGGTGCGATTTGGAGTCTGCTGCCGCCAGACGACGAGACCCGGCTGGGGATCCTCCGGCAGCGGGCCGCTGCCCCGGGACCGACGATTCCGGAGGAAGTCTTGCATTACCTGGCACGAAATCTCACCGGCAACGCCCGTGAACTTGAAGGTGCCATTCACAGTGTCCGTCATTATGCCCGGGTGACAAAACAACCGGTGACCCCGTCGCTTGCTCGGGAAGCACTGGGTGATTTGCTGCGACATTCGATTCGGGCGATCACCCTGGCCGATGTCGATGCTGCCGTTTGTACGGTTTTACGCTTGCCCCGAGGCACGTTACAATCGAAGGCGAGGTCCTGGAACGTGAGCTATCCTCGGATGCTCGCCATTTATCTGGCCCGCAAGCAGACGACCGCGACTTACAGCGAAATTTCTCGCTATTTTGGCTCGAAAAATCACAGCACCGCCGTTGCTGGGGAGAAAAAGATTCGGGAACGAATTCAGAACAACGAGCGAATCATCTGGGGCGAGCGAGAATGGCCGGTACGGGATCTGATCGAACGCATCGAGCGGGAGCTGTTACGGTAGCAGCGGATGATGATCAGATGTGCATTCTTTGTGAATCGCTCATCCGCGGTTTCTCCCCAAGTGAAACGGTTGAGAGCAGAGAGCAACGGCTTATCCGCAACTTCGCTTTTTCTTCGTGTTTGAGTGTCGGATTCGGTGCCTTCTGCCGATGACTGCAGGAATCGAGCAGCGGATCGAGCCGATGGATACCTGCCAAGCAGCACCGATTTGAACGTTGATTGTTCAATTTCTGAAGTAGCGGCAGGATTCGGGGATTTCCCGGGCTGTCTCGGCTGCTATAATTGTGCTCAGCCTGGCAACTCGCAGGCCAGCCAGTCTCACGATCTTCGACCCTTTCGAGAACAGGTTATGCCGTCGAGCCTGGGGCCGAAGCCGGCACATCGGACGGTCAAGCTAGCGGCAGCCCCGGTATCACCCGAGGTCGAAAATACCGATTATCAGTTATCGAATTCATTGTTATTTCCCCAGGCTGCGGGAACAACGGCAGATTTAGCGAATGCCGAGATCGGGGCGGCGGCTCCCGTTCCTTTGCCGGAACTGAAGCAGTTTCAACTGGATCCAGAAACGCACGCCCTGTTTCATCAACGCTTGCGGCTTTGCTGTTTAATTGCGGCCGTACCCTTCAGCTTTTTTGTGGCCTGCTCCGCGACCAATTTTATTCAGATGCTCGGCCGGGAGACGGTCGGTTGGACCGGCTTTGTCCTGGCCAGCACGACCTTGATCCTTTTGGCGGGCACCGCCGGCTTTTTGCTACGGAAAAAGCATCTCGAGGAGACATGGCTGCGAGTTCTGGAACTCGGCGTGTTCGGCATGATGGCGGTCTGCTTTGCCTACTGGCAGTTTGCCGTGCTGACCGCATTGCCGGTCAACGCTGTCAATGAGCCCAGCGAATTATGGCCGGCGATCGAACAAGCGTATGTCTTAGCAGCATCGCTATTTGTCCACTTTTGTTGGTTCGTGCTGATCGTCTTCCACGGGGTTCTTGTCCCAAACAGCTTGGCACGCGGAGCCGGGGTGGCGCTGGGGATGTGTGTCGCGGCAGTGACGATCAGCGCCGTGGCGGCCATCACTCACCCGCCGACCGGGCGGAATGCCGGGGTCGTCTTCGCGATTTGCACCACGATGCTGGCGGCTGCCACCGGACTGAGTGTGTTCGGCACCGCGAAAACAGAAGCCTTACGACGGGAAGTCCGCTCGGCACGTGAAGCCATGCGTGAACTGGGGCAGTATCGTTTGCGGCGGAAACTCGGGCAGGGCGGTATGGGCGAAGTCTACCTCGCGGAACATCGCCTGCTCAAACGCCCCTGTGCGCTCAAGCGGATTCATCCGAAATTTCTCGATAATCCGGATCAGCTTCGCCGTTTCGAACGAGAAGTCAAGGCAACAGCGCAATTGCGTCACCCGAATACGGTGGAGATTTACGATTATGGTCGCGCCGATGATGGCACCTTCTATTATGTCATGGAGTTTGTGCCCGGAATGAATCTGGAAGAACTCGTGCTGCGGTACGGTCCCTTTCCGTCTGAACGAGTTGTGCACATCCTCCGCCAAGTCTGCGGAGCCCTCAGAGAGGCCCACCGCTGCGGACTGGTGCACCGGGACATTAAACCGAGCAACATCCTAGTCGATCCCCGAGGAACACCGCATGATCAGGCCAAGCTCGTCGACTTCGGATTGGTCCAGACAATAAATGCCGATTCAAGCGACCCGGACCAGAAACTGACCCGAGACGGGCTGATTGTCGGCACGCCTGAATATATGAGTCCGGAACAGGCCAGTGGCGGAGTGCTCGATGCACGAAGCGACCTCTTCAGCCTCGGTGTGGTTGCATACTTTCTCCTCACCGGCAAGGAAGTGTTTCATCGGGGCAATCCGGTCAAAACCCTGATGGCGGTGGTCAGCGATGAAGCCGAACCGGTCAGCCGCTACAATCCGTTTGTAGCGAATGATCTACAGGCGATCTTGCAACGCTGTCTTGCCAAGTCGCCCGCCGAGCGATTTCAGCATGCCAGCGAACTCGATGAGGCCCTGGCCCAGTGCCGCTGCCCCGCCGAGTGGACCGAACAACGGTGCCTCGCCTGGTGGGAGGAACGGCAGTCCCCCACCGCCGATCCCGGAACCGATCTGAATAGCCTGCCGTTACGGACAGATGCGATATCAAATCCCCGGTGAATTATTGGGAACGGTTTGCCAACCCTGAGTCAAAGGTGGCTTACTTCGGCGGGACCTCGACGAGCCAGACCAACTGTCCACTTCCAAGAGCTCGCCGGTTGGCTAAAATGAGTTGTGTCGGCAATTACCACGAACATTTCACACTCTTAGCGGTTCAAATGATTGACACGTCAGTCACGATCATGGTACGGTGCTTGATGTGAATGTTTTTTCTTCGATACTCTTGATGCGGGATAAAATAGTTACCAGTCTGAAAGAATAAGGCGGTTCGCCGGATGGCGCGTTTTTCGGTAGCTGGACGGAAGGCAAGACTTCTTCGCCCAGAGCACAGCGGAATTACCAGAATTCAACAACCAGGTGAGTCTACCGGGCTGGTCAAACCTTCATATCAACGAGTTTGAGAACCACGAGAGTCACGAATATGGCAAAAGTCACCGGTGTTTGGGGGATCGACTTAGGGCAGTGTGCGTTGAAAGCCATACGGCTTGAATTGATCGACGGTCAACCAACCGCGACTGCCTACGATTACATCGAACATCCAAAAATCCTGTCGCAGCCCGATGCCGATCCGGACCAGTTAACGCGGGAGGCTCTGGAAAAATTTCTCGAGCGAAATCCGTTGAAAAAAGATCAGGTTGCGGTCAGTATTCCCGGCCAAAGCGGCTTGGCCCGGTTCGTCAAGTTGCCGCCGGTCGAAGAAAAAAAGATTCCGGAAATTGTCAAATTCGAAGCCAAACAACAAATCCCATTTCCTCTGGATGAAGTTGTTTGGGATTATCAGAAAATCGCTGGGGGCGAGTCGGTCGCTGGCTTCGCCATGGAAACCGAAGTCGGCTTGTTCGCCATGAAACGGGATGTGATCAATCGCTTTTTAAGTCATTACCAAGCCGTCAAGGCCGGTGTGCATATTGTGCAAATGGCTCCCCTGGCGTTATGCAACTTTGCCACCTACGAATTTCTGCGAAAAGGCGGACCCGATGGAGTGGAAGGTGATCAGGTGGCTTTGGCGGAAGGGGAAGTCGATGACACTCCCCGCGGCAAGAAACGCTGTGCTGTCGTCCTCGACATCGGAACGGATAACTCGAATCTGGTGATTACCGACGGCGGCAAAATCATCTGGCAACGGCCTCTGCCGCTCGGAGGCAACCACTTCACCCGAGCACTCACCAAGGAAATGAAGCTCACGTTCGCCAAAGCGGAGCATCTGAAGCGCAATGCTGCTAAATCCCCGGAATTGGCCACGATCTTGCGTTCCTTGCGGCCGGTCCTCAACGAATTTGTCAGCGAAGTCCAACGCTCGCTCGGATACTTTACCAATACCCACCGCGAAGCCCATGTCGCCTACATGGTCGGGCTCGGCAATGCCTTCCGGCTGCCGGGCTTGCAAAAATATATGGCGGAAAAATTATCGCTGGATGTTCGTAAACCAAGCCGTTTGCAACGCATTTTCGGTGACGCTGTCCTCAATGATCCGAATTTCACGGAAAATATTCTCACCTTCCCCATCGCCATCGGTCTGGCCTTGCAAGGCTTAGAATTGTCGCGGCTGCAAACGAACCTGCTGCCGAATGAAATCCGAGTCGAGCGGCTGATCCGGGCGAAAAAACCCTGGGCCGCTGCGGCAGCGGCTTGCTTACTTGTCGGTACCGGTGCCATCGCCCTTGGCTACAGCAACCAGTATCACGCCCTCTCCGACCCCGCGATCGACAAGGCGATGAACGAAAGCAAGGCCATCATTCAACAAGCCAAGCAGCAAGAAAGTGATCGCTTGGCCAAGAAAACCCAAGTCGACGCCACCTCCGCCGAAGTCAAAACCATTATTGCCGGCAACGACGAACGGCTCAACTGGATTCGCCTTAACGAAGTCCTCGTCGCGGCACTCCCCCGGCACGGCGACGCCAGCAAACGCGGCAACCTCAACGACCCCGAACAACGTCCTTTCTGGAGTACCGACGAAGGAGACCGAGCTTTCGAAAAATATCTGCAACGGATGAAAGAAGGCATTCCCCTGGAAAAAATGCTCGACGACGATCTCTCCGAGCATCTTGCCAACGTTAATATTGAAGCCGTGACCGCTCGCTACCTCACAAACGTTGGCGAATTTCTCAGCAAAGCGGATGCCTACGTTGCCCGCGAATACAACCGCAACATCGCCGAGGATATGCTCGAGTCCGAACAAGAACTGGATCAATCGGGCAACCCTCCCCGAGTGAAGCCAAAACCGGTGGAAGGGCCCGGTTGGATCGTCGAAATTCGCGGCTATACCAACCACAAAGATGGCACCAATTTCCTGCGAAAAACCCTGATTAAGAACCTGCAAAAAGCGGATCGTTTTGCCGCCGAGACCGGCCGCGACTTCCCGATCTCGCAAATCATCCCCGAAGGCAAAGATCCCGTGGAAGGGAAGATCAGTCACGTCTTCCTGTTGAAATCGGAAACCGATCCCACGCCGCCCCGCAACCAGTTCCGGATCATCCAGCAATCATGGATTGCCACAGTCATGCAACCAGCGAAAGCGACCAGCGCTGGCCCCGGCGCGATGTATGCCGACATCAATCCCGAAGAATCACGGCGAGACGGCCCACCCGGTGCTCCGGACGCTCCCGGCGGTGCCCCGGGTTCAAGCACCTCGCCGGCCAGCCGCCCCTGGACACCACTGATCGGTGCCGAAGCGACACTCCTCGATCCGCTCCAGCCACAACCGGGCTCTGCCCCCGGCGGCCCAAGTGCCATCGACCCGATGAACCCAACGGGTCAGCCCCGCCTGCCACCCGGTGTTAAACTCAAGCCCCGCTATGAATTCGTCGTCTGCCTCATCTGGCGAGAACCGATATCGGATGCCACCACGACCTCAGAGACTAGAACATCCGCTACCCCTCAATAAATCAAAGCGATTGGAAAATATGCTTGTGACTTATCTCCTGGAATCTCTGGACTTCTGTTCAACTCACGGTTTGCGAAAAAGGTGATACCCTCGCGGAATCAACAACTATGGATAAAAATGCTCTCAAAAAGCAACACTTCTGGTTTCTAACCGGCTTAGCCCCTCTCTTAACCTTGATCGCCGTTGTGATCATCTGGACGGATGTCGGCGGTGCCATCGAAAAACGCTCCGCCGAGATCGAAAAACAGAAAAAAGAACTCGCCGGGACCCGCGCCCCTGGTCAAAAAGTGCTCAAGGACTTTGACGCACAAACAGCAGAACTTGCCAAGAAGAAAAACCAACTCTGGCTTGATAACTGGCAACGCCAATCAGTTCAACACAAATTATTCGATTGGCCCGTGGATAACGATCCCCGCCAACGATTACGCAAGCTGGAACTGCGCTACACCAAGTTCGGAGAACCTATCAACGACACCGACGATGCCTTTGAAGTCTTCAAACGCAAAGATGTCTACGAAGCCGCTTACGCCAAAGTCGCAGACAGCATTCGACCGACTAGCTTTCTCGGCGGCCGCTGGCAAAATGTCCTGCGCCACGTCAGTGACTGGGGCCAAAAAAGACCGACTAGCGCCCAAATCTGGTTGGCCCTGGAAGATCTCTGGGTACAACGGGGTTTGCTCAAGCCGATCCAGCTTGTCAATCAATCCGCCGCCCAATTTCAACTTGTGCCCGCACCGGCCGGAGCCGATGATCCGTTCCATCGCACCTTCCGAAATAAAATCTGGGAACTTGAACTCTGGATCGATAAAAATGGTGGCGACAATCTGATCCAAGCCAAATTGACGAACCGGACGGATCGCCTGCAATTGCTGGGGATCGGTAACACCATGCGGCTGAAAGTCTGGCTGAGTGATCAACAAACCGCACAGCCGGTCGATTTCCGCATCGAAGGCGAATTTGTCCCGGCACAAGCCTCGATTACCACCAAACCGAACCCGCGATTGCACGGTATCCCCGCTGGAACCGAAAAACAAAAAATCACCCGGGTGGAACAGGTGCTCGATACCCAGACGGTCCCGATTCGTCGGCTCGACATCGTCGAAATCGGCACGCTGCGTGCACTCGATGCCCGACATCATTCCCTCATCACCGCGTTGAAACCACCCGCATTCTTGGCACCCGACCCGGCAGCAACTGCCTCATCAACATCGCCGCCCGGCAGCGACGGCAGCGATGATGCCGCCCTCATGCCCCCCGGCCCTGGACCTGGAGCCACCGACCCGCGGATGATTCCCGGAGCAGGACAACCACCAGGCATCGCCGGCAGCCTCCTTGCGGGCCCACCGGAAACAGTGTTGCTCGGCAACAAAAACCGCTATCTCGAGGTTTCGCCCCAAGTGCGACGCATGCCCTTCGCCGTCTCGATGGTCGTTGATCAGATGTTCATGCAGGATGTGCTAGTCGCCTACGCCAACTCACCACTTCGCTGCCAAATTACCCAGTTCTACTGGCAACGCTTCCGCGGTTCACTCAAAAGCAGCCCCACCCCAGGACGGACTCCCGGCCCCGGTGCCGAAGAACCCGGGTATATCGACAACCCAGAGACTTATGTCTTGCCGCTCGGCCCCGGTCCGCTGGATGACCCCCGCAGCCCTGGCTTCGCGTCTCGAGTCAGCACCGTTTCCGAAGGGCAAGTCACCTCGGGGCTCGTGCAACTCACAATTCATGGCATCCTGACACTGTATGAAAAATACGAAGAACCGAAGTCAACAACCGATCCCACGGGCGAAAATCCTTCAGAACCAGGCTCCGGCCCAGCAGCAGCACCGGCCAATTTACCGGTCAATTCCAATACGCCCGAAGCTGGAGCCAACCCAGCCGGAACACCTGCTGACTCAACCGGCACCCCGGCCACGACTCCGCCCAACCCACCGCCTGTGACCAACCCCACGCCGACAGGGAATCCACCATCAACGACTAGCCCGGCCGGCTCGTCGCAAACTCAGCCCGCCGGCTCACAATCAACATCAGGGTCTCTTCCACGGAACTAAACCACGTTCACGGGATGATGCGATTTTCACTCGTATAACTTCTGGAAATCTCGGCAACCGCTCTGAAGGAGCTTTGTGATGGGTAAATCAGGAACAACAGCAAAAGCCGCAGAGAGTGGCAGTAAAAAAAACAGCCCGGGCTTTTTACTCCAGCAGGGCGAGAAACTCGCCATCGGCCTGGGATTACTCGGCTTGATCGCTTTAAGCCTCTGGGGAGCGATGACTTATGCAGATACCACCAGCCCCGACGCCATCGTTAAAGAGATGACAACAAAAGTCAGCGCCATCCGTGCAGCCATCAACGGCGACGGAGAAGGTGCCCCGCCCCTGCCCGAGTGGGTCAAGAAAGGTGCAGCTTTTCCGCCCGTTCCTCCCGAACCTTTCGCCCTCGCCGGTCCGATTTTTGAACCCATTCATCAACCGGATCTGCTCCGGGAAAATCCACGCGTTCTTGGGATCGTTTCCTGGCAGATTGATCCGATCCGTGGACCGATGCGTTCGCTGGATGTGTTACTCCCCACCGACCCGAACGGCCGCATCAAAATCGGCGTTCTCGTCAATAAGCCGATCGCCGCCAAGGATCGCGGAGCCTTCCAACGCGATCTCAAAGGATTTTTGTCCAATATCAAAAATGTGACGGCGCAACGACCAGCCAACCGGCCAGAACGCCCACGCCGCCCCGGTGGACCACCAGGAGCCGGTCCCATGCCACCGAATCCAATGCCAGGAGCGGAAGGGGCAATCCCCGGCGCCGGCTACGATCCCTACGGCTCCTCCATCCCGGCTTCGATTGCTGTGAGCCAACGGGAAGATAAAACCGTCCAGTATGTGAATATCGACGACGTCGAAAAGCAAAACCTTCCCCTTGCCGAAACAATCTTCCCTCTGCGAGCGTTAATGGTGCAGATGGCTTTTCCCCTGAAAGAACAACTTGAAGAGATTCGGCGAGCCCTCCGGCTTCAGTCCCGGCAAGAAGCAGCGATTCAATCCGTGCCGACACCGCCGGTGACCACAGGGCTTCCAGGCATGGCACCCGGCTTCAACGGCGGTGTTCCCGGTGCCATCCCCGGGGCGATCCCCGGTGCCCCCGCCGGACCCGGTGCCTTCGGTCCTGGCGCGATGAATCCAAATCTGGCTGCCGGTCCCGGCCCCATCTTCGATGGCTTCGACGTGGAACGTCGCATCATTTTGCCATCAGGTGAAGTGCTCGACTGGACGCCGTACAATCACGAAGAGGAATTCTTTACCAAGATTCGTTCGCGGAAGATTGCCTACGTCCCCGATAGCGAATATCTGCCGTACTTCCTCCGCTACGATCAACGACTTGCGGCTCCCCTCCCCGAACTCGCAGATAAACTGGCATCCTATCCGCCCGTCCGAATTCCGCAAATTTACGATGCCATCGCAAAACTGCATGATCAAGCTCAACCACCAGTGACAGAAACGGAATGGCAAAAACGCTTCCGTTCCAAAGCCGGGGATCAAAATCCCTATGCCGTGGACACGATTGGAGCCGGAGTCTTCGGTGTCGGAGCCACCAATCCTGAGATGACTCCGATGCCAATCGATCCGACCCCACGCGGCCCCGGGCGCTTCGATCCGATGGCGAATCAGCCTGTCCCACAAGGGCCCGAAGTGGATGTGTTGCTGCTTCGCTTTCTGGATGTCGATGTTTTGCCGGGATATTCCTACCAATATCGTGTCCGCGTCCGGATGAAGAATCCCAATTACGGCAAAACCAAAGAGGTCCGAGAACCCAGCGACGCCAAGAAAGAAATTCTCGAAGGCCCCTGGGTGGTGATTCCCGAAGTCGTGTCGCTACCGCCGGAATCTCATCTTTATGCTTACGACACGAGTCGCTACGTCAAAACTTTTGATGACTTGTCCCGCGAATATGCCGGTTCAAACAGTAAGATTTATGCAATCCTCAGTCGACTGTTTGACGTGATTGATGTCAAACGTGGCCATCACGCGGCCATTCAAATGCAAACCTGGCTACCACAAGTTCGCTCAAGCGGTAGTACGGTTGAACCCGTCGGAACCTGGGTCGTCGCGGAAATGCCGGTCGTCCCGGGTGAATATGTCGGTCGCAGACAACTGGTCAAATTGCCTCTCTGGTCGTCTTCCGCGGCGGGCTATGTCCTCCGCGAACTCAGCAATGCCGTGGCGATTGAAGGCGTGCCCCCCCAAAATCAACCCAAAGGCTGGCCTGTCAATTTCCAAACAAAATCTGTCCTGATCGACTTCGAAGGTGGCAATATCAAAACAGATGTCGGCAATCGAACGATTGAAGATCAGACGGCAACAGAACTGCTCATTCTCTTGCCGGACGGCAAGCTCACCCTGCGAAATTCTGCCATCGACATGGCCGATGAAGGCCGGAAAGAACGCGATCAAGAATGGAATGACTGGATCAAGCGTGTCTCGGAACGACGCGATGCCTCCACGAATCCAATGAATGACAGCAGCGGTTTCGGTCCTCGGATCAAACCGTAATTTCTGCCTTGTTGCCGTCATCGATCTGCGATCGATCCTGAGTCTGGTGCACCTGGATTCGGGGGGCGTTTTGCTCCCCGAATCTCGTTTCTTATGCGTCTTAATGCGGAGGATCCCGGGCGGATGGAGTTGACCTGGATTGATACGCATGCTCACCTCGATGATGAACGCTTTAATCCCGATTTACCCGCCGTCCTGGAACGCGCGGCTCAAGCTGGTGTTCAGACCATCATCACAATCGGGATCGACCGCGTGAGCAGCGAAACTGCGGTCGCCTTGGCGAGTCATTGGCCTGGAGTCTTTGCCGCCGTCGGCATTCATCCGAATCACGTCGCGGATGCTGCCCCCAGCGACTGGGATCAGGTCGCCCACCTGGCCCGATCAGCGTCACGCGTGGTTGCGGTCGGCGAAACCGGGATGGATCGGCACTGGAATCGAACGCCGTTGCCGATGCAAACCAGCTTTTTCCGCCAGCATCTGGCACTGGCCCGGCAACTCAATCGACCCGTGATCATTCACTGCCGTGAGGCCGAAGACGACGTGCTTGAGGTTTTGCGTTCCGAGTTTGCCCAATACGGCCCGATTCGTGGCGTCATGCACTCCTTCTCCGGCAACAGTGGATTCGCTCAGGAATGTTTGCGGCTCGGGTTGATGATTTCTTTCGCAGGAACGCTCACATACAAATCGGCAGAAGCACTGCGTGTTGTCGCGGCCGAAATTCCTGACAACCGCTTGCTGATTGAGACGGATTGCCCGTATCTGGCTCCGGTTCCTCATCGCGGCAAGCGAAATGAGCCGAGCTTTGTCCCTGCGACCGCGGCTGTTCTTGCTGCAGCAAGGAAGCAATCGCTGGAAGCACTGGCCCGGCAAACCAGCGAGAACGCCACCCACCTCTTCCGACTGCCCCCACTTGTCGCTGGGTAACTGCCTGTTTCCATTGAGAAAGCCTGTTTCCATTGAGAAATCTGCTCCGCTGGGCGTACTCCCTGTAACAGCGGAACAGCCAACCACATTTCTCCCGCAAATCCGCTCTCTTCGGGGTAAGACCTGGAAACTGTGGAACACCCCTGATTTCCCTCGGCAGGTTTCCCTGGCCGGGTAATCCCCAGTCCAGCCTGCTTCACTGACTCCAGATGCAACCAGTTCTCAAGCCGATTTCGGAAAAATCATTGCCGATGCGAAACTTTTGGAGTGATGCGGTGTTAAAGAATCAATCAGGTAGTGAAGATGCCGCTGAGCCAGGCTGTCATGGCTATTTGTAGCTTGGAGAATGCATATGAGGATCCGGTCGAGCGGTCTAGTGATCGCCGCTGTTTTCTTCGCTTGTGTCGGCGTGAGCCTTGAATCTGTCGGATCTGCTGCCGACGCTCCGAATAAAGTGGCTGGAAAGGTCGCGGTCACGCCAAAGCAAGCAGCCAAGCAGGCGATAAAGAAAAAGCTTCAAGCAGAAGCGAAAGCGAAAAAAGCCGCCGAGGCAGAAAAAGCCGCCCAAGAACAACGCCGTGCCGAGCAGCGGGCTGCGGCACCCGCAGTGTTTCAGCCTGTGACCCTGCCAAAATTGGCAAAACTTCCCGAAGCTCATAATCCCCAGGCACTGGCCGCACGGATTGATCAGCAGATTCTCGCGAAATTGGCTGAGGAGTCGATCATCCCTTCTCCCCGATGCAGCGACGAAGAGTTTCTCCGCCGCGTCTATCTCGACCTGACCGGTGTCATTCCGACCGCCGAGCAAGCTCGCCAGTTTCTGGATTCGACGCATCCGAATAAGCGGGCAGAATTGATTGATCAGCTCTTAGCCAGCCCGAACTACGGACGGCACCTCGCAGATCTCTGGCTTCCCAAACTTTTCCCCAGTGAGTCCAACAATCGCTTTGTTCAAAAGGGCCCGTTTTACAACTGGTTAAAGGATCAGTTCAACGCCAATGTCCGCTGGGATCAACTCGTGTTTTCGCTGGTGACGGCCACGGGCACGGTCAAAGATAACCCGGCCGTGACGTATTTCCTGGCGAATCGATCGATCGACAAATTAACCGATACAGCCACTCAGCATTTTCTCGGCATTCAACTGAAATGTGCGCAGTGCCATAATCATCCGTTTACCGGTTGGAAACAGAAAGAATACTGGGGCATGGCCGCATTCTTTTCCAAAGTGAACGTTGACCGGCCGCGAAACACGAACAAGGGCGGAGATAACTCGGAGATCGGGGTTCGGGAGGGGACAGGCAAA
>Ga0209017_10000497_pt1 | contig 38435 bp, 27 predicted proteins | sample YNPBryunderm2012_FD_185812 | JGI IMG/M metagenome (GOLD analysis project Ga0209017, IMG submission 185812) | Anoxygenic and chlorotrophic microbial mat microbial communities from Yellowstone National Park, USA - YNP Bryant MS undermat 2012... ...
GCGACAGACCCGCCGCTCGACAGCGCGGTTGAGCTGGAACTTGAGTCCTCGGCCCAGACGGTCGCGTTCGACCTCGTCCCCCAGCAGCGAGTGGACCTGATAGACCAGAGGCCAGCCATGTTTGATCGCGGCGAAGGAGGAGCGGGTCGCGCCTCCGTAATGCTCGGCGTGGATCAGGTCGAAGGCGAACTCGCGGCGGATCGCCTCCAGGCCGGAGACCCAGCGGCTGGGCGGCACGGTGAAATACGGCGTCCCCTCGAACTCGTCACGTACAACCCGGCCCGTCAGCGGACGCCACCGCAAATGGGCGATCTGCACCTCGATCCCCTGCGCCTTGAGGCCGCGAATGACCTGAATCGGCAGCATGGTCGAGCCGTCGAACCCCGCCTTGAGCGACACCGAGGTGGTCACCAGCACCCGCAACGGACGATCCGACGCAATCGTGCGGTTCGCATCGCCGCCCGCTCGTGGCTGACGTTCCCTTTGTTCCGTCGTGTGAACTTGAACCGTTCTGGACCCGATGGGCTCCGGCGACGCAACCGCCGAAGCCGAGGGGGCTTGGATCATCGTCATGGTGCGACCTTCCCTGGAAGCCAATCTCAAGCGAATCCCTTAGCACGGTCTAGGATCACCGACATCCCCTGCCGACCACGGGGTCAGCATGGTTGGAGACCTGCCACGCTCAATCCGATCCTAACCCAAACCGCCTCCGGCGCGAAGGGCGAGAAACCTAGTCTTGGGCGATCGTCTTAATCTAAGGTTGGGATGAAATAAACTGAATCCGAATAGCGCGGCGTGATTCATCACAGATCAAGTCGCAGCCAAGGGTGAGTGGACGAATCACAGGGAAGGACTTCTCCGAAACAGGAGGTCCATCTCATTCATTCTCATGGAAAACCAACTATCTACCAAAGCTCAAGAATCCAGCATGAAATTGGTCAACCGATCAAAATGCCGGAGACAGGACTTGAACCTGCACCCGATGTAACTCGGACTAGCCCCTCAAGCTAGCGCGTCTGCCAATTCCGCCACTCCGGCAAGGGAGGCCATTTTGCGTTGGTGGATTGTACAATCGCCTAGCCTCGTGTCAAGATCGGACCCGGTGAGATCCCGTGTTGGATGGGCATGAGGTTGGGGGGTCGAAGGGGTGGAGGTGCAATGGCTGCAACCGGCGTGGTTGGTGGGAGTGATTCCCGCTCTGGTTTGGCCGTGGGTAGCTGATTGGTGTTTGGGCGCGGGGCGATGGGCAGCTCCAGTGGCGTCCGTGACGGGGATCGACCGTCGCGCCCTCCGCGCTGGCAAGCTGGCCTGGGTCATCAACCGTGCAGCTCGCATGGTGGCTCTGGGAGCGCTAGCGTTGGCGCTGGCCCAGCCAGTTCGACCTGAAACCGATCCCGAGCGTTTTGCCAGAGTCCAATCCGAAGGACGAGCCTTAATGGTGGTGCTCGACCGCAGTTCCAGCATGAACGCGCCGGTTGGGCCGGGTGACCGGGGACCGTCCCGTTTCGAGGCCGCGCGGATCGCTTTGGCCGAGTTCATCGCCGGGCGTCCCAACGACGTGATTGGACTAGTCGGGTTCGCCGCCCTGCCCGATCTGGCCGCGGTTCCTTCGCTGGACCGCGACTTCTTCCGGGCCGCTTTGCTCGCCCAGGAAATCGCCCGCCCTCTGGAGGACGGCACCAACTTGGGCGACGCGCTGGCCCTGGCCGCCGACGCTCTGCGCGACCAAGACGCCCTGAGCAAAGTGGTGGTGCTGGTCACCGACGGACGCAACTCCCCCGCCCTCCCCAACCCTCTCGATCCCCAAGCCGCCGCCGCGTTGCTGGATGACTTGGGAATCATCCTGCATATTCTGGCTCTCGGAACCGAAGACCCAACCGAACTCCTCGAGACCGAGGCGACATCGCGTCCAGCAACGGAGCCTCGAACCAGTCTTGCTTCTCTCGGAAGAGAACTGGAACGCTTGGCCCAACGCGCCGGGGGACAGGTCTTCGAGATCACCAACCCCGGTGCCCTCCGCGCTGCGCTGGCCGCCATCGACCGTTTGGAAACCTCCAGGCTGGAAGATCGCCTGCCCGCTCGCCGTTATCCCCTCCGTCCCGCCCTCCTTATCGTCGTGCTCGTGGCGCTGACCGTTGAAGCCTTGGGTGGTTGGTGTCTGGGGAAACGAGTTGCGTGTTGACTGACTGATCCGCCTGGCCGTGGCACCGATGAGTCGAACCAAATAGGGCGTCAAAACCCACCGAAACTCGCCTCGCCTCACGTTGAATCGTCCATCCCAGCCCACGCGAAATCTGCCATTCGAACTACCCGAAGACTGGACCACTTGTTAGAATGGGACGCAGCGGAGAATCATTCTCCCCAAGCCGTTGGAGTCGGGACGAAGGCTGGTCCCCGTTCGTCCGATTTGGATTGGCGTGACGCGATCGAGGTGACTTGGAATGGCGTGGTCGCGTTGGTGTTGGCGTTGGCTGAGGTAAGCCGTTGCCTTGGGGGTGAATGGGGCAAGAGGGACCAGACGCTCGGCGAGATTCGAGCCGGAGAGACTCGTCATGTCCTATCCATCCAGCCTAACCCTGGCGCGATCCTCCGGTTCCAGCGTGGCTCCCGCGGAAGTGGGGTCCGACCCACGGCCTCCTGTCCACCACGACATCGAGTTGCAACCACTCCAGGTCGATAAAAGCCCGGAGGAGAAGTTCCGCGAGTTCCTCGCCATTCGCGGCGAAAAGTTGACGGCCCCCCGGCGCGCCTTGGTGCGTCACGTCTTCAACGCCCACAAACATTTCGACGCCGACGAACTCACCGCCGAACTTCAAGAACGCGGCGAGAAGGTGAGCCGCTCCACCGTCTACCGCACCTTGCGGCTCTTGGTGGAAGCCGGTCTCTTGCGGGAGTTGCGGCTAACCAACCGCACCGCCTACGAACACGACTACGGCTATCCCTCCCACGACCATCTGCATTGTTCGGAGTGCGGGACCATCGTGGAGTTCTCCAACGAGGACATCCGCAACTTGCGCGAGGCGATCAGTCGTTCGCACGGCTTCCGCGCCTCCGGCCATAAGTTCATCATCACCGGCATCTGCGAAGCGTGCCGACGCTTGCGGAACAACCGACGGCGTCCCATCATTTGAAGTCAAGGTCGCGGTCCAGGTGGAGGGTTGTTCGTCAAGCGAACGTCACGATCGTCATGCCATCACCATGACCAACATGACCGACCCGGTGACAATTCCTCACCCCTGGAATCCCACCCCTGCCCAGGCGCGGGCTTGGCAAACCCAACTGGCCACGCAGTTGCGGCTTCAGCCACTCGATCCCAATTGGTCCACCCTGGCGGTGGCCGACGTCTCCTCGGATCGAGGCTCCCCGCGCTTGTTCGCCACGGTGTTGCTACTGAAGCGAAAACCGGATGGTTCCTTTGAGCGGCTCGCCGAAGGCTATGCCGAAGTTCGGGCCACCTTCCCTTATATTGCGGGCCTGCTCTCGTTCCGCGAAGTTCCGGCGATCTTGCGAGCCTTTGACGACCTGGAGGCTCGCCACGGTCGTTCGATCCGGCCCGACGTGATCCTCTGTGACGGTCAGGGACTGGCCCACCCACGCGGCTTGGGCTTGGCTTGTCATTTGGGCCTGTGGCTCGATCGGCCCAGCGTCGGCGTGGCCAAAACTCGATTGGTCGGCCAATTCGAACCGGTGGGGCCATCCCCCGGCGACCAATCCCCGCTCATCCATCAAGGACGACCCGTCGGCGCGGTGATTCGCACCCGCGCTCGCGCGGGCCCGCTTTTCGTCTCGCCGGGCCACCTCTGCGACCTCGACTCCGCCACGAGCCTGGTCTGGGCGTGTTGCGACGGACGACGTCAACCTTTGCCAATCCGTTGGGCTCACGAGGCGGTCAACCGTTGGCGTCGCGCCGCCCGAATCAACGAACCCGACGCCTCCTGTCCAACATAGACTCCTGATTCTTCATTTCGAGTTGGTTCAATTCTTGGATGTGACTAAACCACCTGCCGTCGTTGTCTCTCTCCAAGACGGGTTGGGAGCGACAGCGACGGCGGTTGCGGTGGGCGACGCCGAGAGGCTTCCTTCGAGTGTGTTGAGCTTTAGCTCAGCGAGGCTTTCGGGTCACGCCGGGGGCTTGATCGGTGCGGAACGGCGAGGCGGGCAGGCCGGCCTCGTCGAACAGGTTCACGACCGGATAATCGGCCCAGCCAAAGCGCACCGCCACTGGGTGAGCTACCTCGGGAGCGGTGGCAATCACCGAATCCCCCTCGATCCGTGCCTGGGCGTTGACAAAGACCCCGTCGGGACCAGCCACGGCGAACCCCGTCAAAGGGCCGTCCCGCACCACCAGACCCCCGGCAAATCCCACAAACTTGACGATCGCCTCATTGCCCTTGATCGTCAAGGAGTGGTAAATCGGACCGGTGTACGGCGTGTCGAATCCATAGGTCATCCCTAGCGCTGCTTTGGCCAGACGCTCGCCCACCGGCTGCTTCTTCTTGGGATGAATGTCGTTGGGATCGCCCGCGTCGGTGATGACTGCCATCGCAGTCTGGGGAACGATCTTCGCCGTCAGCGTTTGGGCTTCGCGCAATTCGGCCCAATCCGATTCCTGGGGCGACTCGACGATCTTTTTGAATGGAGCCAGTTGAACGAACAGGAACGGAAAATCCCCCTGTCCCCACGCCGCGCGCCAGTCGTGAATCATGGCCGGGAATAGCGTGCGATACTCATAAGCGCGCTCGGCGTTGGACTCGCCTTGATACCAGATCACCCCGCGGATGGCGTAAGGCACCAGGGGCGCGATCATGGCGTTGTACAGCACGCCCGGCTCGTTTCTGAGGCTTTTGCCTGCTGCTTCAAGATCGGCGAGACGCTCATCGAGGTTCTTAGCGAAGTAGGCCAGTTCAGGGTAGCTCGCCAGAGTTTCGGGGCGGGTCCACGCCTCGGCGGGGGTGCCGCCGTAGTTGGTGGAGATCAGGCCAATGGGCACCTGCAACTCCTTCTCCAACATCCGCCCGAAATAATACGCCACCGCCGAAAAATCGCCTAGAGTTTCCGGTCCGCACGCCACCCAACGACCTTCAAAGCTGGTTTGAGGTGTCGCCGCCCCCCTGCGCGGAACGGTCAACAACCGAATGCGGGGATTGCTCGATCGAGCCGGGGTCTCAGCGTCGCCCAACATCTTGAACGACCATTGCATGTTCGACTGCCCAGAACAAATCCAGACCTCGCCCACCAACACGTCATGGCGTTCCAGCGCGCCATCCCCTTCGACCGTGAGGGTAAACGGTCCACCCGCCTTCAAAGGCGGCAGCACCGCGCGAAACGCGCCGTTGGCGTCGGCGACCGCCTCAGCGGTTTGGTCCTGAATGCTCACGGTGATCTTGGAACCCGGCGCGGCCTGTCCCCAGACCGGCACCGGACGGTCTTGTTGCAGCACCATCCCGTCGGTGAACACCGAGGCCAGACTCACCTCGGCCTCGGCTCGGGGAGCAACCGCCGCGGTCCAAAACGCCAGGCCAAGAAGCCACGCCGTTGGCCTCGTCCAGCAGCTCCACTTCGATCTCGCGCTGATGGCTGTTTGGGTTGTCGTCATTGAATCCACCTCAATGGAAAAGAGACTTATCTCAACACGGTTTCGCGATTGCCTCAAACATGGACCGTCCCGCGACGGTGTCGGTCACGACCCACGAAGCCGATTCTATCCCTTCGTTTCGTGTGTTCCCACCATCCTCCGCTGGTTGATCTGCACCCCGCGCCCCTCTTCGCGCAGAGCCCTCTTCGATTGTTCGGTGTTTGGTCCCATCTCCTCCGACTGCGATGTTGCCGGAGTGCCACGCACCGAAGTTCGGCCCCACGACATCGTCTCGGTTCCAAGGGACAACCGAGTTGTCTCGCGTGTACCCACACTGCGACCCCGTCTGTGCTCAACCCATAGCTCAGCGACCCGAACAATCCGAGGCCTCGGCCCTATGAATCCAACTCCCTCACCCGCTACAACCGCTTTGCCTTCCACCCAAGATCCAAGTCACGACCCGCACCTCGCCGACATCGAAGCCGACTTGCACGCCGGGTTGCCCCACCAACGCGAACGTCTCCGCCGCGCCCGTCGCCGTCAGGAACTTTGGGCGTTGCGCGACGACCCCGCCACGCGTCATGGCTGGGGCGAGACCATCCGCGAGCGCACCGAGAAACCCCGCCGCCCATTGCCAGTCCTGCGCGGTGTAGTCACCCTCTTGACCTCGCATCTGTACAACCCGGGACCAACCCGCACCCTCCAAGCCAACCCATTGAGCGATGGCTTCGATCTCCAACAACCATCCTCCGACGTTGGGCTTACTGTGGCCAACGCCTTTTGTCGGGAGGTTTACGCTCACAATCAAATCGACGCCTTGATGCAAGCCGCCGACATCTCCGCCACCCTTCATGGCGCAGCGGCTATCGGAGTTCACGCCACCGGCGACCCGGTTCGACCCATCCGTTTGGATCTCTACGGCGGCGATGAGTTCGTCGTCTGGACTCCCGACGACGATCCGGCCCATCCCTTCGCCCTCTGCGCCCTGTCGCGCGACCGCCAACGTCGGCGCGACCGCTACGAACTTTGGACCGCGCGAAGGCGCAGAGTCTACCTAGGTTCCCAACCTCAGGCGGCCCCCCTCGCTCATCTCCCGACCACCAGCGAATCCGTCCCTCAACGAACGGTGGAACTCATCGAGGACGCACCCAATCCTTATGGCCGTCTTCCGTTTGCATTCGCCCACGATGAACTGGTGACCCGTGACTTCTGGGATGGCGGTTTGGGGGACTTTTTGGCCGATCTCGACCGTGAAATCGACCGGGAATGGTCCCAGCTGGCCTGGATTGGTCAATTCGACCTCCCCATCGGCTTCCTCCGCGACGCCTCGCCCACCGTCCGCTTGATCGCCCGGCCCGGCCACTTCAACCCATTGGTCGCCGCGCGACCCGGTGAAAAGCCCGACGCTTTTTATCTGCGCTCCGAATACGACCCCACCCGCCGTCTCGACGGCTTGGAACGTTACCTCTTCCTCGCCCTGGAGCTTTTAGGCGTCCCTCGCGCGGCGATTCGCCTGGAGCAGGGACGCTCTCCCTCCGGCGCAGCGTTGGTGGCCGAACACTGGCCGCTCTTGACCCGCGCACGTCGCCGCCGTGACTTGTTCGCCGTTCTCGAAGCCGACCTGCTCGCCACCATGCTCCATTGCGCGGGAACCTGGTATCGCCAGGATCATCTCATTCACGCCGCCCAATCGACCCGTCTTCACCTGGAGTGGTCCGAACCGATCGCGCCGATCGTTCAGATCCCCTCTCAAACGTCTTGATTCTGTCAACTGTCTTGAATTTGCTAACTTATAAATATATTCAAGATTAATATCATTTTGTCCTTGGAGGGCTTTCGCATGACGCCAACATCCTCGTCTCCCATTGCCAGCGACATCGATCATCCGACGGATCGCAACGATCCGGCCAAGCCGCTCGACCCAACCGATCACTTCCGTGCTGAAGCGCACCGGCTCTCGAAGCTGGCTAAGGCGCGAAAGGAGCGCATTTGCGACCTAGAGAGGCAACTCGATCGTCTCCGTTCATCGGCAACGCCCGCCGAGGTTGCCGAGTCGTCCGACAAGGTCGCCTCAACCCGATTCGCCCGGGAGGAATCGTCGCCGTCACCGTCTCCGACAGACGCCATGAATTCGGGAGGGATGGAACGTCTGACGCTGCAACCCACCCCACCCGCTCCTGGAGGCAAACGGCCGGTCCCGCTCCATCAGGACGAACCGCTGCGGTTGCGTCGCCACGACTTGACCGACCCCCGCGTCATGCTCTCCACTCCTCCCCGCGACCTTGTGGACGCCCTGCGACGCGGTTGGGCCGACTGAATGCACATCGCTTTATTCCTCATCGGGAAGGCCGTCCACCTTGGAGCGTTCACCCGATGACCAACCTCCACGAACCTTCAGCACGCGGTTTTCTACCCTTCTTGGAGACATACACTCATGGCTTATCCCGATGACTTCTTCCAGACTGTTCTGGAAGTGGGCAACGCCGTTGCCGACCGTTACGTGGGCGAAACCGCCCTCATTAGCCGAGTTTATACCGATTTCCGTCTTGAACCGGGCCGCGCGGGCGATCAAGTCGATCTCCCCTTCCCCGGCGCGATCGAGTTCGCTGACCGCAAAAACCAAGATTTGAACATCCAACCGCTTCAATCCACTCGAAAGTCAATCACCCTCCAACAACAACCCACTGCCTCCTGGGAAGTGCGGGAATTCGACCAGTACCGCGCCTATCCCCACCTGATCCGCGATCAGTTCCTCGACCCCGCCCTCAAGGCTGGAGCAGAGTACCTCAACCAGCAAATTGCCAGCCTCTTCGCCCCCGCGTTGTTCAATGTCCATGCCGCGATCCCATCGGCGGCAGCCGTGACGATTAAACTGTCACAAATTCAAGCAGCCTGGGTCAAGTTGGCTCAGGCTAAGGTGCCAGTGCGCGACCACGGCCACTTCACGCTGGCAGTCAATCCGCTCATCTACGGCAACCTCGCAGGCGATCCCGACTTCAATCAGGCCAGCCTCGTAGGGGTCGAGGCTGCCGAAACCGCTCGCCGTCGCGCTTTGGTCGTCAACCAGTTTGGTGCCGAAGTGGTCATGGATCACGATATGCCAATCAGTCCTTCGACCTATTCCTCGGCCCTGTTTCATCGTCATGCGATCGGCCTGGTGCTGCGACCTTTGGAAGTCCCCCCCGCCGCCACCGGCGTGTTGGGCAGCTATCTCAATTATCGCGGCATCCCTTTCCGCCTGATGCTCTCCTACGACTTCCACCGCCGAAGCTGGATCATGGCGCTCGACTTCGTCTTCGGCTTGACCGTGCTGAGACCAGAAGCCTGTTGTCTGATCCTCTCCAACAAGTCCTAAGCTCTAAACTCCGAGGCCACTCCGTAACAACGAGTCTCCTCGTCCCTTCTCACAATTCGATTCCTCCTTCTCGCCCAAGTATCTGATCGGTCGAATCGGAGTTCGCTTAAAATTCGATTCGACCACCCTAACTTATCCTCTTTTCAGGAAACTTTCACAATGTCCATATCTCTGTCCAATTCTTCGGGTCCCAGCCCGCTGAGTGGCAGCTCGGGACCGATCACCGTCCACACTAGCGCGCTAGGGGCTATTGTCACCGGAGCCGCGGCGTTGGTTGACCCGAATCAGTTCCTCGCCATGTTGGCGGTCGGCTTGGGTCTCTTCGCCAGCTTTTATGAGCGAATCCGCAAATCGCGTGACCAGGGTTTTGAAACCTTGGCGATTCATCTGCGACAGGAACTCGAAACACAATCGCGTCTGTTTGATCGTTTGTCGGTCCTTTGCGACGCCCAAGCCCGGCTGCTTGACCACCTCGACACGACCAACCTGCCCCAGGAAGGAAAACCTGCGTCGGCTCCCATCGTTGCCCCGTTTTCCGTTCCCGACGCGTCGTCATCCTCAATCGCCCCCTCGAAGTCGTGATGTTCGGACAATGTTCTGAGGCCAAACATCCATGCCAAATTCAAATTCTGACCAGATGTTTTCTCCATTGCCGCCGATGGTCGCTGGGGCGTCGAACCGGAACCACCCTTGGAATGACGCGCGACGATTTCACTTGGCCCGCAAGACCCTCCAGCGAAGCCGTCACCGAATCGCCTGCGAGCGACGCGGATTGCTCAAAGCGGTGCCAGTGCCCGCGTTGATCGCGCTGATTGAGGCCATTTTGCCCCTGATCGCTCAAATCTTCGAGTTGATCGAGCGGGTGTTTCAATCCGCCGGCGATCGAATCGCCCGCGATCCCGACGCATCCGCCCCGACCACCTGGCCCGTCGCCGCCGATCTCGCCGCGACCCCTGTGTCCGACCTTGATTCCGACCTCGTTCGCGCTCTGGGCGAGGTGCTGGCCAACCCTTCAGAGGGAGGAACTCGGTGAAGAGTTGGCCCGTTGGTTCTCATCGGCGATCGTCGAAGACAACCAGAACAACCGGGGTCGTCCTGGCGTTCTTTCTCCAGCTCATTGCCGCGGGTTGGCTGAGCGCCGACGAACCCGGAGCGATCCTGACAATTGACGGACCCAACCGCGCCGTCGTAGGGGAACCTGCGCTTCTAGAGGCGCGGGGGGTGCCGTTGGGAACAACTCCAAAACGCTGGCTCCTTGCGTCCGGCCGGGCGTCCTTGCTCACGATTGACAACGGAACACGACTCGTTTTCGTTCCCAAAGCGTCCGACGAGCTACTTTTCGTTCTCGTTGTGGTGGACCAAGAGCCTCTCAAGGGCGTCCAGACAGCGGGCCACCGCGTCCAGGTTGTCGAATTGATCGGGCCCGAACCTTTACCCGAACCGACGCCGCGCCCGCCTGAGCCGCCGCCTTTGCCACCTCCCGACCCGCTTGGGACTCGTCTGCGCAAGATTGCACGATTGGCACCGCCTGACGCGGTTCTCAGAGATCGGATTGCTAACCACCATCGCCGAATCGCCGCTGCCATCACCCGCGCTGTGGCGGGCGATCCCGAGTTCGCCGCCTTACGAGAACCCCAGGCAATCGCCGCTCAAACCCGCGCAGCACATCGTCGAGTTCTCGACACGCCAGCTCTTCGGGACGCCTGGAGTCCCTGGTTCGACGCTCTGAGGACGTTGCTCGACGACGAGCGTTTCGCAGGACGTTTGGACGACCCAACCGACTACGCGCGTCTGTGGAATTGGATCGCCTTGAGTTTGACCGAAACAACCGACCAGCCCAGTTCCACCCAGCGTTGACTAAAAATTCATAGATTTGCACTCTTAACTCGATTATGCAAAGGTTCATCCGCAATGACCGACCCGAGTATGGCTGGACTTACCGGCTGGCGTCCTGACCCGGCGGAAAGTCGGCGAATCGCCGCGTTGCAACCACGTCCACGTTGGGAAACGTCCACTGTCTCGCCCGACGACGCCGCGGGGGAAGTCGCCCTTTGGCATCGGGTGTTCGAGAGGGCCACCGGCTTACCCTGCCTGCTGCCCGATCGTCAAGGCGTGGGGGACTGCGTCGGCTGGGCTTTTGGGCTGGCCGTTTCGTTGTTGAACGCCACCTCGCACCCTGACCACGATCAGGAACGCCCAACCGGCTGGCCCTGGGTGGCCACCGAGCCGATTTATGCCGGCGCGCGGGTCCAGGTCGGCGGGGGACGTCTGGGACTTCACGAGGATGGAGCTACCGGCGCGTGGGCCGCTCACTGGTTAACTCAGTGGGGAGTGCTTTGGCGAACGGATCACGGCTCTTCCTCCTCGTCCGATCTTGATCTGACTCGGTACGACCCGCGACGCGCCCGGCGCTGGGGAGTGGCCGGCACGCCGCGTTCTCTGGAAGCCCTGGCGCGGCAACGTCCCACGCGGGTGGTCACCCAGATTGGAACCTATACCGAGGCTCGGGCCGCGCTGGCGCGGGGCTATCCCATCGTCGTTTGCTCGGATGTGGGGTTCCGCGATCGCCGCGACCGCGACGGCTTCGCGCCGCCTCAAGGGCGATGGATGCACGCGATGTGCCTGATCGGGCTGGACGACGACGCGATTCGCCCCGGCGCGCTTTGTCAAAACTCGTGGGGACCGGATTGGATTTCCGGCCCAACCCGTCACGAACAACCGCCCGGCTCATTTTGGATCGATGCCAATGTAGTTCAGCGCATGCTCGTCCAGGGAGATTCCTGGGCGGTTGGCGATCTCGAAGGATTTCCCCATCGTCCCGTCAATCATCGCTTGATCTGAATCATCAAATTAAAACCAATCTGATATTTTGAGCGCGTATGATGATACCCGAACCTTCTGACCCCAACCCGTCTCCACTCGATCCTCCCACGCCGCAAGCTAACCCCGACCGGGCCGAGTGGCAGCGCGACTCCACGCTGGACCACGTCCAGGACCACACCGAACCTGACAACCAGGAACCGGCCGATCCAGCACGTGCCGCCTGGTGGCTCGAATGAAGGAGAACACGATTCGATGAGTCAGCATTCTCTTCTCAGACAGGCGCGAGGCACCTCAGCCACATGGCGGGCGCGGTTACGTCATGAGACCGGAGTTCCATTGACCTATCATGGCCATGAACCGCTTAGCGCGGTGATCTGGCCTGGATCGGGACGGGCGGAGCGGGTCCGCCCGACGGTGGTCTGGCGGCGTCCTCCCGACGAGGTGGCAGTTCGTATCGAGCCGTCCGACCTGGAGAAATTGGAGGTGGGCCGGCATCGTCTGCGAATCTACCTTGAACGAGATGATGGTCGGATTCAGCATGTCGCCGAGGCGATTCTTGAAGTGACCCACGATCCTCGGCGGGAGCATGATTCGAAGGCCGATCCAGGTCCGCTGGTCTATGGAACCGTCGAGGAGACGTTAGCGTGGCTGCCCGACGCGCGGATTCGGTTTGACCCCGAACGAGAGCAAGCCGCGTTTGATCGTGCCCGCAGCCAAGCGCGTGAATGGCTCGATGGCCGAATTGTCGAAGCTTGGCGAGCCACCGGCGGCGATCCTCAGTGGATGGCCGAGCAGCTTCAACGGGGATGCTTGATTGTCGATCACGGCGTGCGCGAGGCGGTCGCACAACGAGCCGCCGCGTTGCTCAGCCTGGATCGCGTGGTGGAGCTGGCACCGACAAGACGGGCCGCCGCGGCACCGCCCACTTTGGAGGAGACCGAACGACTCTTGGTCGGTTTGACCATTACCATCGACCTGTCCGAGCCACCCGACGGTCGAGCCGATCTGAGCTTGGAATTGGGAGTGATTCGCGTATGGAACTAAACCCGGATCTCATCAAATCGTTGTCCCATGACATCGAAACCCGTTTGGCCGCCCTTCAAGAGACCTACGACCAGGCGATTGAACGTTTGGCCAACCAACTCGACCAGGAGCGCACCGAGCGTCTGACTGACCGCCAACGGTGGGAGGCGCTGGAGCGGGAATGGCGTGGTTGGGTCGATCGCTCGACAGAGGTTGATCCACCCTCTCGGGCGAGTCTGCTTATGGGTTGGTAAGCTGACGTGATCGATAGCGTCATTGGAACCAGGAGGATGAGATATGTCCGAAGGGGATGGGATTGATGGGGGCAGCTCCCGCCCAGCTTGGGGATGGGCTGCGGTGTCGCCCTGGCGACGTGGGTTCCGAGCCATTGATCGACAGTTACGAACCGACCCAACCTTAAAGGCCGCGGGGGTGACCATTCGTTCCTGGAGCGGCGAACCAGGCGACACTGGCCCACCAAGCGTGGCGATGTGTCCCTGGATTCGTCTGACGCCCAAAGCCCGCGTGGGTTCGGGAGACTGGGAGTCCGAAGGTTGGCAACGGGCCGATTTGACCATCGCCATCGAAACAGCGGTGGCAGGAACCCATTGCGATCCTTTGATGGATCTCTGGTGGGCGATCGTTCTGGCGCTGTTTCCGCCGCCGGAGACGCCTCGACACGCTGAGGCGGGCCGGGTCCGTACCGAGGCGATCGCGCCTCCGTTGCGGTTTCCAGCTCCGTCCGGGCATGTTGTCACTTGTTGGGGATTCGAACCGGGACGCCTACGCCTCACCACCCCAGCGATCGAACCCATCGTCACAACGGGATGTGCCGCGATGCTGATGGGACGCGGTGAATTGACCTTGACCCTCTGTGTGGCGACTCCCTGAAACCGACCAAAAGATATACGATCGGAAGCTACCTTGTGGAAGATTCCACGAAGTGGTCTCGTTGATAAAATCACGTAAGATTAGGAGTATCTGCGATGAGTACCTCATACACCTGGGGAGCGCGAAGTTGGCTCAAGGCCACACCGGAGGCCGAATGGGGGGTCTTCGATCCATCGGCCTCGCCGATCTGGCTACGTTTGGAGGGGGACCGCCCTTTGACCCTGCAACCACGCGCCTTTGTGCGAGAGATCGCCGCAGCCGACGCGCGTGGTGAAACCATCGATCATGTATTGGCGCGCATTGAAGTCACGGGCACATTAACCACTCCCTTGTATCCCGACCAAGCCGGGGCGTTGCTTTCCTGGGGACTTTCGCCGCTGGCCGTGGGGGAGCCGGCCACGTATCGGTTACCGTCCATGACGCTTGACGTGTTCGACGGTCACCGCGCCCGGCGATTTCTTGGAACGCGGGTCCAAACCTTTTCGCTCAAAACCAGCGCGGCCGATCCTGTGGTCTTGACGCGGCTGACCCTTCAAGCCGGTCGGGTCGATCCGGTCGATCTGGTGGTGTCCGAACCGTCCGCGTCGGTCTGGCCTGCCGGTCCGCCCTATGGGTTGCACGATCTTCAAGGCGGTCTGCTGCTGGGTTCGCCTCTTTCCCGCAAGGGGTTCAACCTGGTCGAACTGGTGGTGGAAAATCGCATCGACCCTGTGTTTGATGAGGAGATTCACGCCGGTGACCTGCTTTACTGTGGTCGGACCGTGAGCCTCACCCTCCGCCAACGCGATCGTGGCAATGAACCGGCGTTCGATCAGACCGCGCATGAAACCCAAACCCGCGTCGCGCCCGCCAAACTGATCTTCCAACGCGGAGGGCGTTCGGTCGAAATCAACCTGCGGAGCCGTTGCCGCATCACCGAGATCCGCGTTGAAACCCCGCTTCACGGCTCCAAGACGCGCGTCCTTCAAATCCGCTCTGACTTCGACCCCGTCGCGGGCGATTCGCTGGGATGGATCGTCATCTGATCTAGCATCGACACCATCTTATGTCAGTGAGGAAAGGAGCGGGTTGATGTGGTCCCGGTTGGAATTGAACAACGAGGTGGTGGCACGTCCCTCGGCGCGTCGTTTGAGGCCGACGCGGTTGCTGATCGAGCCGGGGGGAATCGACCGTCTGGAGTTGTTGGAGGGTCCGGGGGCCTCCTGGCCTTCGGCGACGGTCTGCGGCGATCGCGTCGCCCTCTGGCTCGACGCGGGGACAAGTCGAGAGCGTCTGGTGTTCTCAGGCGTCGTGACGTCGGTGACGCCTCGACGGGATCGTTGGGGCTGGCGGTTTGCAATCCGATGCTTGGGTGCGCGTTGGTTGGTGGATGACGTGGCGATTCGCCACCCCAATTCGGGCGTGGGGCGGTTTCGTTTCAACCTGCCCACCGACGACCCCGATCATGTTCCCTCCTGGTCGGGTTTGACGCTTGGGCAAATTCTTGCACTGGTCTTGCAAGCACATGCTCCGGCTCTGGCCGAGCGCGGAGTGGTTCTTGGACCAAACGAGGAGTTCGAATCACTGGATTTGAATCCACCTACTCCCGTGGAGATTGCGGGCGAACGATTGATCAACACGCTGGAACAGGTTCTCGCGCGATGGGCTCCCAACCATCGTTTGGTGTTCGAACCGATCGCCGGAGCGGGCGGAACCGGAACGACGCCGTCCATCCAGGCGACGCTTCGACTGTTGGATCGCGGGCGCGTGGTCGAACCGGGTTCGGGCGAGGTCGGTGTGATCCGTTTAGGGAGGGGGGGCGCGACGTTGATCGAAGCGTCCGAACGAGTCGAGGACTGCGCCACCAGGGTCCGCGTGGTGGGTTCGGCCGAGATCGAGCCGTTCGAGTTGCGTTTGTCGGATGAAAGTCTTCAAGAGGATTGGACCCATGCTCAGGAGGAGGCGTGGACTTTGGCGGACTACGAGTCGGCCCGCGAGGCGGTTGATGCGGGCGAAGTGGTGTCGATGAGTTCACGGGTGGTTCGGGTCCGAAGCGACAACTCCGCGCGGGTTTGGCCGCTCAACGCTTGGGCGGGAACGCGACGGGGGCGTTTGCGATTGTCGGCCACGCCAATTGATCTGCCGGGGCAGCGGCTCCGTTCGCAGCAAACCCGGTTCGTCCAGTCCAACGAGGCATTGGCCGCAGGGGGTACGGCAGAGATCACGGTCGATCGAGATTTCACCATCAATGTCTTCAGCCGTTACGCGCTGTACGCCCTCAAGGGCGATGATGAGCGTCCGCATGTCTTTCGGCGTTACAAACCGACTGATCCTGAGATCGCCGCGCGTTTGCAATTGATGTTCGCCCACAACGAGCCATATCGGTTCAACGGAGGCGCGGGGGCAGTGCTGACCCGCACAGCGATGGGTTTCGTGGAGGTAGGCGGGATTCGCCACCAGGGGGTCGTGGAGATTGATCCCGGAGCCGGCACGATCACGTTCACCGAGCCGGTCGTAGCGATGGCCGGGCTCAATCAGCGCGACGCTTTATTGGGAAATTCTCAAGCGTTGAATCGTCCTGACGACGTGGTGGTGTTCGTGCCAGTGGCGGTTGATCCGATCGAGTTAAACGAGCCGGAGCAGGGCGATGGTCCCGGTTATGGTGGCACTGCCTGGAGTTGGCGGGGTTTGCGGCGGACCCGCACCATCGCTCTGCCCGAGTGGCGTGATCGCGGAGCCGAGTCGCAGGTCCGTCGGGCGGCAAGCGAAACCCATCGCGCCCTGCGGGATGTTCGTTTGCGCGCGGTGGTGGTGCTTTGGGAGGACTCAGGACGGGATTGGCTGCCTCTGGGTGGTTGGGCGCGGTTGGAGGCTTACGAAGATCCGGGACCAGATGCGCGTCCGATTGATCTGGGACGTTGGGGCCAGGTCGCCTTGCCCGTGGTGGCCGCCAGTTTGGTTTGGGATCGTCATGGCGGCTCGACCACCACGTTAGTTCTCTCCAACGACGTCGTCGATGAACCGGGCGCGGTTTGGAACGCCGCCACCCTGCCAGGTCTAACCGGCAACGTGATCACCAATAACTTCCTGGACGCGCCGGGGTTGGCGAGGATCGGGCATCCCTGGGCGGGCTGGAATGGAGTCCCGGAAACGACCCGCATGCCGAAGCCATCTTCGGTCATGTCTTTGGAATCCTCGCGCCAGGCTGGTTCGTCGGATTGGAATCACCCCAAGCGAGCCGAGGCCGAGGCAGTTGGACCGGCGGTGGATCGACAGGTCGAAGCCTCCACGAGGACGTTGGCGTCGCTCAACGCCGGGATTGCAGCGACCGCGGACTCTGCGACTCTCACCGACTCATCCTCATCTTTACAGGACATGGCAAGTTCACAAATTAAGAAAGGTGAATATCGTGAATCCGTTCGATCTCCAAGCACGATTGAGGGAGTTGGAACGTCGTCTGGGAGAATTGGAGCGCCGTCTCGGCGACCAAGAGCGCCGCGCCGTCAACGACGCCCAACGATTCGCTCTGTTGAGACTTTGGATGATGGTGACGCTCATCGTCTGGGTAGGCATGTCGGAGACGACGACACGGATAGGATTGGCCCCATCCGACGCGAGGGGGACGACCGCGTTCGTCATCCCCGGCCTCGCGCCTCCCAGCGATAATCCACGCCTGGAGGCTAAACCGCATTGGAAGACCAAGGGATGTGACGGGTCGGCGAGTGTGTTGCGACTTAAGGCGATCGCGTTCCCAAATGGGGAGGATGGAACATGAGTCGAGGTGGAGGTTTGGAGGATGGGTCGGTCCAGGCCGCAGGGTTGGAGGCGCGAGTGCGGACGATCGAGGATCGCCTGCTGAGGTTAGACGCACGTCTGAAACGCCTGGAGGCAGCACGGGCGCGGTTGAAGGCGATTTGGTCGTGGTGGCCGTTTTGTCGTCGTCGCGGCGGGGTTGGGATGGTGACGACTCCGTGCTGTCCGGCGGGGGTGCCGGCGCGTCTGGAATTGTCGATCGCCGGGGGGATGCCCGTGGTTCTGGATTACGACGCCGCCGCGCGGCAGTGGCGACAGGTTGGGGGACCGGATCGGTTTCGTCTGCGCTGCGAGGAGGGAGCGCGGGTGTTTCAGTCGTTCGACACCGACGATCCTTATTGGGAGGATTCGGTTTTCACAGCGTGTTCACCCTTCCGTGTTGAGTTTCTAAGAGGAGCGGACATGTCACGATGGGTTGTTACAGAGGCACGTTAGCGCGTCCGATCGTTGCATGCAGCAGGTCACACGTCACGGGACGTCGCATAGCGGGGGGTTCGCAAGCAAGGCGGTCGTTTGACTCAAGTTGAGTTGCAAGGCCGGTCGAAAGGAATCGAGAGGCCGGATCGTCTGGGACGTTCCGGCAACGCGCCAACCGCGTCGCGTCGCGTCGCGCGTTCAGGAGGAGTTGGAATCGTGAATGTCGCCTCCGTTGCCCCAGCGATCCGCCGTGGCCCGACCGGCTCGGTGTCGGTCGTCCCGTTGCCTCTGGCAGCGGGGCGCGGCGTGGGCGTGGGGGTGAGTTGGCGGCTGATCGTGGTGCTGGCGGCCCTTTGTTCGGGCGGTTGCGCCACCAGTGGAATTCAACGACAATATCGGTTGAGTCAGGCCGGTCCGCCGCGGACGATCGCGCTGGTGGGGGACCGGCCTTTGTCGATCACGGCGGGCGAGCCGGGCCGCTCGATCGCCTCGACCGACCGCCCTAATCGGTTTCGTCTGGCAGGCTTTCCCATTGGCGGCGGCCTGCGATCCAACGGGCGGGAGGATCTCGAACGAGAAGAGTCGGGTGGTTCCAGCGCGCGGGCGGAAACCCCGCGGGGCGGCGGGTTCAATCTGCGGCGGATCGGCTCGTCGATCGAATACGGCACGCCGCGCGGTCCGGTGGAGGTGTCTGGTCGGGTCGTTTCGACGACGGGCCGGCCGGTAGAGCGGGTGCGGGTGCGGGTGGCGCGGCTCGACGATCCCGACGAACCGCCGCGAATCATCGAGACCGACTCCCAGGGACGGTTCACCGCCAAGGAACTGACCCGCGACGGCGAATATTCCTTCGTGGCGGAGTTGACCACGCCGGAAGGTCGTCTCACCGGACGGGTGGTGGTCCTGGCTCCCGAACCTTATGTAAGGATCGTGTTGGAGGAATCGATTGACCGTCCCAAGGGTCGCTCGTCCTCTGGATCGGTCGCGTCTTCAGGGTCCGACCGCGCGAGCCCGAGCAACCCCGATTCAGCAGCTCGGACGCGGCGCGCTGTGGATTCCGATCGGTCAGCGGTTCGAATTCGGGCAGGGAGTCCCGATTTCGAGATCAATTCAGGGCCAATCCGTCAGGGCGACAGTTTCGACGACAACGACAGCCGCGCGCAAGGGGATTGGCGCGACGGGACGGTTCGGGACGAGTGGAACTCCATCACCTCTCGGAATCGGTCCCGCGATCAAGGTTGGAACAGAAACGGATTGGACGACGACGAGGGGCCGAACCCGTTGCCTCCGGCGATCGAGCGACCGCGTGGAACCACGCTGACTCCCGCCGACGGGTTCCGCGACGACGCGCTGGATTCGAGCGGTCGGACTCGGAGGAACGGCGGCTTGCGCCGATTCGAAGCCGGTGAGAACGAATCGGATTGGCGGGTGGAATCAGAGTGGGGGTTGAGAGTGCAAGCGATTGATTGGAACGACCTGCGGGAGCCGTTGCGATGGTCGAGTCGGGAACGTCGGCCTCGTTCCGATGATTTGGGTAGGTCTGAACCCTGGTCCGATCGTCCCGTACCCACCATTTTCGACAACCCGCCGCCGCCACGTCCTCTGGGCATGGCGTCGGGTACGAGGCGGTTGGATATGAGCGATCCATTCGGACGCTCGAATTCCAGTAGGGATGAATCCGGGTTCGGGTCGCCGTTGGATTCAATGTTCGACGAGTTGGAACAATCGCGGACGGCAGCGGGTTCGGAAGGCGATCGAACCACGCCGGGTTCGTCGAGCGAACCCCCCGCGCCGCCAACCCGCTGGGGCGACCTCGATTGGTCGGTGCATTCAACTCATCGTAGCGGCTCCCAGATTCGTTCGTCCGGTTCGTCGTCGCCCGCGGCTCGTTCTTCGGGAGCCGTTGGTCGCCACCCTCGGGTGGCGGATCGCGTCGCGTCTCGGGATGATCACGTGGCTCCGGCGTCCGCTTGGGCTCCAACGCCCCGGCGACCCTTCGACCTGACGTTGAGCGACCTCGACGGTCATTCGATTGCGCTTGAGAGTTTGGTGGAAGAAAGGGCGGATTACGTGCTCATCGACTTCTTTGGAACCTGGTGCGATCCCTGTCGGGTTACGATTCCGCGCCTCATTGAATGGGATTCGCGGTTCGCTGGTCGTCTGAGCGTGGTGGGCGTGGCTTACGAGCGGGGAGGATTGGAGGAGTCTTCGGCCAAGGTCAAGCGGGCGGCCGGTCTGATGGGGATCAGCTACCCTCTGGCGTTGGGTCGAAGCGAGGGGACACCAGTGGGACAGCCTCCGCGATGTCCTCTGGCGCGTTGGTTCGAAGTGGATCGTTTCCCGACCCTGGTGTTGCTGGATCGTTGGGGTCGGGTGGTTTGGAAAGGGCAAGGAGGCCGTTCGGAGACCCTCGACGAACTCGACCGCGTGTTGACGACCTTGATGAGATGAAACGAAATGAAATAAGAGGAGGAGATGATGAGACGAACTGAGGGGAGTTGGTCCACGCCCCCGTCATCGCGTTGTCTTGTCATCCCGCGCCGCCGCCCGCTTGAGCGGAACGATCGCTTCAGGGAAGATGGGAAAAGGATGGTCGAATCCGCTTGACGTGGTTGAGTGTTTCGCCCAAGGTTCCCGCCTCGTGGGTTGTCCGTCTGTTGCCCCGACATTTCCGTCCTCACCCAGTCGGAGACCCAGGATGAGTCGTCCTCCCGCTCCGTCTTCCCAACCCGACCATTGCGACCCATCGGCGTGGACTTCGGAAGCACCCCTGTTGCATGTCGAGGCCGGTCGAGGCCGTTTCGCTAACGGAAAGTCGGCTTCGACCAATCCAACCGCACCCTTGGGGTCAGGCGTGGATTCGTCGTGTAGGACGGGGGATTCGCCCTCATCCAGGTTTTCGTTGGCGCGTCTCTCTGCCGGGATCGATGCGGGAGCACCTCCGTCACGTCCAACGGCTCCTCAGCCGGGGTCGGGATCACCAACCTGGGGTGCCAGCGCGTCGCCTCCGCTGGGTTCCAACCTCAATCCGACGGTTGGAATCCACAGGGAACACGCAGCACGAACCGCCGCAGGCGAAGCGGGCGTCGCGGTGGCCAAGGGGGATGCCGAGCCACCCTTGAGGATCGCGCTGCTGACTTCCGAGGCGGTCCCATTCGCCAAGACCGGCGGCCTGGCCGATGTCGCGGGTGCACTGCCCAACGCGCTGAATCGCCTAGGGCAACGCGCCACGGTGATCCTGCCCTGTCATCGTTCGGCGTGGAAGGCGGGCGTGCCGATCCGGGCGACGGGAATCACGGCACAGGTTCCGGTGGGCACCGCGCTGGTCAACGCTGATTTCCTAGAAGCGGTCGTTCCCGACCGCGACCCCTCCCACCCCGGCACCCGCTTTATCCTGATCGACCAACCCGCCTTTTTCGATCGTCGCTCGCTCTACGGCGAACACGGCTCAGACTATCGGGACAACGCCGAGCGGTTCCTCTTTTTCACCCGAGCGGCGCTGGCGGCGATCCAAGAGTTGGATCTAAAGCCAGACCTGATTCATTGCAACGACTGGCAAACCGGGCTGGTACCGGTCCATCTGCGGGAGCCGTTGGGGTCGTCATGGAGCCAGGTGGCCTGTCTGTTGACCATTCACAACATGGCGTATCAAGGGTCGTTTCCGGCCAGTGACTTCCGGTTGACCGGTCTGCCGCCCTGGTTATTCGATTATCGCGGCGTGGAGGCTTACGGTCGGTTCAACTTCCTTAAGGCTGGTCTGGTCTTCGCGGACGCCATTTCCACCGTTAGCCCCACCTACGCCCGCGAGATTCAAACCCCCGAGTTTGGTTGCGGCCTGGACGGCCTGCTCCGTCATCGCGCCGGCGACCTGTTCGGCATTGTCAACGGCATCGACCCAGCCCAGTGGAATCCGGCGATCGACCCTCACCTCGCTCAGACCTACGATCGCGACACCGTTCTCGAAGGCAAGGCGGTCTGCAAGGCGTTTTTGCAACGTCGCGCCTCCCTACCCGAGCGGCCCGAGGTGCCACTCTTCGGCGCAGTGGGACGGCTCGACCCCCAAAAAGGTTGGGATTTGCTTGCCCGGGTCCTGCCCAACTTCCTGGCGCATCATGATGTGCAATTGGTCGTGTTGGGTGAAGGACAACCACGCTACCACGAATTGCTCGACCACTTGGCCTCCGACCATCCCCACAAGGTCCGTGCCTTCTTGGAGTTTTCTAACGCGCTGGCGCACCAGATCGAGGCGGGGGTGGATTTCTTTTTGATGCCGAGTCTTTACGAACCGTGCGGATTGAACCAACTCTACAGCATGATTTACGGTGCGGTGCCGATTGTCCGGGCTACCGGCGGTCTGGCCGACACGGTGATCGACGCCACCCCGGACGCTCTGGCCCAAGACCAGGCCACCGGTTTGGTGTTCCGCGACGCCACGCCCGAAGCGTTGGCTCACGCATTGGAACGAGCGTTGGACCTGTTCCACCAGCCTCACTTGCTCCATCGCCTCATCCGGTCGGCGATGAGTCGAGATTGGTCCTGGGATCGTTCAGCCCGCGATTACGTAGCGCTTTATCGTCGTTTGGCTTACCGTCGCCGAGCCAGCCGAACCGCATCCGCCACCATGCTCGACCCCCCTTCACGTCTTGCCTAATCCGAACGGAGTTGGGTTGATGGACCCATTGCCCGTCGCGTCTCGGCCTGGTCCACTTCGCTCCGTCTCCGTCCGGTTCCACGCCTCGGTTTGGCTGCGCCGCGGCGGTCCTCCCCTAATTATGCACGAGCGACATTCAAACGATTGCGACTGAAGGGGCGAACCTTCGAGATCACCATGCTCTACTTGACACTCTCGGTCCTTTTGGCGTGGAGTCGCGGCGAAACGATGATAACGCCGGAGTCAACCACGCCTCCAGTCCCAACGCCGCCGTCGCCGTTCGCGTCGCTGGAAACAGCTCTCCCACCTCCACCGTTTGGTGTCCGCGAGGATCGCGGGAGGGACTCGGTACTGCGAACCGCGCCGGTGGGTTGGAATCGTCCTTGGTTCTCCAAGTCAGATGTGGATTCCACACAAGACGGAGGCAGGACAATCGACCCGGCGGTGGTCCATCCCTTGGCAGAATCGCTGGCAGATCGGTTCGCGGCCTGGCCGTTCCAGCCCGGAGGGAAAACCCGCGCCGCGACGCCTTGGAGCCTTCCCCAACCACCGCTCGAATACCTACTACCGCCCGATCCGTCCAAAGCGACCAACTCGGACTCCAACGCATGGGATTCGGATTCCAACGCGGCCGCCAATGTCACCGCTCGCTCGTCCACTCAGACCAACGCGACTAGGTCCTTCAATCCGGCCATCACCTTTCTTGACCTGGTCCCACCCGAGGACCGTGATCGCGACGGCTTCGGGGTCGCCCCGTTCGGAGTCGTGCCGTTGATTACCGCCGACCCGCCGCGGCTCAACCTCGACATCCTGGAATCCGGTACGGTCTGGGGCGACACGATTCCCGTCTTGATCCTCCAGAAGAAGACGCTCCAGGACCAACCCGCCCCACAGCGGGATGCGGGCGGCTCGAACGCCGCTGAGTCATCCCTGCCTCACAACGCCTCTCGTGACGCGGGACGTTCGGGAATGCTACTTCTAGGTCTTGGTGGTGGTCTGACGCTCGGGCTGTTCATTCTCCGAGGACTTGGCCCGGTGGCTTGGACCCGTCGCCTCGCCAGCGTGCCCCGGGCGCGATGACACCAGCTAGGGTGGACAACCCCACCCGACCCAATCCCCCATCGTCGTCCCGACCACGAAAGCGTTGTCACATCGTCAGCGTGTGGATTTTGATAGACCCTTGTGAAACAATTCTCCATAACAGGGTCAATCCTACGGCCTATCGGTATGCAAGGCCGTTCCGCCGCCTGCGGCGTAGCCAACGACTTGGGATTCGTCCTCAATCCCACGGCCTGCCCAGTATTCGAGGCTGTTCCGCCCTTGACGACTTGAGCGAGGAAAGAGTTGACGATGACAACCGCGAGGTGTGGGCGATTCCAACGGAATGGAACCGCCTTTCGGGAGGGATGGCTTGGAACGATCGGGTTGGGAATAGGGCTTTTTTTACTGTTGGCTGATCCGGGGTGGGTGGCCAACCGGGTGGCGGCTCAGGACTTGGTAGCGACCACCGAGCCGCTCGAACCGGCGGCCCAACGGCTCAAGCTGCGGGTTCCCGACGGGTTTGAGATTCAACTGGTCGCAGCCGAGCCGGACATCCAGAAGCCGCTCAACCTGGCGTTCGATGCGCGGGGACGACTTTGGGTCACCGACACAGTGGAATACCCTTACCCCGCCGAGGAAGGGACCGTCCCCCGCGACACCCTCAAAATCCTGGAGGACTTTGGACCCGACGGCCGGGCGCGACGCATCACCACCTTCGCAGCCCAATTGAACATTCCCATCGGCGTTCTGCCTTGGGGCAATGGAGCCATCGGCCATTCGATTCCCCAGTTGTGGCGGTTCCGCGATCTCGACGATGACGGTCGGGCCGACCTCCGCGAGGCGCTGCTGGGTCCCTTCGGTTACCGCGACACCCACGGCATGGTTAGCCACCTACGCCGAGGGTTCGACGGCTGGATTCACTGCTGCCACGGCTTCGCCAACGACTCGGAGATCCGCGACCGTCGGGGCCGGGTGTTGCGGCTCAACTCGGGCAACACCTTCCGGTTTCGGTTGCGTCCCGAAGGTGTGGAGGCGGAACACGCCACCTTGGACTTGGAGGTCGAACCTTTCACTTTTGGCCAGGTCAATCCCTTTGGCCTGGCGTTCGACGCCTGGGGCGACCTCTATTCTTGCGACTGCCATTCACAACCGCTCTATCTGCTGATGCGCGAGGGGTGTTACCCTAGCTTCGGTAAGCCGGACGACGGTTTGGGGTTCACCCCCGAAGTGACTCTGGACGACCACGGCTCCACCGGAATCGCCGGCGTGGTGGTGTACGAGGCCGACCATTTCCCGGACCTCTGGCGGGGCACCGTCTTCATCGGCAACCCGGTTACCTCGCGGATCAACCATGACCGTCTCGAATGGAACGGCTCGACCCCCCGCGTTGTCCGTCAACCCGATTTCGTGGTCAGCGACGACCCCTGGTTTCGTCCGGTCGATCTCCGATTGGGACCCGACGGCGCGCTCTATGTGGCGGACTTCTACAACCGGATCATCGGCCACTACGAAGTTCCCTTGACCCACCCCGGACGCGACCGACACCGGGGACGCATCTGGCGGATCGTTCACCAAGGTCAAGGCGGCCGACCGCTGGCCCCGATCGTCGATCGTCGCCGAGCTGATGCCGAACGCCTGATCGCCGATCTCGACGACGCCAATCTAGAGGTTCGACTAACCGCCACCCATGAACTGGTCGATCGCTTCCAGCGCGATCCCAGCAACGGTCTTGATCGGCGGCTCCAGGAGGCGCTCGAAACCTCGGGCACCGGGAATCACAACGGAGCGCCCCCCAAGATCGCTCCCCTCACGCCGATCGGCCGCACCCACGCCCTTTGGGCGCTGCAACGCATGGGACGTTTGACCGACACGCTGACCCGGACGTTCGCTTGCGATCCCGATCCTTTGGTGCGAACCCACCTCATGCGGATGCTGGGCGACCGCGCGCCAGAGACCTGGACCGAAGCGATCCGCGCCCTGGCGCACGCCGGTTTGAACGACCCGCATCCCCGTGTGCGCCGCGCGGCCGCCGAGGCGTTGAGTCGCCATCCCCAGGCGGTTTCGGTCGCTCCGTTGATCGCGGCGATTCGGGCGGTGGACGCAAACGACCCTCTGCTGCGTCATGGTCTGCGGATCGCGTTACGCAACCAGTTACGCGACGACTCGGCCGCCGCTTGGCATCGCGTCGAAGCCCTTGGCGAAGCGGATCCCTCGGCCCGGGCGATCGCCGCCGACGTGGCGGTGGGTGTTCCTTCAGCGCGCGCCGCTGCGTTCCTGATGGCCTGTCTTGAGGACCAGACCAATCCAGTCGCCCCAAATCGCCGCGAGGCATCGATTCGCCACATCGCCCGTCATGGAGACGATCCAGTGGTCGCCGCCCTGATTGGGTGGATCGCCGGAACCGAAGTCGGCGGAGCCCCCCTCAGAGGCGTGGCCGCGTTGTCGTCCTACGCCGAGGGGGCACGCCAGCGGGGACGCTCGCTCGACCCGCGGGCGTTGGATCAAGCGTTGACCCTCTGCCAAAGGCTTCTGGAATCCTCCGAGTCCACGGACGAAACGATCCGCGCCGCCACCGACCTAGCCAAGACCCTCAAATTGACCGCGATTCACGCCGACCTGTTGGCCTTCGCGCGTCAGACCACCCGTCCCGCCCACCAACGCGCTTGGGTGCTGGCGGCCGCCGCCGAACTTGATCCACCGGCAACCGTCGAGACCCTGGCGGCGATCGTCACCGACCGCAGCGAGTTTTGGGGGTTGCGCGCCCACATGGGCGACGTGCTAGCTGGTCTTCAGCCCGAGCGTTCCCGCCCCGCGTTGTTGGAGGCGCTGGGGGACGCCCCGCTCAACCTCCAAACTCCTCTGGCGGCCAGTCTGGCCCGTGATCCCGCCGGTGCCGCCGCCCTCGTCGAAGCCATTGAGGCCGGCCGGGTTTCCCGCTTGGTCCTCAAGGACCGCACCGTGGAAATGCGTCTGCTGGCAACGCGGGGCAGCGCAGCGGCCGAGGAGTTGGAACGGCTCCGCATGGGAATGCCCGACGCTGATCAAGCCTTGCAGGAGTTGATCGAACGCCGTCGCGCCCGTTACCGGGAAATCCCGGTCGATGTGGCGCGGGGACGCGCCGTGTTCGAGCAGCATTGCGCCTCGTGCCACATGATCGGCAACCGGGGAGGCAAGGTGGGTCCGCAGCTGGACGGGGTGGCCATCCGCGGCCCGGATCGTCTGCACGAGGATATCCTCGACCCCAGCCGCAACGTCGATCAGGCGTTCCGCTTAACCACCCTGGTGTTGGCCAGCGGCCAGGTCGTCAGCGGTCTCGTGGTGCGCGAGGAGGGCCAATTGATCGTAATGGCCGACGCCGACGGCCGCGAACGCGCCTACGACGCCCACGAGATCGATGAGCGGGTGGTCTCCAACCTCTCCCCCATGCCGGCGAATTTCGGCGAGCGGCTCGACGAAACTGAACTAGCTCACTTGATTCAGTTCCTCGTCGCTCAACCCGGGATGCGTTGATTCGATGAGAGCGAGGTCGGGGGGCAACGGGAACCGATCCAAGAGCAACAGTGTGGCGACGGGACGCGGTTTCGTTCCCATCCAACCCCCCGCCCGCCTCGGCGTATTGTTCAACCCAGTTGGGTTCAGCCAGAGGGGACCGCCATCCGCGCACGCAAGGTTTTCATACCTAAGTGAACCAGTACTCCAACATACGAGATGCTATAGCCTGTGATACGACTAATTTCTTTGTATGAAAAACCATGTTGAAATTTGAGACGGATCACCTCACGTTGGGCAGGTGGCAGGGTTTCGAGATGATCTAAAGCGCGTTGGGCTTGGTCGCGGCGTTCCAGAAGTTCGGCGGGGTTGGCGAGCGGATCGGCTGGGGCGGCGATTGGGTTGGGGGTGTCGTCAAGCGTGTTGGTGTTCATCCGGCCCTCCTTGCGAACGACATCGAGCGCTTGGTTGCGGCACACGGTGAAGAGCCATTCGGCCAGGTGGGAATCGATCTGGGAGCGATCCTGAAGGCAGAGTTTGAGGAAGGTTTCTTGAACCACGTCGCGGGCGCGGTCGAGGTCGTGGGTGAGGCGATGGGCGTAAACAATCAGGGGACGTTCATAGCGTGCCACCGCGGCGCGGACCCAGGCGGCGTGGTCGATCGGTGGCGAGGGTGGAACCGCAGTCCGTTCGGTGGAGTCCCGGGGGGAATCCACCGAGGCTTGGGTCGCGCCGCGGGTCTGCTCGCCAATCCGACTCATGGGGAGGTGTCCATCCAATCCCGCGCCTCGGGCCAAACGATTCAGCCACGATCGTTTCAACCAACCGACCCGACTGAGTTGCACTGAGTTGGTTTGATTTGTTTTGTTTTGTTTTGATTGACTCACTGACTGACGCAACCCGATGATAGCTGTCAGTCCGATCCATCACCATCGAATGAATGATTCAAGTGACATGGCGGTTACCGGGGTGTGAGCGACGGGGTCGTGAACCGGCGCAGCGCGATGGAGGCGAGCGGCGTCCTGGGGTCGTGTCGCCGCCTCGGGAGGCGTTAGGGTGGATCGGGAACGCTGTGGAGTTGGAGTTTCAAACGCTCGACCAGGGCGTTGAGCCGACGACGACGTTCGGCCAACGGATCGCCGGGGTCGGACGGGACGAGGTTCCAGTTCGATCGGTCCTCTTCCTGAACAACGCGCTGGAGACGGTGAGGGTTTCCTTGGGACCAATCACGCAGCGCCTCGCCCAAAATGGCCAGGTCGAGGGCGTCGCGCGCCGAGCGGCTCAGATTGTCTCGGCGTTCGACTGTGGCAAGCAGGCGTTGACGGGGTGGCGATTCGTTGAGTGGATCGCCTGCCGACAGGGACGCGGTTTGGATGGCCAGAGTCCCCAACAGGAGCGGTTGGTCTGGTTCGAAGAACCGTCGTGGGATCAGTTCGACCACCAGTTTGTAAGCGACCCCCAGCGATTCCAAGGGGATGCCGACGGTGTTGAGGACTTGGGGAGCAGCGTCGAGGGGGGCAATCGCCGGCAAGTCCGATTCGTAGGTGGGATTTCCCAACGGGCGAATCGCTCGGATCACAGCCGGGTTCCAGCGGATCGAGACCCAAGACAGCTCCGCTTTTCTTCGGCGGGATTCCGTCGCGTCAGGTTGCAAATTGGTTACGGTCTCGTGCGATCGCAGACTCAGCACAACCACCCAACGCTGGTCGTTCCAGGGGGATCGGGTCAAGTCAACGCGGGCTTTGAGCGGAGGAACCCCGCCGACCACAACGGCCCGATCGTCTTCGAAGTCGCGGGGGTCGGGTGGCAGGGCGTTGATCCATACGGCCGGGTCGCTCGACCCGCCGGGCCAAGGAGGACCGGGCTCCCACTCACGCTCGATTTGGTCCAACGGCAACGGTGGTTCCCAGGGCGTCACTTCGAACTCCAGCTTGTCGTCGATGACGACCCAGGGCGGGGAGTCCTCAGGGTCTTCCGGGTCGTCGCGTCCGAACTCGTCTCGCTTCTGCTGGATCTTGGTTGGCTGGAGTCGATCCGCCATCCCTTCGCCGCCGAATTCTCCCTCCACGTGTTCAAGCGGTTTGGACGGGAGTTGGGCGACTCCCAAGGACAGGTCGGGGTGGGTGTGGTCGGGATCGGAAGTTGCGCCGGGGGTGACATTGTCTGGTTCGGCGAGCGTCGCGGCCTGGTTTCGAGGCGTCCGTGTTGGAAGCGAACTGCTCCCGCGAAGCTGATTCGCCATTGCGGATTGCGGCGGGGTCATTCGAGGGGTTAGAGCTGGCCGCGGGGCTTTCTCCAGGTCACGGGCAATTACAGGCAGCGGCGTCGGGGCGGGGGTCGAATGTACGAAACGGAAACGGACCCGGCCACGGCTGGATAGGAATCCTTCGGAGTCTATTCCCACCAACCCGCGTGGATCGTTGTTCTGGTCCAGGCGCAATGCCAGGGCGTCGCGGTTGGGCGCGGGCGGACCCGCCGACTCGAACACTGGCATCGCCGCCATCACCCCACCGCGTTCGACGGCGGCCGAGGGAATCGGAACCCCGGTGGGCGGAGACGTCGCCATTTTCGACATAGCTAGATCACGGGCGCGCTCAAACTGGCTCTCGGTTCCAATGCTTCCCAGCCAAACCACTCCACCGGCGGCCAGCGCTAACGACGCGGCCAGGCCCAACGCGAACCAGCGGGTTCGTCGAGACGCCGACTTGTTGAAGCGCGTGAGCGGCAGGGTCGCGGAGGATGGGTCGCCAACCGAGGGTCCGGGAACGTCCGCGAGGGGGTCGATCGCCTGGGCTAAGGTCCGTTCAATGGCATCGCGGCGGCGCTGATCCAGCCCCCGTTGGCCCACCCCGGCGTGGAGCGCCTCGGAGGAGGTAGCGTGGTGATCTGAAGATGGTCCACGTCTCTCGCTCAAGGGCCACTCGCGGAGTTCGTCGTGGAGTTCATTGGCCAGACGTTGACTCAACGCGCGGAGTTCCTCGACCCAAAGCTGGGCTTCAGAATGGGAGGCGAGCCAGTGTTCCCAGTGGGCTTGGTCGGCGGGTTCAGCTTCGCCCAGCGCATAGGCGGTCAGGCGGGGATCGTCCTTCCAGTCCTCGCCGGGCGGACTCCAGGCGGCCATATCGCCGGGGTCGCCGTTGCAACCCGTCCCAAGTGGGGACAGAGGGGGGTCGGGCCGATCGGGTTGAGGGGGAAGGGAGGCGGCGCTCAACGGGAGATGCCTCGGGGACGCGACCAAGAAGCAGGAGAAGCGGCAAGACAACAGGCGGGGACACCCTTCGCGATCGCACCGCCCTCCAGAAATCGTCAAGACCTGTCGCCAACTGGACGTGGCACCGCGGCCGAGCGAAGCGGCCTGGCGGCTTGGAGAGTCCACGATGACGACGGGCAACCCGACCGACTTCTTAACAGGCACACTTTGATGAACCCTGACAACGATCCTGATTGTGACGGCGACAGCAACGGGGACTCATGGGGTTGGAGGCTTAGTGGGTGGTTGGGAGAGGGGTTGGGGGTCGAGGTCTGGAGGGTAGGTCTCGGAGTCAATTGGGGTATCTTGGGCATTGCCCCAGTCGGACCAGCCCAGATAGTAGTTTTGGGTCGGGTGACCGACGAGTTCAGCAGCGAAGGCGACGACCGCGGCGCGTCCACCGCTTTGGCAATGGCTGACCACCTTGGAACCCGGCTTCAAGCCGACCGAGGCCAGCTTGGTCCGAATGTCGTCGCGGCTAAGGAAACGCCCCGACTGATCCACGAAGTTGGACCATTCCAGATGGCACGCGCCCGGGATGTGGCCGCCCCGTTTGGAGCGGATCGTCTTACCGGCGAATTCCTGGGCGCTTCGGGCGTCCAGGATCATGGCCTCGCGCGGTTCGCCGTCGAGCAGTCGCCGAACCTGCTCCCGGTCGGCCAGTCGCTCCTTGCGAAAGCGGACCTTGAACGGCCACGGTTCAACCTGAGGCACGTCTCGCGTGACTGGCAACCCGCGTTCGACCCAAAGCGTGTGGTTGCCGTCGAGCAACGCCACTCGCCCCACTCCCAAGTAGGTCAGGAGCCACCAGATGCGGGCGGCGTCGAGTTGACGATGATCGTCCACCACGACCACCAGAGTCTCTGGGCTGATTCCCAGCGGAGCGAGCCAGTTTTCCCAGACCTCGCGGTTGGTCAACGCGCCAGGTTTTTGGGACATCTCCTCGACCGCCTTGGGATCCACCCAAACCGCGCCTGGGAGATGGCCTTGGTCGTACTGCTCCCGAGGGCGAGCGTCCAAAATCCTCAAGGGGGTCATGGCGTCGCTCTTCTCAATCAGGTTCGCCAGCTGCTCGAAGCTCATCAACCGGGCCAGTCCCGACTTGGGCTCGACGACATCCTTCGCAGGCTGTCCCTCCACCCGAGCCGTCCATCCCCCCCCAACGGCCAAAACCATGCCCCACCACGTCACATGAACAATGCGCCACGGGATCTGAGTCCAAGACGGTCTCAACATGTTGCGCACCCTTGTTCGTCGTCTCGAATGAGGAATCAGCTCAGCTCAACTCAACCGGGTTTGCCTCGGAGCTCGGAGAAGGAGATGGCAACGGGTATGCCAACCCTAGAAATCGCTCCAAGTGCTTCCTTGAGTACGACCGAATCCGGGACAGCGTTGAGTTGACTTGCTTTGGCGAATTGACCCAAGTTGCAAACTTGGTGGTACATTGGGAACTTGTCCCGCGTCGAGGCGACATGGAACCGTTGCGAAGAAGAAGGTTGTTCCAATCCTGACCCCTTGGACAGACCCCTCACGACGTCGGCATGCAATCTGCATCAAGACGTGTGGAGAAACCGCCCACGGTTGCGCGGTGTGGCCTGGGATGGCATGGACGCCAGGGAGGAGGATGACGAACAACGTGACGAAGGGACCTCGATCATGTTGGTGGTAAGTCGCAAGCTTGGGGAACGGATCCGGATTGGCAAGGAAATCGAGGTGGTGGTGGTGAAGATCGACCGCAACCAGATACGCCTAGGGGTGGCTGCGCCCCGTGATGTGGAGGTGTATCGTCACGAAATCGCCCCCCCGGGTCGTCGGACCTCGGCCAAGCGGCCCAAGCGCTCCCCCAACGGCGATGTTGCCACCGATCAACCCAGGTTCATGCCCGGCCATCCCATCCCCAATCCCCTCAAGGTGGTTTCATCGAACGCCGAGAACGCCGAGGCCACGACGGTTTGCGAGTCCGCGCCGCTTGGTCCCATCGGGTCCACCAATCCGGCCGTCTGAGAACAAGACGCTCCGTTCCTCAAAGCGAGTCTGGGACGGTGATCCGTCCTATCTCAAACGACCCTCAAGCAGCAACGCAACGGCGATCAGCGAAAGGTTCCCATCCCCCCGCGCGACCCTGATGGTTCTTGACTTGAGACGGACGGGTTTGGCCGTCCCGTTCGCGTTGCTTTCCTTGCTCCGCTCGGTGGAGAACCGAACGATCCCGACCGCCAGTGTCTGGCGAGTCGCTTGAAGCGCGTGGTAATCTGACCGGCCCAAATGGGTTGAGTGGTCGGGACCTCCCCGCCGCCCAGTTCCCTGAGCGTGCCGGGATCCACCCCGTTGCGTAAGGATTCCGCCGCTGCGTCCGCCACCGCCCTGGGTTGGCCTGGCCTTCGTTCTCCGCCGGTCCTGGAACCCGTTATGCCCCCTGTGTCCGACCTCGATCCCACACTCCGATCGGCTCTCCACGACCTGAGCCGTTCCTATCACCCGCCCGGCGATCCCCATCCTTGGCTGACCCCCTGGCGGCTCGAGGATTTGGGCGATCCCGGCTTTCGCGCTGCGCATCGGGTCCGGTTCAACGTCATGTCCGGCGCGATGGCCAACGGCATCGCCTCAGTGGAACTCGTTGAGGCGATGGCGCGGGGGGGGATGGTCGGAATTTTCGGCGCGGCCGGTTTAGGACCGGAACGGGTAGCCGCAGCGCTGGACCGTCTCCAAACCAGCTTGGGCGATCGTCTTCCATGGGGCGTCAACCTCATCCACTCACCCAACGAACCGGCGCTTGAAGAGGCCGTGGCCGCGCTGTTGATCGCCCGCGGGGTTCGTTTGGTGGAAGCGTCAGCTTACCTTGATTTGACACCGGCGATCGTCCGCTATCGTCTGGCCGGTCTGGAGCCGGACCCCGCCGATCCCCAGCGGGGTCGTCCCCGGCACCGAGTGATCGCCAAGGTCTCGCGGGTCGAAGTGGCCGCCAAGTTTCTCGGTCCGCCTCCGCCGCGTCTGGTCGCCAAGCTGCTGGACGAAGGAGCGATCAGCCCGCTTCAGGCGCGTTTGGCCCCCACCATCCCTATGGCCGACGACCTCACCGCCGAAGCTGACTCCGGCGGCCATACCGACAACCAACCCCTCGTCGCGCTGCTGCCCGCCCTGTTGGAATTGAGGGACCGCGAGTCGAAACGCCACGGCTGGACCATCCCCCCCCGCGTTGGAGCCGCCGGAGGGATCGCTACCCCCGCCGCCGCCGCCGCCGCCCTGGCAATGGGAGCCGACTACCTTGTGACAGGCTCGGTCAACCAAGCATGCGTTGAGTCCGGCACCTCCCCCATCGTGCGCCGGATGCTCGCTGAAGCTCGCCAGGGTGACCTGGCGATGGCCCCCGCCGCCGACATGTTCGAGATGGGCGTCAAGGTTCAGGTCCTCAAACGCGGCACCCTCTTTCCCCTCCGCGCCGCCAAGCTCTACGAATGGTATCGCAACCACGAGTCGCTCGATCATCTCTCCCAAAGCGACCGCGACCAGCTGGAACGGACCATTCTTCGTCAGTCAATCGAAGCGGTTTGGGAACAAACCCAGAGCTTCTTCCAGCGCCGCGACCCCCGCCAGCTCGAACGGGCCGCCCGCGACCCCAAACACAAGATGGCTCTGGTCTTCCGCTGGTATCTCGGGCTGTCGTCGCACTGGGCCAACTCCGGTCAGCCCGACCGCGTGGTGGACTACCAAATCTGGTGCGGCCCAGCGATGGCGGCCTTCAACGCCTGGGTCGAAGGCTCTCACCTGGAATCGCCCGAAAACCGCCGCGTCGCGGAAGTCGCCCTCCAGATCCTCCACGGAGCCGCCGTGCTGTTGAGATCGGCCACCCTCCAGGGACGCGGTCGGCGTGTCCCCGGCGACTGGGTTCGACCCCGCCCCCTCCCCCCTGAGGAACTCCTGCGACGCCTGCGGTCCCCCCACCCCTCCGCAACCTCTCCACCCCGGACCGCCCCTCCCGAAGACCCCCGCTCCGTCCCTCTAGCCCCCAGCCTCGGCGTCCGCTAACCCCAAGTCGCCCTCGTCCTCGTTCCAGTCCCAATCCCCACCGCTCAACCGCAACCGCCGACGACCCCCGAACCCATATTCCCTCTCCTCAAGACAACCCGTGTAGAGACCTGATTCCCCCGACCAAACTCTCCAGATTCGCCAAGTTTTCCGGATACCCAAAGAAGAGGGGTTGCGAGATCCGATCATCTTCGGCGCGTTTGACGCAACCCCGGCCCAAGAGACGAGCTTCTCGACCGTGACCGATCCCGCCCCCGACCAGCTTGAGTTCCCCCCCTCCACCTCGGCCCCGGCTTGGAGCCGCGTCGCCACCACGCCATCATCAGGCGTGTCCCGCGTCGCTTCGCAACCGGACCGACCACGGTTCGAGCCGGTGGCGATCGTGGGCATCGGGTGCGCCTTTCCTGGCGGTCCCGATCGAGACGGCTTCTGGAACGCGATTCTCCGCGGCGACGACGCGATCCGACCCATCCCTCCCAGCCACTGGCGTCCCGAGGATTACCTCGACGCCAACCCCAAAGCCCCCGACCGGGTCTACGCCGCCCAAGGCGGCTTTCTCGACCCCATCGAGTTCCCGATCCTGGAATTCGGCGTCGCCCCCCAAAACCTCGAAGCCACCGACACCACGCAACTGCTGGGCCTCGTCGCCGCCCAAGCCGCCCTCGCCGACGCTGGACTCGCCGGCCCCCACGCCCGCCCCTTCAACCGCGCTGCCTGCTCGGTGATCCTCGGCGTCACCGGCACCTTGGAACTCGTCGTCCCCCTCGGCGCACGGCTGGCCCACCCATTGTGGCGCGACGCCCTGCGGCAACACGGCGTGCCCGAGGACCAAGCCCAACAGATCATCCAGTCAATCGCCGACCGCATGGTCCCCTGGCAGGAAAACTCCTTCCCCGGCCTGCTCGGCAACGTCGCCGCCGGACGCATCGCCAACCGCCTGGATCTCCACGGCTCCAACTGCGTGGTGGACGCCGCCTGCGCCTCCTCGCTGGCCGCCATCCACCTCGCCTGCCTCGAACTCCAAACCAGACGCGCTGACCTCGTCCTCTCTGGCGGTTTGGACACATTTAATGATATCTTTATGTACATGTGCTTCAGCAAGACGCCGGCATTGTCGCCCAGCGGCCAGGCGCGGCCGTTCGACGCGGGGGCCGACGGCACGACGCTGGGCGAGGGCTTAGGGGTGGTGGTCCTCAAGCGTCTGGCCGACGCCGAAGCGCAGGGGGATCGGATCTACGCGGTGATTCGGGGTTTGGGATCGGCTAGCGACGGCAAGGGTCAAGCGGTGTACGCGCCGCTGGCCGCCGGTCAGGCCCGCGCGTTGAGACGCGCCTACGAGCTGGCCGGCATCGAACCGGCGACGGTGGAACTCCTCGAGGCCCACGGCACCGGCACCAAGGTGGGCGACCAGGTGGAATTGACCGCGTTGCGCGAGGTGTACGCTGAATCGGCCCGGCGTCTGGGGCGTCCGGTCGAGTCCTCCTGGTGCGCTCTGGGGTCGGTCAAGTCGCAGATCGGCCACACCAAGGCCGCCGCTGGAATCGCCGGGTTGCTCAAGGCGGCGTTGGCGTTGTACCACCGGACCTTGCCGCCTACCATCAAGGTGTCAACCCCCGTCGAAGCGCTGAGGCCAGGCCGTTCGCCGTTTTACATCGCCACCGAAGCCCGTCCCTGGGCGCGTCCCCCCGGCGTCGCCACGCCCCGACGCGCAGCCGTGAGCGCCTTTGGCTTTGGCGGCTCGAACTATCATTGCGTGCTGGAGGAGGCCCCGACCCGCGCGGCCACCCCCATGTCGTCTGAAGCGATCGTTTGGGACGATGACCTGGCGCTGATCGCCCTGTCAGGATCGGACGCCGCGGCGATTCGTCGGCAACTGACCACGCTTGAGACCCTCTCGACAGGTTCCGACCAGTGGGACAACGGCTTCCGCGACCTCAAATCCTGGCGGGCATTGCTGAGCGTCGCAGCGCAGGGTCGAACAGCGTTCCGCCGCGACGATCCGATCCGCTTGACCCTCGTGGTCCGCCGCGACGATCCCGCAACCCGGTCCCGCTCCTTCGCCGCGGCCCTGCGCCGGTTAGAGGCTCTGGAGACCACGGGCGGGTCGGCAGATCCAACCATCCCGGAACCACCCGCGATCGCCGAGTCGGTCTGGTTGGAGACCGGTCCTCCGGCCCAGGCCGGCAGTCTGGCGTTGATCTTCTCGGGACAAGGCTCCCAGCGTCTCGGCATGGGCCGCGACCTTTTCACCCGCTTCCCCCAGGCGCGTCGGGAATTGGAGCGTGCCGAGGCCCAGGGGCCGCCCAGTGGCTGGCGGGGTAGCCTTACCGACGTGATCTTCCCCAAGAGCCTCGGCGTGTTGGACCAGGACGAACGGGCTGAGGCCGAGCGACGCCTACGCGACACCGCCGCAGCCCAACCAGCGCTGGGGGCAATCGAACGGGGAATGCTGGCGATTCTCGAGGAGGTCTTCGGCCTGGAATGGGGCTGTGCCGCTGGTCACAGCTACGGCGAGCTGACCGCGCTGCTCGCGGCGGGACGGATCGACCGTGACGCCCACGCCCGCCTCTCGCGGGCGCGAGGTGAGGCAATGGCCGCCCAAGGACGCGGCGCGGGCCGCTCGTCGGGCGGAATGCTCGCGGTGTTGGCCGCCGAAACCCAGGTCGAGGCGGTGTTGCGGCAACGCGACCCCGCCCTGGCCACGCGTCTGACCGCCGCCAACCGCAACGCGCCGCGCCAAATCGTCTACGCCGGCGACCCCGCCGACCTGGAACGGGCCCGCGAATTGCTCCGAACCGCCGGAATCGACGCCCGCCCCCTGCCAGTCTCGGCCGCGTTCCACTCCCATTTCGTCGCGCCAGCCCGCGACGACCTGGCCCGGGTGTTGGAAACAATTCCTTTCGTCCCCGGCACCCATCCCGTGTTCGCCAACCTCAACGGTGCCCCCTACCCCGCCGACCCCGCCGCCGCCCGCGCAACCCTAGCCGACCAACTCGCCCGACCAGTCGAGTTCGTCACCCTGATCCAAACCCTCAGACGCAGCGGCGTCACCACCTTCCTCGAAGTGGGTCCCGACGCCAAACTCGTGGGACTGATCCGGGCTATTCTCGCCGAAGGTCGCTCCCACCCATCGGCCGCTGCCTCCAGTCCACCCGCCCGCGTCTCGGTTCTGGCGCTGGACCCGCCAGCCCGGCCCGACGCAGGACCCTCGCCCGGCCTAGTTCACCTCGCCCGCGCTTTGGCCGGTCTGGCCGCGCTGGGCTATCCTCTGCGTTTGGATCAATGGCACCCCGTCGCGGCCCAGACCGCATCAACCAAGCCTCGTCCCACCGTCCCCCTGGTCGGAGCCAACCACCGCTCTGCCAAAGTGGTCGCGGCGGCCTCGGTTCGCCCCCCGGCCGTGGCTGCCTCCCCTGCGTCAACCCACCAAGACGCGCTGCGGGGAAATCTGCCCGAGACCGCGGTTTCCCCGCCCGTCGCCACGCCTTCGGCCTCCTCCACTTTCTCGTCGTGGAACCCGCCGCCCCCCCTTTCCGAGCCGGTTCCGTTCCCCACCGCTGTCCCTCAGCCCCCCGAGCCCGGAGCGATGCCCTCGACCCGCGACCCCCAGCCACCCGCGTCTCCCGAACCGCGCCGCGACCACGCCCCGCATCGGACGAATGGCGACGTTGCCGGGTCCGCCCTGCCCCTCGCCCGTGCCGATCGCCTTGCAACCGTCGCCAGTCCCAACGGGGAACATCGGATTGGACAACCGGGATTCGCTCCGCCACCCCCAACCGCCCCACCCCCCGCGGATTCCCAACCGCTCGCCTCAACCCCGGTTGATTCTCACGCAGGCTCCACCCAGGCACCGACTCATCTCCCTCCCTCTGCCCCGTCCGCGTTGTTGATCCTGGGGCGAGACGGTTTGTTGGCCCTCCAACGGCTCGCCGAACGGACCGCCGACCTGCATCGTCAGTTTCTGGAGGGGCAGGATCGCCTTCAGCAAACCTTTCGCGCCCTGCTCGACCAGTACCACCGCGCCGGCGCGGAAGCGGGAAGCTTCTTGATCCCCAACCCGCAGACTTCGTCGATCGCCCCTCCCCCACCCTGTCTGTCTCCGGAG
>Ga0209017_10000499_pt1 | contig 38393 bp, 21 predicted proteins | sample YNPBryunderm2012_FD_185812 | JGI IMG/M metagenome (GOLD analysis project Ga0209017, IMG submission 185812) | Anoxygenic and chlorotrophic microbial mat microbial communities from Yellowstone National Park, USA - YNP Bryant MS undermat 2012... ...
GCCCACCTCGTCCGATTCGCCGTGACTGACTCCCCCCTTAACCCCGCCCCCGGCCAGCCAGGCGGTGAAGCAATGCGGATTGTGATCCCGACCGGGCTTGGCTCCGGTCTGCGCGATCGGCAACCGTCCAAACTCCCCAGCCCAAATCACCAGGGTCTCCTCGAACAGGCCCCGCTGCGCCAAATCGGTCAGTAAACCGGCCACCGGCTGGTCGGTCTCAGCTGCAAACTGCTCATGATTCCCTTTGATATCGATGTGTCCATCCCAAGATAGTTGGTTCTCCATGCCGCCGGAATAGATCTGCACGAACCGGACCCCGCGTTCGACCAACCGTCGCGCGATGAGGCACTGAACGGCGAAATGACGGCAACGCGGATCGTCGAATCCATAAAGGCGCTTAATGGACTCTGGTTCGGACTCGATATCGAGTGCTTCAGGGGCGGCTGACTGCATTCGATAAGCCAGTTCGAAGCTCTCGATCCGCGCGACCAAGTCGGGCAGGGCCTCGTGGCCGGGAGCCTGGGCGTGGTGGGTGTTGAGCCGATTGATCAGGTCGATTTGCCGACGTTGAGCCGCGGGGGTCAATGGCTCCGGTGGAGACAGATTGGCGATGGGAGCGCCGGTGGGGCTCAAGTAGGTGCCTTGGTAAACCCCGGGGAGGAACGCAGCGCCCCAGTTGGCGGCGTGGCCTTTGGGCAGTCCCCGGCCCTTGGGGTCGGACATGACCACGAAGCCGGGCAGGTTGCGGTTCTCGCTGCCGAGTCCGTAGGTGATCCATGACCCCACGCAGGGGAAGCCCATCCGGGGCATCCCGGTGTTCATCATGAACAGCGCGGGGGAGTGATTGTTGGACTCGGTGTAGCCCGAATGGATGAACGCCATTTTGTCCACATGTTCGCCCAAGTGAGGGAACAGGTCGGAGACCATCTTGCCGCATTCGCCCCTAGGGCGGAAGGTGAACGGCGACTTCATCAACCCTCCGACGGCGTTTTTGAAGAACCCCGTGGTGTTGTCGAAGCCGGGATCGAACTCGGCGATGCTTTTGCCGTCCCAACGCTCCAGCGCCGGCTTGTAATCCCAGGTGTCAACCTGACTGGGTCCCCCATTGATGAACACCCAAATAACCGCCTTAGCTTTGGCCGGGATGTGGCCGGGACGCGGTGCCATCGGGTCGAGCGGTCCACCGGTCGCGCGGGTCCGGCCCCCACCGTCGGTTCGAGCCGCGCACGCCTGGCCCAGCAAGCCTTGATCCTCCAGCAAGGCGGCTAGACCAAGCAAACCGAGCCCACCACCAGCGCGGGCCAACAGTGAGCGACGCGAGATCAGACCGGAATCGGGGGCGGGATGGAATGCAGTCACGGCAGGAACTCCGTCACGATTGGCCAAACAAAGGGGGTAGGGGGGGAGGTAGGCTCGAAAGTCGTCACCCGGCCCGATTCGATAGAATGGTTTGCTAATCAATCAATGTAAAGAAATTCGTTTAGACCGAACCAGGCGTGGGCCAGGTCGATCCAGGCCAGACGGGCCGCGTCGTCAGGGTTGCGACCCGAGGCGCGATGGATTTCGACCTGGTCGGCCAGGAAGTCGCGGGCCGCGTCGCGTTCCCAGGCGGCGGGCGGGCGTCCCAGGGTGATGACGCCCAGGCGTTCCAAGAGGGCTTCGGGGTCGTCGCCGGCTTCGCGGGCCACGCGCCTGGCCAACGCTTCGGCGTCGGCGCGGGTTTGCGGGCCGTTGAGGAAGGCCAGCGCCTGGGGCGCGATCGTGGTTTGACTGCGCGCCCCCAGCGAGACCAGATGTTCGGGCCAGTCGAAGAGCATCATGGTGGGAATGAGTTGACTCCGTTTGATGAAGAAGTAGACACTGCGACGGGTCATCGTCTCATCAAGCGAGCCGGGACCATAGGGCGTGCGGTCGAGTCGGCCCGAGCAGGCCAACAGGGCGTCGCGGATTGCCTCGGCCTCCAAGCGGCGGGGTTCGCGCCGCCACCAGAGCCGGTTGTCGCGGTCCAGCGCAGCGCGGGCGGAGTCGTAGGCGGTCGATTGGGTGTAGGTCGCGCTGGTGACGATTGCTTTGTGGAGACGTTTGAGACGCCAGCCGTGATGGATGAGATCGACCGCCAGCCAGTCCAGCAGCTTGGGGTGGGTGGGCCGCGCGCCTTGGAAACCAAAGTCGGAGGGCGTGGCGACGATTCCCCGCCCGAAGTGGTGATGCCAAAGACGGTTGACTATGACGCGGGCCGCCAAATGTCCGGCTCCGTCGGCGGGGTCGGTCAGCCAGTTGGCCAGCGCGGCGCGGCGGAAGCTGGTGCGGGTCCAGCCTTGGGGCGGCGTGACTTTCCAGTGGTCTGGGTCGCGGCCGTGGCGGACCAGCACCGCGGGGTAGCCGGGCTGGGCCAGGCCGAGTTTACGCTTGGGGTCGCCGCGTTCCAGCACGTGAGTTTCGGGGTAGAAGTGGGGGAAGCCGCGGTCGTCGGCGTGGTGCTTGGTTGGCTTGAACCCTTCGGAGCAGACCTGGGCTTTGATGATCTGGCCCGAGGGGCCTAGGGGCAACTCGATTTCCGAGCGGATGGTGGTGGTGAAGACGGCGGCGACGCTGTAATAGTCGCTCATGCGGATCGGGTCGTATTTATGGTCGTGACACCGCGCGCAGCCCAGGGTGAGGCCGAGGAAGGCGACCCCGGTGGTGGCGGTCATGTCGTCGAGCTCGTCGTAGCGGGCCGACTCGAATTCGGCTTCGGTCAATTGGGTGGGGAAGGCTCCGCCGCCCAGAAAGCCGGTGGCGACCATCGACCACGGGTCGTCGGGGTGGAGTTCGTCGCCGGCGAGTTGGCGACGAATGAACTCGTCGTAAGGCAGGTCTTCGTTGAAGGCGCGGATGAGCCAATCGCGGTAAAGGTAGGCGTGGGGGCGGTCATAGTCCTGTTCGTAGCCGTGGCTTTCGGCGAAGCGGGCCACGTCCAGCCAGTGACGCGCCCAGCGCTCGCCGAAGTGGGGCGAGGCCAGTAGGCGATCGACTAGGGCGTCGTAAGCCTGGACATCGTCGCGGGGGTCGGTTAGAAAGGCGTCGATCTCTTCGGGCGTGGGGGGCAAACCAATCAGGTCGAAGGTGACACGGCGGATCAGGGTTCGACGATCCGCGCGGGGGTTGGGGTGGAGTCCGTGGGCTTCGAGGTCGGCGAGAATGAAGCGGTCGATCGCTCCGCACGCCCAGCCTTGGGCATCGCGGGGCGTGGGGGGGGCGATGGCCTCTAGCGGGCGGAACGACCAGAAGTCGCGTTCGGCCTGGGTGGGACCGCGGGGAGCGTCAGCTTGACGTTCATCGGAGGACGGCTCGACTAGAGGACGGTCAAACGGCGCGCCTAATTCGATCCAGCGGCCCAGGGCGTCAATCTCGTCGTCGGCGAGCTTGGCGGCCTTATAAGGCATGGGTGGGTCGTCCTCATGAGCGACCATCAGCCACAGACGGCTTTCGTCGCGGGGGCGGCCCGGTTCGACGGCCCCCGGGCTTTTGAGCATCGCTGCGCGATTGGAGAGGTCGAAGCCGGCCTTGACCGTGCCGCCGCCGTGACACTCCAGGCAATGACGCTCCAAAATGGTCCGCACCTGGGACTCAAACAGGGCGAGCCCGGCCTTCATGGCTGCGGCGTGGTCGTCAGCCACGCGGAGCGTGGCGGGGGATTCCTGTCCAAAGAGTGGGGCGGCGGCGTAGGTCGCGTTCCAGGTGGCAAGGACCACGAGCAATCTAGACCCTTTCCGTGTCCCGATGGTTCCCATTGCGTGTCGTCCCCTGGAGTGACTTGGCCGTGAGTCGAGTGGTGGGCTCGCGTCATCGAGTCGCGGGATTGGCTTGGCGGGATGGCATTAATTCCCCATTCTAGTCGTTGAAACATTGTCGGACAATATTAGCCGCTCCCCAAGCGGCGTCGGGGTCGAGGGCGGGGGACCAGCCGGTTTGCGAGGGAAGTGAGGTTGACCGCGACACCGGAGCGTCCTACGATCCGACCGTCGAGGGGTAGATGGGCGGCGACGCGGGATCGGCGCGGGTTGCGTCGTGTTCCGAAGAGGGCCGCGCTGCGGTCGATTCGGGACGATCCCCCGGGAACTGGATCGGTTCGCAAGGAATTGCGGATGAATCGTCGGGCCGAGGGATGTGCTCCGATGAGACCGCGCATTAGGGATTCCCAAGGATGGGAGAGGGTTAGGGGTATGCGCGACCCGAGTTCGAGTTTGGGCGGTCCCCGCGATCTCGATGATGCGTCGCCATGTCCGATTCCCAATGCCGGGACCGCGCGAAGGGATCGGATCGGGGTTCAGTCGATGCTGGCCGGGGTAACCGTGGCGCTGGCCCTAGCAGCGCTGGCGGGTTGGCGAATCGCGGCCACGTTGCCGGACAACGTTGATTGGGACCACTGGGACGTGGTCAAGCCTGGCCTGCTCTATCGGAGCGGTCAACTCGATCCCGACCAGCTCGAAGAGGCCGTTCGCCGCTATGGCCTGAAAACGGTGATTAACCTTCAACTGCCCAGCCCTACGTTGGCCCGCGAACGCCAGGTCGCCCGCCGTCTGGGACTGAACTACGCCGTGCTACCCATGCCTGGCGACGGTCTGGGACGACCCGACCAGTTCCGCCGCGTCCTGGACATGATCGACGACCCCAAGTCTCAGCCAGTTTTAGTCCACTGCGCCCGGGGAACCTGCCGTACCGGCTCGGCTGTGGCCCTAATGCGTTACGAACGGGACGGCTGGACCCTGGAGGATGTCGAGGCCGAACTGAAGCGCCAAGGCTATCGACAACGCGCCATTGCCGGATATGTTTACAACATGGTGAGTCGAACGCCGTTCTACGAACTCAACGGCGACGAGGCGCTGGATCCCTTCGTGGGTTCGCCGCAGACGGTGGAGGACGCTTCGACGGACGAGACGATCTCCAGAGGGAGGATCGGCGATGAGCGCTGAATCGGAGCCTCGGGGCGGTCGGTTTTGGGATGCGGATGCGGATGCGGGTGCCTCCGACCCACCTTCCTCCTGGACCGATCGGGATCGTCCAACGCGGCGGAACGGGCCCGACGAGGAGGGGCAGGGGGAGTGGGCTTCGCGTCCGCGTCGTGGCGAGACCGCCGGCGGGCGTCGCGGCTGGCGGTTCCGGCTCGACGTGGTGGCTGCGGCACCCGGCCGGGTTGGGGAGACCGAACGGATGGCGAACGACACCTCAAGGCCGGGGCACGGGGAGTCGGAGCGTCCGATGCCTTTGGGCGACTTGGCCTGGGCGTTGGCGGGCCTGTTGCTGGCCGGGTTGGTGTTCGTGGTTTTAGGCATGTGGGACCGGGAGTTGGGACCGGAGGAGGCCCGTTTAGGATTTGCCGCCTGGGGAAAACCGGCCCCCTTCGGTCAGGTGGCCGGTCACTGGGATCCCGGTCATTTAGCAGGTCAAACTCTGCCGGTCTGGGCGGCGTCTCAGTGGGAGGAAAAAGGACCAACCGCCTTTTCCGTGCGCGTTCCCCAGGCTCTGGCCGGGTTGCTGCTGGGCTGGTTGCTCTCCCGACGCCTCGCCGGGGCGATGGGGTTGAGCGCAGGGGTGCTGTTCGCGGTCTGCTGGTATGGTTCCCTCGCGTTGATCGATCGGTCCGAAGCGCTGTTTTGGCCGTTCCTGACCGGCTTGAGGGTGATGATGCCTTTAGCTGGGTTCGATCTGCTGATCGCTTTGCCGGTGCTGGCCGCGGTCGATCGGATCGCGGCGCGGGGCTTTGGACCGTTGGCGGGACTCTGGGCGGCCTTGGCGTTGCTGACCGGCGGCTGGCCCGCCTTGGCGGTGATCGCCTTCTGCGGCTTGGTGGCGCGTCCCTCAATGCGCGTCTTGAACCACGAAGAGCTTGAAGCAGGAACCGCGATTCTCGACAAAACCTCGGGCCAGGACAAATCGCCCTCACACCGTGGGAGGCTGGAACACGCTGGAGTCTGGGCATTCTGGTTACTTCCTCTCGTGGCCTTCGCCACTTGGAGCGGTTGGGCCTGGTCCACTGCCCCGGCGCTCGTCTGGGGAGCGGCGATCACCCTGCCTTTGAAAAGCCCCGCGGCCTGGGACTTGGTACCCCGCGCGTTGGCTTGGGCGTTGCCCTGGACCCCCTTGGCGGTGCTGGCCGGGTTGGGTTGGTCGCGTCTGGTCGGCGGCGGCTACTGGAACCCCGCGACCCGCGACGTGGTGGCTGGGCGTTTCAAAGCCGCTCTCGCTGCCGCCCTGGCCGGCACAATGCTGCCTGGTCTAGGGCAACCGGCCCTGGGCGTCATCCTTCTAGCCGTTTCAACTGCTGCGGCGGCCCTGATGGTCACGCTGCTTCAGACCTCCCCCTCTTGGTGGAAACGACGCGCGGGGCCGTCGAATCAACCGGAGGCCCAGCCGTCCAACGATCCTCGCGCCGACGACCCCGGCGCGGCGTTGGGTTGGCTCCGACCAGCGGCCATCCTCTTGACGATTCTGGCGACGGCTGTTTGGTGCGTCACGACCTTGCCGCTGATGGTTCGCGTGATTCTGGTGGCCCCGTATTATCATCCGGTGTTGATTCCAGCGCTGGTGGCCTCGGTCATCCTGATTGTCTCGCTGGGATGGGTGGTGGCCTCCGGTTCGACACGGGGGGTCGTCGTTGCTTGGATTCTGCTGGCGGCGCTGCTGAAGACGACTCATTGGGGTTACGCCGTGCCGGAGTGGAACTATCGGGTCTCGGCCGGTCCCTGGGGCCGGGCGATTGGTCAATGGGTGCCGCCGCTTTGGCCGATCCACACCCTCGGTTCGTCGTTCAACGCCTGGCCGGCCGATCTGCTGTTCGCGGCCGGTCATCCCATCAAACAGTTGACCGAACCACGAATGTTGGGACTCCAACCCGGTTCGGAACCCAAGTTCATCTTGCTTCACCCCGAGGAGTTCCGTCATTGGCCCGCCAACGCGCCGCCGCTGCGCGAAGTCTTCTCGTTCCGCGACCCCATGAGCCTGGAGGTGGCCCGGGTCCTGGCCCGCACTGAGGGCCAGCCTGACTGGCGTCGCAAATTGATCGCGGAGCGCGCCCAGCGCGGCGACGTTCGTTCTCGCGGTCGTGGGCTGCCCGAGACCGCCGTGGTTGATCCCACCGATCCGGACGACTAGCAAGTCGGGTCGAGCCAACGGCGACGGGAAACGAACTCCGCTTCAACGAGGATACCTCCTCATGCGTTGGTTTCGTATCGCGCGTCCTGGTGGTCCCGAGCGTCTGGAGATGGTCGAGGCAGATCGTCCCCACCCTCAAGGAGACGAGGTATTGATCCGGGTGCGGGCCTTCGGCCTGAATCGGGCTGATTTGCTGCAAATCGCCGGGCGTTACCCTGCGCCCCCAGGTTGGCCCGCCGAGGTGCCGGGTCTCGAAGTTGCCGGCGAGGTCGTCGAGCTGGGGCCTCGGGTCGGCAACGATCCCACCACCATCCGGCGAGTTGGCGACCGGGTCGCCGCAGTGGTTGGCGGCGGAGCCTATGCCGAGTTCGTTGTCGTCCCCGCGCCTCAGACGATTCTCGTGCCGGAATCTTGGAGCGACGCTCAAGCCGCCGCCGTGCCCGAAGCCTTTCTCACCGCCCACGATGCCCTGACCACGCGGGCCGAGGTCCAGCCGGGTGAACGGGTCTTGATTCACGCGGTGGGCTCTGGAGTCGGAGTCGCCGCGCTTCAACTTGCGAAGATGATGGGCTGCGAAACCTTCGGCACCTCCCGCACTCCGGAAAAGCTGGAAAAGGCCGTCGCCCTGGGGTTGGATCATCCCCTCCCGACCACCCCCGACGCCGAACCCTACGAAACGGTGATCGCCCGTTTGACCGCGGACCAAGGCGTTCACGCCGCGCTGGAGTTCCTGGGCGGAGCCAACCTCGACCGCACCGCGCGCGCTTTGGCCCTGGGCGGTCGAATTGCCCTGATCGGCTTGCTCGCCGGCGCGACAGCCCAGGTTGATCTGGGATTGTGGATGAGCAAGCGGTTACGTTTGCAAGCGACCACCTTGCGCAACCGCTCCGTGGCCGAGAAGACCGAAATCACTCGGAAGTTCGTCGAACGAGCCTGGCCCTGGCTGACTTCTGGTCGGATCACGCCCATCCTCGACGCCGTGTATCCGGTCGAACGTCTGAGCGAAGCACTTCAACGCATGGCCGCCAATACCGGCTTTGGCAAAACCGTCGTAGTTTGGGACGAGTAATGGGCTGATTGACTGTCATTATCTCAGCAAACCCGCTCCTAATTATGCTTCATTGTTCGTTCGCTGATTCCCCGACCCCGTCGGGGTTGGGGGAAAGGCGCGACGAACCGGGATGGTTTAATGGGAATGGGTGCGGTCAGCGCATCCGCATCCCCAGGGCCGTGTCCTAAACTGGGGAAACGACCCAAAATCTGACGGCTTTAGGATTATCCTAAAGCCGTATCAAAGAGGCCGCGACCAGAAAAGGCCGCGGAAATCGCTGAGGAGAAGGTTGTCGCTTCTCCTTTTTCTTCAGCTTCAATGGAGACCTCTTTCGCAAAGGCAATGAAGCGGAACCGTTCACAGGGAAGTTCTCTTCTCAAGTGAACGGTTCATCATTAGCGGGATGGGTCATAAGGCCGGAGCTAGCTTATGATCCAATCAAAGACGACCACCTCGCTTGCGACGATTGACTAGGAACCTGAGCAGTTTGTGGTTCGCGTAATCCATCTCGTCGAGGATGAGGCTCGATCGGATGTGGTCGCAGAGTTGAGGACTGGTGCCCTCGATCATGCTGTCGTCGAGGGACTGTCCCCAAGCACGAAGCCTCTCTTGGGCGACCTTCACGATCTGGTCCGCCAGAGGTTGGGGAATCATTCACTTTCCTCCACATGGAATGAACCGATTGACAAGTCACCCCGATCTCGTAGACTAACCTTACCAAAGTAGTCTCTGAGTCCACGAGATTCAGAGTGAAAGCCCCTCGAGGATTGCTCTCCTCGTGGGGTTTTTTCATTGGCCAGGCTGGTTCGTTGCGCCAAGCCAAGAGCCGGTCGATCACCAACCAGCTGTGAACATCATACCAGTCCATCGAGTCCTCGGCAATACTCTTTTGCTTCATAAACCCATTTTTCTTGGCCGCGAGTCGTTCAACGTAGTCCTCTCTCCCCTCCGTTGGCTTGGCGGAGGGGTCCGGCTACAATGGAAACACCCTGTCGCGTTGTTCTCGTTCGCCATCCCTGTTGGAAGACGGCTCATGTCCCCGACCGTGACCCCGACCCGACCCGCCGCCGATCCCGCCGTGGGGGGCGATCCCTGGGCCGACCCGGAACTGCGTGCGAAGCGCGACCGCTTGTTGGCAACGTTGAGCGGCATGGGCACGGTGGGCGTGGCTTATTCGGGGGGGATCGACTCGACCGTGGTGGCCCAAGCGGCTCATCTCGCGTTGGGCGAGCGGGCCGTGGCGATCACGGCAGTCTCGAATAGCCTGGCCTCGGGCGAGTTGGAAGAGGCGGTCGAACTGGCCAAGCGGATCGGGGTGCGGCATCGGGTCATTCGAACCGAGGAGTTCGCGGACCCTAACTATTTGCGCAACCATTCCGACCGCTGCTACTTTTGCAAGAGCGAGCTCTACGGGCGGTTGACCGCGTTGCGTGAGGAACTTGGGGTCGAGACGATCGTGTCGGGAGCGAACCTCGACGATATGGGGGATCATCGTCCCGGCCTGATCGCCGCGGCGGAGAACGGAATCCGCCACCCGTTGCAGGAGTGCGGGCTGACCAAGGCCGACGTGCGGGCGTTGGCCAAGGCGTGGGGGCTGCCCACCTGGGACAAACCGGCCTCGCCCTGCCTATCCAGTCGGATCGCCTACGGCGAGGAGGTCACGCCCCAACGGGTTCGCATGATCGACGCGGCCGAGCTTTGGCTCAAGCGGACGGCCGGCCTCAATGTGGTGCGGGTCCGCTACCACAAGGGCGATCTCGCCCGCATTGAAGTTCCTTTGGAACACCTGGCCGACCTCGTGGCGCTTCAGACTCGCGGCGAGTTGATTCGGGTTTTCAAAGACCTGGGATTCAAGTTCGTCACCCTCGACTTGGAAGGGTTCCGCTCCGGCAGCCTCAACGGGTTGGTCGCCTCGGATGATCTAAGGATCGGTGGTTCACTGCGTCCGGTCGCCAAGAACGGCGGTTGAGACGAGCTGCGTTCGATTGTGTTGCGAGGGGTTTGGTTTGCGAGGGGTTTGGTTAAGGAAGGTTGGGTCGGAATCCACAGCGCAGCGCGGGCACGGTCGGATCGAAGGAGGGGAGAGGGGCGAAGATGGCGAGTCGATCGCCGATCTGCCGTTGTGGGACGACGCTGACGATTCCTCCAGGGATCGACAAGCTGATTTGTCCGGTCTGTGGCGCTCGGGTGCGGATCCGCCGCGAAACGGGTCCATCGGCCACGGGCAGGTTCCCTGGCGAGGCGGCGTGGCCCGGCGGCGTGATTCTATTTGATTGCCCCTGTGGCCAGAAGCTCAAGCTCGACGCCTCCCACGCGGCCAAGTCGGCCCGCTGTCCCTCCTGCCGTCAGATCGTGCCGGTTCCGGAGTTGCCCCACGATGCTCCAACTGGCGAGATGCCCGCGGCCGATCGGGCCATTTTGGAAAATTGGATCGCCCAGCACACTGCCGACGCACTGGCGGAGAAGGGTTCGAATTCGCCTGACCCTCAGGTCATCTCAACCGGCTCGACAGCCCTGGCGGCCAGTTCGTGTGATCCTCGAGCGCGACGTTTCGATCACCACGACGGCTCGTTGGAAATGAGGATCGACCCCGATTTAATGGGCACCCTGGCCGATCGTCCGCCCCCGCCGTCCAATTCCGAAGGATCACCCACCACCGCGCCCCCTTTGGTTCCTTTCAGGTCTGCGTCCTCCCAGGCCGGAGCTGAGTTCTTGCCAACCCAGCTCGACCCGGACCGAGAGGCGTTGGATGCCGCCGCACTGTTGGCGGCTTCACGCATTCCGGAAACGGGTCTGGGCGGCGGCTTGCGGGTCTGCGGCCATTGCCGGCGTCCCCTGCACATCGCCGCGACGGTATGCCGTCATTGCGGCGCGACGGTCACGCAAAGTTGATTATCGCACAAGCCGTCGCCAGAGAATCCTTCCCGATGTTGGTCGGTCGATTGTTTTTCCACATCAGACATTCCCAACCCATCGAGATGACCGGCCACCACGCGACCTCGCCTCCCACCATCCCGGTAGATGGGAGCGCTTCTGCGACCCTGAAGGAGTCGAGAAATTATGGGAAATCAAATCAGCATTCAATCATCTCACTGCGAACACCTCACACCCCACTTCCCCACCACCTGTGCGGCGGCTTGCTCACCACCCGCCCCCTCTGAAGAAAGCTTAGGTTAGAGCGTCGGCGGCGGTCATAGCCGAGGGCGCAGCGCGTGCGTCGCACTGGTCGATGAGATCGAAGAACAAATCGTCAAGACTGGCAGCTTTGTAACGTGCTTTGAGTTCCTTCAAGGGACCAGATTCGAGAATCATTCCTTTGTAAAGAATAATTACCCGATGACAAAGACGCTCGATCATTGCCATTGTATGTGAGGAAAGAAGGATGGTTTTCCCCTGATTTGCCAGCTCCTCAATTCGTTCGACCAACGCCCGCGCCACTAAGATGTCGAGGTTCGAGGTCGGTTCGTCAAGAATCAGCACCGGGGGGTCGTGGACCACGGCACGGGCAATCGAGACCTTTTGTTTCATGCCGGTGGACATTTTGGCCACCGGGACATCGCGGAAGTCGTTCATACCCAGCCAGTCGAACACCGCCTCCATGCGCTGGGTCAGCCTCTCTCCTTCCAGGTCGTACAGCGAGCCGAAGAAGGAAACGAGTTCCCAGGCGGTCATGCGGTCATAAAGCTGAGTGCTGGCCGACATGTAGCCGATGCGTCGGCGGACCTCCTCGGGGGCCTGATCCACTTGGATGCCGTCGATTCGAGCCACGCCGGAGGACGGTTTGAGGATGGTGGAAAGGATGCGTAGGGTGGTGGTTTTGCCCGCGCCGTTGGGACCAAGCAGACCGACCACTTCCCCCTGGGCGCAACGGAACGAAATGTCGTTGACCGCGGTGACATGTCCCCGTCGCAAATCGAAAAACTGCTTCGAGAGATGTTCAACCACAATCATGAGACCGCCTCCGGCGCGTTGGGTTGGTCCTGGTGTTGAGCGACGGGATGGGGTTCAGCGGGAGTTGGGAGAGCGTTGGCCACATCGGGCGGGTAGGCGGCGCGGATGATCGAGATCACCAGGGCGAGGGCAATCACCGAGGCGACAACGACGATTGGGGTCTGAAACAGCAGACGTTCGGGGTCGCGGAACAACGTTGTGGCGGCCTCTGAGGGAAGGAGGGGCCAGAGGAAGGCTAGCGTGTTGTTGACGATGTGGAAGACCAGAGGCGGCCCCAGGCTGCGGCTTCCCAACGCAAGGGTTCCCAGTATGAGACCCAAAAGGGTCGAGGGGACGAACTGTTGAGGCAGGCTCAGCGCCAGGTGGGTCAGGCCGAAGAGTAGGGCGGAGAGGGCCACGGCGGTCACGCGGGCGGTGCGGCGGTCGCGGGGTTGGGTCAATCCCGAGAGGATGAAGCCGCGGAAGGCCAGTTCCTCGCAAACCGCCGGCACCACGGCGAACCCCAGGATCACCAGGCCTTGCGAGCCGTTCCGGGTCGCGCTGGTCAGGTTTTGGAGGGCTTCGGCGAGTTGGGGTGGGATGGGTTGAAGGGTTTCGATGAGTGAACGCAGTTCCTGAAGCGCGGGATTGACGCACAGGGCTAAACCCAAGGCAGCAAGCCACCAGAAGGCCGAGGTGGTTCGCAGTCTCAGAGTCGCGCGGGGGTTGCGGGTGAGCAGCAAGGTCAACGCGAGAGGAGGCGCGAGGATGAAGAGAGCCTGGCCCAAGATCAGACCAGTCAACGAGGCGCTGAGCAACGGCGCGCAGAACCAGGCCGTTGTCAGCATCAGGGCGAAACCGAGGAACGCCTGGTTGGAGGTGGGCCGCTCGGGCCGATCACGTCTCAAAGCGGTCCACCACAGGGCCGGATGGAAAGGTTCGGCGTCGCGGAACAGCGCCTCCTCGCGGTCGAAGCCGCGAATGGTCAGGCGCAGCACTAGCGCGGCGTAACTCAGGGTCGCTAGCAACACCAGCGGACCCAAACCGCGGGCGGTGGCGTAGTCGCCTTTGATCAAGTCGCGCAGCAGCAACGCCGGGCCGGCGATCGGGGTCAGCGCCATCGAGACGCCAAGCTCCACGGCGGGCGACATCGAGAGCATCAGGATTGGGATGGTGGCCAGATAGAGCGGCGTCATGAAGTATTGGCCTTCCTTCATGCTTCGCGCCTGGTTGGCCACCGCGGCGCTGATGGCCGCGAAGAAGAGGGCTAGAGGGGGCATCAGCAACAGCATCCAGACCAGTGATTCGAGCGTAGGGGCCGACAGGACCGCTTCGGCTCCACGGTGTCCGGAGGTGACTCCTGGCGCGTTGTTGACCGCGGCAGCCAACTGGATGCCAGTCAGGGCCATGCTGACCACGTTCAGCAACGCGGTGGCGAGGCTGACCAGGGCGATGGTGAGGAATTTGCCGATGACGATCGCGTCGCGTCCGGCCGGAGTGAGGACCAGGGTTTCCAACGTACCGCGTTCCCGTTCGCCCGCGAACACGTCGATGGCGGGATAGAACGCCCCAGTGAGGGTCATCAGCACTAGCAGGAACGGGAACAACCGCGCCCATGCGCTGCCGCCGGCCTCTTTGAGGGTCGCTACATCCTCAGGACGCATTCGGAAGGGATCGACCTGGGCGAATGGTTTTCCCTCACGCGCGGCCCGGATCGCCTCCACGGTTTTCTCGTAATTGGCCAGGACATTCCGCACCCGGTTGAAGGTGAACTCACTGCGTTCGTCGGCTCCGTCGTAGATGATCCGAACCTGGGCCCGAGTAACCCGCTCCCCTCTGAGATGGGCGGCAATGTCGGGAGGAAATACCAAAACGGCTGAGGCGTGGCCCCGTCGGATCAACTCGCGGCATGCCTCGGGATGGTCCCAACGTCCGTCGCGGGGCACGGTTTGGACCACCAACGCCCGAGCGTCCTCGACCCGGTCGAACAGCCCGGGGTTGAACCAGAGCTCGTTGGTTTCGGGGTTGGGTTCCACCAAAGGAGGCCCCTCGGCCAGGTCCTCGACCCCCACCACCGCCACCACCCGCGGCTTCTCTTGAAGCACCGGCGAGACTTGCAGAATCGCCAGACCCATCATGGGATACATCAGGATCGGCAGCACCACCACCATGAACAAGGTACGGCGGTCGCGCAGTTGATCCCGGATTTCCCGCCGGAGGATCCGCGCGATGGTTGGTCCAGACATCGTTTCACGTCCCCCTTGCTTAGGTTCTTCGCCTTGCGACCCCGTGGGGCGACGTCCCCTCTCGGTCTGGGTGTCATGGGTTGGTCGAGCGCCAACCAATTCCTTTCCCTTCCATCTTGCAATCGTTTCAGCGGCCGCTACGTCGGCTTGAGTTTAGGACGCATCAGCAGCGTGAGTCGTCGTGTCGCGTTCGGACTCAGCATTTCGTCTGAGTTCGAAACACAGATCGGGGTCGGGAATCTTGCGACTCCCAACCCCGATTCCGTGAGGGATTGCGAAACGAACTTTGATGAGGAGGGGGACTCGACATCATCGTTCCGCAATCGGTCGCCCGACCGTGCCAATGGGCGACCTTAACGCTTACAAACTCCGTGTGATTCCATCGCTCCGCTGTCTCTTCACCACTCGCTTCTCGCTGACCCGCTTCAATAGGATCTGAGGACCCAGACCCGGTGATGCTCCAGTTATACACGTAAGGCCGAATCGGCTCGACCCAACCCCCCCAACCTCCCCCAGGATGAGCGGGCGGGTGGCTCTCGTGAGACGAGAGGCAGGCACCCGTTCCAACACAATTCTAGCAATTCAATTCGCGTGCCAAACGAAACTCATTTCGGAAAAGAGCCAAATTGCCGCCGATTTTCCTGCTTGATCAGTGGCTCGCCCAAGTGTCTACCACCTCTGTTTGTCCAGAATCTAGACGATCTGTCTAGAATTTGGACAAAATCCTAGACGGTTGGGGGGACGAGTTTCCTTTATTGAAGGTTTCGAGGCGGGGGAGCGGAGGGGATGAGCAGGTGGATGGCGACGCCCTGACCGGGGGCGGTGGTCCAGTGCCATTGGCCTTGCAGTTGTCCTAGGATTCGAGCGGCGCGGGGCAGTCCCAGACCCAGGCCGCGTCCGGCTTGGCGTCCGCAGCGAAACGGATCGAGTAGGGAGTCGAGATCACGGGGATCGAGACCGGGACCTTGATCCCGGATGGTCCAGTCCAGTTCGTCGGGTCGGGACGCGGTGAGGAATTCGACGACGCTGGATTCGGGCGCAGCTTCTAGCGCGTTGCGTAGCAGAATTTCGGCGAGGTGTCTCAGGGCGTCGGGGTCGCTCTCCAGGCGGGCGGGCGGCATGACAGCGCGAACCAGTCGCAACTCGACGCGACGGCTTTTGGCCTCGGACGCGAGATCCTCGACCACGCGGGCGGCCAGTTCGTCGGGACGGCAGGACTGGATGCGGGGGGCCGGTGGGCGGGCCACGAACATCAGGTCGCGGATCATCCGATGGGCGCGTCGCGCCTGTCGCACGATGATGTCCAACGATTCGGCCACGTCGGGATGCTTGGTCTTGAACCGCATTGCCAACACCTGAGCGCGTCCCTGGATGACCGCCAAGGGGTTGTTTAGTTCGTGACCTGCACCAGCGGCGAACTCGGCCAGCGCCTCGAACCGCGCGCTCCGAATGGCCGGCGCGCTGGCTTGGGCGACCGCGTCGGCTTGGCTGGACCCCGAGCCGGCATCCAGAGAGCTAACGACGGTGACGGCGGACGATTCCAGAACCTGGTCGAGCAAACGGCGCTCCCGATCCCGTTGCAGCAGGATTTGCAGAATCGTCCGCCAAACCCGTCGCGCTGGTTCGATTGCGAGGTGGACGAGCGAACTCGCGGGTGGGTCCAACTCCCTTTGAGCGTTGAGAGTGTGGAAATCGTCCAGCCAAGCGACTAAACGCTGACGAGGGGTTCCCGCCAAGGTTTCGCCGGACGCCGCTCGACAAGGGGGGGGTAGGCTGTCTGGAGCCGGGGGGTTGGTTGCGTCCTCCTCGGAACGTGCGACAATCTGAATGGCGCGAACGCCCGGGAGACCATTCAATCGGGGGGCGAGAACGCGGAGGAAGTCGTCCGGTCCCCGTGCTTGGTCGGCCCATTCTAGACTTTCGGCCGCCACGGAGAGCCAGGCCAAACCCTGATCGGCCACCCATTGACGGAGACGACAACGCGCTGCCAGGTTCACCGCGCCGACTTCGCCGGCGGTGACCGTGGGGTCGATCCAAACCATCAGCTCGTGGTGGGAGGTGTCGTCGGGCGTCTCGGTGGAGCGGGCCGATTGAATGGGGGCAACCTGGAAGAACCCAGCACCCTGAGTTTCGGCAATGGCAACGGCGCGACGGATCGCCGCCAGGGTGTCCGGGTGATCCAAGCTGAGGGCGTGGGCGGACACGGCCGGTTGGTCGTGAAGCCAGGCGACCTCGACCAGGTCGCTGGGAGCGTGCCAACGTTCGGCCAACCGGCGTCCTAACGCACCTAGGTCCTCTCCCAGGGTGGTTCGCTCGAAGAGGCGTCGGGAGTGGGGATCGGCGTGTCCCAGCCATTCGACGATCCAAAGGGGATCGACCGCCGCCAACGCCCAGAGCCCCAAGCGATGCACCCAGGCCAAATCAACCCATCGTCGCCGCGCGTTGTCGTCGAGGCCGCGTTGACGCGCCTCGTGGTCGATTGCACGCGCGACTTGGTGGTGAACCCCGAACAGACGGTCAAGCGCCTGTTGAGCCGCGCGGCTGGAGGGAGCGATCCACCACGGACGCTCCGCCAGCAGCCGCAACGGCTGGCCAAGCTCGGGCCGCCCTCGCAACCGATCCAAAGCGACAGCAGGATCATCGTCAACCCCGCTCAGAACTTGATCGGGGGATGACACGGCGAGTGGGTCGAAGTCCGGATCGAGCCAACCCGCGTCAATCAGACGCCGCGCCGTATGCGGGCGCAGCGGCAGACCCTCCAGACGTTCCAGTCGCTCGCGGAGCGAGGGGAGATCGGGTGGTGGGTCGCGGCGGAGTGAGGGGACGATCACAGGCGGACTCGCGCAAAATGCTCACGAACCGAACCTCACGGGCCGGGCCATCTGAAGCGTCCGGCGGCGCGTTCGGACCAGCTGGAGGGGAGAAATCGCAATCCCCAGAGAATGTCAATGGCCCACGGCTTGAGGATCAGCCACGACGTGGTTTCCTTGGTCGCGGACGCCGCGTTTTGACCCCGCCCTGGACGAATCGGACTCAGCCTTCCTCGGCGCTGGTCGTACTCAACTCCAGCAACTCGCACACTCGGTTCATCAGCACATCTACATCGAGCGGCTTTTGAAGAAAGTCGTCGGCTCCGGCCGCCTTGAGTTCTTCGATTTTATCCGCTTCAACCATCCCCGAGATGCAAAGGATCTTGATGTCGCTCAGGGTTGGGTCGCGGCGGATCAACTCGCATACCGACTTGCCGTTGATGTCCGGCAGCATCACGTCCAGAATGATCAGGTCGGGATGATACTCCACCGCCTGGGCTCCGGCTTCGAAGCCGTTGTTGACCACCCGCACCTCGAAGCGGCTGTCGTTGGCCAACACCTCGGCGATCAGGTCCACCACCGCCTTGTCGTCGTCCACCACCAGAAGTTTCCGCTTGCCTGAATCGAGCGCGTCGGTGGGGATCCCGTTTTCCTTCATAAAGCGGTAGAGTGCCGCCCGAGGAATCCGCCGGAATTTGGAACCCGGCACTCGAAACCCCTTGAGTTGGCCTGAGTCGAAACAGCGAATGATCGTCTGCTGACTCACCTTGCAGATTTTGGCCGCCTCGCCGGTGGTGTAGATCGATTTGATCGGCATCGCCCTGCGTCCCTTCCAGGGGTCTGTCTCCGCGCCCTTCGGCGCGCGCCGAAGACGGCCGGTATGGTCGATCGCTGAGGCGATCGTGAGGGGAGAATCGGTCGAACCGTTCCAACATCGGTTCGTTGGGTTCATTCGCGTCATGCTTCCATACGGTAAAGCGCGAGTCCTGGATCGTGGTTCCATCAAGCGAAACCCGACCAGAGCATCTTCAACGCGCCACCGAGGGGAAGGAAAGAATGAGTGGACAGGAAAGGGTTTGGAGAATGGAACTCGCGCTGACGAAGCGGACCACAGCGCATCCCTGGCCGCTCGCCTCATCGTTGGGTCCCACCTCCGAATCTCCAACTAACCTCCAAGTTTGACGAAAATACCGAACTTGCCATAAGTGCCGATTATACAGCGGGGATCGAGTCTGTCAACCTCATCCCGGTTGCCGGAACCGCCGGCGCCGTTGAGAAGCCCGCACAACGCCCCACCTTCGCGAAGGGAAGCGGCTTGCCTTGGTTCCCTGGGCGCGACGGGTGATTCGGCAACATGAACGGGCTTTTGTGGATCGCGGAGCTTGGTAAGGTTTTTAGCCTTGGGGAAGGGATTCGGGTTCGGAACGTCGCGCGCGTCTGGGCAATCCTCCCTTCTTGAGGTAAACCAAAAGGACCGCCAGATCGGCGGGAGCGATGCCGCTGATCCGTCCGGCCTGGCCAAACGTGACGGGTCGGGTCGCCGCGAACTTCTCGCGGGCCTCGTGACGCAATTGGGTCAAAGCGTCATAATCCAGGTCCTCTGGAATGGGCTTGTCCTCCCAGCGGCGGAACTTCTCAACCTGATCGCGCTGGCGAACCAGATAACCATCGTACTTCAACTCCGCTAGCCAATGACGCACCGAGGACGGGTCGGACGCCTCAGCGGGCAACTCCGGATCCAGCGCCCGCAGCTCCTCCCAGGTGGTTGTCGGCCGTCTGAGCCGACGTTCCAGCGTCTCCCCATCGACCTTGAACGTCCGCAGACGCTCACCTAGACGTTCCATCCGCTCGACCCGCTCCTGAAACGTCCGCCAACGCAGCTCGTCCACCAACCCTAACCGCCGACCCAATTCGGTCAGACGCAGATCAGCGTTGTCGTACCGTAGCGCCAGGCGGAACTCAGCGCGGCTGGTGAACATGCGATAGGGTTCATCGACCCCCTTAGTCACTAGGTCGTCGATGAGGACGCCGATGTATGCCTGGGAGCGGTCTAGAATGAACGGCTCCCGGTTTTGGACGCTCAAGGCGGCGTTGATCCCGGCGACGAGCCCCTGGGCGGCGGCCTCCTCGTAGCCGGTGGTGCCGTTGATCTGACCGGCGAGGAACAGGCCGGGCCACTCCTTGACCTCTAACGAGGCCCGCAACTGGGTCGGCGGGGCATAGTCGTATTCGACGGCGTAGCCAAACCGCATGATCTCGGCATGTTCCAAACCGGGGATCAACGGAATGATCGCCTCTTGCACGTCACGGGGCAAACTGGTCGAGATGCCGTTGCAATAGTACTCCAAGGTGCGCCGACCTTCAGGCTCCAGAAAGATCTGGTGGGAGCTTCGGTCGCCGAACCGCACCACCTTGTCCTCGATCGAGGGGCAATAACGGGGGCCTCGGGAGTCGATCTGGCCGCAATACATCGGCGCGCGATGAAGGTTGGCCCGGATCAGGTCGTGAACCTGCTCGTTGGTGGCGGTCAAGTGACAGACCATTTGAGGACCGTTGAGGGCGGTCGTCAGGCTGGAGAAGAAGGTGGGGTCGTCGTCGCCGGGTTGTTCTTCGAGTCGGCGGAAGTCGATGGTGCGGCCATTGAGCCGGGGCGGGGTGCCGGTCTTGAACCGACGCAGTTCGATCCCCAACGCTCGCAACGAGCTGGACAACCCCTGAGCCGCCGGATCCCCCGCGCGGCCGCCGGCGGTCTTCAGTTCGCCGGTGTGCATCAGTGCCTGAAGGAAGGTGCCGGTGGTCAGCACCACCGCCCGCGCTTCATAAACAACCCCTCCCCGACACAAAACCCCCACCACCTTTCCCTGTTCGACGCGGACTGCCTCGATTGACTCCTGACGCAGGGTGAGGCGTTCCTGACGCTCGACGGTTTCCTTGGCGGTGATCTGATAGAGCTTCTTATCGCACTGGGCGCGTGGACCATGCATCGCCGGTCCTTTGCCCCGGTTGAGCAGACGATACTGAATTGCCGAGGCGTCGGTGATCAGACCCATCGCGCCGCCTAGGGCGTCGATCTCGCGGGCGATCTGCCCCTTGCCGACCCCCCCAATCGCGGGGTTGCAACTCATCTGGCCCACCGCGTCCACGTTGAGGGTCAACAGCGCGGTGCGACACCCCATCCGAGCCGCGGCCAACGCCGCCTCGATCCCTGCATGACCGCCGCCGATCACCACCACGTCGAACCGGTTGGACGACATCCCTCTGGCTCTCCTCTCTCCCTCTTGGCAGGTTGGCTTTCGCTTCATTCGCAAAACCAGTTTAGGGAGCCGCCTCACTCTCGGCAAGCGCGGCGGAGCGGGGGAGATAGAGCGAGAACGCGATGGTCTTAGAGTGGGTTTAAAATCGTTCCTAGAGCGGCTAGGGGCTTTGATGCTGGTTGGCGAAGGTCAAGGTGTGCGAACAATTCGCACGAGTTCTTAGAATATGAATATAATTGAACATTAGTTGAGAATAACAGGAATTGTTGACGGGACATCCCACTGAACTCTTCAACGATTGAGCTGCACATGCTCGGAAGACCAATCGTCGGGATGAGGGTTCGCGCCAGGTTGCAAGCTGACTCCATGATCAGCGAATCAGCTTGCGAACGGCTGGGATTCCTCAAATAGATTCGACGTGCCAACACATTTCATAAAACATATTGTTTGCAGCCGTCGATTGGGCCGGGCGTGGGTTGGTGACCGGTTGAGAGGGGTCGGTTCATAGTGAAATCGCCTCTTCTCAGGATCGATGCGGACCACAAGGCGAAAGCGGTGTGGTTTGATTCAGCCCTGAATCTCGTCTGAAGAGTTTCCGACCCGGGATCTCCTGAAACAAGAGAAATTTCCATCACGTTGCAACCGACTTGGTGTTGAACCATCCCGACGCTGGGTTGGGACCATTGGAAAAACCGCCAACCGCTTGTTCGGGGGGACGGGATGGGTTAGGCTAAGGGTGGCAAATCTTCACCCGCCCCCCTCTCGAACAAACGGGATCGACTCCGATCCAATTCGACCGTGATCAACCTCGGTGAAGGGATTGTCCAGTCGATCCGCAGGTTTGAGAGGACCCGATTCCGGAAGGATGCATGCAATCATGGCGGTACTACGCGCCAACGAAGTGACGATGAAGGGCAATCCGATCTACTTGGTCGGTCCGCGTCTTCAACCGGGCGACCCCGCGCCCGAGTTCACCTGCCTCAAGGATGACCTGAGCGTGGCCAGGTTGGCCGATACCAAGGGAAAGGTCCGGCTCTTCAATGTTGTGCCGTCGCTGGACACCCCGGTTTGCAACGTCCAGACCCGCACCTTCGCCAAAGAGGTCGCCGCGCTGGGGGACAATGTCGTGAGCTTCACGGTGAGTCTGGATCTGCCGTTCGCCATGAAGCGGTACTGTACCGACGCCCAAATCAACAACCTGATCAACCTGTCGGACGTCCACAACCACAGCTTCGGCACCAACTATGGGGTGCTGATCGAGGGGCTGCCCCTGGCCCTCTTGGCGCGGGCGGTTTTCGTGGTGGACGCCTCTGACGTAATCCGCTACGTCGAGATCGTTCCCGAAATCGCTAACGAACCCAATTACGCCGCCACCTTAGATGCTCTCAAGCAGGCGGTGAGCTGATCGTCTGATCGTTGAATGAGGTCACGCCCGGCTGTTCACAGCGTTGGTTTCTGGCGATGAGGAGTCGTGCCGGGGGGTTGGTGGCGGGATCCATTCTGCCCGTCCGTGGCCGAAACGACTTGGCCCCGGGGCCAAGATCGACCTAAGCTCCTTCGGCGGCCGCGAGTCGTCGGGAGCTCCCGTGGTAACGGATGCTCACCGTCGTCGTGCGAGCAATCGACCCGCGCGCGACCTTGGCGATGTCGTTCCTCCTCCCGCGTCCCCGTTGCATTCCATCCGCTTCCATTCCATCCCGTCTTGCGTTGGCGTCGGATCGGAGTCGATCATGGATTCAGGCCAGGACCGATGGGAACGCGATCAGGATGACCCGACCACCCGTCATGGGTTGAGTTCCACGCGGATGACCCTCTCGGACGAGGCGACCCAGCCGCACCAGGGGCGGGAACGGGTTCAGGAGGAGGGAGCGGAGGATAAACCGACTCCGGGATTGCTGGTGCAGCATGGCGGTTTGATGGGCCAGTTGATTCGTTTGAATCCCGGGGTCTCGCTCATTGGCCGCGACGCGCGTCACCCGATCTGGTTCCGTTCGCTGGCCGTCTCCCGCGACCACGCGCGGATTCATGTGCGCGACGACGCCGTGATCCTCCAAGACCTCAAAAGCCGCAACGGCACCTATCTCCGTGGTCACCGCCTAGGACCCGAGCCGGTCAAGCTCCGCGAGAACGACATCATCTGCATTTCGCCCGAGGTCCGCCTCAAATTCCTCCACCACAGCCCGCGCTCACTCAAGCATCACGAAGAGATGTTCAACAAAGTGGTACGTGATGATTTGACAGGTCTTTATAACCGGATGTATGTCGTGGAGATGTTAGAGGGGGAACGGGATCGCAATGCTTACCGCGGCCTGGGTTTGGCCTTGGCGTTGATCGACCTGGATCGTTTCAAGTCGATCAACGACACGTATGGTCATCAGGTGGGCGACCAGGTGTTGATCGAACTGGGAGGATTGCTCTGCGAGTTGATCCCGCCACCGGGATTCTCCGCCCGTTTGGGCGGAGAGGAATTCCTGTCGGTCTATCCGGCCGAATCGTTAGAGTTCGCGCGTCGGCTGGCCGAGACGATCCGCATCCGAGTGGCCAACCAACCCTTTGGAATGCAAACCTTGGGTTTCCCTCTCCATCTCACCACCAGTATTGGTCTACTGTTTTTGGAATTGACCGAAACCCGTCAGCCTGACGATCGCTCGGAACACTGGATCACCCGCGCTGACGGTCTGCTTTACCGGGCCAAAGCGATGGGACGTGACCAAGTGATGGCTGGAATCAATCGTCCTGACTATTGGAGCGCGCTCGACAACGTCAGTGGGGAGGTCAGCTTTTCCAAGGCTCCGGGGGTGAGTCAAGCCCGCGATGAGGATCCCGCAACTTGAGCTTGGCGGTCGAGGCGGTTTGAGGCAAACTTCCGAGCCGCCCCGTCGCTTTGGGGACGCCCGGACGATCAAACCTCAACCTGGTCGTGGCCCGCGACGATGGAAAGGACACCGCGGGATCTGGAATCGAGCGCGGCCAAACCGGTGGTCGGACTCTCAAGAATTGGTGATCGGTGAATCGAATCATCCCGTTCGCCGAGGTTGAAGGGAGGATTGGGCTTGTAACCAACCGTCGCCACGCGCGAGCGAGGTTGGGGCCGATTCCATCCGTCATCGCGTTGTGTTAGGCGATTGGGTTTGGTCGAGGACGGAAGGGACTTCCCCCTGTGGTCTGGCCCAGGGAAAGGGATGGATTCGATGGCGCGAAGACAGGGGACCCATCGGTTTGACGACGCATCTTTGGGGGCGTGGCCGCGGACTTGGGCGTGCTGCCGTCCTGGTCTCTTTCTGGTAGCTTTGACGCTGGCGACCGCGCCTGGCTGCGCGAGTCTGAGACGGTTCGCCGACCGCGACTTGGCTCCCTGCCGAGAGTCGTTCGCCGAAACGGCCGATGGTTGGCGGTTGGGAGTCAGGCGTTATCGGCCCGCCCGGCCCGACCCTGGCAAGCTGCCGGTGGTTCTCTGCCACGGTCTGGGACTCAACGCCACGTTTTGGACCATCACCGACAATCACCTCCCCGGCCAGCTAGCGGGCAACGGCTACGAGGTCTTCGTGTTTGACCTACGCGGCTCGGGCGGCAGCCATCGGATTGGTCATCTCGGACAGGTCAACCGCGTGCTACGCGAAGCGCCCGTTCCCGAACTGGGCAACGGCGATTGGACCGTGGACGACCTGGTGCGCTACGATATCCCAGCCATCCTCGACCACGTCCGCCGGCTTACCGGCCACGAACGGATCAACTGGGTCGGCCATAGCCTGGGCGGAATGATGATGTATCCTTTTCTGGAAATAGGAGATCGTCCCGAACGTATTCACACCTATGTTGGCATGGGCGCGCCCGCGCTGTTGGCCATCGCCCCCCAAACCCCAATGCTCCGCGCCAACCGCGCTTTGCAAACCCTGACGCGCGGCGTCAGCACGTCCCGCATGGCCCGCCCCATGCAATTGCTCAGACCACCGGGACTCGGCAAGGTCGATCGGTTCTATTTCAACGCCGACAATGTGGATCGCCGCACCATCTCCCGGTTCTACGGCTACACCCTGGAGGACTTGGGCCGAGGGGCGCTGAAGCAACTGGAAGTCTATCTCGCCACCGGCCACCTCGTCTCCGCTGACGGCTCGATCGACTACGCCTTGCTCCTGCCGCGCATTGAAACCCCCACCCTGCTGATCGCCGGCGAGGGGGATATCATGGCCGACGTCCCCAGCACCCTCATGACCTTGAATGGCCTGTCAAGCCCTGACAAGACCTTATGGGTTTACGGTAGAAAACATGGTCATGTCGATGACTATGGCCACTGCGACCTGGTTTGGAGCCGTCACGCCCCCCGCGAGATCTTTCCCGAACTGATCGACTGGTTGGACGCCCGCCAACCTGGAGCGACCATCAGCGACCACCTCCAGCGCCGTAATTTCGGCAACCGCGAACTGGTTGGCCCTTTGCCGCCTCCTGCCCAGCCCCATTCCCGCGAGTGACAAGCTCGCCAGAAGCCTTGGCGAACGTCATAATAGATTGATAAGATCAAGCGAATATAACCAATAGATAATTATGTTCTATATGTATTGGAAAACGTTTGTTCTAGGGAATATCACAATTCAACCCAGCCTCGGTCCGCTCGATCACTTCGAGATAGATTGACGCCGGGAAGTCGCCTGGTCCGGTTCTCAAACCCTGCTCGCAGGGTGCTGGGGTGTAACGGGGCAGGCATTGCGCCAACCGCGCGGCGTCGGCATGATGCAACATGCTCAGCGAAGCTCGGATCCGATAGGAATCGTTGCCGGTGAGAAACGCCAGCAGAAGGGCGGTTTCGTTGCAGAAGAATAACTCGTCGTCGAGCAAACCGCGCTGGTAGTCGTAAGGAAAATAAATGTCGTGGAAATGCACCCAGGTACCCGGCCTAAGTCGAGGAAGCGCTTCGAGGATGAGACGGTTGACCTCACTGCCTGGTTTGACGGTGTGTGTGGAATCGACAAACAGGAGGCCGTAGTCGCCAAGATCGGTCAAGGTCTCCAGCGACACGGTCTGAGCCGGTTTGGCCACCAGTTCGAGTTCGCCCCGACGATGGGCTTCGATTAGAAATGGTGTGGGGTACGGCTCGATGCAGCGAATCTCCAACACGTATCCCGAGGCATGGGCAGCCCGCAGCATGACGGCGGTGGAGACCCCGCAGCCAATCTGGATCACCCGGCGGGGACGAATCGAACGGATGAAGGCATGAAGAAACTCGGCGTCGGTGGCGCTGAAGCCCGGTTCGCCGTTGTCGTTGCAGGCGTCGCGGTAAATCGCGCCGCTGGCCAGTTGCGACTGAATCCCCTCCGGTCCAAAGCAGCACGACGCTACGAACTCGAATTGAGAGTCGATTGCGGTCCCGTGGACCCCGACCATCGACCTCGGCGCGCGCCAGGCACAATCCTGGCGAAGTGTCCGGATGTCGGGCACCTCGGAATAGAAGTGACGAGGCAGGATGTCCACCCCCACCCGTTGACCCCACTCGAAGAGCCGGCGGAGACCCCGCTTGGCCTGGTTTTTGAGCCGACGCTGAAGCGACGCTGGCGGCTGGGCTGTGTCCGAAGGGGACCGAGAGGATGGGATTCCCGAAGCGTTGGGTTCAGGCACCGTCCACGAACCGCGAACCGTTTGGGACACGCGAACCGTTTGGGACAGCGGTGGGGCAACCGGGGACTTCATCAAAGGCGTCCTCCTTGACGGAACAAGGCTTACCAGACACGGTCAGGCAGGGCGGACTGGGTTTGGCGGCCACTCATTCCTCCCGCGTGGCGATCTTACCAGATTTCATTTCGGAACCAACCCCCCAACCCACCGACGCTCCAGTCGGTGCCGGCCCTCGCCCGGGTTGTCCAAGTCCCGAGAGCCGATCCAATCCCCCGACGGTTCGCTTCCCCGGTGATCCCGGAATCCGGAGGAGTTGTTCCCAAGCTCGGGACGTGGCCCTGGGCTGTCAAAGTGACCCCGTTTGCGTTTGCGGATCACCCCGATCGTTAGGAGTAGGTCGCTTCCCAACCCTCAGTCCTCGACGAGAACAACCTAGGTGGTGATGGTCACTCGCCACCCCAGAAGAGACCAGCGACGATCCGCCAAGAGGGTTGACACGACCTCGATCCGCGCTTGATTCCCAGAGGGTCACCGCCCCACAATACCAGTCCCAGAGACGTCGAACGGCGGGACTGGTCCTTCCGTGGGTTCGGAAACCCGTCCCGCTCCGAATCGTGTCATCCCACGCCGCAAGGTCTCGCAACGAAACGCAACGTGAAGGGAGTCGCCGCCATGACCGAGTCCACAGGGTCCGCCGTCGATCCCCCCGCGCCTTCCTCCACCAGCGTGGAGCCGGCGGGGTCCGACACTGCCACGGCTCGTCCTCGTCACGTTGCCCATTCCTCCCCCTCTTCGGTTATCGTCGCAACTCGGTCCACCGACGCCGACCAAAACCAACCGGAGTCGCCAGCGGCCATTCAAGGGTCGGCTCCGGAGTCGCAATCGACCGCCGGGGTCGCTAGCCCATCCACGACCGATGGTCCCGCCAGGCCACCCGTCCAGGCGACCATCTCGGAAGCCGGGGACTCTGAAGGGAACCAGACCCCCTCGGCGGCGGGGCCAATCGTCGTGGCCCACTCCCAACTCGAACGGATTCGGGACCACATCCGCGACTTCCCCACCGGGCCGGGAGTCTACCTCATGAAGGACGCCCGGGGTCGGGTGGTCTACATCGGCAAGGCCAAAAACCTGCGTTCCCGCGTCGGGTCCTACTTTCAGAAGGCCGCCGAGGGAGACCCACGCATCCGCGACTGGATCGGTGAGGTGGCCCAGGTGGATTACCTGGAGGCCAAGGGCGAGGTGGACGCCATGCTGATGGAGGCCCGCCTCATCAAGGACATCCAGCCCCGCCACAACAAAGAACTCAAAGACGATAAGTCGTTCCCTTACCTTCAAATCACCACCCATGAGGATTTTCCCCGCGTCAACTTCACCCGCTCCCCTGCGGCCAAAGGGGTCAAACTCTATGGCCCGTTCCCCCGCGCGGGCCAACTCCGAGGGGCGATCCGTTTGCTTCAACAGGTGTTCCAGTTTCGCACCTGCTCGCTCGACATCCGTGAGAATGATCCCCGCTGGCGTTGGTTTCGCCCCTGTTTGTTGCACGCGATTCGCCAATGCTCCGCGCCTTGCAACCTGCGGATCGACAAGGCGTCCTATCGCGAGGACATCCGCCGTCTCAAGCTGGTGCTGGACGGCAAGCTCGACGAGGTGGTGGCCGAACTCCAAGCCGAAATGAAGGAGGCAGGACGCAACCTGCTGTTCGAGAAGGCCGCCCGAATTCGGGATACCCTCAAAGCGCTTCAAAACCTCAACCTGCGAGGCGATCTGAACACCCACGCCCAGCCCGAGGTCTTCCACATCGACCCCAAGCGCGGTCTCATCGGTTTACGCAAGGTTTTGGAACTGGATCGGACTCCGCGACGCATCGACGGAGTGGACATCGCCCACCTCGGCGGCGACCAGACTGTTGGCTCGCTGGTGACCTTCGTGGACGGCCTGCCGTTCAAGCCGGGCTATCGCCGCTATCGCATTCAGAGCGTCAAAGGGATCGACGACTACGCCTCGATCCGTGAGGTGGTCTCCCGGCGGATTTTAGGTCTACGTGAGCGCGAGGAACCCTTCCCGGACATCTTCCTGATCGACGGTGGCAAGGGCCAACTCAACGCAGCACTGGCCGCCTTCCGCGCCCTTGATGAACCGCCGCCGACCCTGATTTCACTCGCCAAACGTGAGGAAATCATCCATCGTCCCGGCGAGGCCGAACCCCTGATCCTCTCCCGTCGCTCCTTCGCCTTGCGTCTGCTTCAGTCGGTGCGCGACGAGGCCCACCGCTTCGCCCAGCATTACCACCACCTGCTTCGCGGCAAGAAGCTACGGGACGAATGACCCGGTGAGGAGCCAACCCCGCGCTCAACTCAACTCCGGCGAATCCCTTCCTTTTCCGAGACGGTTTCATGCTCGAACGCACTCCCGAACCTGAAGTAATGGACACCGACGAAGAGGTGTTCACTTATGACGCGATGGACCATTCCAAAGTCAACGCACGCTTCGCTGAGGATTTTCTGGCGTTTCACGGTCCTTGTCAGGGCGGGGAGATTCTCGACGTGGGGACCGGCACCGCGCTCATTCCCATTGAGATCGCCCGGCGCGACTCCCGCGCCCGGATCGTCGCGGTTGACTTGGCCTCGCGGATGATCGCCCGCGCTCGTCACCATGTCGAAACAGCCGGCCTGAGCAGCCGGATTCGCTGCGAGGTCCAAGACGCCAAAGCGTTTGATCAGACGCAGTGGCGTCATTATGAAGCGGTGATTTCCAACTCCATTGTGCATCACCTTGCCGATCCCCGCGCCGTGCTGGCAGCGATGGCCGGTATGGTGGCTCCCGGCGGCACCCTGTTTGTACGCGATCTGGTTCGACCCGACTCGGAGGAGCAGGTCAACGATCTCGTCGAGACTTACGCCGCCGACGAGCCGGAGTTCGCCCGCGCCTTGTTCGGTGCCTCGCTTCGTGCCGCGTTCACCCTCGCCGAGATCGACGCAATGCGCCGGGAACTGGGCTTAACCGGAGGAACTCTGGTCATGTCTTCGGATCGACATTGGACTTGGTCCTGGAGACGCGACCCGTGAACCAATCGGTCATCACCCGGGAGGTTGCTTTGACCGTTTCGGGTCTTAAACATCCTCTTCAGGGTCGATGGTTCCTCCCGGGGTCTCCCCACGCCCACCCCGACCGGCCCTCGGCGGTGGTCGTGGTGGTTCATGGACTGGGAGAGCATCAGGGACGTTATCAGGAGTTGGCCTGTCGTTTGGTGGAGAACCTAGGAGCGGCGGTTCTCACCTACGACCAGCGCGGTCATGGCCTCAGCCCCGGACCCCGTGGCGTGGTGAAACGCTGGGAGGAGAACCTCGACGATCTGGAACTGGCGGTTCACAAAGCGCGGCAGCAAGCCCACGGCGCGCCTTTATTCGTCCTGGGTCACTCCCAGGGCGGTCTGATCGCTCTAACCTGGACGCTAGATCACGTCAACGGCTCTTCCGATTTACGGGGTCTGGTGGTGAGCAACCCGGCGTTGGCGATCAAGGTGCCGGTCCTGCGCTGGCAACGCTGGGCGGCGGATTGGCTCAAAGCTTGGCCACGCATCACGCTGGGCACGCCGTTGACGCCGGACCAACTGACCCGCGATCCCGAGCGTCAAGCGGCCTATCGAGCCGATCGGTTGGTTCATAACCGCATCAATGCCACTCTCTTTCTTGGGATGATTGAGCGGGGGCCAACGCTCGTCGCGCGAGCCCGAGAATGGAGCGTCCCGTTGTTGATGATCCTCGGCGGAGCCGATCCCGTCATCGAACCTGCCACTAGCCTCGCGTTCTTCGAGGCGGTCGGGACGGCTGACAAGACTCTGATTCACGAACCCAACGCGCTTCATGAACCCCTGAACGACCTGAACCGAAACGCTCTCTTTGATCAAGTCACCACCTGGATACGCGCTCGCGTTCCCATCCGCCAAGCAACCGACGCGATTTCCGGGTGAGGTCCGAGTCCGGAGACCATTTACCAAACCGTTGCGGTTGTTCCGAGGTTGCGATCGAAACGGCCTCCCCCGACGCTGCGCCGTTCTTCCTGGAGCCTCCCTGGTTTGCCAACGAGCGGGGGCGGACGATCCGCCATGACGTTCGCGGGACGCTCGTTGGACGTTCCATTCGTCGTGGATGGGGCGTCCCGGTGATGAGAAGAGGGTCAACGGTGCGGCTGAATTAGTGAATTAGATTGGCGCTGGAATTATTGAGCCATCCAGCCACCATCGACCGCCAGAGTGGTGCCGGTGATGTAGGAACCGGCGTCGGAAACCAGCAGGAGCAAGGGGCCGGCGAGTTCAGCGGGTTGGCCCCAACGTCCTAGGGGCACCCGGTCGGTGAACCAGGCGCGGGCGGCGGGGTCGGGGTGAAGGGCTGCGGTCAGGGGCGTCTCGAAGGGGCCAGGCAACAGGGCGTTGACCGTCACGCCGAAGGCGGCCAAATCCAGCGCCATCGAGCGGGTCAGACCCAGCAAGGCCGCCTTGGTGGCGCTGTAGGTCGATCGGGCCGGGCGACTGACCGCGCCGAAAATGGAGGAGACCATGACCACCCGTCCCCAACCTTGCCGCTTCATGGGACCGACCAAAGCCCGTGACAGGACCATCGGCGTGTCGAGATTGAGGGCGCGAACGGTATCCCAATCCTCGTCGCGGACTTGGTCGATCGCGCCGACCCGGTTGATCCCGGCGTTGTTCACGAGGATGTCGATGGGACCGAATAGCTCGGACGCGGCGTGTGCCAGGCGTTCGGCCTGATCGCGTTGGGCGAGGTCGGCGACGACGAAGCCGCAGCGTCCCGGTGCGTCGCGGCCGATGTCGCGGGCGGCTGCGTCGAGGTCCTCGCGGTGACGGGCTGCGATCACCACGTCGCACCCGGCCAACGCCAACGCGCGGGCCATTGCCGCGCCCAGTCCCTTGGAGCCGCCGGTGACCAAGGCGCGTCGTCCCGTGAGGCTGAAGAGGCGTTGGAACGCGGACGGATCGGACAGAGGCGCGGGAAAGGACGGGGCGACGGATGGGGTCATGACGAAACTCGGGGTGGGATCGAGGGGGGCGCAAGCGGTTAGGGGCCGTTTCGACGCGAGTCGATGGAATTCCAGCAAGGCTTTCTCTAGACTAACGAGCGCGTTGGGTGAGGGGCAACACCTGATCGCATCGCGGTGTTTCCGCCGCTCCACCTCCATGAGACCGGTTCGTTTGGGCGGATCATCGAAACCTGCTCCTTCCAACCAACGCCTGCCGCGTCCCAACCGCTACGACCCAATGACGACGCGATTGATCCCGTTTGGCCGCATTTCTTCGACCAAGTTGGGAGAGCCCTGGTTCGGTTGGCATGACGCTTGTTGATTCAGCCACCGACGGCTCGGGTTGTCTGGTGCGTTCCTTCTCTACCCTTCCGAAACGTTGAAGAGTCCACCCGACTGGGGAACGTTCCACTCCCTGTGACCCAAGCGGCCCTAAGACGAGGAGTTCGCCGCTTCTCTCCCCGCTCGTTGACGGTGATGGTTCGCGCGACTTGACCTGGATTTCCGTTTCCCGACTTCGTTTCACTTCCCCTTGCGTCTGGAGTCGATCATGAGTCAATCCCCTGTGGAGGTGTATTATCCCGGTTTGGAGGGGGTGATCGCCGCGGAAACAGCGATTGCGAACATCGAAGGTAAGGAAGGCAGCGGCGGGTTGGAATACCGGGGCTATCGCATCGAGGATCTCGCCGGAGCCGTCTCCTACGAGGAAGCGGCCTACTTGTTGTTGCACGGCGACCTGCCCACCCCCACCCAACTCGCCGAGTTCAAAGCCCGGTTGGTTCAATCCCGCTCCTTGCCCGATCCGGTGCTGACCTTACTCAAATCGCTGCCGCCCCAGACCAACACGATGGACGTGCTGCGGACGGCCGTGAGCGTGCTATCTCACTTCGACCCCGAGATCAACGCTCCCGTGACCGATCACGCAGCCAACGTCCGTAAAGCGGAGCGGCTGATCGCGCAAATGCCGTTGGTCATCGCCGGCTTCGAGCGGATCAGCCACGGCCAGGAGGTCCTCCCCAGCCGCGACGACCTGGACCTGTCGGCTAACTTCCTCTACGCCGTCTCGGGTCGCGTTCCCAGCAAGGAGATGGTCGCGGCGTTCGACCTGTCGCTGGTTCTCTACGCCGAGCATGAACTCAATGCCTCGACCTTCGCGGCCCGAGTCACGGTCTCCACCTTGTCGGACCTGCACTCGGGAATCATCGCGGCCATCGGCACCCTCAAGGGCAACCTCCACGGCGGAGCCAACGAGGAAGCCTGGAAGGTCCTGGAGGCGGTCGATTCCCCCGACCACGCCAAGCAGTGGGTCCATGACGCCCTCGCCCGCAAAGAGCGGATTATGGGCTTCGGCCACCGAGTTTACAAAAATGGCGACCCGCGCGCCGCCATCCTCACCAAGCATTGTCAGGTGTTGGCCGAGCAAACGGGCAATCAACACTGGGAGTCGATTGCCCACACCATCGAGTCGGTCGTGGTCGATCAAAAGAAACTGCCACCCAACGTCGACTGGCCCAGCGCTCGTCTCTATCACTATTTGGGTCTGCGGATCGAGACCTATACCCCGATCTTCGCCATGGCCCGCACCGCCGGCTGGTCGGCCCACATCATCGAACAACTCGACCACAACCGCTTGATGCGTCCCCGCGCCCGTTACATTGGTCCCCCCAACCGCCCGGTCACTCCTCTGAACCAACGAGGCTAATCCAAACCCAACCAACGCCGCTCCAATCACCAAACTCGACTCCATTTCAACACATCTACCTCCGCGAATCACGGACCGAGTGCGACACGCATCTCGGTCCGCTTGACGTTTGGCTTTCCGTGCGGAAGCCTCTGTTTCTACGCCTAGCCAAATCGTGGCCTCCGGAACGTGAAGCGCTCTTGCTGACCCGCCATAACACGGATCACCAAGAGCGCTAACCTCAAGCTCAAACTGGGATCGCACCGCCGAACCGATAACGATGCAACACGTCAACAAGCCGGTGCGGACTGGGCTTCAGCGGGTTTTAGCCGCGGCCACCGAAACCGCGGCCGGGAACGGCCACCGGTTCGTCGTTGCTCATCGCGTCGTCTTGGTCTTCGCCAGGTTGGGAGCCTGGTGGAGGCACGGGGCGGCCCTCGGGATAAAGGATCGACTCGATGGTGGCCTCGTTCTTGTATTGAACGACCCCCTGATCGACTTCGTTACTTCGATAGTTCAAATAGGTGGCCAGACGACGCAGCGGCATGGGACGAATGCCGTAGAGGCGTGCTTCCTTGATGATTTCGGTTTGGCGTTCGAGGAAGGCTTGATCCTCAGGGGTAGGAATGACCCGCTTGGCGAAGGCCCGCAACGGTTCTTGATCGTCGATGATGTACCAATCAACCCGGGCGTTGAGTTGGCCGGACTCGGGCATCCGGGCGTTGGGCGGCGGCAAGTCGTACACCACCCGTCCGCCGGAACGCTCGATCAGACGACGCACATCGTCGCGGTCGTCCACTCCGTCGCGGTTAAGGTCCATCTTACCCAACAGAGCGAATAGAACCGGAGCATTCGGCGACCAGACCGGAGAATACACAAGGTCGCCGGGGTTGATCGGATCAGTAGGATCGACAATCCGCTGGATGGTCGCCACCGAATTTTGCTCACCCACCCGCACCAGCTTGACCGTCGCCTTGGGACGATCAGTTGGTAGACCCGGAGACCGCTTGTCGAAGATGGACATGGTCATCTGAGGACGCGCGCCCATCGCGCGGGTGATGTCCAAAACCACCTCGTTGCGGGCAACGTTCACATAGATTACAGTGCCGTCCGGCGAGTCCAACACGGTTTCAGTCTTGGACAACTCGTCGCGCAAGTTGCTGATGGTTTCCAGGTTGGCTAACCGTTGCTCCTCGGCTTTGCGTTCCTTCTCACGCATTTGGGTGTTGAGTTCGTCAATAGTGCGCGCACGGTCGGTGTTCTCGCGCTGAGCTTGCGTGAGACTCTCGCGAAGGCTGCGCATCCGTTCGTCAGCATCGCGCTGTTCGTTGACGAGTTCCTCGGAGCGTCTTTCCAAAGCGGCTTGAATCTCGCGCACCCCCGCCTGGTTGACCGCGTCGATGGTCGAGAGGTTGCGGCGAAGATTGATGTTGTCGCGGGCCAATTGGGCCATCAGCAGAGCGTTGTTGAGCAAAAGATCGGTCAGACGATTTATCTGCGAACCTTGGTCGATCTCTGGTTCCGACTCGATCTTGTCGCTGAGTTCACGGGCCTTGCGCTTGAGGTCTTCAATCTCTTCGGGGAGCCGGCCATATTCGCCGCCCTGGGCGTTGCGGGCATCCTCCTGGACCTTGGTGACCACCGCGTCTACCTGTTCGCGGATGCTCTGGATGCGGCTGGTCAGCTCGCTGGCACGCTGATTTCTAGCGTCCTTGAGTTTTTCGAGATCGTCGTCAGTGAATCCAGCGATCCGCCGCACTTCCTCGAAGTTTTGCCGAAAGCGGTTAGCGACTTGGGTTTGCTCGTTCTTCTGAGATTCGGCGGCGGCGAGCTTCTCCGAGGTTTCGGCGTAGCTGGAGTAGAGGAAGTAGCTCACCACGCCCATCAACACCACGAGGGTGGCCAGGATCGCCACGGCGATCTGCAAGCCTTTACTTTCGTTGCCGGGTGCCGCCATTGGGGAGGACTCCTGAGCAGGTCGGAGAAAATCTCGTCGAGGCGAGGTCGATGTGAAAAAATCGGGGTCGGTTCGAGTCGAACGCGGCGGCAGCGTCGTAGAACGGGAACGTAGCGAAGCTGTCGGCCAACTCCTCCACTTCCTTTGGCGCTGACACCGGGCATTGCCGCAAGTATTCCACACGACCGGGCCGAAACCGACCCGAAGCCCGCTCATCACCAATCCCAACCACGACGACCAGATCGGTCTTGTCGAATTGTACGGGCTTTCGGAGCAATTGGGAACGGACCGCGACGCGCCCGACCAACCAATCGGAAACCGTTGAGTTGAGAACGAACTGCCTTTCCCACCCCTGCGCTTCGCGCCACAATCTCGTTTTGGCGTTGAATCGAGTCGCGGTCGCTTGAGCGAGTCGGCGGAGCCAAGGCAAAGACGACCGGGACAAAGGGCAAGGCGCGGCCGTTGCCGGTTTTCTTTGAGACGATGGACGTCACTTGCTCCCGATCGGTTCCCGAAACGTTGAGCGACTTCACACGCCGCTATGATACGGAGCCATCGCCACCGCTTGACCGCCCGCCCGGATTCCAGGGTTCCTCAAATGAGTTCCAAACGGCCGACGCTGTATCTGCTGGACAGTTTCGCCCTGATCTATCAAGTATTCCACGCAATTCCGCTCATGACAGGTCCCGTCGGCCAACCCACCAATGCGGTCTTTGGAATCCTCCGCGACTTGCTCAACCTGCGCCGCCAACGCAAGCCCGACCTCATGGCTGCCGCTTGGGACGCGCCGGGGCCGGTATTCCGCTCCGAGATCGACCCCAGCTACAAAGCCACCCGCAAGGACCAGCCCGAAGACCTGACGCCTCAGCTCGACGTAATCGCCCGCGCATTAGAAGGTTTTCGCGTGCCGGTCGTAGCGGTTCCCGGCTTCGAGGCCGACGACGTGCTGGCCACCTTGGCCCGTCGCGGGGCAGCGGCTGGTTATGACGTGATCCTCTGCACGTCCGACAAGGACGCCCGCCAACTCTTGACCGACCCGGCCATCCGCTTGCTCAACCTCCGCAAAGGTCAAATCATCGACGCCGCGGCCCATCGCGCAGAGTGGGGGATTGGTCCCGAACGGGTGGTGGAGGCCCTCGCTCTCACCGGGGATGCGGTGGACAACGTGCCAGGAGTGCCCGGCATCGGCCTGAAAACCGCCGTCAAGCTGCTCAACGAGTTTGGAACGCTCGACCAGTTGCTGGAGGCCGCCCGCGCCGGTCGGGTGCCGGGTAAGAAAGGCCAGGCGCTGGTTGAACACGCCGAAGCACTGGATCGCGCCCGGCGTTTGATTCAATTGCGTGACGACTTGCCGCTGGAATTCGACCCCCACGCCCTGGCGACCCGTCCGCCTGACGTGGAGGCGCTTCAGACTCTCTGTCGCCAATGCGGCTTCCACAAGTTCCTCCCGGAAATCGAAGCCGACGCCGCCCGCTGGGGCATTCTCCCCGCCTCCTCCGTGGCCGGTCCTGGCCCCGGGCAGATCCCGGCTCCGGTTCCGGTTCCCGAACCCGTCTCTTCGATCGCTCCGATGCCCGCCCCCCCCCTCCAGGCCAACGACCCGCTGCGGTCCATTGACTCGCATCACAATCAACCCCAACAGTCGTTCATTCCAAATACAGAGACAACAGAGATCTGGCCGGTCTGGTCCGCCACGTCCGCCCCCTCTAGCGTGGGGAACGAGCGTCCCATCTGGTCCACTGCGGAGTATCGCCTCGTCAATCATCCCGAGGAGTTGGCCAAGGTGGTCGCCGAGCTCGCCGGGGCGAGTCAACTGGGGTTATGGACTGTCCCCGGGTCGCCGGATCTTCACCGGGCCGCTTGGGTGGGTTTAGCGCTGTCGTCAGAACCAGGGCGCGGCTGGTATTTCCCCTTTATGGGACCTCCGGGAGCGACGGTGATCCCCGCCCAGACGGCCCGCGACCTGCTCACCCCGTTGTTGGAGAACCCCAGGATCGCGTGGCACGCCCACGACCTCAAAGCCCACCTTCGGGTGCTGAAACGCCACGGTTGGACGCTCGCCGGCAAAGGGGTCGATCCGATGGTCTTGAGCTATTTGTTGGAGTCGGGCGAACGCAACCACACCGCCCCCGAACTCGCCAAGAGGTTCCTCAACCACACCCTTTCCCGCCCTCCCGAACCCAACGCCTCCGCAACTACGACCAGAAGCAAACCCAAGGCCAACCCCAAACGCGGACGCTCCCGATCCCAAGCTGACGCCTCCGAGGAGACCAACCCCGACGACGAGACGCCGGACGTTGTCGGACTCCCTCAAACCACCGGGACCCCGCCGCGCGACGGATTTCTTGTCTTCGCCGACGATCCCCACCAGGACGGCCCGGCGGCGGTCCCACCCGAACGTTTGGCTCTCTGGGCGGTGGAATGGGCCGACGCCTCCGCGCGTTTGGGTCAAGTGCTGGCCCAACGTGTGGCCGCCGAGGGACTTGAACGGCTTTATGACACCTTGGAACGCCCGCTCATCGAAATCCTGGCCGACATGGAGGAGGCTGGAGTGGCTCTCGACCGCGCCCGCCTCCGCCAGCTCTCCCGCGACTTCTCCGCCCGCCTAACCGACCTGGAACGCCAAGCCCACCAACTGGCCGGCGAACCGTTCAACCTCAGTTCCCCCCCCCAGCTGCGGGTCATTCTCTTCGAACGCTTGGGACTCCCCCCCCGCGGCAAAACCCCCAAAGGAGAAGCCTCCACCGCTCAGGAGGTGCTGGAGGAACTCGCTGCGCTCCACCAACTGCCCAAGGTGCTGCTTGAACATCGCCGCATCGAAAAACTCAAAAACACCTACTTGGACGCCTTGCCCAACCTGACCCACCCCGACGGCCGCATCCGGGCCACCTTCAACCAGGGAGTCACGGCCACCGGGCGGCTCTCCTCTAGCGAACCCAACCTTCAGAACATTCCGGTGCGCACCGAGGAGGGCCGTCAAGTGCGCCAGGCATTCGTCGCGGGCGACCCAGCCCGCCAAGTCCTGCTGACAGCCGACTACTCGCAAATTGAGCTGCGGGTGCTAGCCCACTTCAGCCGTGACCCAGCACTACTCCGCGCATTCGAGGAAGATCGAGACATCCACGCTGATGTGGCGGCCAAGATTTTCGGAGTGGCTCTTGATTCGGTCACTTCGGACCAACGCCGGATGGCCAAAACGGTCAACTTCGGAGTGATTTACGGCCTAAGCGCTCACGGTTTGGCCAGTCGCCTGGGAATTAGCCAAAGCGAAGCGGCGGCGTTCATCAATGCTTATTTTGATCAATATCCTCATGTGGAAGCCTTCATGACGCGGGTGCTGACCCAGGCCCGCGACACCGGGCGGGTCGAAACCTTAGAAGGACGCCGTCGCGCCATCAACGGCATCAAGCATGTCGAAGGTCGCCACCGCAACCTTGCCGAGCGCACCGCGATCAACACCGTCATCCAAGGCTCAGCCGCCGACCTGATCAAACGCGCGATGATTGCGGTGGATCAACGCCTCAAAGAAACCAAGCTACCCGCGCGGATGATTCTGCAAATTCACGACGAACTGCTCTTCGAGGTTGAGCGCGACGCCCTGACCGAAACCGCTCGTCTTGTCCAAGAAGCAATGATTCACGCCGCCACTCTGGAGACTCCGCTCAAAGTTGATCTTGCTGCCGGTC
>Ga0209017_10000500_pt1 | contig 38387 bp, 27 predicted proteins | sample YNPBryunderm2012_FD_185812 | JGI IMG/M metagenome (GOLD analysis project Ga0209017, IMG submission 185812) | Anoxygenic and chlorotrophic microbial mat microbial communities from Yellowstone National Park, USA - YNP Bryant MS undermat 2012... ...
GTTCCATTAAGCCATCCAACCCCAATACTGCGGCTCCTCAGGCCGTCAGCTCCCCCATCCCACCCACGCCCCCCACTTCCCGTCCCGCCGAGGCGATCGCTCAGGCTGGAGCCGCCGTCGCTCAGGCTGGAGCCGCCGTCGCGGCCACTGCCGCCAACGCCAACCCCGCCCCAAGCCGGCAAACCCCCGCCGCTTCAATCACCGCGGATCAGACCAAGGCCGACTCCAACATAATCCCCGAACCCGAGGAGGAGGAGTGGGGCGACGAAGACGCCGCCGACACCGACCTGTCCCTCGCCCGCCCCCGCCCCACCACCGTCGAGGAACTCGACCTGGCGGCGATGGTGGACGTGGCCCTCCAACTCGTGCTGTTCTTCCTGGTCACCGCCAGCACCATCGTCTTCAAAGCGATGGCGATCCCCACGCCCACCCCCGAACCCCCCGAAGACGCCGTCGCTCAGGAAATCGTCGCGCTGACCGACATCGAAAACAGCTTCATCATGGTCGAAATCGATACCGAAGGCCGCCTCAGAGTCAATCAGGAACCCGTTGAGGCCAGCTTCGACGCTCTCGTCGCGGCCCTCCGCGCTGCGCGGGACGACACCGGTATGACCTCGATGTTACTCTCAGCCGATGCCGCCACCCGCCACAAAAACGCCGTTCTCGCGCTCGACGCCGCCCAGGCGATCGGCCTGGGAATCAGTCTGGCGCGTCCGATCCTCTCCGACGAGGATTGACGACCAGATTTTCCTTCGCGGGCGGGCTTTGAAGTCCAACCACGCCAACCGAGCCGCCCGCAAGCCGCGGAATGCTGAGCGCGGCTTGGCTTGGGCGGTGGGTGGTTCGCTAACATCAACATTAACATTCAGCATGACCTCTGCCCTGCCCGATCCGATCGCCTCGATTGGTTTAGCGGTTGGCCCGAACCCGAGCGGTCGTGTCGGATGGAACGGTCGTCGGGTTGCGACGGGCCTGGTCGTGCAGATCCAGCCGCTTGCGGAAGGCCCGAATCTCCGACTGAATCACGATCGGTAGCTTGGAACGCAGCAGGTTGGCCCCCTGGAACCAGTCCTTCGGCTCGACGTACACCAGATGCGCTTCGATGAACAGGGCGCCGGGGGGCTCGACCAGAGGAGTGACTTTGTAATACCAGGCGGCGTCGGTGTAGGTCCTGGGATCACCCACGATCTCACGCCCGCCTTGACGGAGGATGGGTCGCCAGTGGTTAGGGGATTGGGGATCGTGATCGAAGCGGCGGTCAATCCGAGCCGCGACCGTCAGCGAGGAAGGGGTCGTCGGACGCGCGGCCGCTGGATCCCCCGCCGGCGTTTGAGTCCAGATCGACTGACCGGCCACATTGAGTTCGACCTTGTCAAACAGCCGCAGGTTCACCAGCGCCACCCGTTCACGCCCTGTGTCCAGATCGCTGGAGGCAACTCCCCGTGCCTTGAGTTGGCTGGGCGACAGGACCCGCGCTTTAGCACTGCCCAACTCCTCTTCGCCTTGTCGATGCGGGGGAGGGGCGAAGAACGCCGGATCGGTCAATGCCTCCAGCGAGCCGTGGGCTACGAACCACACGTCGATGCCGTGGATCGGATCCAAACCCTCGACCGCCGGATAGTCGCGGAACCTCATGGCAAACGGCGAAACCACCGACTTGCGGGCGAACTGTTCGACCGTCTGGTTGCGGTTAGGCAGCGCCTCCAGGATCGCCCGCTGCGACGCGGCGTCCAAACCATCGGGCATGGTGGGTGGTGGTAGGGGTAACCGATGCCGTCCGCCTAGCACCAAACCCACTTGGCGCAACTCGCGATAAAGTCGGTTAACCTCCTGAGCCGGATCGACCTCCCCAACCGGCTGAGCTGGGTTCGGCTCCCCAACCAGCTCGGACACCTTGGATTGCGGGACAACCCCTCCTTCGGAAGCCCCCAAACTCAACCCGGCCGCGAGACCCCAACTGAAACATATTCCCAACCTCACCAACCGGTTCCGCATCACCAACCCCTCTCCGCCAACTCGTGTGGTTCCGTCCGGCTTCGTTTCCTCACTCCAAGATCAAACCCAACATAGTCGCTTCTTCTGGATTCGACCAGACGAACCACTTCAGACTCGCCGATCCCCGCAATCTCATTCAATCGGCTAAACCAATGCTCGATGTCACGCTCCACTGCTTCTCTCGAATCCTTCATCTTTTCTTTGCATAACCTTCGTAAATCGAGCGAGACTCCATGCTTAGAATGGTCAGATGAGTTTCTGTGCGAATCGAATGAAATTGAGTTGCGGTTCCATCGGGGACAACTTTGGTCGCACCGACTCGGGTGCATGCCGAATGCACGTTCTGATCTGAGATGAGAGAAACTATCATGCGACGAAACGACTCCCGCCGAGGCGGGTTCACGCTCATCGAGTTACTGGTGGTCATCGCGATTATCGCGGTGTTGATCGCCTTGCTGCTGCCGGCGGTTCAATCCGCGCGGGAAGCAGCGCGACGCGCTCAGTGCGTCAACAACCTCAAGCAGATTGGCCTTGGTTTGCACAACTACCACAGCACTCACAACGTTTTCCCACCTGGTCGGATGCAACCGGACTTCGTTCGCAACGGGGTGGTGCAGACTAGCTATACCAACTACAACGTGCTGGACAACCCGGCCAACCACCTGGGCTCGTGGAAGGGGGATTTCTCGGTCCACTGCCATATTCTGGGCTTCATGGAGCAAACCCCGGTTTTCAACGCGATCAACTTCCAGGGAGTCAACGCGTCGCGGATTCAGGGGGCCGGCGGGGTGATCATTTCGCCCAACTTCACCGCATTCGTACTGGCGCAGGCGATTTTCCTGTGTCCGTCAGACCCCAATTCCGGGCCCGGCGGCGTCTCGGAAAACAATTATCGCTACAACTTCGGCGGCGCGACCGCTTCGGCTGGCGCGCCCAGCACCACCCAGCAACACATCGTCGCCGGGGTGGACAACGGGACATTCACCTACGGCCAGGCGATCGGGATCGCCCAAATCATCGACGGCACCAGCAACACCGCGATGTTCTCGGAGCGGACCCGTGGCTCAGGCAAGCCCAACACGGTCCTGCCTGATTTCGAGGACATGGTCACCAGCATCAACCGGGCCAATCTGATTCCGCCGGCCGATCAGATCCGCATTGACTGCCAAAACTCCCGAGTCATCAGCAACTTCAACTTCATGTGGCATGGCCGGCTTCAGATCAACGCCGACGGCAGCGCGTTCTCGGACGGCTGGCCATTTGCGTGGTACATCGCCACCATGTACAACCACGTGGCCGAGCCCAATTTCCGCGGTGTTGACTGCGCGTCGTTTTCCTCGATCGCCGACACTCCCGGCGAGGCGGCCATGGTCACCGCCCGCAGCCGTCACCCTGGCGGCGTCAACGTGCTGCTAGGCGACGGCTCCGTGAGGTTCGTCAAGGACACGGTCAACTTGTTCGCCTGGCGGGCGCTAGGCACCCGCAACGGCGGCGAAGTCATTTCCGCCGACGCCTTCTGATGACCGAGGCTCCCTGCTGAGATTCAGTACAGGTTCGTTCATCAAGATCACTTCGCGCGTCCCCTCGACCCGCTTTCCGCGACGCCGGATTGGGTTGGAAGGGGACGCGGCGTTTCGGATGGTGTCCAGCAATCCAATCAACCGTAGGATTCCGCCAGACGGGCATACCAGAGCGCCTCGACGAACTGACCGCTCAACAACGCGGTTACGGCTGCGAGGCGGGCAGTTTCGGCGTCGGCTCCAAGACGGAACGCCGCCCGCGCGTGGTCGAAGGCTTCTTGGGGGCGTTGGCGAGCCAGCGCCGTCAGCGCCGCGACCCGACGACGGGCTTGATCGCGGGCCAGGCGATGCCAGAGGGTCAGGTCGCACTTGCAACGACGGCATTCGTCGGACCACTCCTGCACCGCCTTGCATGCCGGACAGCGCGTCTTGCCCCGCAACCGCGGCGACCCGCCGGGCCCGGACCCCGTCTCGACGACGACGGATGAACTCATCAACTTCAGGCTCCGCCTTCGATGTAGTAGATCAACTCGCTCACTTCGTCGAGCAGGGTCTTGAGAACGTCGCCGCGGCGTTCACGGGCTGCCTCGGACAAGCGTGTGAGCTTGTCGCGCAGTTCCTCCGCGTCCTCTGGGGCGACCCGGCCGCGTTCTAGAACCCGTTGGGCTTTAGCGGAGAGCAGTTCGACCTTAGCGAGGTGGTCGCGCAGGTCGGCGGGCAGGTTGGCCTCCAAGGCGGTGGGGTCGGCTCCTTGGCCCACTGTGACAGTGACTGGGGCCAATGGATCGTCGCCCATGGCCGACGCGGCTGGTCCGCTCAAGGTGGCGAAGGCGGTCTCCAGACGGCTCAGCGCGTCGGCGCGTCCGCGAGTTTTGAACCGCTCGGCGGCGTTGTCGATGACGATTTGCTTGGAGAGGCCGGTGGCCCGTTCGGTGGCGGTGACCTTGAGGATGCCGTTGAGGTCGAGTTCGAGCTTGACCGCGATTTCGTTGCCCGCGGGCACTGGGCTGAGGTCGGTGATGAGGAACTCGCCGACGAAGTCATTGTAACGGGTGTCGTCGTTCTCGCCCTGGAAGACCCGGATCATCGCTTCGCTTTGATTGTCGTGGGTGGTGGTGTACACCTCGGTTTGCACCGCCGGCAGCGACGAGTTGCGGGGGATAATCGGCGAGAAGCAGTAGGGGGAGGACATGCCCAGCAATGGCCCGACGGTCTCAATCCCCAAGGTATGCGGCGTGATGTCCACCAGCACCGGCCCGACCTCGGCCCCGGCGATGAGACCTCCCTGGACTGCTGCCCCCATCGCCACGGCCAGATCGGGCTCGATTTCGGTGTGGACCGGTCGGCCCATGCGTTCGGATAATAAACTTCGCACCAGAGGGGTTCGGGTCGCTCCGCCCACCAGCAGCACTTTATGGATGTCGCTGGCCAGGAGTTTGGCGTCCTCAAGCGCCTTGTCCAAGCACATCAGCGTTTTTTCAAGTAACGGGTCGATCAGATTCTCGAAGGTTTCTCGTTCGATTTCGACGACCAGGTTGACCGGTTTGCCTTCCACCTCGGTGATGAACTCCTCCTCGATGCGGACGGTCACTTCAGTGGAGAGTCGCTTCTTGGCCTCCTCGACGGCTCGCAGCACCCGCGACTTGGCGACTGGATGGGCGCGGAGATCGACCTGATGTTCGGTTTGGAAGCGGTTGCAAACATAGTCGAGCAGAAGTTGGTCGAAGTCGTCGCCGCCGAGGTGGGTGTCACCGTGGCTGGAGAGGATTTCGACGACGCCGCCCTCGACCTGGGCGATGGACACGTCGAAGGTTCCCCCGCCTAGGTCGTAAACCAGGATGCGTTCCCGGTCGGGCGGGTGGGGGTCGTAGGTCAGCACCGCGGCGGTCGGTTCGTTGATGATCCGCACCACCTCTAGGCCGGCGAGTTCGCCCGCCTCGCGGGTGGCCCGACGCTGGGCGTCGTTGAAGAAGGCCGGGACCGTGATCACCGCCTTGGAGACCGGATGCCCCAGCGCCGCCTCGGCCCGTTGTTTCAGGGCGCGGAGGATCATCGCCGAGATTTCCTGGGGGCTGAATTCCTTGTCCCCCAGCTTAACCAGGGTTTCCTCGCCCATGAGTCGCTTGATCGACTTAACGGTGCGTTCCGGCGCGATCAGCAACTGGTTGCGGGCGGGGTGTCCCACTAGCAGGTTGCCCTGAAGATCGAAGCCGACCACCGAGGGCAGAATCGGGTCGCCCTCTTCCGATTTGAGGACTTCGACCGAGCCGCCCCGCCAGACCGCCACTTCGCTATTGGTGGTTCCCAAGTCGATCCCGATGATGACATCCGCGCTCATGCTGACAAGATCCTTCGTGGAATCCAGTTCCGGCGGGGCCGCGAGGCGGTTCGATCCGTCGCCGTCAAGCCGATCTCATCTCAATCGCCTCGCGTGAACAAGCCCCTTGAGGAAAGACAAGGAACTAAGGGGGAAAGGACCAAGGATACTGGGTTGGGAGAGCGAGCGGACCGCGCGGCTTCAGGAAAGGGTCCGGGTGGCTTTGACTTCGGCGAAGCGGAGAACTCGTCCGTTCCAGCGGTAGCCTGAACGCACTTCCTCAACGACGGTTCCAGGCAGGCAATCAGAGGCGTCCACCACCTCCACCACGGTCATCGTCTCGGGATCGGCAGGTCGTCCCACGCAGGTGATCCGCTCCAGACCCACCTCGGCCATCGAGCGTTCCAGACGGTTGAGCATCATGCCGAATCCCTGGCCCAAGGTGCCCAGCAATTCCTCTCGGACTTTGAACAGATGAACTTGAGCCACTTCGTCGAGCCGACGACGCCGCGCGCGGGCGAAGCCCCGGGCATACCAGGGAGGATTGGCCAGCGCTTCGTCCAGCGCCTGGGAAAACGCGCGGGCTGCGTCCTCGACTACCGCCCGGCGGACTCGTTCCAGTACCGCGCGGGTGCGTCTGAGCGCCTCGTCGAGATCGGCCAGCGCCTCGGCCAGAGGTTTGCCGGCGATCCAGGCGGCTTGGTCCTCGCGGGGCTTGACGCTTTGAAACTGGTCGATCGCCCGGCTCAGGGTGGCCTCCATCTCCTCGAAACGCTCGCGGGCGGTTTGGACCTGACGAGCCTGGAGCTTGATTTCATGGCGAAGCGCCGTGAACTCCTCCACCAAACACGCCAGACCGACCGGCTTGTAGTCCGGATCGGCAACGTCGGCGGTGAGGCTGGTGGTTAGGGTTTGGGCCTCCCGAACGGTTTGCTCGATCCACTGGGCGAATCGGGACAGCATCACACGCGGGTCGGCGTCAACCGACCCGGCGATGGGCGCGGGGGGGGGTTGGGATACGCGGGGGTCGGGAAGATCGGCGGGCGAAGGGTTCACGATGACAAATCCGCCAGGGACAAGAGTTCGGCCGTCGCCAACCGTCGGCGGCTCAGTTGGATTTGGACATCCCGCCGCAGCGCCGCCAGTGAGTCACTGGTTTCAAATTCCAATAGCAGGGCGCGCAACCGTCGTTCCGGGTCGCGGACCAGGTCGTAGGCCTGTTTGATTTGGGCGAAACGCTCAGGGTCGCGGTCGGGCGGGTGGGCGCGGGTCAACGCTAGGTAGCGGGCCCGGATGGTTGGTTCATCGGCGTCGGGCGGCAAGCCCAAGAGGGCGTAGGGGTCAAAGTCGCTCATGCTCATCCAACGAAATCTCCCTAATCTCATTTGTCAAGTTGAAGTGAAGGGAAGGGAAGACCGCCGGAGCGTTTCAGGGGGCGAGTGTTTCCAAGTCTGCGTCGAGCGGCGGGAGCAGGGAACTCACGATCGTTTCGCCTTGGATTTGCCCCGGCGATCAGCCTTGGATGGAGTCTTGGCGGCTTCGCGCGGGGGAGGGGCTGGCTCAGGCATGTCGCCTGGCGACGGTTCCAGACGGATGAGGCGGCCCAACTCGTCGCTCCACTCCAGGCCGTATTCCTCTAGATCGACTCCGTGATCCTCCAAGAAGTTCACCGCTTTGGGGCTGAGTGCGGCCACGAAGGCCGGATCGCTCAGCCATTGCTCCAGCATGTTCTGAAGGGTGTCGAGGTGGTCCTTGAGTTCGGGCTCGCCTTTGGGGAGGTGTTTTAGCAAACTCTCGCGGGCGATCACCCAATCGAAGACCCGCGCGGTGGGTGTGAAATCAAGGGAGGACTTGCCGATCTCAGGGGGGATTTGGAGGCGATGGGACAACAAGACGGGATCGTCTCGATGCACGCTTAGCCCTTTGATGATGATGAGCGAGGTCAAGTGGCTGTATTGTCCACCCTGGATGATTTTCAAGAAGGTGACCATCCGCCGGTAAATCTCGACTGGGATCGGCGGATCTGTCGTCTCCTTCTCCTTGCCAGCCGCCCAGACCACGGCGAGGTGACGCGCCACCACCCTCAGAGCCGGAGCGATCCGTTCCAAGTAGTCTCGGGGACGATCTGGCGGCAGCCCCTCCTCGAAGGCGCGGATCATCCGATCTAGGATGACCAGGTCGAACGGCCCTGACATCGCGTCTGAAGGCAGGGGAGATGAGGCCGGTGAGGCGTTGAGGAACTGATCACGCTCGGTTTGAAAGGGATGGAGGGGGGCTGTGGCTTCGAATCCGTGCAACGCGGCGACCAGAATCGCTCGGAAGGCCAATTCCAGATCGTTGGGGGGAGGCGGGGAGGCGGCGCGGTACAGATCGCGTGCCCGTTGGAACGCTTGGGACGCCTCGGCGGGTTGGCCCAGACGAAACGCCGCGCAGGCGCGGTGCAGTTCCACCTCGACCTGCCAAAAACCACCGGGGATCTGTTGGGCCAGTTGGTCAGCGATGGTCAAATGGGCGACCACCTCGTGGCGCACGACTGCCAGTGGTAGTGGTTCGGTCTGAGCGGCGGCCACCCCCGGCCCCCTCCCGGCCAACGCCTGGGTCACCGCTTCGGCGACCGCCAAAAGACGCAGCTTCACCCCTTGAAGACGGATGATTGGGTCCAAAGGTTTGAGGATGAGGAGTTGATCCATTTCGGGGAGAATTCCGCGGAACTCGCCCAACCGTCCACCCTGGGAGACGATCAACGCCAAGATTTGGTCGTGGCGGGGGTGGCGTTGCAGCCAGTCGCGGGCCAGGGCAATCGCCTGTCGGGGCAGGCCGGCCTCGAGATGGAGTTGGAGGGCGTCGATCAGGATGTCCTTGGCGTCAGGAGCTAGGCGAACCGCCTGGCGGATCGCCTCCAGGGCGCGGGCTTCGCAACGGTCGGGTCGCCATTCCTCGGACGGCAGGGACTCGCCCCGGAGAATCTCTCGCTTGATTTGCAGGCCGTCCTCGGCCTCGACTTCGGCGAGCTTGCGGAGGCAAAGGGCCTGAGCCAGGGGGCGAACCTCCGGCGCAAGGCTGGGGAGCGTCGCCAAGTCGTCGATGTAGGCGCGGAGGAACCGTTGAGCGTCCCCCATCGGCCAACGGCCGTCGATCGCTGCGCAGGCCAGGAAGCGATTCCAGTGGGGGTCGATCGGCAACGGTTCCGCTGCGGCGCGGAATCCCTGAGCCAGCTGCTTGCCTTGGGACGGGGAGGCCTGGTCGGCGATCGCTCGCAGGAGAGGCCAAAGCAGGATGCGGGTCAAGCGGGCGGGCCATTCAGGATGGAGCCGGGCCAGAGCGGGTCGCGCCTCACGGATGAGGCGGAAAGCGGTGCGCCAGTGTTGATCCTGGACCGCCTGGCTGAGTTGATCCAACACGCTAAGCAAAGCGTAGTCGGGCGAGACGCTCGGAAGCGCGGCCAATGAGGCGCGGCTTCGGAGCAACGTGTCGCGACCGTCCTGATCCCGCACGCGGCGGGCCACTCCGCCTTCGGCCAACGCCGCCACTATCCGCGCTGGGACGCGGCGGGGATCTAAACGAGCCCGACGCTCGGCGAACACCTCCTCCTGGCCGCGGTGAAAAGGGATCAACACATGAATCAACCATCGCCAATCGGCCAGCGGCGAGGAACGGGGAATCCCCGCGACCCGTTCAATTGCCGCCTCGTCCTCGCCCTGCGCTAGGGCGTCCAGCGCCTCGCGGACCCGAGCGATCGGCTCACGCAGCGACTCGGGAGCTCGAGCCGGATCGACGACCGCGCGATCGACCAGGTCAAGCTCCAGCCCTCGGCGGTCCTCCTCGCATTTCAAACGCTCTCCCAGAGCGCGGGCCGCCTCGACCATCCCCACCTCGGCGAACAACCGAGCAGCCCGCGCGGTCCACTCGGTCGAGCCCACCCCGTGCGCCTGGAGATGACCGGCCACCTCGCGGGCTTCCTCGATCAAACCGGCGTCGCGTAGTTGCTCGGCCCGCTCCAGGTAGGCCCGCCCCAAAAGCGCGTGCGATTCCGGCTCGGGACGCGCTCGATGCAACGCCTTGGCCTGCTTGACCGCCTCCTTGGCGTTGCCCTTCTCTAACAGGCGAACGACCCCCGCCCGCGCCTCGTTCCAAGACGCTACGCCCTCCCAAGGAGCCACCGCTTTAGATCGCTTTCGATGCTGACCAGCCATGCGCGGGTCCGTCCGTTGCGGTTCCCCCGACTCGACTCCCATGACGCGGTTGGGCCAACGCCCCCCTTACGTCCCCTCTGTGTCAGACAGTTTAGCAACGTCGTTTCGGTTCATCAGGTCCAACCCCTCGGAAATCATTCCAGTCCGCCAGCGAACCCCAAGTAGGAACCCCGAGGCAACCTGGTTCCTCTTCATCATTTCTTTACAAATCGCTCACTGTTTCTTGACACTTTCGCCCATTCGACGTAGGAAAGTGTTCGGGAGCGCGATCGGATTTCGGTTTGTGAAGGTGAGTTCCGGTGAATCATTCACCGTCACCGTCACCTTGTGGTGTTGGCACAACAAACACCAAGGAGTGAATCCGATGATCGAACGACGCGGGTCGAGCGGCGAGGTGTCGCGCGGGGGAAATTTGGCGTGGGGTTTGGGGCTGGTTGGGATCTTGCTATTGAGCGGTAATTCCGCGGCGGGGAGCGATCTCGACCGATTTGGCCACCAACCCAACCAGGCCGCGATCGCAACCGTCACGCCCGAGCGGCAACAGGCGGCCAAATTGAACGAAGACGATGACGGGGTTTGGAACCGCCACCGTTTGTTGGAACGATGTCTGTTCGCCCTGGGCAGGGGAACCGAGCGGGACGAGGCGGCGCGGGCGATCCAGGCGGCTGATCGTCACGCCTGGGAATCGCAAGTCACCCCGCGCGATGATTTTGACCGCTTCGAGCGGGCGGTGTGGTGGTCTGGTCTTCACTTCCATCGGGGCGATCGTTCTCTGAACGCCTCCGAGCTACGCCAACTGGTCCAGGACGCGCGGTGGCAGGGCACGGTGTTTCTGGTCGTCTCGGCGAAGACGGAACAACCCTGGTTGCTGGCCGAAGCAACCGCCAAGGCGGTGAAAGTGATCGACCCCGCGACGATGGAGTTGCAAACCCGACCGTGGGATCAATTCCTCTCCGAATGGGACGGCCATCTGCACCTGATCGCCAACCAGCCGATCGACTTGAGCCCCCTCGCCGATCTACCCCGACCCTGGACCCTGGGGACGATGACCATCCCCCACTGGTTGTTTCACGGCGTCGTCATCTCAGGTCTAGCCTTTGTAATCCTGCGCTGGGCGTGGTCGGGGAGAGAATGGACGTGGTTCGAGTCGGATTCGTCCGACGCGGGACCCGGCGATCCGACCGCCGCGACCTTCCGCAATCGCAACGAGGCTCTCCCGATAATCATGCCAGGAGGATCGGCTCCCAGACCATCACCCAAGTTGCTCCAACCAAAAGACCAATTGCATCTTGCAGAGGCGACATCACTTCCGACATCACTTCACTTAATAAACCACCTGACCTAGCCCCACCCCGTGACTTCCCAACCCCATTGAAGTCGGGCAAGCATGGACCGAGGAACCGATGTGGTGGGAAAAGAGGTCGCCCAGTGGTCGGTCCCCTCTCCAGGGCTTCGTCCTAGGCTTGGGGACCGACCCCGGCGAGGTTGGGCAAGCATGAGGGCGGATGAACCGGCATGGTGCCAGGAGGGGTCGCACGATCTCTCCTATCCCCCGGTTCTGTTCTCAAGGGTTTGATAAGACGCCGTTGGAGTGACGTCCTCACATCGGGCCCGATTGAAAGGTCTCGGGTTGATTGGCATCCCAGCCTTAAACGGAAAGCCGCGGGTGAGTCGTGGAAGGGGTCGAAGAGGCGTCATGGAACTCAAGTCAATCGGTGTGGACCCGTTGGAAGGGGTGGATCTCAACTTTTCCTTTACCGATGGTTTCTCAGAACCAGGGGGGGGCGGGTTCGCGGGTCGCGCCTGGTCCCAGCGCCTGGCGAATCAGTTCGGTGAGGCGTGGGCCGTCGATCAGTTCTAGGGGTTGATCGGCGGCCAGACGTTCGGCGGCCAGGGTGAAGGTGCTGGTGGTCACGAAGTAGCCTTTGTGGCTGCCGGTGCGATGGACCGCGCCCAGAAGCTTCTGAACCTCGGGCGAACCGACCACGCCCTTGCCTCGATATTTGCACTGAACAATCGCTCGGAGGCCCTGACGCTCCAACACCAAATCCACCCCTTGATCGTCCGCCCCGCCCACGGCCCGGGTCTGGAAGCCCAAGCACTCGAAGACTTCCGCGACGAACTCCTCGAACGCCTCGGGGGTCAGGTTGGCGAGCCTGGCCAGCTTCTCCTCGGCGCGTCGGGCCTGGATTCGCAGCCGTTCCACTTCGTTGCGGCGGTGGATCACCTCAGCGCGGATCGCCTCGAACCGTTTCCAGGACGGGTCGGAGGAGGGATCGTCCGGGGCGCGTTTAGTCAAAAAGCGTTCAATTTTGAATAGCGCATTATCAATGGAATTATCAAGGCGAATCCGCTCAGCGCGGGTGAGGGTATTGGTGAAGCGTCGGAAGACGGCGTAATCGAGGTGGTCGAAGGCGGCGTCGAGTTCGTCGGCGTCGGCCAGCACGGCGGCTTCCTCACGGTAGCCCCGAGGCGAAAACAGCCAGGCTTGGCGACCGCCATTGACTGCGGCATCGTGGGGCGGTTTGACCGCGACGCCTTGGAGGGCCGCGGGGTCGGCGGCGCGTGGCCAGCGTGGAACCGACGGGAGTTCCGGTTCCGCCGCAGCCGCGCCGGCGGCGTGACGACGCAACCAGTCCAGGATGAGAGCCGCGCACCGCGGTCCCAGGCAGGATGACGATTCGGGGGAGATCGACCCGCAAGCCGAGTCCAACGGCGATTCGTCGGGTGGGTTGGAGGCGGACGGTTTGGACGTGGAGTCGTCCGGCGCGGGTTCAAGATCCGAGGCAAAAAGACTCACCGCGACCCCCTGTGGAGGTTGGGTTGGACGGCGGGATGGAACAGGGACGAAGGCAACCCCGACCCCATGCGAGGGCGTCCGGGAAATCGCGGCCCGACGTGGGCCGCGTGGCGGAGTGCCAAAATCGTCGGGAGTGGGAGAGAGTCGGCGGCCGCCTTTGCGCACAGTATGATCGTAGCGGATTGAAGGGGGTGGGGTCGATCCGTTTGCCGTTCCGACTTCCGACCATCGAGGTCGCCTTTGGTCCTTTACGCCTCGTTGCAATCTCCGCGTTTGCGGACGCCCGTTCCCACGACTTACACTCAACCAGGGAGACGTTTGGTCATGGTCACGTCGTCGCCGTTCCCCTTCTCGTCGCCCGAGGATCGTCCGAATCGTCGCGGTTTCCTCAAGGCGGCCGCCGCTGTGGCCACGGCGGGGTTGGGCCTGGCGGGTCCGACGAGTGCGCGGGGGATCGGTCCGTTCGTTCACACTGACGACAAAGCGGGAACCCGGCCGCCGATCCTGGGCGAAGGGGCTCATCGGTTCGAGGTGACTCACGGCTGGGGTCACCTGCCCGACTCGATCCGTTGGGGCGAAACCCACGGCGTGACCATCGATCCCGAGGGGTTCATCTACATCACGCATCGCTCCACCGAAGCCGAGCCGATGGACGCCATCGTGGTCTTCGATCCCCAGGGACGGTTCGTCCGCTCGTTCGGTCGGGAATTTCACGGCGGGGGGCATGGGATCGACCTGCGGATCGAGTCGGGCCAGCCGTTCTTGTATCTCTGCGACATGACGCGGGGTCAAGTAGTGAAGTCTGACCTGAAGGGGGAGGTGGTCTGGCGCAAGGCGGCTCCGCCCGAGTGTCCGATGTACGATCGTCCCGAGGCCAAGTTCGTGCCGACCAACGTGGCGTTCGACCCGGACGGGGGCTTCCTGGTGGCCGACGGCTACGGGTCGAACCTGATCCACCGCTACGACGCGCGGGGATGCCATCGGGGTTGGTTCGGCGGCACGGGAACCGAACCGGGCCAGTTTCGAACCCCCCACGGACTTTGGGTCGATCAACGCCCCGGACGGGTGGCGGTCGGCGGTGAAGACGGTCCGGTGCTGGTGGTGGCCGATCGCGCCAACGCCCGCCTTCAGTGGTTTACGCTGGAGGGTAAGTGGTTGGCGGTCGGGAACAACCTAGTGAGCTTTCCCGCCCACTTTGACATCGACCCCCCAAACGACCTCATGGTGATCCCCGACCTTCATGCCCGAGTCACTCTGATGGATCGTTCTAACCAGGTGGTGACCCACCTGGGCGACGACCCGGAATGGACCAAGACGGTGCTGGACGGCTTCCGAGTGCGTCGCCAGCCAGAAACCTGGAGGCCAGGACGATTCGTTCACCCTCACGACGCCTGTTTCGACCACGACGGCAACCTGGTCGTGGTCGAATGGGTTGCAACAGGCCGGGTCAACTTCCTACGGAAACTTGCGTAATCCGGACCCTCAATTCGAATTTCGCGAATTAGGTAGAAGTCAAGACGCGGATCGGAAAAAATCGGGACGATTTCTTGAATCCGACCTAAACTTAGCATGACCCCGGACGTGTCAAGAGTTGCAAGCCGCCGACCGGTCCGCGGCGGCTCCATCGTTGTGCCAATTTGTAGTGATCCGGAGCAACGGCGGGGACTCTCGGTGCCTCGGAGACGGAACGCATTCGGAAACAAGTTAGGGCGGCGCGAGCGAATCGCCCACCGAGCATCTCGCAACGCCCGACCGGGCCGAGCCGAAGAGAAGAGCAAACGTGATGAGATTGAGGGGGCGCGCGGATGTGGAACTGGTTGTTCGGACCCCGGCCGAGACGCACCACTCAAGGTTTCCAATCCGCCACCTCGTTTGCTGGGCCGACCGGCGCGCTAGGATCCTCGGGGCGACCCTCTCAAGATCACGAGTTGGGTGGGGTAGTAGGCCAGGGGATTGACGCGGTTTCGGTCGGACCCGAATTCGACGAGGTTGGCAATGAATTCGGGGCATTGCGCTCCAAGCTGGCAACACTGGGCTATCGTGGTCCCTACGAAGTGGTGTGCGACCGGATGAGGGCCGCGGTCTTCGTTGGTCCGCGTTCAGGAGTGGCCCCCAAGCGTCTCAGGGCCGACGACCACGTCAATCCATTTCGGATCGAGGTGTGGGACGCGCGGAACCAGTGCGCCGATTGCGTCCTGGCCCCCGTAGGGGAACACGCACGTCTGGTCCGGGCCCGTTTCGAGCGTTCCTGGCGTAAAGGTCGGATGCCGTTTGAGTTTCCGACCCCGGCGCTGACCGGGCTCGTCGAAGAAACACTGGCCTATCCCCGCCCCGACCCCGAGCTTTGGCCAGCGAGCGGGCGGCGGGGTCCCTTGGCCCTAGCGCAAACCTCCAGCGATCTGTGGAACCTCCACTTGCGGGACGACACGCTGTATCTGACGCGAAGCTGGTCGGGTCACTTGCGTTACAAGGTCCAGACCCGTTTGGAGCCGCGTGGGCTGTTCGTCACACGCATCGAAAGCTATCGGGGCGATGATCACGGAGGGGATGCTTTCACACTGCGCCAGGTGGACTACCTCATCAAGACCCTAATCTTTGGAATCACCGCCCCCGCGCCTCTGCCTCCCTGCCGCACCGAGGCGGAGGAGGATCCATTTGCTCTGGCGTGGCGGTCCTTGGTGGAATATGGTCGGTTGGGCGGGTTTCCCTCGCTGGCTGACACTACGGAATACCGCCTGGGATTGAATCGTTCAGCGCGTCACAGTCCGCCGCCAGCCAACCGCGCCGCCCTGATGGCGGCCACGCGATTGCTTTCCCAGTCCGAACGTCCCACGGTGCGTCACGCCGGTTACGAGGAGCTGCGCCGTCGCACCGTGTTCGCGGCGGTCGCCTCCGAGTCCTGGTCGTTCCAGGGACGACCCGCTTTGGCCATCTACACCGACCCCATCCTGGCCCTCGAACCCGAGGAGACCTTAGTGGAGGTGCCGGTCCCGAATCTCTGGGAACTCGTCAAAGAGCATCGGTCGATCGCCGCATTGAACCGGTCCCGTCACCAACCACCGACCCATCGGGCGGGCGAAGGAGTGGAGGAAGGAGAAGCGGCCGAGGAGGCCGAAGCCGAGTGGATCGTGCTGATCGATCCCACCAGCCCCTATCCCAGCTGGCTGACCGCTGCCGAGGTGGAACTTCTGTCCTGGTGAAGGGAAGCGCGCTGTTGCCGACACCGGGGAACGGCGGTTCGGGCTGGCGGGGAACACCACTCCTATCAGTTGGGATCGTCTCGGGAAGTCGTTGCGGGATCGCGTCCCCTTGAAGTGGGGACGGAGGAAGGGTTTCCGATGCCCAAACCCTGCTCCGAGGCGGCTTGGCCGCTTCCCCCGACGGTTTCCGTCCCCTTCGAGGACTCGTTCCCCCCCCCCGCTTGTCCGTTCCTACGACACGAACGACGCGACGAGTCGGGTGGCCCTGGCTAGGTCGCCCGCGTCGGTCGGTCGAGTCGCCGGACCAGGAGGCTCGCGCGATGGCCAGCGCCACGACCGATCCAGACTCCACCGCCGCCGCGCCTTCCCTCGCCGCCGCGACCACGCCGGCGTCGTCGCCAACGGCGGTCCCCGATATGGGTCCGGCCCCGGCTTCGACCAGCACCCCGGTTTCTCGGGAGCGACCCTCTCAATCCGTGTCGGTCAACCGCCTCAGTCCGCTCTGGCTAAGCCGTTTCCAACAATGGACCCGACCCACCCATCAGGGGAAATTTGCCCGTTACTGTGTGATCGCCCACGCCGTCAACGCGATGGAGCCGCAACTCGAGCGACTCAGCGACCGCGAACTCCGCGCCCGAGCCAAAACCCTACGCGACCGGGTGCGATCCGGCACCAAGATCGACAAGCTGATCGTCGAGGCGTTTGCCCTCGTGCGCGAGGCGGCCAAGCGGACGATCGGTCAACGTCTTTACGACGTGCAACTCGTGGGCGGGGCGGCGATCCACTTCCGCAACATCGCCGAAATGGAAACCGGCGAAGGCAAAACCTTGGTGGCCACCCTGCCGACCTTCCTGAATGCTCTGACCGGCAAAGGGGTCCACATCGTCACGGTCAACGACTACCTGGCGCAACGCGACGCCGATTGGAACCGACCGATCTACGAATTGCTGGGCATGACGGTGGGGTGCATCCAAACCGGCCAACCAGACGCGGTGAGGCGTCAGCAGTACGCCCGCGACATCACCTATGGCACCTCCAAGGAGTTCGGCTTCGATTTCCTACGGGACGAACTCAAGCGACTCAATTTGGGCGACACTTCGCGGAAAACCTTCGAGCAGGGCTTCCTGGGACGCAACCTGATCCGCGAGAACGACAAACCGGTGCAGCGCGGCCATCACTTCGCCATCGTGGACGAGGCCGATAGCATCCTGATCGACGAGGCGCGGACTCCGCTCATTATCGGGGCCAACAACCAACCCACTCCTGAGGAGGCCGCGGCCTACTACGGGGCTGACCAAGTGGCCACCACGCTGGAAAGGGGCATCGATTACAAGTACGACATCCAGGAACGCAAAGCCGAACTCAACGCGGTGGGCCGCCGCAAGGTCCAAGCGGTCGCTGGCCAACGGGTCTTCGCCTCGCTGACGGTAGACAAACTTTACGAATATGTCGAACGTGCCTTGCGTGCCCATGTGGCTTATCTTAAAGATCGGGATTATGTTGTCCACGAAGGCGAAGTCGTCATCGTGGACGAGTTCACCGGACGTCTCATGCCGGGTCGTCAATGGCAAGACGGCCTGCATCAAGCCATTCAGGCCAAGGAGGGCTTGGAAATCACCTTGGAAACCATCACCGCGGCAAGGGTGACGGTGCAGGATTTCTTCCTACGCTACAAGAAACTGGCCGGGATGACCGGGACCGCGTCGACCGACGCGGCTGAGTTACGGCGGATTTACAAAGTCGGCGTCTTCAAGGTACCGACTAACAAGCCCAGCCGCCGGGTCTGGATCCCCGACCGTGTCTTCTCGACCGAGGCCGAGAAGTTCCAGGCGGTCGCCGACGAAATCGAACGGCTGCACGCCCGCGGCGTAGCGATCCTGGTGGGAACCCGCTCGATTGAAAAATCCGAGAAGCTTAGCGCCTTGTTGACGGCCAAGGGGATCGAGCATCAGGTGCTCAACGCCAAGAACCACGCTATTGAGGCTCAAATCGTCGCCCAGGCCGGTCAGCCGGGCAAGGTCACGGTGGCGACCAACATGGCCGGTCGCGGCACCGACATCAAGTTGGGTGAGGGCGTGGCGGCCAATGGTGGTCTTCACGTCATCGGCACCGAGCGTCACGAGGCGCGACGGATCGACCGTCAATTGGCCGGGCGTTGCGCCCGTCAGGGCGACCCCGGTCACGCTCAGTTCTTCGTGTCGCTCGAAGATGAAATCCTCGAAGCCTTCGGCGAAAAGAAGGCCAAAGCCATCCGCGACCGTTATCGAGGAAAGGGTGAACTGACCAGCCCCAAGATGCGAAAATTGATCTTCGCCGCCCAGCGCCGCAAGGAATGGCAGCACTATCGCGACCGTAAGCTCTTGATGCACTACGAAAAGCAACGGGCCGAGATGCGTAAGAACATGGGACTGAATCCTGTGTTGGGTTGAGAGTCCGTCCCGGTCATCTCATCCCATCCCGCGCGACGACAAAGGGACCACCGCTCCCCAACCCGAAGAACGGATCGAAAGCGGTGGTCTCAGGTTTCTGACGTCTCGTTCGGAAGCTCGTTGGCTCACACCATCGAACATCCCGACAGGGATCAAACTCAAACTCGACTCCACAATCGGGTTCCGGTCATCCCAACCTATTTGGATCAAACGGGAGGGATGACCGAAGACAGGCACCGCGACGGGTTCGACTCAACGGATCGGTCGGATACTGCGAATGGCGTTCCGACGAACCGTTAGAGACGGAGAGTCAGCCTGAGCTTGACGTTGGGCCAACTGACGCTGAGCGGCCTGGCGTTGGGCGATATTGGCGTTTTCGCCCGGACGGAAAGGCGGAGGTGGTCCAAAGGCGTCACCGCGTCCCGGAGGAACGCCTTGGCCAGGCACTCCCCGGCGGGTGTCGCGAGTCCGGCCGAAGAAGTCCTTGACGATCGTGTTGTTGAGGAAGAAGCCGTGCTGGTTACGCAAGCCAAGCGGCTCGTTGCCATTGATGATCAGACGATAGCGGCCATGAATCTTGAGCCGCTGGGCGGGAATTAGAACCACCGACTGCGAGTCCGGATCGTAGATCGCATCCACAATCTGGATTTCGCGGTCGAAGGCGGTCGCGGGCCGGCGGTTGTTGCGGGGGGCGAAGAAGAGGCGGTAGTTGTCCACATTCTCCGCCGAAGCCGGATCGAGCGGGGTCTTGAACTGGATCACGATCTGGGTGGGTTGTAGGTGGAAGCCCAGGCGTTGCAGGTCGAGGATCGGATCGCCCGAGTCGATGATCGTGCCCCGACCGATGCCCAGACCGTTGGCGGTCTGACCCAGCACACCGTTGACCGGTGCGAAGAGTTGAACCCGCATGAACTCGTCGAACTCGTCGATGTTATCGTCGATCACCGGCACCGAGATCGTCTTGGCCGACTCGCCGGGCAAGAAGGTCAACACGCCCGAGGTCCGCTGGAAGTCTACCCCCTGTTGAGCGGTGTCGCCCTGAGACGGATCGGACAAGGTGGTGAAGGAGACGCTCACGGGTCGCTCGGCGGTCACCGGGTTGCCGTTGGCATCCACCAGAGTCACCACGAAGTCCAAGGTAGCGAAAGCTCCCTCGCGGACTTTGGCGTTGGAAATCACGATGGTGGGTTGAGGCGCCTCGTTGTCCACGATCGTGCCGATCCCCTCGCCGTCCACGATCGCGCCGAAGACCACGCCGGTGAGGCGCACGGCCATCGTCTCGTCGAACTCGCGAATGGTGTCCTGAACCGTGGCGACCCGGATCTCCCGAGTCAACTGCGTGGTGAAGGCCGGGAAGACCAGAGTTCCGGCCACCGGCACGAAGTCGTCCGACGAGGTGGCCGGACGCATTCCAACGCCGTCGAAGGTGGAGTAGTTGATCACCACATCGGTGATTGGGCTATGCGACAGACGAACGGTGAAGACCAAATCCTGTCCTTCGACGGCCAGCGCGTCGGAGATGGTGATCAAAGGCGGGTTGGCGTTCTCCAGAATCCTGCCGGTAGCCACCTCGTTGCCTAGAATCGCGCCGCCCTGGGGGTCGGTCAAAACCAGTCGCATGGTTTCGATCGGCTCAGGAATCCGATCGTCGAAGATCGGCACGAAGATGGTCTTTTCGGTTTCACCCGGCAGGAAAGTCAGGGTTCCGGCGACCGCCTGATAGTCCAGACCGGCCAGCGCTGTGCCGTCCTCAGTGAAGAAATTGACTGAAACCGGGCGTTCGGCCTGGAAGTTTTCGGGCAGGAAGACGCGGAAGACCAGCCCGCCGTCCACCCGCTCGAATGCCTGAGCGTCGGCCACCGAGATCTCGGGAGCCTGGTCGTTATCCACAATCGTGCCCAGCGCTTGGTCACGGCCGGGAACTGCGCCGATCAGGTTGGTGATCCGCACCGCCAGGGTTTCGTCGAACTCGTAAATCGTGTCTTGCTGCGTTTGCACCCGGAAGACCGCCGTTGTGGTTCCCGGGTCGAAGCGAATCGTCTGGGTGGTGGAAAGGAAGTCGGTGCCGGCGGTCGCCGGATGTTGGCCGAAGCCCTCGAAAGTGGCCAGGCTCACTTCGACCGGCACGAGTGCCGGATGAGACAACTGGATGGTGAACTCCAGCACGCCGCCCTCGACCACCTGGGCGTCGGAAATGCTCACGGTCGGAGGCGTGGTGACAACCCGGTCGAGAATCACCCCTTCAGCTCGGGGCACACCAATGGTCGCGCCGCCGCCCGGGCTGACCAGATTGAGGAAGAGGTTCTCCTGAGCAAGTTCGCCAGGAGCGCCGGCGGGCACGCCGTCGTCGATCACTTCGACGAACACGAACTTCTCGGTTTCACCGGGGGCAAACACCAGGGTTCCGAAGGCCGGAACATAGTCCAAACCGGCTTGAGCGGTGCCGTTGGTGGTGAAGTAGTTGACCGAGACCGGACGTTCGGCCTGGAAGTTTTCGGGCAGGAAGACGCGGAAGACCAACCCGGCATCCAACCCCTCGACCGCCCGAGCACCTTCGACGCGGATGACCGGCGCAGCGTCGTTATCCACAATCGTGCCAGTGCCCTCACCGCGGGTGATGACCGCCTCGGTGGCGGGCACAAACATCCCATTCATGTTCAACGTGCCGTTGACTGCTTGCGAGAGACGAACCGCGAACGATTCGTCGAACTCGTAGATGTTGTCGTCGATCAGAGTGAAGCGGATCGTGGCCTGCGTCTCACCGGGTCTAAACAAAATCTGACCCGCAATGACGCCGCCCGGGCCGGTGCCGCTGTCGGAGACGAAGTCTACGCCCGCGGTGGCCGCCGGGATGAAGTTGGGCAGTTGGGCCGTGGTGAAGTCAACCCGGGTGAATTGGTTGAGCTGATCGACGGTGCCGGTGCGGGTCACCGTGAAGGTGATCGTCCCGTTGCCCTCGTTCTCCACCACGTCGTTGATGGCGATCTGAGGACCGGCGACCACCTGCTGACCGGGAGGAACGATCGGGTCGCCCTCGACATTGATCCGAGTGGTTCCAGTGTCGATCCGGACGCCGTCGGCGGTGAAGAGGCTCACCCGGATGTCGAAGAGACCCGGACGATCGTAAACGTGCGGCGGGATGACGATATCCAAAACACCGTTGTTGCCGATGTCGAGAACAGCCGCCTCGGTGGTCGGAGTGCCGTCGCCCCAATCGACCACGGCGCGATAGAAGCCCGGTACCGGCAGAGGCGAATTGGTCGGGTTGGCGGCGGTCGCAATCACATTGCCGGGGAAGGCGACTGCTTGACCGGTTTGGATCGGGTTGACGACCGGGACTCCAAGAGTCAACGGCAGGTTGTCCACCACCGAGGTGAAGGGAAGGAGTGCCTCGTTGCCGTTGAAGTCACGCACATTGACCAAACCAGCGAATGTCCCGGGGGTGTTGAAGGTGTGGGGCGCGGTGACGGTTACTTGGGTGCGCACTTGCTGGGGAGTCTCGTCTCGACGGGCCAAAGGCGCAGCGAACTGGATATCAGGACCACTTACGGCGGGGGTCGGCGAAAAGCCCGGCGGCTGAGGCAGGCGGATCGTGCCGGGAGGCAACGGATCGCCTGGACCAAGCAGCGTCACGGGCACCACGGTTGGGTTGAGCGGATTGAAGGTGTTGGGAACCGCGTCGCCAAGGATGCCGTTGGGTTGATCGTCCACATAGAGATTGATGACTTCGACGTTAGTGACGAATGCATTGGCTGGCACGCCTAGGTCGCTGAAGTCGAAGGAGGCGGCATTGGTGCGGTTCGTAGTGATCGGGTTGGGAGACAAGCCAGGTGCGCTGTTGTACTGGTAAGGCCGGAACGGAGTGTAGAAGAAGTTGGTGGTTTGAAGCCTATTGTTGGCGTCCAGGAAGGTGACCCGCACGGCGACTGGCTCGGGGCTGGCCAGCTCGAAGATGACGAAATCCTCGCCTGGCAGGTTTTGCACGACCCGGTTGGAGGTCAGGTCGAAGTTCACGATGCCACGAGTGCGGCTCACCGCGTTGGCACCCAGAGTGACGAACGGTTGGTTGGCCGCGGTGCTGCCGAGCAATCGCCCCGCAAGCAAGCTGGTGTCAAACCCGGCGATTGGCAGGAACTGAGAAGTGGTCGAGCTGAAACTAAATACCCCAGAGACGGTCGCGGAGAGCGGAGCCTGCTCTTGAATGAAGTTCAAATCGGCTTCGGCTCCTGGCGGGGGAGGCAGGAAGGGATTGCCGGGTTGGATTCCGAATCCGTCGTTGGGACCCGGCTGAGGATTGAAGGCGCGCAGAGTAAACGAAGTTTCGACCGGCAGGGGGGGCGCGGGCAGAATCTGCACCTGGGAGGTGAGGTCTCCAAAGGTGGTGGTGGTACCGTCGCCAAAACCGACCTCAGCGATCAAGCCGGAAGCGTCGAACAACCCCTGAAACTGGAACTGTGCCACCACGGTATCCGGCGGCGTGCTGAGGTTGGTGGGGGTTCCCACCACCGCGTCGATCTGCTGAGGAGTGACCGGAGTGATGACGGGCAGCTGGGCCAACAACTGACGCGCTTCAAGGACGTCCAGACGACCCGCCAGCGGGCTTTTGATCTTGACGCGACGACGGACCGCGGCGCGCCGATCCCGCGCGGGACCCTGCGAGAAAGGAAGCAGATTCATCGTGAGGGATTCTCCAAACACCGACCGCTCCCAGCGTGCAGGAGGGCGAGACGAAGCTCCGAAGAAAAAACCGAAGTCGAAGAATGATCCTCATGTTTATTCATGAAGCGAGGATCAAAAGGACATCCAATCCAGCGGCTTTGTGCCGTATCAGTAGGCCACAAGCCGCTCCGCCCTCGCGACGATTCGCAGTGCATCAACGAATCGGGAATCATCGGCTTTCGAGGTCGAGGGACACCCGGCACCATGGCGATACTCCGACCGGGGATCACTTGAACTATACACGCAATCGTAGCCAAGTCCCCCCGACGGCTCACTTTTTCCAGATATACCAAAGCCGCTTTTCTTCCTATTTTTGCTATTCTTACGATTCTGTGACTTTGGGGGGTGAGGTGAGTGGGGGTGTGGAGTTCGTTTGACGATGGCAGGGGCCAAGATCGTCGATTTTCCAGAAGGATGTGGCCCGGCGTGACGAAATCGGCTTTCCATTCGCGTTGCAAGTTCGCTATGATTTCAGGGAGAGAGCTGCGCGCATGAGTTTCCTGGATGGCGCGACACCACGCCCGGCAGCAACCGTAGGTATGATGGGAGTGGAGTCACGCGCATGAGTTTCCTGGATGGCGCGACACCACGCCCGGCAGCGACCGTTCTGGAATGAGGTCGATTGGACGTCCAAGTTCCTGGTCCTTGTCACCCACAATGGATGGCCATGAACCCCACCGATCCCGTCTCCGCCCCGCCGCGTGACTCGCACCCCTCGTCACCCCGTCCTGGCACGGCGATGACCCGTGTGGCCGTGGACGCCCGCCCAGCGAAGCCAGCCTTGCCGCCCAGGGAGCAAGCCCTCGCCACCACCTTGGAACTTGGTGATCTACTTCGCGCCCTCAGAAGGCGTTGGTTGATGGCGGCGATCGTGGCCCCACTCACGGCGGTGTTGGCGATGGTGGTGGCCTATCCCTTGGTCACCAAGGAACGCTACAGCTCGGAAGCCACCCTGCAACTGGCCCTCTTCGGCAGGTCGATCGTGTTCAACAACGGCGTCTCTATGGGGGACGCCCACGCCTACATGAGAACCCAATCGCAATTACTGCGTAGCCCGATCGTCGTGGACGACGCGCTCAAGGACGAGAAGTACAAAGGTCTGAAAACGCTTGAAGACCTCAACGAGAACGAGCGGTTCAATTGGCTGAGCGCCAACATCCAGTCTTCCTTCGCTGGTGATTTGATGACGGTGTCGATTCCAACTCCATATCCGGAGGAAGCCTCGACCCTGACCAACACCCTAGTCAACAGCTATCTGCGGTTCGCCAACGTGCTGGAGATGGACCGCAAGATGGATGAATTCAGCCAGCTGCGTGATTCCTACGTTAAATTCAACGAGTCGCTCAACACCAAGCGCAAGGAGCTGCAAAAGCTGGCCGAACAGTATGGTTCGGGGGATCCCATCATTCTGGAAATGCGATACCAATTCCACCAGAACAAGGTGGCTCGATTGGAACAACTTTTGGAGGAGGTGAATCAACGCATCCGGCTCGCCGAGATTCGTCGCCAAATTTTGCTTGAGGAACAGCGGACCAACCGTACTGGGACAGGTTCGACCCCAAGGCGCGATGCGGAGGGCAAGTCCGACTCCAACGCGGCCTCTCGATCTCCCGCCGCGACGTCGCCGGGTCGGCTAGATTCACGCGAGATCGACGACCTCGTGGAGGAGTACCTGCAGCGCGACCGTAACCTCCTCACGGCGCAGGTCCGTCTGCAAACGATCAAAGACTCGATGAAGAAGTTCCGCAATACTCAAGACCCTTCCTATAAGAAGCTTGAAACGGAACTCCGATATCGTGAAATCGACTTCCTTCGGCTCCAGAACGAAGCCCGCGAGGCCATCCGTCGAGACCTGGAAGCCAGTCGTTTGGGCAATCGATTGTCCTCCTCTCCCAGATCGGCGACGCCAAACGACCTATTCGCCAACGCCACCCTTGAGCAAATCGAACGATCCCTGCGTGAAGACTATGAGTGGGCAGAGTTGCTCCAGCAGGATCTCCAGCAACAAACCCGGTTACTGGTCACGCACAACAGCAACAGTTTCAAAATCGAGCAGATCAAGGAGGAGCTGAACACCGCCGATCGAATCTCCGAGCTCCTCAGCAATCGGATCGAAGAAATGCGGGTGGAACTCGACGCTCCCCCACGGATCACGCTCATCAACCCGGCCGACGCGGTGCGAATAGTGGGTGATCCCACCAAGCGTCTCAAACTTTCGGGCATGATCGGGGCGGGGGTGTTTTTCGCCTCGTTGGTGGGGATCGCACTTCTGGAGTTTTATTCCAACCGGGTGGACAATCTGAATGTTTTGGGTGCGTCGATGGGCATGAACGTCATCGGCGCGATCCCAACTCTACCTCGCCAAACCAATTCGAGCCGCTCCATTTCCAAACCGAACGATCGTCAGGTGGTTTGGGAGGGGATGCTGCGCGAGTCGATCAATGAAATCCGCTCGCATGTGCTGCACGCCAACATGCCGACCCCTCCTAGGGTGCTGCTGGTTACCAGTTCGATGCCGCGCGAGGGGAAAACGACCTTAAGTTCCTACCTGGCGGTGAGCATGGCCAGTTGCGGCCACCGCACCCTGCTGGTGGATTGCGACTTCCGACGGCCGATGTCGCACCAGCTGTTCGGCACCCAGAAATCGCCAGGCCTGGCTGAGATTTTCCGCAACGAAATCGATTTGTGGTCGGCGATTCAAACCACCTCCTTCAACCTGCTCTCCACGTTGGCGGCCGGGGAAGGGGATCCGCAGACGATCGAACTGCTCAACCACAACCTGCTAGCCGGACTAATTGAGCAGGCACGCGGGGTGTTCGACTTCATTATCATCGACTCGGCTCCCGTGCTGCCAGTTTCCGACACCCTTCTGGTAGGCCGCGCTGTTGACGCCGCGCTATTTGTGGTAATGCGGAATCAGAGCCGCCGCGATCGGGTGTACGACGCCTACGAACGACTGCACCGCTTCGGAATTCCCGTGCTGGGCACAGTCGTGACCGCCGCCACCTCTCCGAAGCGTTACGGCTACGATCCCTACGGTTATTACTCTTATGGCTACACCTATTACTATCAACACCAGCGCGTTTCCGAAGACGGAGCGGCGTGAAACGAAGCGAGTTGAGGATGTTTGACAGCCTATGGAGCGAACTGCCGATTGTCACATCGTGGTTTCCTGGTTTGAGACTCGCAGCGTGGCGATCCGGCAATTCGTTTCAGAAGAGTAAGGCCGCGCCATACATTTGCTGCGAGGTCAACACGTGGATTTCCTTTGCTATCTGTGGCTAGTTATCTTATTATTCCTCCGGCCTGGTGATTTTTTCCAAATTTTGGACGGCATTCCACTTTTTTGGATTTCTTCAATTATCACGCTGCTCTTTTCATTTTCCAAGGTCGCGGCATTGTTTTCTACTCGGAATTTTCAAGCGATTCCAACGATTCCTCTCCTTTTCCTGGTTTGGTTGGTAGCGATTCCGTTTTCCCTTTTAGCTCCGGGGCGGGTAAACTTTCAACTCGCCTACGACGCGGTCACCACGTTTTACAAACCAGTCAGTTTCTTCCTGTTCACGTTGGCTATTGTAGACACGCCTAAGCGAGTCTTGATCGTTTGCAAGTGGATTCCAATCTTGGCGATGGTCATCTCCGGATTGGCTCTATACGATTATTTCAATGATTTCTATTTTGGTGTTTTTACCCACGCTCGGGAAACGAATCCTGAATCTCCCACAGGTACGACCTTACGGCTTGCCGGACATGGATCCCTGGCCGACCCTAATGATTTCGCTGTCTTTTTGGTCATGGTCTCGATGTTTAACTTCGACCGACTGCTCGATCGTCGGTTGGGTATAGGTCGGGTCTTCTGGCTGATTCCCTTGGGTATCAACACCTGGGCCTTTTCCCTTACAGAGTCGCGTGGGGCATTCGTCGGGTTGTTGGCGTCGATCGCTTCGGCATTGTTCTTGAGGTTTGGGGTTCGTCGTTCGCTGCTCCCACTGGCATTGATTCTCCCTATTATCTTCGTAGGTCTCGGCGGTCGTCAAACCAATCTTTCCCTAAGCAGCACAACCGCCACGCAGCGGATTGAAATGGTGGGGGAATGCTACTACTATGTGAAGACTTATCCAGTTTTTGGTCTAGGTTATGGTCAGATCTCGGAATGGTTGCATGGTCTGGTGGCGCACAACACCTACATGCAGTCGATGGCTGAACTTGGGTTTTTCGGCGGCTCGTTGTTTTCTTGCTTCGTTCTGTTCCCTTTAGTCCAGTTCCTCAAAGTCCGTCCGCCTCTTTACCGGTTCACGCAGCCCGAAATGGCTCGCCTCTACCTTTTCCTGGGTGGAGCGTTGGCGGGATTCAACTTCGGGATTCTCTCGCTTTCGCGGGCCGAGGTTCTCCAGACCTATCTTCTGCTGGGCTTGGGCACATCGTTCATCAGAGTGGCCGAACGAGAACCAAACGAACCGCTGCCGGGATTCAGCTTCCGCACTCTTGGGTTTGCACTGGCTTGCGGTCTGGGTGTCATTGTGTTTCACTACGTGATGCTGCGATACTTCTACGGAGTCAACATATGAACGCGCTTAGCCTGTCGACCTCTTCGGACGCTCCACCGCATCATCTCCCGGAAACCCTAATTGAGGGCGGTGATCGAAAACAGGGTCTCAACCTTGGCGAATTATGGAACGCGCGCGAATTGGTGATCTTGCTGGCCTGGCGTGACATTCAAGTTCGCTATAAACAAACCGTGCTGGGAGCCGCCTGGGCAATCCTGCAACCTTTGTTGATGATGGTCGTGTTCACCATTTTTTTCGGTCGTTTGGCCGGATTGAGCGAGGGACCGTTGCCCTACTCATTATTCACCCTCACGGGTCTTTTGCCGTGGATGATGTTCGCCACCACAGTGACGGCCGCCTCCAACAGCGTCGTGGGTTCTGAGCGTTTGATCACCAAAGTTTACTTCCCCCGGTTGGCGATCCCTCTAGCCTCCGCGGGACCAGCGATTGTGGATTTCCTCGTAGGGATCAGTCTTGTTTTCGTTATGGGTTTGTATCACGGATTCGTCTTTGGTCGAGCCACCGCTCTCCCCGCGTGGACCGCTCCCCTGTGCCTCGGGCTACTGGCGGTCGAACTTGCCCTGGCGATGGGAATTGGCCTATGGTTGGCCACACTTAACGTGATGTACCGCGACGCCCGCTACGTTGTGCCCTTCCTCCTTCAAATCTGGATGTTCTCGACGCCCACCCTCTACATGCAGAAACCGCCCGACTCTGGGCTGCCCTACCTCTTCTGGCTGGCCAACCCCATGACGCCGCTACTTCAAGGATTTCGCGGCCTCCTCTTCGGTTTGCCGATCGCTAAGAAGGAATTGATCTTGGCCACGCTCATCTCAGGTTTGGTCTTCGCCTCGGGTGTCTGGTTCTTTCGCCGTTTTGAACGACAGTTCGCTGACGTGATCTAAGTTCAAATCCAAGACAACTTGGGCGACACAAACCCGCCTCAACCGCCGTTGTTCCTGGGAAGAGAGGTCTCTGGAACCAATTCCATTGAATTGCGATGGTTCGTCGCGCACCTACGAATCCATCTCGCCACCTCACTCCTTCCATCTCGCCACCTCACTCCTTTTTACTTCATCCCCGAGTCTAGAAGAATGATCGTTGTCGAGAAGGTTGGGAAGAAATACCGCGTTCCTCTGGAGAGCGGACCTCGAACCTATTACAACTATCGCACGCTTCGCGAAACCCTCGGGCTCGCTTTCACTCGCCCCGCCGCGCTGCTGAAATCGCCACCGTCTCAGGAGTTCTGGGCACTGCGGGAGGTTAGTTTCCAGGTCGATTCAGGCGAGGTCTTCGGGATCATCGGCCGCAACGGCGCGGGAAAAAGCACTCTTCTCAAGATTCTTTCACGAATCACTCAGCCCACTACGGGGCGAATTCGATACCGGGGACGAGTTGGCAGTCTTCTCGAAGTCGGCACCGGGTTCCATCCAGAACTGACTGGCCGTGAGAACATTTTTCTCAATGGAGTCATTCTAGGAATGACCCGCCGAGAAGTCGCAGCGCGGTTCGATAAAATCGTCGCCTTCGCCGAGGTGGAGAAGTTTCTGGACATGCCGGTCAAACGCTACTCAAGCGGCATGTACGTCCGTCTGGCTTTCGCGGTCGCTGCGCATCTCGATCCGGAAATCCTCTTAGTTGACGAGGTGCTGGCGGTGGGCGACACCGCTTTCCAAAAAAAATGCCTCGACGTGATGGCCAACGTCGCCCGAAGCGGCCGGACCGTACTGTTTGTCTCCCACAACCTAGGTCTGGTGCGGGATATGTGCCCTAAGTCGCTCCTGCTCCATCAGGGACGCTTACGCATGATCGGTCCTACCGAGGCGGTGATCGCGGAGTATCTCTCCGACGCTGCCACCCAGCAAGGAACCTGGCAAGCCGAACTTGACCCGCATCACCATTCGGAAGTCCGAATCCTCGGCGCGCGGATTCTCGACTCGGAGGGGTCTCCAACCGGAACCATCCACTGCCAGGAATCTTTGAAAATCGAAATATGCTATGAAATCCTCCACCCTACGGTCTCCTTCGATGTGGGGGTGCGTGTCCGCAACTCCAGCGGAGTCGCCTTGTTCTCCAGCTACGACAGCGATACGGGCAATCCGCCTCCACGACCTTCCCCGACCGGGGTTGGAGTCTCGCGGTGCCACATCCCGGCCCATCTTTTCCCGCCAGGGTCCTACACGGTCAGCGTGTCGATTGAACGCCTTTGCAAGGAACATCTCGATCGTCATATCGACGTTTTTGGTTTCGAGGTGACCCAGGTGGGTTGCGTGCGGTTTCGAAGGGGTGGCGACGACGGACGCGAAGGTGCGTTGGTGCCGATCTTCCCCTGGACCGGCGGAGTTCTGGACGCGACTGAACCTAAGGTCGGCTCCAATCTCAATCCTTTCACTCGGTTTGATCGTCACAGTTTTCATTCCGACAATCACTTGGAGGAAACCCGTCCCCGACCGTCGGAGTCCGCGACATGACCACGTCCTACCCGGCACAGTTTCTAGCGGTTGCCGGAACTCGGCCCGAGGTGATCAAACTCGCGCCAGTGCTAATGGCGTTCGCCGAGCGTTCTGCAGAGGCCAAAGCAGCTCTTGGCGTGACCGGACAGCATCGCAACCTGATCGACGCTGCCCTGAACTTGTTCGGGTTGACGCCCGCGTTCGACCTGAACTTGATGCGGCCTGGTCAGTCTCCGGCCGAGTTCATGGGCCGCGCGTTGGTCGATCTGACGACGATCCTCCAACACCACCAACCCCGACCCGCAGCCTTAATCGTCCAGGGCGACACCACCACCGCCACCGCCGCTGCTTGGACCGGCTTTCTCTCGCGGCTGCCGGTTGCTCATGTCGAGGCGGGACTACGCACGCGGGATCGACGCCAACCGTTTCCGGAGGAGATCAACCGTCGCACTATCGGCCTCCTGGCCGATTGGCATTTCGCTCCCACTCCACGCGCTCGCGACCACCTTCTGGCCGAAGGTGTGGCTTCAGAACGTATCCTGGTCGTAGGCAACACCGTGGTGGATGCTCTGCGATGGTTGCAACAACGGTTGACCGAGGCCGATCTACCCGCTTCCGCCCGCCGTGTCCTCGACGCCGGTTACCGCCTCGTCTTGGTCACTGCCCATCGGCGCGAGGCGTTCGGAACCCCACTCCGAAACGTCCTTTTGGCCCTTCGCGATCTCGTCATGTCGTTCGAGAATGTTCGCATTCTTTTCCCTGTTCATCCAAACCCTGCCGTTCGGGAAGCCACCCGCGAACACCTCGCTGGCGTCGAACAAATCCAATGTGTTGAACCACTGAACTACCGTCAGTTCATAGCGGCGATGAGTCGCGCGGATTTGATCGTGACTGACTCTGGAGGCGTTCAGGAGGAAGCCTCCAGTCTGGGCGTGCCGACCTTGGTGACGCGCGATCAGACGGAGCGTCCTGAAGGGGTGGAGGTCGGCTTGGTGCGTTTGGTCGGCACCGAACGCCGACGGATCGTTGCCGAAGCCGCAGCGTTGCTCGGCGACTCCACCCGACAGACTCGCCCCGACCGTCCACTGAACCTCTACGGCGATGGACAAGCCGGACGACGGATCGTCGCGGCTCTCTTGGGCGACGCCAATCCCCCCCCTCCATTCGTGCCTTCAATCATTCCCACCAACTCTTCCGATGAATGCCGTTATGAATCGACTCAAGATCGCTGTGGCTTCCAGTGGTCTGGGCCACGTCACTCGCGGCATTGAAACCTGGGCTCATGACTTGGCTTACGCCCTGCACGCGCGTGGCCACGATGTGATCCTGTACAAGGGAGGCGGTTCCCCCCTCGTTTCCTTCGAACGAGTCGTCCCGTGTTGGCAACGCGAGTCCAAACGGACCCGAACCCTGTTGCGTTGGTCGCCCCGCCGGGTCCGCTGGCGATTCGGCCTGGGATCTCCTTACGCGGTTGAGCAAACTACCTTCGCGCTTCGTCTGCTTCCCATTCTAAGGCGGGATCGCCCCCACATCCTTCATCTTCAAGACCCCCAAATTGCTTTAGTGACCCACCGTGCCTGGCGTTTGGGAATTGTTCCCACCCGCATCCTGCTGGCCCACGGCACCGAGGAACCACTCGATTTTCTGAAACGCTTCGACTTTCTTCAACATCTCGCCCCGTTCTACCACGAGGAAGCCCGACGAGCCGGAGTTGATCATCCCGCTTGGACCGCGATCCCCAACTTCATCGACACGGAACACTTTCAACCCGGAACCGCCCTCCACATGCGCCGCGAACTCGGCATCCCCGACGAAGCCGTGGTGGTGATTTGCGTCGCGGCGATCAAACGGCATCACAAACGTATTGACTTTCTGCTCCACGAATTCGCCCAGACACGCGCTCAGCGGCCTGATCTCCCCCTCTGGTTGATCGTTGCCGGCGGCTGGGAGACGGAAACCAACGATCTAATTGCCCTAGGGCAAACCCTGTTGGGAGACCGGGTGCGATTTCTAGTCCGCTTCCCTCGTGAACGAATCCCTAACCTTCTGCAAGCCGCCGATCTTTTCGCGTTGACCAGTCTCAAGGAAATGATGCCTATCGCTTTGTTGGAAGCCATCTCAACTGGTTTGCCCTGTCTGGTTCACCACGATCCAGTGCTACGATGGATCATTGGAACCGGGGGGGAAGCTCTTGACCTCACCCGCTCTGGAACTTTGGCCCAAGCGATCATTCGCTTGGCCGATCAACCAGAACGTCGGCGCGAGTTGGGCCGTCAGGCCAGAACCCATTGTCTGGAAACCTTTTCAACTCAGGCCGTGGTCGAGCGAATCGTGAACCACTACCATCGAGTGATGACGTTCGACCCCAACGCCTCCGCCCTCAAGGCGACGATCGATCCATGAATCCTCCCCGCTTTAGTGTCATTATCCCCAGTTATAACGCTGCGCCTTTGGTGGTCCAGGCTGTCGAGAGTGTGTTGGCACAGACGCACGCTGCTCACGAAATCCTCGTTATCGACGACGGTTCCACCGACGACACGGCCGCGTGTTTGGAACCCTATCAGGATCGAATTCGTTACCTTCATCAATCCAACGCCGGCGTTGCCGCTGCTCGCAACCGTGGACTCGCCGAAGCCACCGGCGACTGGATCGCCTTCCTCGACGCCGATGACGTTTGGCATCCCAGCAAGCTCGCCCGCCAAGCCCGCGTCATCGCCGAACATCCCCAAGTCGGACTTCTCGCCACCTTATGCTACGACTGGCCCGCTGCAGGCCACCCTGAACTCCCGAGTGGCTCCGATCACAAGATCGCCATTGTTCCTTTCGAGTCCCTAGTAGTGCGCAACCAAATTGTCACTTCCTCGGTGGTCGCGCGCCGCGAGGTGATCGACCAAGTTGGCGGGTTTGACCCACGGATGCAGGGGCCGGAAGACTACGATCTCTGGCTCCGTGTTGCCGAACGTACTCCCGTCCTCCTCCTTGAAACTCCTCTGGTAGGCTACCGCGATCAGCCAGTTAGCCTGAGTAAAAACGCTGAACGCATGGAGCAGGGGATGCGGCTTATTCTCGACAAGCTCGACGAACGAGGACACCTCCGAAATCGTCCCTGGTTGCGACGCAAAACACGCGGATACTTTCAATACACCTTTGGTTATCTGCACTACTGCATAGAAAATTATCAAAAAGCAGTTAGGAGTATGATGATGTCTTTTTGGTTCTACCCTTTGCCCTACGAACGAGCGCATGTCCGTTACACCTTCGGCCGGGCTCGGCTGCTGGTCGCCGCGCTTCGCAAGATGTTATGGGGATAACTTCGAACGTTGTGGTGTCGGGTGTCTTCTATACTCGAAACACCTTGTTGTGGGTTGAGATACCGCTGGCAATCCTGCGGTCTTCAACCGTTGTTTCGGAACGACACCAAGGTGAGTTGGAGCCTGTTTGCGTTACCGGTTGTTCCATTCTCGGCAATAACTGGTCCCGGCGGAGCTTGCGATCGGTGTTATTCGACAGGTAGATTAGGTTCATCCAATTCAGCATAAACCAAGGTCGAACGTCGCAAGTGGATTCGACTCGTTTCTGTTCTCGGCCAAGTCCACACTTGGACTGGGTCAATCGGCTCGCACGGAACTTCTCTATGGCGTCCACATCCCTTTCCCAGCCCAACACTAACGTCACCCGCGATACCACGGAATCCCTCCCGCAGGACCAACCCGTTGGCTCGTCGGTCTCGGACCAGGAACCCGAGGTCGAGGTCTCGGTGGTCATTCCTTGCCTCAACGAACACGAAACCATTGCAAGGTGCGTTGAAAAAGCGTTGCGGGCCTTCCGCGAGCATGGGATCGCCGGGGAGGTGGTGGTGGCCGACAACGGCAGCACCGACGGCTCGCGTGAACTGGCCGCCCAGGCCGGAGCGCGGGTGGTGCCAGTGACTCAACGCGGTTACGGCAACGCCCTCATGGGCGGCATTGCCGCGGCCCAGGGGCGTTTCATCGTGATGGGCGACGCCGACGACTCCTACGACTTCGGCGAAACCCCCAAGTTCGTCGCCAAGCTCCGCGAAGGCTACGACCTGGTGCAAGGTTGCCGACTCCCTGCCGGCGGCGGTACCGTCAAACCAGGCGCGATGCCGTTTCTGCATCGCTGGTTGGGCAATCCTGCCTTGACCGCGTTGGCCCGCGTCATGTTCCGCATTCCGTTTCACGACGTCTATTGCGGGATGCGCGGCTTCACCAAAGAGTTCTATCAGGCTATTGGCCAACGCTGCACCGGGATGGAGTTTGCCACCGAGATGGTGGTCAAGTCGCGCATCTATAAGCGTAAGGTCACCGAGGTTCCGATCACCCTTTGGCCCGATGGCCGCGTGGTGGGCAAGAAGCACCTTCGTACCTTCCGGGACGGCTGGCGAACCCTGCGGTTTTACTTGCTCTACTCCCCCCGCTGGCTGTTCTGGCATCCCGGATTGCTGCTGATGGCGGTGGGTCTGATCGGCTACGCCCTGGCCCTGCCAGGCGTCACCCTGGGCGGAATTACTCTGGACGTCCACACCCTTTTGGTGGCCAGCCTTGCGCTGCTTTTGGGTCAACAGTCGGCGATTTTCGCGGTATTGGCGACCACCTACGCGATCAACACTGGTCTGAGACCCAGCACGCCCAACGTTGAACGGTTTTTCCGGCTTTTCAATTTGGAACGGGGTTTGGCGTTGGCGTTGGGGTTGATGGTCGCGGGTCTAGTCTGCCTGGCGGTGGCCGTCGGGTCGTGGTGGTCGGTGAACTTCGGCGCGTTGGACTACGCCCAAACGATGCGCTGGGTGATTCCGGGTGTGACCCTGGCCACCCTGGGCGCGCAGACTCTCTTTGGCAGCTTCCTGTGCAGCATCCTGAGCATTGGGAGAACTTCAGAATGAATATGATATACAGAGGATTCAACCAACTCACCCAGCGGGAATGGCTTGCGGTTTTGGTTTGTGGCGTGTTGGGTTGGTTGGTCGCTTGGGGTGAAGGTCTGATCCGCGGAATCCCTTATCCTTCAACTTGGGATGAGAACTGCATGTGTTTGCAAGCTCAAACATTTGCGCTTGGTCGTCTCACTAATCCACCCATCGAAGACCATCTCGCGCCGTTTTTTGAGGAAGTTTTCACGTTGATCCAACCCACCCGTATGGCGAAATTTCCTCCTGGTCAAGGACTTGTGTTGGCTCTTGGTTACCATGTGTTTGGCGACTATGTGTACGGTGTTTACCTGAGCTTCGGGTTGTTCTCAGCCGCCTTATGTTGGATGCTGTTTGCTTGGACAACACCTCGTCTCGCAGTTTTCACAACAATCTTCATGATATTCCAAATCGGGATTGTTAATCAATACAGTGAGTGGCCTTCTCCTATTGCTTGGACGTTCTCCTACATGGGACAAAGTGTGACTGGTCTCGGAGCAGCTCTTCTGTTCGGCGGGCTGAGAAGGGTTTGGACCAAACCAACTTGGGGCCATAGCGTGGCGATCGGTTTAGGACTAGTCATCTTGTCGAACACCCGCCCCTACGAGGGATTTCTTGTCGCGGTTCCATCGGCTTTAGTTCTAAGTTATTTTCTGGTAAAGAACCAAATCTGGAATCACCGTTATTTGTTTGTTACGATCATATTCCCTCTTGGAGTAGTTCTATTACTGGGATTCCTTTGGCTTGCTATGTATAACAAGGCAGTCACAGGCAATCCCTTTGTGCTGCCCTATCAACTTCATCACAAACAATATTTTAAGAACCCTCTTTTTTTATTTCAATCTGATCAACAACCAACTAGAATCACTTTCTGTCCATCTTGGATGAGGGAATTTTATCTTGACAATTACCGTCCTGACGACTTACTAGTTCACTTACGCTGGACCCCAAGATTTATCTTTAAGCTCAACGCACTATTTTGTCTCAATCCAGCAGGTATTCTCATTGTTGTCATAGGTTGTCTAGGCGCGATCCAAAAGAAGTGGAATTGGTTCCCCATTCTTGTTTGGACTTTCCTAATGATTGGCTTTGCTGTCCAAATATGGAGTTCTATCTTTAAAACGTCCATCCATTATCTTGTTCCTGGTGCCCCGCTCGTATACGCTTTCTTTGCAGAGTCACTCAGATCGGCTCACGCTCTCCTAAGATCGACTTTCGGGTCATTGACGAAGTGGCTTTTGCTTCTGCTTCTTATTGCAGGAGCTCCCAAAGAACCACTTGTTCAACTTGCACAAGACATTCAGAGTCGTCTTTTAGTTGGTCCGATTCGGACCAAAATGCACTTGCCAATGTTTCCTGTCTCAGAAGAATTACGGCAATGCTTCCCGTCTAATAAACATTTAGTTTTTTGCGAAGAAGTTCCATTCTCAAACGAGCCGGACATAGAATCAGCTTTCATCATTTGGGCAAACAATCAAGGGAGTGAAGCTAATCAGAAGCTCATTAGGCTCTATCCTGATCGAGTCGTATGGTATGTTGACAAACAAAATGTTCTTCAAAAATCAACATCTTCTTTAAAATGACTTCTCTCAATTAATAAAGTTGATGACGCTTGTGTAACACCATTTTAATTGCATAATTTTATATAATTTCAGCAGCGCGCAGACTCTGTTTGGCAGCATCATGAGCATTAGGAGGACTTCAGAATGAATCCCCTAATCTTCACCGCAGCTCCCACCTTGGACCCTACGCCCACGCCGCCCGAACCCAGGCCATCCCAACTCCTGCCCGGATGGTTGGCGATCGTCATCAGTGGACTGCTGGGCTGGCTGGGCCCGCTCACCCTGGCGATCGCTCTGGGACCACCCAACCCCTACGTAACAGATGAGTTTTCTTATCTTCTCGCGGCTGATACCTTCGCTCATGGTCGGTTGACCAATCCGCCAATTCCCGACGAGATTGCCTCGTTCATCGAAGCCCCCCTCCAACCAACGCGAATGTTAAAGTATCCGCCAGGTCAAGGTTTGGGAGGAATCGTTGCGACGGAAACAGCGAGTCGTAAAGCCAAGCAACAAGCTACTGTAAATTTATCCACCAAACATGGAGTGGACTTAAAACTCAGCAGCATTGAAGGGAATCATCTCGTTTTTTTATCGTCCGGCGCCTCCTGAAGACGTAGTCTGGGTCTATAACCCCGCCGATCTCGACTCCGCCCGCGTTATCTGGGCCTGGGATTTGGGCGATATCCGCAACCTCGATCTCATTCAACGTTACCCCAACCGCCGAATTTGGAAGGTGACGGGACGAGGCCGCCGTCAACCGATGGATCTAAGCGAGTGGGACCCCTCAAACGTCAAACCCGCCAAGATTACAACACCTTGAATATCGCCCCCACTTAGCTTGGAGTCTCTTCAAGTGTCAAATCCTTCAACTCAGTCCAGCGTGACGATTCCCATCCGTCTTCCCAAGGATTTTCAACCAAACTGGGACGTCTGGGAATCGGCCTACCTCCGATTCAGCACCCCGGAGCAGGAACGGCGCAAGTTCCATCGCCGTTACCGCCAGCTGGGCGTCACCGAGTGGCCGCGCGACCTAGAGATTCTCGAGATCTTCGCCGGACGCGGCAATGGATTGGTGGCCCTCTCCGAACTCGGATTCACCCGGCTCGATGGAGCTGACCTCTCCCCTCGACTGGCCGCCAGCGTATCAGGGCCCCCATACGATTCATGTGTGTGACTGCCGATCCTTGCCTCTGCCCGATTCGAGCAGGGATGCCGTTGTGGTCCAGGGTGGCTTGCACCACCTGATCAACCTCCCTGACGACTTGAATCACACTCTCGCGGAGGTCCGAAGGGTTCTTCGCCCAGGCGGCCGCTTCCTCGCTGTCGAACCCTGGCATACCCCATTTTTGGGTTTTGTCCACTTTATAGCCTTCACTCCGTTCCGAAAGGCCTGGAAAAAACTGGACGCCCTTGCTACCATGATAGAACATGAAGCAGAAACTTACTTCAACTGGCTTTCACGGCCTGTCGAAATCTTGGATCTTATTGACCGCTTTTTTGTCAGTGAGAAAACAATCATTCAAAGCGTAAAACTTCTTTATCTTGGATTACGAAAATAATCTCGTTCTTGATCCTGATCACATTATACCGCTTGGTAATGAGGTAAGTTGAATTTCCGCCACCCAACACGCTGGCGGGTCAGATCGGTAACCTGATCCGGGCCCGTTTAGTCAAGTGCTTGAGGTTGGTCGAGAAATCGGAATCCCAGAAGGGATCATGGGATCA
>Ga0209017_10000501_pt1 | contig 38341 bp, 23 predicted proteins | sample YNPBryunderm2012_FD_185812 | JGI IMG/M metagenome (GOLD analysis project Ga0209017, IMG submission 185812) | Anoxygenic and chlorotrophic microbial mat microbial communities from Yellowstone National Park, USA - YNP Bryant MS undermat 2012... ...
CGGGTTATTTTCTTTGGGCCAGGGCACGGGTGAGGATGCGGGCGGTACTTTCCCGCATAATCCGGGGATCGACAGGCCGGCCTTCCAACAGGCAACGCCGTACCTCTTTGCCGGAGATCAAAACCGGCTTCTCGTTTGGATGGTTGTCCATCAGATCCACCCGACCGATGGATTCGTAATAGGCGGCAAAACCGACCCGGAGCGGCTTGATTTTTAGGTCCCCCTGGAGCCGATCGAACTCTTCTTGGGCCTCAAAATCGCCCCAGATGGGTGTCCCGTCGTGATACGGGGCGTCGGCATGTTTTCGGCCGATGATGATGTCCGTAAAGCCGAAGTTCTGGCGATAGATGGCGTGCATGATGGCTTCGCTCGGCCCGGCATAGAACATTTTAATGTCCAGGCCCAGGAGGATGACCCGATCGGTGAGGCGTTGGCCCAGGCGTGCCCAAAGCTCCGGATCGCTGTCGCCCTGGCCCAGCAGCCCCTCTTCTAAAAGGGCGATATAGGTTTCCATGCGTACCTCGGCGGGGACATCGTCCTCTTTGGTTTCGCCGATGAGCGGATTCAGGCAGGCCCCGGCGTTGTAGCCCTGGCGCAGCAGCGTCTCCAGACCATAGACCAGGGCATATTCATGCGCCCTGTGGAGGGGATTTCGGGTCTGGAAAGCCACCACGCGGTTCCACCCCTTTTGACGCAGAAGGTGGCGGACCTGTCGGGGGGTGAGCACATATTGGCCGAACCGTGGATGTTTTGGCTGGGGCAGCACCCAGACCGAACCGCCCAAAAGATGCGTTTTGTCGGCCTCGGCCCGAAGGACCATATCAGCGCCCGGATGATCGCAGCGTTCGGTGCGATAGACCCGCAGGAGATATTTCCGCTTGTCCCAGGGAAAGACATCGGTGATTTGCAATGTGCCGACGATCTGCCCGGCCGAACTGACCAGGGCCACTTCCTGCCCTGGACCAAGCCGACGGGCCAACTCCGCCGTTATCGGCAGCGCCAAGGGAATGGTCCAGGCATAACGTCGGCCTTCGTACACAAGGACCCGTTCTTCCAATACCCGGTCATAGGTCTGCCGGTCCATAGGCCCGATGGTGGGGCTCAGCGCCCCGTCACCCCAACGGTACACCGTCGAGAGATCAGCGTCCGAGACCGGTACCTGCGGGAGCCGTTGGGCATGGGCCAAAAACTCCTCTTGCTGTTCGGCCGGTACGGTCCGGCAAACCGGTTCTACCAAATCCCCATGAGGTGGAATCAAATCCTGCATCCGCTCTATCCTGCGAATTCCATGATAGACAAATAGACAAAACGAAGTGGCTTTAATCCGCCGGTTCCAAGAAAAAACCTGGAAAGCAAGGGACTTCTCTGTCATTCCTGCGTAAGCAGGAAGCTAGGGTTTCTTTGTGTGTGCTTTTCTTAGTGCTTGCTTTTTGTGTCCTCCGCGCCTGCGGTGTCATTCCTCCGGAAGCAGGAATCCAACAGGAATCCAAAATGTGCGCTTCTGCTCCGGGGTGGGGCAGGCGGCTTTCGCGAAACGAAACCGGAGTAAGGAAGATGAACATGCCTCTCCCGCGAGGCAAGAGGGTTACTGGATTCCCGCTTGCGGGGCAGGGACACGCTGGGTGTAGCCCGCCGGAGGGAGGCGGGTTGGTTCATTCGGCTAAAAAAGAAATATTTAGTTTAGGCAGCCCCCTTTGGTTTGACAAGAAGGGGAGTCCAAGGCCATGACAAACCTTGGAAGGGTGATTATACTATAAGGATGATGGGGGAGCGGCGTCTGGCCGTTGGCGAGGGGGGCTTGTCGAAAGGAAATACTCCATGGCCGGGAAAAAGAAGATTCCTCCCAAGGGCAGGCAGCCGGTGCGGATGCCGGCCACCCGATTTCCGCATTTGCAAAAGCGGCTTCGGCAGCGGAGGCCTCCTAGTCCGCCTATGCCGAAAAAGCAAGGGAAATAACCGCCGGGATCGGATGGGGGGTGGGATCGGGCAGTTCGGCCGCCCTCCACACCAGGCACCGAACAGAAGTATCCGTACCATTTTAGCCGAATGATGCAAACCTCCTCTTCCCCGGCCGTCGAGAGGTCGGCTAACCGCCAGGTTGGCCGGGGGAGGGGTATTCCAGCGGCACAAGGCTCCGGAACTCCTGCGTACGCAGGAATGATACCTTCCCGCCCTTCATTCGGCTAAATGGATTGACTGTACCCCCCGAAGTAATTCTCCCCAATCTGTGGGGTTCGATCTGATGTTTAGCCCCTCCAAGTGGTAGGGCCTGGCCGGATAGATACAGTCAAAATAGTTACGGGCGATTTCCTTTTCCGGAGAGGTTTGCTTAGGTTATGGGATACCGGAATCTGCAGGAATGCCTTCGGGATTTAGAGAAGACCAAGCAACTGGTGCGCATTGAGCAGCCGATCGACCCCTATCTGGAGGCGGCCGAAATCCAGCGCCGGGTGTTTCAGGCCCGGGGTCCGGCCATCTATTACGGCAGGGTGAAAGGATGTTCTTTCCCCATGGTCAGCAACCTCTTCGGCAGCATCGAGCGGGTCCGATACATTTTTCGGGACACGCTGGACAAGGTGGCCAAGATGGTGCAAATGGGGATTGATCCGACCGACCTTTTGCGTCGGCCTCGCTTGTTTTTGTCGGTGCCGTGGTATGCCCGGCACACCCGGCCGAAGTTTGTCCGGCATGGCCCAGCTCTGGATGCCGAAACCACCCTCAATCAGTTGCCGCAGCTTGTTTGCTGGCCCAAAGATGGCGGCGCCTATATTACCTTGCCGCAGGTCTATACGGAACATCCGGATCAGCCCGGCTGGGAGCATTCCAATCTGGGGATGTATCGGATTCAGATATCCGGTGGTCGGTATGAACCGGCCATCGAAGCGGGTTTGCATTATCAGATCCATCGGGGGATAGCCTCCCATCATGCGGCGGCGATCCGGCGGGGCGAACTGTTGCGGGTCCATGTGTTTGTGGGAGGCCCGCCTGCCATGACCGTGGCCGCCGTCATGCCTCTGCCAGAAGGCATCCCGGAACTGGCCTTTGCGGGCCTTTTAGCCGGGCAGCGTATCCGGATGATCCAACGGCCTGGTCATCTGCCCATCCTTGCCGAGGCCGACTTCACCATCACCGGGTATCTGGAACCGGGTCGTCTCCTGCCGGAAGGCCCGTTCGGCGACCATATGGGCTACTACAGCCCTCAGGAGCCGTTCCCGGTGCTTCGGGTGGAACATGTGTACCATCGTAAAGATGCGGTCTGGCCGTTTACCGTAGTCGGCCGACCGCCCCAGGAGGACTCGGTTTTCAATCAATTGATCCACGAGCTGGTTGGCCCGATTGTGCCGAAGGCGGTTCCGGGAGTCCATGCGGTCCATGCGGTGGAGGCGGCCGGTGTACATCCGCTTCTTCTGGCCATCGGAAGCGAACGCTACATCCCCTACGAAGACCCCCGTCGGCCCAGGGAACTTTTGACGTTGGCCAACGCCCTGCTGGGATATGGTCAAATTTCGCTGGCAAAATATTTGTTCATTGTCGCTCGAGAGGACAATCCAGACCTGGACGTTCGGGATGTGCCGGAATTCTTCCGGCGGGTGTTGGAGCGGGTGGATTATCGGCGGGATTTACATTTTTATACTGCCATGACGCCCGACACCCTGGACTATAGCGCTCCGAAACTGCACGAGGGGAGTAAGCTGGTGGTGGCTGCTGCCGGGCCGGTCCGCCGCGCTTTGCCCGTCGCCCTGGACAGCCGCATCCAAGTGCCCGAACAGCTCGGCTTCCGCAATCCCCGCCTGATCCTGCCGGGAATTTTGGTGGTTCAAGGCCCTCCGTATCAAGGCAATGCCCAACAACCGGATATGGCCGTCCAACGCTTCTGCGAGTCCTACAGCCGAGCCGATCCGATCAATAATTTCCCGCTTATTGTGATTGTGGATGACAGCGCGTTTGCGGCCTCCCGGCTGGATAACTTTTTATGGATAACCTTTACCCGAAGTAATCCGGCAACGGATGTATATGGAATGGATTCGTTCATCGAGCACAAGCATTGGGGATGTCGAGGTGCTCTGGTGATCGACGCCCGACTCAAACCGCACCATCCGCCGCCCGTGGAAGAAGACCCGGAGGTGCGGAAACGGGTGGATGCCCTGGCCGCCCCCTTCGGACCCCTGCACGGAATCATTTGAGCCCGCCCACAGGCCACGTCCCCACTTGTCTTACCGGGACCCAGCCCGGGACAGGAGAGCCTCTTGCACCAAACGAGCAGCTCCCACCGAAAACCATACTGGATTTTCGGCAGCAATTTATCTTTCTGCCAGGAAGGGTAACATTTTGGCCAAAGGAAACACGTCGTCTCTCTCCTGGTCGGCCAGAGGCCCTCTGAGGCGAAGCTGAAGCCAGCCCGGGGGTTGTCATTCCCTCGAAAGCGGGAATCCAAAAAATATCTTCGAGTTACCACTTGTCCAGCAGGAACACAGAAGCAAGCACAAAGTAGCGTGGATTCCTACTTGCGCAGGAATGACACATCAGGGATTCTTCATTGAGCTAAATTGTTACCCAGAAGGTTCCCCGCCCGGAGCTATTTTCGCGTCAGCCAAGCCAGCCAGCCTTTACGGTGTTTCTGGGGCGGGGGTTCCCAGGCTATGTCGGGCTGAGGATCGTCCTCGGCCATTAGATAAGCCCGCAGACTCAGCAGCATCTCTTTGGAGCGTGCCACCAGATCGGTGCGTCGGCGGTCTCGAGTGCGTTTGGGGGCAATGGCGACCTGGATTTTTGTCCGGGCTTGCCAAACGCCAGGCTGCCGATCCGGGTTCATGGGTTCTCGAATCTCTTTCATCCGAAGATCGAGCAAAAAAGTCATGGGCCGATCACTGGCCCGGCGAGTGCGACTGGGACTGGTATCGATTTCCAATTGGATATGGTCGTTTTGGGCCGAGAGGATTCGTCCGGCGTGATCCGCTACGAATCCCCGGAGTTTTTCCATCGCCAGGCCGAGCGGCACCGGCGTAACCCAACGCTGCTGGAGAAGGATTTCGGCTTCGGGAGGTTTTTGCTGAAACAGATTCCACCATCGGATTCCTTCCGGTAAATCGGCGCCGGCGCCTAATTGGACCACTCGATTTCGGCCCCGGGATTTGGCCAATAGCAGAGCCCGATCCGCCCGGCGGAGCATGGTTTCGGGCGTATCGCCAGGCTGGACTTCGGTTACTCCGAAACTGGCCGTTACCGGAGTGCCCCCCAGACACGGCAGTTGCAACTGGGCGAAGGCTTGGCGGATTTGCTCAGCTCGGCGCACCGCAGCCGCATTATCGCAATTGGCGCACAGCATCACGAATTCTTCCCCCCCGTACCGGGCCACCAAATCCCCCGGCAAAGCCGCCGCCTTGAGCAACCCCGCCAAAGCCTTGATCACCTCGTCGCCGGCTTGATGCCCGTAGGTGTCGTTGATCCGTTTGAAGTGATCTAGATCACAGATGATCAGGCTGCACGGCGACTGCCGCTCCAAATGGGTCTGAATAAATGCTTCATAAACCCGATCGAACTCTGCACGATTGCCCACCTGCGTGAGCGGATCCAGGATGGCTTGCTGATGGAGATTTTGGCATCGTTGCTCCAGAGAGATTTCCGAAGAGGCATCGTGCAGGAGCATGATCGCCCCTTCGGTACCCCGGTCGCTGGCCACCGGAATTATATGCACGTCCACCGGCACCTTCCGGCCGCTGCGACCGGTCACCGTCAACCGCCGCAACGATTGCACCCCGGAACGCATCGTACAGGCCACGGGGCAATCGTCCGGTTCGATCAGCGTGCCCTTCTCATCCCGAATTTGCAGTAACCCAGGCGACCAGGTCCTGCCGGCGATGGTCTCGGCGCCAATGCCCGTCATCCGTTCTGCCCCACGGTTCCACAGCAGAATCCGCATGGCGGTATCGACAAAAATGACACCGTCGTACATGTTTTCCAGAAGCCGCCCGATAAATAAATCCAAAAGATCCGGTTGCCGAGACCAGCCCACATCGCCCCGAAAACCCCAGATACGGTTCACCCCGGCAGGGTCCAACTGTTCCAACCAACGACCGGCGACCGCCTGACGGACCGTACTCAATCCGGCCTCGGCAAAAAGGGCAAACTGCTCGACCAGATAGGGATCGAATTGACTTCCGGCGCAGCGGAACAGTTCGGCCAAGGCCCGCTCCCGAGACATGGCCGGCCGATACACCTGCTCGTTGGTCATCGCATCGAAGGCTTCCACAATGGTCAGCATCCGTGCTCCCAGCGGAAGCTGTTGCCCTCGGCGGTCGCAGCCACCGCGTGAACCATCGTACCAGGCGCCGGCATACTGGACGATTTCCAGGACTTCCGGCAAAAAGCAACTGGCCCGCAGGATTTCCACCGACTGCATTCGGGCCGTATCGATCAGCAGACGTTCCTGGGACGAGAGCGGACCGGGTTTCAGCAAGACTTCATCCGGAACCCCGATCAGGCCCACATCATGCAAGAGGGCGGCAATTTCCAGGGCTTCCCGACCGGCAGGCGAAAGGGCCAGATGGTCGGCCCATGCCGAACAGGTCATCGCCACCCGAAGCGCATGGGCCGCCGCCGGCGGAGATTTGCACCGTAGCGCGACAAACAGCCCCGCCCCCACCCCTAACCGAGCCGCCACCAATCGGTTGGTCCCGGGCGCCGGAGCTTGGGCGCCTACCCCAGCCCCCTCCAATTCTTCCAACAGAGAACCTACTTCCGAGACCAGCCCAACGGCCGTCTCCTCCACCGGCTTCGGATCCGCCGACTCGGCCCACGAAGATTCTGCACAAGCAAGGAGCGGAAGCGTAGGCTCCGAAGAGTGCGGCATACACAACCCCCGCACAAATTTACCCTGCTGGTCGTCAATCGCTGCCTCACCTACCTACTCAGAACCCCTCCTGTCCTCCCTGTAGTATCCCTCATTACAACTCTAGGTTATCCCCCTCCCGATAGCAAACCGATTCCCTACGAGATAGCGAACGGATTCCCTACGAGGCTGGCACACCGCGGAGACAGTACACCGGACGGAGCAAAATAACCACCTCTGTACCCGCTGAAGCCAAAACGCAAACCGGCCATGTTGCCTTTTGACAACATCGCCCGGCCCCCGAAGAGCCTTCCTCAGGGAAAATCCTCCTCGGAAAGGCCCAGAGATATGTTGGGATGTTCCAAGCAGAACATTTGCTCTTCCTGGGCCAAACCTCAGACAGCGGAGAGGGAAGATTCCTGTTGTAAATAAAAGTTCACTATACTCAGAACCCTGGGTTTGGGGATGGTACAGCGGATGTCCGAGGGGGCGTAGCAGAAGCGGCCCAAGCCCCTCTAACAGAACAGGCTCCCTAGCCAAAGCTCCCCCGCGGGCTCGCACATCCGTTGATGTCTGTGAGCGGGCTACCACGTCGGATTCCGAACCGGCTCCCCCCAGTGTCGACGGTATCGAGCTCCACCGAGAGGAAATCAAACCACTCGTCTCCACCGAGCTACTGCGGCAGGGGCAGCTTCGGACCGGGTGCAGAGCGGTTTGGCACGTCCGGCCAATTGAGCTGTTCTGCCTTGATCCATTTTTCCCAGATGACTAAAATCGACTTGGCAAAATGGAAAAGTACCTCTTATGGGGGGCAGTAAGCATTCCCTTTCCCAGAATCCTCTTGGGGCTTATCGAAGATAAAGCGCTTGCCGGAGCCCCCGGCCACTCATAGAAGGGGCCGCTCATGGAAGATAGGGAAGATAGGATGGAAAAGGGTTAAAAACCGAGAACAGAGGCGTTCGGTTATCTGATATTCCGTATATTTCCAAGACTTCCCAATTTGTTTTATTTATTAATTTTATCCATTTTCTGTATCTTCACGGAAGGGCACCGAGCTTTTTGGAGAGGGTTATGGGCAGAAGGCATTGGATGCGCTACTGTTGGCCGGGGTTGCCCCAATTGCTGCAGGGAAACTGGTGGGCTCTAGGATGGGCGTTCCTGGGGGCCGCTCTCCTTAATGTGGGGATATTAAGCACTTTTGTTTGGAAGGAATGGCTCCCAGAATGGGCTAGGCCCGTCTTATGGGGGGGCATTTTCCTGCTTTGGGTGGGGTCTGCGTTGGCCACCGCCTCCTGGCCCCGGCCGATAGGATCTTCAGAAACCCCTTCCGGCTCTTCCAATGCCCTTTTTATGGAAGCCATGGAGTATTATCTGCAGGGGCAATGGTTTGAGGCGGAAAAAAGGTTCATTCAGCTTTTACGACAAAATCCCCGGGATGTAGAAGCCCGGTTAATGATTGCCACCTTGTTCCGGCATACCCGGCGGTGGGAGGAGGCCTTGCGCCAGTTGGATCAGTTGGAGCGATTGGAGGCAAGCCAGGCCTGGGCCTTGGAAATCCAGCGGGAACGGGCCTTGATCGAGCAGGCCAAGGCCGAAACGGGGCTCCCGGAGTCTGGTCCCAGCCCCTCGGCCGGAGAAGGTAGTCCCCCAGCCGGAGGAGTGAGCTTCCGGCAGGTGGCCGCTTAAAATGGGCTTCCCCTGCTGGGGTGCTTTGCCATTTCGGAGCACCCGCCAAGGGGGCAATACCATCCCTTTTAGGCTAACATTTTAGCCAAATGAAGCACCTGCCTCTCCTCAGAGGCTGTCCTGAAATTGGTACTCGGACGGCAGCCCGGACCGTTGCCAAACCCTTCCGATTTACCAAAGTGCCCGTTTTATGGGAGTTTTGACAGTCTGGGGCCGCCGGTTGGTAGTACATCTAAAAACGGAATTTCGGGACAGTCTTTCAGGAGCGGCGAAGGCCGGCAGTGCCGAAGGTACCCCTGGGTGAGGGAGGCAAAAAGGTGCACCCCCTTCGTATTCCCCCTTACCCTACCCTGTCCCGCCGGCGGAGAGGGGAAAAAGACCTCTTCCAGTCGGCTCCGTTATTACCCAATTTTTAACTTTAGAAAAGGTCTTCTCGTTAAAATTACTTTTACAGCCTCGGAGATTTGGGAGGCATTTGGGGATTGTTCTTATGCCTCATTTGGATGGGCGTCCTGTCAGACATTTACTGGTACGGTAGAATAGTTAAGGAGGAAATGGGGGTTTGGCGGGAGCGGGCTAGACGCGTTCAGGGGCCTTCGGCTCCTGAAGGGTGAACCAACATCCTTTCTATTACCGTATTACCATAAACAGGATAAAGCTGTCTTCTGAGCTAATCAGGAGACAGAGTTGGGCAGCAGGACAGAGCAACCCTTTTCCGTTCCTACTTGGTTCCCGAAAGAGCGGCGAGTATGTACGAACGGTTTACCGATCGGGCTCGAAAGGTCATGCAATTGGCCAATCAGGAAGCCCAGCGTTTTAACCATGAATATATAGGCACCGAACATATTTTGCTGGGGCTGATCAAAGAGGGGACCGGGGTAGCGGCCAACGTACTCCGGAATTTGGACATCGACCTGCGGAAAATCCGTTTGGAGGTGGAAAAGCTGGTCCAGAGCGGGCCGGATATGGTTACCATGGGCAAGCTGCCGCATACGCCCCGGGCCAAGAAGGTGCTGGAGTATGCGGTGGAAGAGGCCCGGAATTTGAACCACAACTACGTGGGCACGGAGCATTTGTTGCTGGGCCTTCTGCGAGAACAAGAAGGCGTGGCCGCCCAGGTGCTCATGAACCTTGGCGTGCGTCTGGAGGATGTTCGGGAGGAAGTGTTGAATCTGTTGGGTCATGGCTCCATCGAGGGGGCCGAAAGTCCCGAACGCGCTGGCCCGTTTACCCCCCCAAGTGGCGAACAGGCCGCTGCCCGAAAATCCAAAACCCCTGCCTTGGATAGCTTTGGCCGGGACCTGACGGAATTGGCACGCCAGGGGAAACTCGATCCGGTCATCGGGCGAGAACGCGAAATCGAACGCACCATGCAAATCCTCTGCCGACGCACCAAAAACAACCCCGTCCTTTTGGGCGAAGCCGGCGTCGGCAAAACCGCCATCGTCGAAGGCTTTGCCCAGCGGATTGTCCAGGGCAATGTGCCGGAAATCTTATTGGATAAGCGGATTGTGGTTTTGGACTTGGCCTTGATGGTGGCAGGGACCAAATACCGCGGCCAATTTGAGGAACGCATCAAGGCCGTCATGAACGAAGTGCGCCGGGCCAAGAACACAATTCTCTTTATCGACGAGTTGCACACCCTGGTAGGCGCCGGGGGGGCGGAAGGCGCCATCGACGCCTCCAATGTGCTCAAGCCGGCGTTGGCACGGGGTGAGATTCAGTGCATCGGTGCGACCACGTTGGATGAATACCGCAAATACGTGGAGAAAGATAGCGCCCTGGCCCGCCGATTCCAAGAAATCATCGTGGAACCCAATACCAAAGAAGAGACGATTGCCATTCTGAAAGGACTGCGGGATCGGTATGAAAAGCACCACCACGTGCGGATAACCGACGGGGCGATTCAGGCGGCCGTGGAACTTTCGAGTCGATATATCAGCGGCCGTTGCCTGCCCGACAAAGCCATCGACGTCATTGACGAGGCAGGGGCCCGGGTGCATCTGCGGAGCATGACCCGTCCGCCGGACCTGAAAGAAATTGACGAGGAGGTGGAACGGCTCAACAAGGAGAAGGAAGAGGCGGTAGCCAATCAAGATTTTGAGAAAGCGGCGGCTCTGCGCGATCAGGCCGACAAACTCCGCCAAAAGAAACAAATGATCATGCGCCAGTGGCGTGAACGTTCGCGTGAGGGTGAAGGCATCGTGGATGAAGATGTGGTGGCCGAGGTGGTCTCGAAGATGACCGGCATTCCGCTGACCCGGCTCACCACGGAAGATTCTCAGCGCCTGATGCACATGGAAGAAGAGCTGCATAAGCGGGTCGTCAGCCAGGACGAGGCCATTAAAGCAGTGGCCCGGGTGGTTCGCCGGAGCCGAAGCGGGCTGAAAGACCCCAAACGGCCGGTGGGCTGTTTCATCTTTGCCGGTCCCACGGGTGTGGGCAAAACGCTTCTGGCCAAGGCCCTAGCCGAGTTCCTCTTCGGCGACGAAGACGCCCTGGTCCAGATCGATATGAGCGAATACATGGAAAAGCATAATGTCAGCCGACTCATCGGCGCTCCGCCCGGCTATGTGGGGTACGAAGAAGGTGGCCAGCTGACGGAAAAGATCCGGCGTCGGCCCTATTCGGTCGTGCTGCTGGATGAAATCGAAAAGGCCCATCCCGATGTGTTCAACATGCTCTTGCAGGTGATGGAAGAAGGTCGGCTGACGGATAGCTTCGGCCGAAATGTCGATTTCCGAAACACCATCATTATCATGACCACCAACGCCGGTGCCGAAGCCATCAAAAACGAAGCCGCCTTCGGCTTCCAAAAACCCACCGAAGACGCCAGCTACGAAAGCATGAAGCAACGGGTGCTGGAACATATTGAAAAGGTGTTCCGGCCGGAGTTTCTCAACCGAATCGACGATGTGATCGTCTTCCGCCATCTGACCCAGGAGGATTTGGGTCAGGTGGTCGAACTGGAACTCCGCAAGGTGCGAGAACGTCTGAAAGAAAAGGGCCTACAACTGGTGCTCACCGACGAGGCCAAGAAGTTCCTGATCAAGCGGGGTTCCAACCTGGAGTTCGGCGCCCGACCGCTGCGGCGGGCGATCGAAACCTATGTCGAAGACCCCTTGGCCGAGGAACTCCTCAAAGGCGAATTCGAAGGCAAAGACACCGTTACCATCCAGGTCAAAAAGGTCGGCGGCAAGAAGCAGTTGATCTTCGTCGGTTCGGTAGGCCCTCTGCCGGAGGAACAACCGCCGGTGGGTGCAGCAGCCGGCGCTGCCGAAGGCTCTGGCGCGGATCAGGCCGACACCGACACCGATTAACTTGACTGTATCCACCGGGAGCGGTGACCACAATCTGCGGTGTGCGATCCGATTTTCGCCCCTACATCTGGGAGGGGCCCGGTCGGGTAGATACAGTCAAATTAACCCGAATGGCCGACCCTTGTTAAGCCGAGCCTTTGAAACATGTTAGCCGAATGAAAAACCCTTGCATGGACCTGCTTTGGAGGGCCGATCCTTTGAAGTTATCTGCCTTGGACCGTTGCTTTTGCGGGCCTACCAAGCACGCCCTGCCATTCGGCTAAAATGTTCCCCAAGATCTGAAAGAGCGGCCCGATCAAACTCGCTCCAAGGTCTGGGCTAGTCCGGGCCTAAACGCCCAGGTTCCAACTCAGAAGGAGATTTCCGGCCCAAACTCGTTTGGCAGTTTGGGCTTTGCAAAACCTCTTGCCGGTCCCCTCCCCGGCAAGAGGTTTTTTTGCTTGAACTAGATGTCTCGTCCCATGTTGGGTAACATTTTAGTCGAATGAAGCTCTCCTGCAGGGACCTGCTTCGGAGGTCCACTCTTTACCTCTTCCCCGGCCGTCGAGAGGCCGGCGGAGGCGAAGCCGGGTGGGAAGGACACCTTGCGCCTCTCCATTTGGCTAAAATGTTCCTTTGGCAGAAGGGTGCTTTGGCGTGTTGGTATGTTTTATTTTGGCAACGGTTTTGCCGCCAATGGTGTTGGCCTATCTTGGCGGCTGGCTGATCCGGCGTGTAGCGCCTCGGTTGGGGTGGGTGGATCGGCCCGGAGGCCGAAAAATCCACAGCAGGCCCATGCCCACCAGCGGCGGATTGGCCGTATGGGCGGCTGTGGTCGGCGTGTTTGCCCTCGGCCAGGCAGGGCTGGCCTTGTTGAAGGCCACCGGCCAATTGCACTCCCCCAACCCGACCATCGCCGGTCTGCCGGTCCCCCAGTTTGCCGTCCCGCATCTGGCCGGGCTTTGGACGCAAAGCGGCAAACTCTGGACCCTCCTGGGCGCCGGCACCGTGCTGATGCTGCTGGGTTGGCTGGACGACCGTCGGCCGTTGGATTGGCGATTGCGACTGGCCGTTGAAACCCTGGTGGCTGTGGTGCTGGTGGCTCTGGGCTGGCGATTGAGCCTGTTTATCGAAAACCCCTGGATCACCGGGCTGGCCAGTCTGCTGTGGATTGTGGGCCTGGTCAACGCCTTCAATATGCTGGACAATATGGACGGCCTGTCGGCCGGTGTGGCGGCCATTGCCAGCGCCATGTTAGCCGCCGTTCTGCTGATGACGCCCAATCCTCAGTCGCAGGAGCCGCAGTTTTTTGTGGCCGGGTTCCTCCTGGTGCTGACCGGAGCGCTGGGGGGCTTTTTATGGCACAATCGACCGCCGGCCCGGCTTTTTCTGGGCGATGCGGGTAGCTATCTGGTAGGGTTTTGGATCGCCATGGCCACGCTGTCGGCCACCTTCGTCGTGCTGGAAGACGGGCAGCCGAAACGCCACGCCATCCTGGCCCCGCTGTGTGTGCTGGCCGTGCCGATCTACGATATGATCACGGTGGTGGCCATTCGGCTTCGAGCAGGCCGAAGCCCCTTCGAGGGCGATCGGAGCCACCTGTCGCACCGACTGGTCGAATTGGGTATGAGTCGGCCCCAGGCGGTAGGCGTCATCTATCTGCTGACGGCCACCTGCGGCCTGGGATCGCTCCTATTGCATCAGGTGAATCTGACCGGGGCGTGTGTGGTGCTGCTTTTGGTGGTCTGCGTGCTGGTGGTGATCGGCATTTTGGAGTCGGCCGGCAGAAAACGACGCATGGAAACCGACGAACCTTCCGGAAACCCCCGGTGAGGATCGGCCTTTTGGAATCGGCCGCCTGCCGGAGCCGAACCGAAGCAGGCTAACCCATCCCCTGCTTGAGCAGGGACGCCGTTGGGCAACGATCGACTTATTCCATCCAGAGGGGAGTGATCCCCATGGGCCGAAAGGATTCTAAAAAACGATTCCCGAAAGGAAAAGCGGCGGATGGTCTGCCGCTGAAGACGCCGGAGGTTCGGTCGGGAACCGCCAGCCCTAGCGGCCCATCGGTCCCCGGCCAGCAGGCGCCGGACCGATGGCGGCCGTGGCTTTTGGCCGGGGCGGTTGCCCTCCTGGTAGCCCGGCCTCTGTATCCCAGCGAAACCCCCGCCGAGACGGGCGATGGCCTGCCGGTGGTCATGCTTTGGCTGGTTTTGGCCGTGCTGTGGATGCTGGGACTCTTGGGCCGACGCCAATGGACGTTCCGCTTCGGGCTGTTGGATGGGGTGATGGTATTTTTGATGGTTTGGACGGCCGGATCGGCCATGATGTGGGCCAGAGTCAGTCATGCCCGGCCTGCTGTGAACATGCTGTGGGAATGGGTGGGCCTGGGATTGGTGTTTCTGCTGGTTCGGCAATGGACGGCCGGGCAGAGAGAAATCCGGGCCATCCTGGCCGTCATGTTGGCTTTGGCCGTCGGTTTGGCCGGGTATGGCCTGTTCCAATGCGTGTATGAGTTCCCCCGGACCCGGGCCATTTACTATGCTGATCCGGAAAAAGCCCTCCGGGAAGCAGGGCTGGCCTACCCGGCCGGTTCGCCGGAACGGATCGCCTTTGAAAAACGCCTGGAAAGCCGAGAACCGATCGCCACCTTTGCCCTGACCAACTCCCTGGCCGGTTTTCTGACCCCTTGGCTTGTGGTGGGTGCCGGCATCGGGGTGCTGGCAGGCGGTTGGTCGTCCGGTTGGCGAACTCGAGGGGGCCTGCTGGTGGCGGGGCTGCTGCTGGCCGCCTGCCTGCTGCTAACCAAAAGCCGAAGCGCTTACCTGGGACTACTGGCTGGGCTGACCGGTTTGGGCCTCTGGTGGCGGTGGTGGGAGGTGCGGGGCCGCCGTCGGCTAACCACGGCCGAACAAGCCGGGGTTCCGCAGCAGCCTTTCCCGGCGTCCCGAACCGTTTGTCTGCGCGCGATCCTGGCCGTGGTCGGCATCCTGGCGGTCCTCGGCCTAATGATTGCCGCCGCTTTTTATTGGGGCGGGTTGGATATCCAGGTCTTCACCGAAGCCCAAAAATCGCTCCAATACCGATGGGAATATTGGCAAGCCACCTGGCAGATCATTCGACAGCACCCGGTCTGGGGCTGTGGACCGGGGCTGTTCCGCTATGCGTACACCCGGTTCAAACTCCCCCAGGCGAGCGAAGAAATTGCCGACCCGCATAACTTTCTGTTGGAAGTCTGGTCCACGGCAGGGACCCCGGCTGCCCTGGCCATGCTGGCGATGCTGGCCCTTTGGGCGGTGCAGATGGGCCGGCTCATCCGGCCAGTGGGGCTGATGACAGGCGTCATCTGCCCCACCAGTGCGGGTGCCGAGGGGGGGCCTGTGCGGGCGACCGAGCAGAGAGGCCGCTTGAACGAGGCGGGAGCCTTAGGCCGGGCTGGTCCTGGCCAGGCCGACCACATCCCCTCTAGCCCGCCCCATTCGGAGCGGCCGGGAAAAATCGTGTTGGGGGCGGCAGCGGGCGTGGCCGTGGGATTTTGGGTGGGCCAGTGGAGCGCCGCTCCGCCAAGCCTGTATGTTCTGATGATCGGCCTTCCCTTGGGCGGGGCCGCTCTGTGGACGCTTTGGCCCTGGGTGCAACGAGGCGGCCACCGCGGCCCATGCGCTTTAGCAGCCACCTCCCGATTACCGACGCTTTCGCCCCGGATGCCAAAAGACCCCGGAAATGATCCGGCCGCCGGGTCAGCCTGCAACTTTATTCCAACTATGTCGAGCCAAGCTGACAACTGCCCCGGAAATGATCCGGCCGGTTCAGCCTGCAACCCCACCAGCGCCAACCCGTACCCAACCCCCAGAAACCCCGCCGAAACGGTTGGCCGTACCTCAGCTAACACCGGCGCCAACCCGGCCCCACCGGCCAGAAACCCCGGCTCGAAGATTTCCATGCCCGCGGGTCTTCCCGGGGCGAACGGTTCGGGGACGGATTTTCTTCCCGGCGTGTTGGCGGCAGCGGTCGGCGCCTTGTTGGTCCATCTGCTGGCCGCCGGCGGAATCAGTTTTGCCGGAGTGTCCGGTTCCCTGTGGCTGCTAGCCGCCCTGGCAACCGTGTACCCAGATTATCCATCTGACCCAGATTCTCCAGCCCCCTCAGATCGTCGATCATTCCTAGGTTGGTTCGCTCGACATGGGCAGGCTTGGTTGGACTGGGAGCACCAGGTAGGTTGGCCTGGAGCGATCGGCGGGCTGGTCTTGACGATGGCGGTGTTTTTTGCCTGCCATCAGACGGCTTTCAGCCCGGTGCTTCAGTGCCGGGCTATCCTCCAAGAGGCCCTCCGGCTGGCCTCAACCGATCCGGTCCGTGCGGAAAAACTGCTTCAAAAGGCGGCCTTGGCCGATCCCCTTTCCTCGGCCCCGGCCGAATGGCTGAGCAGCCTGAACTTCCACCAATGGCAAACCCAATTTTCCCAAAGGCCCCATGAGCCGGCCGCCTGGTTACCCCGGTTGAAGCAGTTCGAGCAGTATGCCTACTTAGCTCTGGAGCTTGCGCCGGAGGACGCACCGGGCTGGTTCGTGCAAGGCCAGCGGTTTTTGGAGATCGGCAACCTGCTGATGGGGCAGTCTGTACCCCCATCCCGTCAGGAAGCCCGCCGGGTGTTTCAACAAGCCCTGGGGTGTTTTCAGCAGGCGGCCAGCCTGTATCCCCATCATGCTTTGTACCGGGCGCGCTTGGCCGAGGCATTCGCGGCCCTGGACTACCAGCCCGGCATGATCCGCCAGGCCCGTGCAGCCCTTTGGCTGGACGACCAGATGCCCCATGTCGAAAAGAAGCTGCCGGAAACTCTCCGTCGCCAATTGACCCTGATGGCTACCAGCCTCAGGAAGTAACCTGGCGGTCTTTCTAGTGGAACCTTTCGATGGGAAAACAACTGCCAGGCAGTCCCCTCAGCGTCCGGGGGGCGGTCCACCAGGGTTGAAGGAAACCTTCCTCCGCACCAAGGATGGAGGCGACGCCCCCGACAGCCCCGATGCCGCAAAGGAAGGCGTGGGCCAATCCTATTCCGCTTCGTACCAGCCGTGCTGATCCCGCACCTGGATCATCACCGCCAGGATTTCATTCCAGGTTTTGGGGTTAAGGAGCATCTGGTTGGGGAACATGCAGCCGTCCCAGCAGATGTGGCGCATGCGCCGGGTCAGTTGGCCGTTTTCATCCCGGAGCCAATATCCAGCGGCTTTAGGGATATTGAGTTTGCCGTTGGGGTCGTTGGCCGGGCAATGGCGACCGGTTTTGTCGTGGCTGCCGGAGCCATGCACGCTGCCGTCGTTTTGGGCCACATGGAAGTCGATGGTCCAGGGCCGGAGGGCATTGGTCAACTGTCGATAGGCCCGATCGAACGCCTCCTGGTCTTTCCAGTCGAAATCCTGGGGCAGGATAGCATCTTCCGGAGCGTTGTAGCCCAACAGATACAGCAGCGTATGGGCCATGTCGGCCTGGAAGCCCAGGGTTTGTGGCCGATCTACCATTTCAAGCAGTTGGACCATGCGACGCCAACTGTGCATGCCGCCCCAGCAGATTTCACCTTCGGCGGCCAGGCGTTCGCCGTGGTCTTCGGCGATTTGGCAGGCCTGGCGGAAGGTGTCGGCCAGGCGTTTTTGGTTCTCTTCCGGATCGGCCAGCCAGGCTTCCACACTGGTGGCCGAGTCGATCCGCACACAGCCGTGCGGCCGGACGCCCAGCTCCCGAAGCCGCTTGGCCACGTAGCAGCCTTTGCGCACCTGATCGAGGAACTTTTTGCGTTCGGTTTCGTTGCCGATGGCTGAACCGCCGCCTGTAGGAGGCCAAATGGGAGCAACCACGGTGCCGATCTTCAAATTGCGCCGGGCGGCTTTGTCGGCCAGCTCCTTGATGGCGTCGTCGCTCCGCACGGTCGAGTCGATGTCAATATGCGGGAGGTAGAGGAACAGGTCGAAACCGTCGAATCGGATCCCATCGACTTCGGCTCCGGCCGTTAGATCGAGCATGGTGTCCAGGTCGATGGGCGGTTCCCCGCCGTCGCCTTTGCCGACCACCCCCGGCCAAGCCGCATTGTGCAGTTTCGGATAATTGTTCGGATGTGCAGAACTCATGGCCATATCCCCTCAAAAAGATAAAAACTGGAATATTTGCAACACGTTAGCCGAATGAAGAGGAACAATGTGTCATTCCTGCGCAAGCAAGAATCCAGCCACCTTATCCCGCCAAAATCCTCCTCAGCCGGTGGGCTGACGCCAAACCGGCCTCTCGACGGCCAGGGGAGAGGCAAATACTGGATTCCTGCTTACGCAGGAATGACACGGTCGCGGTCCTCGGCTTCGCCTCAGCCGGCCTCTCCCACCGGGGCTTCATTCGGCGGAAGTGTTCCGGAGTTTTTATCGTTGTTTATATTTTCGGTGATCGCCGATTTGGGGCGTTTGTTTGTGGACGTTGGGGCCGAAGTAACGGAGGCTAACTAGGGGTTCGCTGCCGGTATTTTCGACCACCACGCCCTGTTTGGCGGCCTCGGCGGTGATGAAAACTTCGTCCCACGGCTCCTCGCCAAAGCGGATCATGACCGGGGTTTGGATGGGCAGAGGCCCAATCCGGCCGCAACCTTGGACGGTGATCCAGCCACTGGCGCCCGGGTCACGCAGGGTCATTTTCACGCCGGGCATGACGGTCAGTTCTTTGGCGGAGAACAGTTGTTGGCCATCTACCGTGCCGTAGGTGATCCACCGGTCGGTGTATCCGTCGCCGGAGTTTTCCGGATCGACGATGGGTTCTACATAGTTGTGCATAACGAAGTAGGGATCGACGTTCTTTTCCCAATCCAGTTGATCGACGATGAACTGGAGATCGTGCTTTTTGTCCTCGGGAACGTCTTTGACGCACAATTCCCAGGGGACCGGTCGGCCTTCGACCAGGGACTGAAACATGCCGAAGACATCGCTTCCCCACTGAGGTTCATAAGTGCACATGGAGCCTGGGGCGTGCAATACGCCGGCCGGGATGACCCAGCCGGTGCCCGGCCGAAGTCGATACGCCTTCGACAAATACAAGATGCCGTTATCGCCTTTGTTCCAATTTTCCAGACATCGGATGACATCGTCTTTGGTGGTGCCGGGTTCCAGCCCCATGAAGGTATAGTCGAAATGGTTTTCGGCGGCATTGAGTTGGGGTGGGAAGTAATAGGCTTCGGGTTTGCCTTGTTGGCCGGTCTGGGCGGCATGTTCGTGGCGCTGATGCATGTGGTGGGGGATCGGGCCCATGTTATCGAAGAACTTGGAATAGACCGGCCAACGGTGGTAGGTGTTCCAGATTTCTTCGCCGATGATGCGGCCTTTGCCCTCCTCGACGGCATCTCGCAGGAGAAAGCGCTGTCCTTCAAAGAGGCAATAGCTGAGGCCTTCGTCCGGGGCACGGTTTTCGTTCATGGCCTCGGTGGTGCTGGCGAACCAGCGTTCGTCGATGCCACCCCGGTGCAGCCCCAAGGCATACAGATCGTCTGGATGGAGTTTGATGCGGCGGCCCGGCTGCAAAAAGCTGCGGGGTACCCAGGTGGGCGTCAGCCGAAGAATGCCCTGCCCGGCGTCCATCGCCCGGTCCAAAATCCTACCGACATTGTCCCCTTTGTAAATCGGAGATGCACACATGGTTCTTAGGTCCTCCCAAACAAGCCCTCAGAAAACCAAATAACAGACTAGAAGCATTTTTGTCCTTTTTACCTCCAATGGCAAGCGGGTACCTCCCGGTTTGGAAAGTTTTTTGGGTAACATTTAGCCGAATGAAGAGGCAATGTTTTTCCTCTTCCCTGGGGGAGAGGGTTAGGATGTGGGGGAACAAGGGGCCAGCCGCCTTCTTGTTTCCCCCTTACCCGCCTGGGCAAAGGCCAGGCTGGCCTCTTGACAGCCCGGGGAGAGGCGGGGGCTTCATTCGGCTAAATTAGTGACTTTTTGGGAAAAAAGGGGACCCCCGATTGTCCCTCCACAAAAAACCGGATACTTTTGGGCAAAAGGGAAAATGGGGTAGTTGCTTCCTATGCCTGGGAAACCAACCGGCAACCCAGGAGACCCTGTTGGAACCGATGCTTCATTGCCTTCCCAGGCATACTATCCTCGTTTTGCCGAAAGAGCCGACAGAGGGCGAAGAAACTGTCCCGAAATGGGTAGCCGGGCGGCGGCCCTAAACGGTTTCCAAAGCCTTCCGGTGTACCAGAATGCCTATTTGTGGAGAATGGGACTCTGGAGGTCGTAGGTTGGTGCCCCTCCGACTTAACCCGGAATTTCGGGACAGCCTTTCGGTCTTTCAGTAATCTTCGGGGACGAACACCAAGGGGTTCTTTTCTCCCAAAGCCTACCAAAGGAGGAACAAGCACATGCCTAAAAGAAGCTGGACGTTGGCCGATATAGAACAGGACCTGTATGTAGAGTGCTTTACGGTAGGGCCTGCGGATGTGGGCGGCCCGGCCACCGGCTATCGGATTGTCAAACGGCGTCTGTACGGCGGGCTGCGAGACGGCGTCGATGTGGTGGAAGTGGATAACGGCCTGCTCCGGTTTGTTGTGGTACCCACCCGGGGAATGGGCATCTGGCGGGCACGAATTGCAGATATGACCCTCGGCTGGCAATCCCCGGTCAAAGGCCCGGTGCATCCGGCGTTTGTTCGGCTGAATGAGGCCAGCGGGCTGGGTTGGCTGGACGGGTTCGACGAACTGGTCTGCCGATGCGGCCTGGAATCCAACGGCGCCCCAGAGTTCCACGAAGACGGACGCCTCCGGTACAGCCTCCACGGCAAAATCGCCAATTGCCCCGCTCACAAAGTGGATTTGACCATCGACGGCGACACTGGCCTGATTGCCGTGGTGGGGGTGGTGGATGAAGCCCGCCTCTTTGGGAACAAGCTCCGGATGATTTCTACGATCACCACCCGGGTAGGCCAACCCAGTTTTACTATCACCGATGTCGTGACCAATATCTCTGCGGAACCGGGCGAATTGCAACTGCTGTATCATATTAATTTCGGTGTGCCGCTGCTGGAGCCGGGCGCCAAATTGGTGGCCGCCTTCCATAAAATGGCTCCCCATAACGATGTGGCCGTCGGCAATCTACCGGATTGGGATACCTATGGCCCGGAAACCCCTGGGGCGCCAGAGGCTTGCTTCTTTTACGATTTGGCCGCCGACGCGGACGGTCAAACGCAAGTTCTGCTGCATAATGCCTCGGCAACCCGGGGGGTCAGCGTTTCCTTTAACAAGCGCCAACTGCCCTATTTCATCCAATGGAAGAACCGGCAGGCCGCCATCGACGGCTATGTAACGGGTCTGGAACCGGCCACCAATTTTCCAAACAACAAGTCGTTCGAGAAGAGCAAAGGCCGGGTGGTGGTGTTGCCTCCGGCCGGGAGCCGAACCTTCCAGGTTACCCTCCAGGCCCACCCCACTCCGGAGGCGGTAGCTGCCGCCAAAGCTCAGGTCGAAAAACTCCAGGAAAACATCCCCCGCGAAATCCTGCCCAAACCCAACCCCGATTGGTCCCGAGGTGCCTAATCGGCCGGTAGAAAATAAAAATAAAGAGAGGGCCTCCTCTGTTCCGCGAAAGGACGAACCGCGAAAGGAGCCTAATCGGCCGGTAGAAAAAATAAAAATAAAGAGAGGCTCTCGGTGGAGAATCCATAGGAGATAAACAGTGCATTGGCATCGAGTTCACAGATCGGACTATTGGTCAGGATCCTGACCCTCTGTACGGCTGTTAAGCGGGTAAATTTTCCAAACTGCGGCGGATTTCTTCTCGCACTTGTTCGACGGTTTCGGTAGCAAGGGCCTTTTGGAGGGCGGAGCGGGCCTCGGGATCGGAGTATCGGCCCAATGCCCAGGCGCAGGCTGCCCGCACTATGGGCTGGCTGTCATACAGGGCCTGACACAAGGCGGCAAGGCCCCTCTCCGTGGGCCGATGGCCCAATACCAAGGCAGCGTTTCGCAGTAGCCCCGCTCGCCGCGCACGCCATAGGGCTGTCCCTTCAAACCGACGTCGAAACTCCTCCTCCGTCAACCCCATGAGTTCCACCGCATCGGCCGGATTGCACCCGGACGCAGGGCGAAAGCCTGGCTCCTGGGAAACCGCCCCCCGCCGATTCCAGGGGCAGACCTCCTGGCACAGATCGCAGCCGAAAACCCACGTGCCCATTTTCGGCCGGAGTTCCTTCGGCGGCATCTGGCGGAGTTCGATAGTAAGATAACTGATGCATCGGCGGGCATCCAGCACATACGGCGCCACCAGCGCCCCGGTCGGACAGGCATCCAAACAGGCACGACATCGACCGCAGTGTTGCCCGGGGAACGGCTCGTCGTAGGCTAACTCCAGATCCGTAAGTAAAGCGGCCAAAAACAGATAGCTCCCCAACCGAGGGTGGATCAACAAGGTATTTTTGCCGATCCAGCCCAGTCCGGCCTGTTGGGCAAAGCAGCGCTCCAAAAGCGGTGCGGTATCCACCACACCACGCACCCGGGTGCCAGGAACCTGCTGGACCAACCACCGGCCCAACTGCCGGAGCCGACGCCGAATCAACTCATGGTAATCCAGACCCCAGGCATATCGGGCAATGCGGGCCTGGCCGGGGGCGGGGTCGATCGGCGTGTCGGTCCGGTAGTTCATCCCCAGCATCACCAGGCTCCGAACCCCATCCAGCACAAAACGGGGATGTTCATACGCCTGGGCCCGCCGATGGAAATACTCCATCTGGCCTGCATAGCCGGCCTGAAGCCAGCGCTGGAAAGCCTCCCAATGAGGCGGCCTTTGGGCCGGGCAAACCCCAACCAGCGAAAAGCCCAACTCCTGGGCCTGAGCCTTAACCGCTTCGGTCAGCCTGCTGGGGTTCATCCGCCGCTTGCGCTCCGAAAATAGAAAAAATGAGCCGATTGAAGCAAACCGCCTCTCCCCTCGTGGGAGAGGCCGGCAGTGCCAAAGGCACCGCCGGGTGGGGGGGTTTAGGTGGCATAAGGCACCTGGACTGCTGCTGCCGCAGCGGGGACACATCCCTGCCCTTCATTCGGCTAAAGTCTTACGAAAAAATTCTTCGTAACATCTAACCGAATGGAGTACCATTTAGCCGAACGGAGGGGCGTGTTTGCCAGGTCCACCCGAGGGTGCTCCAAGGCAGATTCCCCCAAACTATTGGACCTCCGACGGAGATCCCTCCGAGGGCGTGCTTATTCGGCTAACATGGTACGATTCTTCCTCATAGCCGGATCGAGGGCTGCCCTAGGGACAAACCTCGGCAAAGCTCGGTGTTTGCCGGTTCTCCAGCAGATACACTGGCCTCACAGGAGGAGGTCTCAGGGGCTGTCCCAATATGGCCAGCCGGCAGGAGCACCGATTCCGTTGTCAACCGTTCGGGTTTGTCACACTGCCGTTTTATTAGGGTTTTTGCTAGGTTAGGGGCTGCCGGTTGGTGGTACCATCCGGTTCAAAATGGATTTTCCGGATAGCTTCTCAGGAAACCCTCCGGCCTCCGGTGGTTCTCCGGCCTCAGGAGGGCCTCTGGCATTGCCCATCCTGGTGGCTGGGAAACATCCAGACCCTCGACGATCCGCCCGCCGACGGGGCCATCCTCCCTACCGCCCCGAATTGCCAGAACCAGGTTGGAACTTCCTCCCGGCCGGAAAGCTTGGCTCATCGGGCCCTATCCACAAAATCCGCCTCTGGGGGTTGGAACTCTCACTCGGCCGGGAGGATTGGCTCATCCTCCGGGTATTCCGCTGGAATAAGTCTTTCTTTATATTGTTCTTTTAGGGGTCCCGATTGCCAAGGCGGATTTGGTGCCTGAGGCCGAAATCCGGCGGAGCTACGAAATTTGGTATGGCTCCGGCTTGCCGCCTATTCCAAAAATAAGGCTTGGTGAAAACCCCAGGGAGGTTCTCCTGCCCCCCACCGAACCGTCTTTTTGGAAGGCTCGGCTGGGGCGGGGCGCCATGATGGGATAGGCAGTGAGTAAGGACGAGCCGGGACCTCCGGCTTGGTAAGCAATATGCAGGACTTCCGGCCTGTCAAGCCATAAACAGGAACTCTGGCTTGGCAAACAGCAAGTAGTGCTTACGGTGTGGCAACCCGGAGGCAGGCCCTCCGCTGTGGCAAACTGTTGATGCAAACTGTTGATGCAAACTGTTAAGGTGTATCTCCGGGTTGGCAAGGAGGAAGCAGGACTTCCCGTGTGCGAACTGTAAGGAGGACATTCGGTCTGGCAAGCAGGAAGCAGGGCATCCGCCTTGGTAAGCAGGGCTTCTGGCTTGTCGGGCAATAGGCCCGGGGGGACGGATCGGGCAACGGTTCCGATTTTCCTGAAAGTGGGTGCCTATGGCGAGAAAGAGCTTTGGTGGAAAAATCGGCGGTTTCCGGCAGTGGGGCTGGTGGGGCCTGATGGCGGTGGGGCTGACGATCGGGCTGGGGAGCGGCTGCGAACGGCCCAGCTTGCCGCCCGATCCAGGTCAGATCGTCTTTGAAATCCCAAAAGTCGAAGGGACCGATCAGCCTTATCCCCTAGAACCGTTGGGCCGACCTCCCCAGGAAGCCCTGGATCAACTTCGCTTGCCCTAACCTCAGCAGAGAACTTCCGTTGGGGTAATATTGTAGCCGAATGCCGGGGTGTATGTGTCATTCCTGCGTCAGCAAAATCCAGGCTGCTTTGGGTCTGTTTCTGCGGAGCTGTGTAGCAAGCGGGAATTCTGGGATACTTTCTGGACCGCTGCTTCCCCAGCAGGGACACATCCCTGCCCTTCGTTCGGTTAACGTGACAGTATCCACCGGAAAGAACGACCACAATCTGTGGTATTCGATCCGATTTTTAGCCCCTCCATCTGGTAGGGGGCCGGGCAGGTAGATACAGTCAAACTAAAATGGTATGGGAATTGAGCGTCTCTACAATTTGCGAAGATCCATAAGAGGGTTTGGCACCTTGGAGGGCGACGACAAATGCGCATCAGCAGACGAGCAGAGTGGCATGGGATTTTGTTCAGATTGCTGGGTATCCTCTTGGCGGGGATAGTGGTTCGGGTAGGGGAAGCCGAAAGCGGATCGAACGCCTGGGCCGGCCCGCCCCAACAAAACCGCTCCAGGACGCTCGTGCCGGTGCTGGTGTGGGCCGATTGGTCCCGAAGCGTCTATTGTCGGGAGCATGTACCCTATTTTGCCTTGCATCCGCCGGTCTATTACAGCCAGCCGGTGGGGCGGCCGTATGGCTGGACTCCGTTTGCTTACCCAGGTTGGGTGGAGACGCCGCCGGTAGCGCCGCCTCAGCCCATGGTGATCCAGAATCCGTATGTGGTCGGTTTTGGGGCCGGGGCCAAAGGAGGAGCCTTTAGGGTCGGGGGAGCCGAAACGGCATCTGCTGCTCCGAACGGTGCGGCAGCGCCGGCGCCGGTACGCATCAGGAATCCCTATGTAGCTTCCGGGCCGGCCGAAGGGGTTCGTCCCAGCTCGGCGAAGGATGCCGGGGGCGCGGAAGAAGTCATTTCCAGTACTGCGAGGGTGCAGCCCCGCCGCATCCGAAACCCCTACCTGCCAGAATAGCCTGCCTATATAGTTTTCCAGAATAGATAGCCTTCCCGAAGCAACCTTACCAGAATATGTTGGGTACCATTTTAGCTTGACTGTATCCACAGGGCGTAGGACCACCATTTGTGGTGTTCGATTCTGAGCTACTACACCTGGTAGAGGCCCGGTCGGTAGATACAGTCAAATTAGCCGACCGAAGCAATTTGCCTCTCCCCGCCGTGGGAGAGGCCGGCGGTGCCAAAGGCATCGCCGGGCCAGAGGGCCCCTTGAGTGTCACTGCCACGAAAGTAGGAATCCAGAAAGTAGAAGAAGTCCATATTGCCTGGATTCTCGCTTGCGCGGGAAAAGCCTGGACTGCTGCTTCGGAGGAACAAGCCTGGGCTGCTCCTTACGCAGGAATGACCCAGCCGATCCTCTATTCGGCTAAAATGTTCCAGAGACTCGAAACGACCTAGTTTTCCACCAGATTGGTGTTCCTTAGTTTTACGAAGATGCATAAGGAGGAAAGAGCATGTGTTGTCAACCTTTGCGAAGTGGGAGATGGTGGTCGGGTTTTATAGGGATGGGAGCAATACTGATAATCTATACAGGTGAAATTGGTGCGGCCGACGGTCTCGGCGGGCCAGACGCCTTAGCCGCTGCAGAACCGGCATCTCCCTCGACCGCCCCGAAATCGGACGCCTTCTGGGTCTATCTGGGCACCTACACCCGCAAAAGCAGCCAGGGAATTTATCTAGCGGAGTTGGACCTTCGGGCGGGAACGCTCCGACTGAAGGGGTTGGCGGCAGCGCTAACCAATCCCTCCTTCCTGGCCATCCACCCCAATGGCCGATGGATGTATGCCGTGGGCGAAATGGGCGATTTTCAGGGAAAAAAGCAAGGGGCCGTTAGCGCCCTGGCCATCCAGCCGGACGGCACCCTGCAGCTTCTCAACCAACAACCTTCCGGTGGGGCCGGGCCATGCCATCTGGCCGTCGATCCCACGGGCCGATATGTGGTGGTGGCCAATTACGGGGGCGGCAGTGTGGCCAGTTTGCCCATCGCCGAGGACGGCCGACTCCGGGAGCCGGTCTCGGTCATCCAGCATACCGGCTCCAGCGTGCATCCGCAGCGGCAGCAAGCCCCCCATGCCCATTCGGTCAATTTCGATCCGACGGGCAAACTGGTCGTTGCCGCCGATCTGGGACTGGATAAACTGCTGGTGTATCGGTTGGATTTAGCCAGCGGCAAACTTGCCCCGCACGACCCGGCCTGGGTGAAGGTGGATGCGGGGGCCGGTCCGCGGCATTTTGCCTTCCATCCCACGGGCCGGTTTGCCTATGTGATCAATGAACTGGCCTCCACGATCACCGCCTTTGCCTACCAGGCCGACCGAGGCCGTTTGGAACCTCTGCAAACCATCTCCACCTTGCCGGAGGGATTCACCGGCACTAACACCACCGCCGAGGTGCAGGTGCATCCCTCGGGGCGGTTTCTCTATGGCTCCAACCGGGGGCATGACAGCCTGGCTATTTTTGCCCTCGACCCGGCTACCGGCACACTCACCCCCAAAGGTCATGTTTCTACCCAGGGAAAAACGCCACGCAACTTCGGCATCGAGCCGACCGGCCAGTATCTGGTGGCCGCCAACCAGGATTCGGACAACGTGGTCCTTTTCCGGATCCACGCCCAGACCGGGCAACTGACACCTGCCGGGCAGCAAATCCAGGTCAGCATGCCCGTCTGCGTCAAATTCCTCCGAGCTCACCGGTAGCAGCTACGCCCAAAATCCATTTTTTCTCCTCCCATCGATGACGGGCGGAGCGGGGATAGGGCAAAAGCCCGACAAAACCAGCATGAGGAGCAAACCCGAAGGTTGGGAAATGAGGGGGGCCGTCGGGCGTGGGCCAATTTGGAGCCAGGCAAGCCTTTGATGGCCCTCCGACCGGCTCCAGCCTAGGCCACTGGGGAAGTCAGCATTTCGGGCCAGGCTGCCCCTTACGCCCACGGTTTGCCGTCTTGTTTGACGCCGCAGACAAAGACTCGGATGCCGAGGGCCTCGGCCATGGCAGCCCGAGCCAACAGGGCACGGTCCGCACTGCGGGCATCGGTGGCATAGACGACCTGGATATGATTGGCCTTGTGGCGGGCCATGAACTGATCTCGGCTCACGCCGTAAAGCACGGCGTGCATGATGGGCCATTGGGGTGTGGTGGCCTGGAGGCGGCGCTGGGTCTCTTCGGGGGGCAGTTGGACGACGCCGCCTCGGCCGATGTCCATGTTGAGCCGATCGTCCTGGACATAAATGCGGGACCAGATGATTTCGCCGGGTTTACTGACGCCTTTGAGCGTGCCGCCGCCTAGGCGGAAGTACATAGGAGGTTGCCGCTCGCTCACTGCCCCGCGCCAGCCGTCGATGAAGTGGGCCGGCGGGGCGCCGCCGCTAATCATGAACACCCATACATAATCCGGCACCGTGCCCGACCGATCCCAATCGCCCCAGCGCACATCGTGCAAGGTGGTTTCCACCGGCTGGCCCATCGCCCGATGCACCCGGTTGATCAGGAGGGCGTCCAGACCGGCCCCTTCGTCCACCTCGTTGAAATGTACCAGGGGCTGGCCCGGATAAAGCTCCCGGCTTCCGTCCCGACTGCGAACCGGCGGACGGTCCGTATTATTCAAGGTGCCTTCCACCAAGTCGCTTGCCGGCAGCAGGTCTTTGAGTCCCTGCTGATATTGGATTCCGATCAGATCGCAGCCGAAATCGTCGGCCATGCGGAGGGCGGCAATGTACATTTTGCACTGGAGCAAGATTTGATCCTCGGTCAGGTCGGTTTCCGGATTGGGGCCGGTCAGAAACCGAAGGCCGGCCTGATCGTACCATTGCCGGACCGCCTGGGCCTCATGGTCTGGCACTTGCATGGTTTCGTAGTAGAGGGCCGACTGGCTGAGCCGCTCTTTATACACGCCCATCGGAGCCAACAGCTCGTCGGGCAAGATGGCGTTGTACATGCCCATGCAGCCCTCGTCGAAAACGCCCATGATGGCCTTTTGGCGGCGGAGCTGCTCGGCCAAAGCCTCGCCCAGACGGCGCTCGGCGGCTGGGATTTTCACCTTCCGAAGCGGCACGACATGGCCGGCATCGTGTTTGACCGTGCCTTTTTCGAGCCAGCGCTGCAAGTTCTTCCGGAAAGTGGGGTCCTGGAAATCTTCGGCCCAGAGGGTACTGTAAGGGACACCGGCTTTGGTCAGACAGCCGTTCAGATTCAACATGCCGACCAATCCCGGCCATTGGCCCGACCAATTGGCCACCGTGAGGATCGGCCCCCGATGATGCATCAGGCCAGCCAAGACATGGTGGGAATACTGCCAGACGGCCTCCGCCACGATCAGCCGGGCCGTCGGGTCCAGCCGACTGAACACCTCCATGCCCTCCCGTTGGGAACTAATAAAGCCGTGGCCTTTGTCGGGCTTGTAGGGATGGGCACGAACCAACTGGTAGCCGCAGGCAGCCACCGCCTCGGTCAAAGCGGCTTCCATAGCCTGTTGGGCCTCCCAACAGACCCGATTGGCCGACTCCCGCAAATCGCCGCTGGCCACCAAATAGACCTGCTTTTTACCCGCCTTAGGTAACTTAGGTAGTTTAGGAATCGTGTAACCCATAGCAAAACCTCCTGGGAAGTCCATCGTTCTGGTAATACTTGTAACATTTAAGCCGAATAGAGGGATCGACTGTGTCATTCCTACTTCCGCGGGGAGTGCCCCGTCGCTCTGCTCCATTATTCCACTACTAACGTGGTCCAAAGTTGGGGGAGATGGTGAGGAACATCGGGGTAAGCTGTTGGGAGAGTCGATCTGGGCATGGTGTTTCAGTGTCCCATCCCCCTTCCGGAGGGGTACCGGAGAAGGGGTGAATGCCAGAAGAAAAATAGGAACCCCTCTTGTCAAGCAGATGAGTGCAATTATAATAAAGTCAATTAAATCCTCCAGGGAGGTAGCCGCTTCGTGTCGGCCTGCCCGCCGAAAGCGGAAGAGGCCGAGGAGAGGGGTTCCCCTCCTGGACGATGACAATGTGGTAGCTCGCTGGTATCCGTAGCGGCACTGCCAGCCTTAGAAAAGAGCACTCCGTCTTGGACCGTTTGGCCTGAAATACCAGGCCCGGTCTGGGGCGGAGTGTTTTTATTTATGGCCTCCTGAGGATGCATCCAAAGAGCATCTGCTAGGAGGCCATCAGCCTCTGGTCCCGGCTGCACTTTCCAAAAAAGTTCTAACTTCTTATGCAACAAAAAGTTATAAGAAAGCGATGTTCGGCAGCCCCCAAAAATTACAACTTCTTCAATATCAAGGAGTTAGGGCAATTAGGGTCCGAAGGTTAGGAAAGTGCAGGTTCCGGGGAAGGTAACATTTTAGTCGAATGAAATAACTCGCCTCTCCCCTGGCGGGAGAGGCCGGCCTGGCCGAAGGCCAGGCCGGGTGAGGGGGATTTCGCCGGCCAAGGAGCCTGGACTGCTGCTTATGCAGGAATGACACATCGCCCCCTCAATCGGCTAAACTGTTACCGGGGAACAAGCCAGGGTGAGGGCTAACCTCGATTCAGTAGTTGACATGGTGGGAGCCAGTTACGGCACGAAGTAGAGTCGGTCTTTTTAGAGAGGTATGGGAGCTATGGAGGCACAAGAATTGGTTCCTCGTCAGGTTCCCCGGGTAGAAACCCGGCATCGGCGGATTGTAACCCCTATTCCCGTTCCCGAATCGATTCCGATCCTGGAGCAACTTCGGCGGAACGAACCCCGTTCCATGAGCGGCCAGCCGCCGGTCCTCTGGGATCGGGCCGAGGGTGTCTATGTCTATGATCGCTGGGGCAACCAGTGGCTGGATTGGTCGTCGGGAGTGCTGGTGGCCAATGCCGGCCATAATCATCCGAAAATCCGGAAGGCCATTCTGGAGCAGGTGCAGCACGGCCTGGTGCATAACTACTGTTTTCCTTCGGAGATTCGGGCTCGGTGTGTGGAGGCTTTGGCCCGGGTGGCGCCGCCCGGCTTGAGCAAAGTCTTCCTTTTGACCACCGGCGCAGAAACCCTGGAATGTGCCATTAAGCTTTGCCGAACCTGGGGTCAAAAGATCGGCGGCAAAAAGAAGATCGGCATCATCTCCTTTCACAATGCTTTTCACGGTCGGACGTTGGGGGCCCAGATGATCGGCGGCATCCCCGCCCTGAAAAACTGGATTGTGAACCTCGATCCGGACATGATTCAAGTTCCGTTCCCGGACGGTTTCCGGGGCGTAGATACCAGTTTCGAGGGTTTTTTGAAAGCCCTGGAGGCCCAAGGGTACAGCCCAGACCGGGTGGCCGGCGTCATTACCGAAACCTACCAGGGCGGCAACGCCAGCTTCGCCCCGGCTGAATATATGCAACGGCTTCGGGCCTGGTGCAACGAACATCAAGTGCTTTTGGTCATGGATGAGGTGCAGGCCGGGTTTGGAAGGACCGGGAAATACTGGGGATTTGAACACTATGGCATTGTCCCCGACCTTATCTGCTGCGGCAAAGGCATCTCCAGCGGGCTGCCCATCTCGGCGGTGATCGGCCGTCCGGATGTCATGGACCTGTATCCGCCCGGTTCGATGACTTCCACCCATACGGGCAATCCGGTTTGTTGTGCGGCCGTGTTGGCCAATTTGCAGGTCATCGAAGAGGAAAAATTGGTCGAGCGGGCCCGCTTGCTGGGCGAAATCCTCCAGCCCGAACTCCGCCGCATTCGGCTCCGATTTTTCGACCATATTGGCATGGTGCACGGCCGGGGCCTGGTGGCTTCGCTCCACATGGTCAAGCCGGGCACCATCGAACCTTGGCCGCAGTTGGCCTCCCGCGTGGTCATCCGCTGCGTGGAAAAGGGCCTGATGCTCTTTGCGCCGGTCGGCTATGCGGGGGCCTCGGTCAAGATTGCTCCCCCGCTGGTGATCTCCGAGGACGCTCTTCGGGAAGGCATCGCCACCTTAGAAGAAGCCCTCCAGGAGGTGATCGGAGAAATGACATAACCGTTCCGTGGTACGAGAGATTTCGGCCTCTCATGGAGAAGATTTTGGAAGATTCACACCCCGGTCCCTTTGCTGGGTGGTGGGGCTATTGGGGTAGGATGGCTAGTGGGGGAGTAGGATGACATTTCCGCCTTTGGAAGGCTGAACAGGTAAACCGTATCTGGTGGCCGGTGGCGTGGGATACGCATTTACGACCGGCGGAACGGTTTCCACCGGCAGAGGCGGAACATCCAGACCGATGGTTTGATCCAGAAGCCTTTGTGTAGGAAGGAGATTCTGCCCATGCAAACGAGTGAGGCAAAACTGGAAGTCGTCGTGGTAGGTGGGGGAATGATCACGCATGATCAGATTCTTCCTTCGTTGTATCATCTCCAACGGATCGGCCGGATTGGGCCGATCAAGATTTCGGCGCTGAATTCAGCGCCGCTGGTGGCCCTGGCCCGTTCGGAGCGTCTGACCGAGGCGTTTCCCGGACAGCAGTTTGAGCCGTTTCCTCCGTTCAGCGAGCCGCCGGATCGACTGTTCCCCGACTTGTTCCGGGAAGTGATTGCCGGGCAAGCGGCAGGAAATCTGGTGGTGGTAGCCGTGCCGGACCATCTGCACGACATGGTGATTCGAGAAGCCCTGGCCCATGACCAGCATGTCCTGTGTGTCAAACCGTTGGTGCCCAGCTATCGGCAGGCGGCACAGATTGAACAGATCGCCCGGGAAAAAGGGCTTTTGGTGGCGGTCGAATATCACAAACGGTTTGATCGTCGGGCGTTGGAAGCCCGGGGGCAATATCGCAAAGGGCGCTTCGGCCAATTTCGACTGGGCGAGGCCCGCCTGATCGAACCTTATTACTACCGCCATTCCAATTTCCAGAATTGGTTTACCAAGGAAAACAGCGATCCGTTTACCTATGTGGGGTGCCACTATGTCGATCTTGTGTATTTTATTACAGGTCTGCGCCCGCTCGAAGTTTCGGTCCGGGGCGTGGAAGGCCGATTCCCCAATGGGAATATCGGCTGGTTGTGGTCGGCCGGTACGGTGATCTGGGAAAACGGGGCGGCCATGACGTTGCTCAACGGCCTAGGTTATCCCGACGCCGGCGCCGGCACCAACGACCAGGGACTGACCATGTACTGCGAAGGGCCCGACTGCGGCGCCATTCTCCACCACGACGACCAATATCGGGGCGTAAGCCACGGCTATATCGACATGCAATCCGGGGCGATGTTTCGGTATGTCAGTCCGGACTACATGCGGCTTGTGCCGTGGGAGGGCGAAGGGTTACGGCCGGTCGGATATGGATACGATTCGATCGAGGCGATTGTGGAGGCGGCCCGGCGGGTGAATGCGGCTGCTGCCGGTTTGAAAGGCGATGCTGCCCTTCAGGCCCGGCAAACCATCCTGCACGAGATCGATCAACGGGGCATCCTGGCCACCCCGGCCAATAGCTTCATCAACGAACTGGTTACGGAGGCGGCCCGGATGTCCATCGCTGCCGACGGCCGATGGGTCCAAATCCTCTACGAGCCGCAGCCGCACGTCCGATGGAAAACCGGCTAAGTACGATTTTGGAAACGTCGGGTATTCTTCGGAAAGACCGGGTCTAAAAGGTCTTTTTCCGGAGGGAGCTTTCTTTTTTGGGATGAAAGGAGTACGTGGCATGGAGACCGGATATTCTCTTTTTGATCGTGCGAAGGCGATGTTTTTGCGGTATGCGGCTCCGTTGCGGTTGGAGGAGCGGTATCCGGGTTTAGCCCTGCTGACTCGGCTGACCACGCCGGATAAGTCGATCATCTATCGGCTTACCCTGCAGAAGGATGACGGTACGATCGCGGTCTATCCGGCCTATCGGGTGCAGTTTAACGACGATTTGGGCCCGTACAAAGGCGGTCTGCGGTTTCATCCGAAGGTGAATCTGGACGAAATTACAGCTCTTGCGTTCTGGATGTATCTGAAGACGGCTGTGGTGAACATTCCTTTCGGAGGGGGGAAAGGCGGCATTGCCGTCGATTACAACGCCTTGTCGCTGGCCGAAAAGGAGCGACTGACCAAAAAGTTTGCCATTGTGCTGGCCAAGGATGTGGGGCCGGATACCGACATGCCTGCGCCGGACGTGAACACCGGGGAACGGGAAATGGCCTGGATGGTGCACACGTGGCGGATGATCAGCGGCCAGTACGCCCGGGGCACGGTAACCGGAAAACCCATTGATCTGGGCGGCAGCCAAGGCCGACGGGAAGCCACCGGTGTCGGCGTGGTGGTGGTGCTGGCCGAGGCCGCCAAGGAAATGGGCCTAGAACTGCCTGGCAGGACCGCCGCCATTCAAGGTTTCGGCAACGTCGGTTCCCATGCGGCCCTGGAACTGGTCCGACGAGGGGTCAAAGTGGTCGCTGTTTCCGACATCGGGGGCGGGGTCTATCATCGGGAGGGATTAGACATTCCGGCCCTTTTGGAACATGCCCGGCGGACCGGCTCCGTGGTCGGATTTCCTCATGGGCAGACGGTCTCCCACGAAGCGGTATTGTGTGCGGAGTGCGATTTTCTGATCCCGGCCGCTTTGGAAGATGCCATTGACGAAGAGCTGGCGAAAAAACTGCAGGCTCGGATGGTGGTCGAAGCGGCCAATGGGCCGACCACCGATCGGGCCGGCCAGATTCTGGAACAGCGGGGTATCCGCCTGGTGCCGGACATCCTGGCTAATGCCGGCGGCGTAACGGTTAGCTACTTCGAATGGGTCCAAAACCGGCAGGAATACTACTGGACAAAAGAAGAGGTTCTGAGCCGAATGGCCGACAAACTCATCCACGCCTACCGCCAGGTCTCCGAGCGGGCCAGGGAGCGTGAGATCACGCTTCGGCAAGCCGCCTATGAAACGGCCATCCTGCGCGTCGTCCAGGCCGCCCTGGAACGGGGCGTTCAGTAAACGTCGAAAAAGTCCGCCGTTGGCCTATTGATCTTCGCAACACCCAACACATCCGTGGAGGAAAATCAAGGAGTTTCCTCTCCCTACCGGTTGCGAAGAGCCAAGGATAACCGAATCTTCTGATCTCATGCCGGTTAATGCATCTCCGTTTTCACTTCGCCTAGGCCGTGGCGGTAGTAGTTAAACTGCACATTCGGATGGTCGGCCAGCAGGGACATCGGCACACTGGTATCCACAATGCGTTTGGAGATCATCAGGGCGGTCAACCGCTGGCCGAACGGGTTATCGTGGTTGCCGGCCTGCCAGATAGACACCTTTTCGGCCTTCCAGGTTTCGAACGGTCCGACGGTGGCGGCTTTGGTCGGCACCAGGGCCACCTGCCCACCGCCGGAGGTGCGGGCGTTTTGGATGATGGTCATCGGATGCAGGTCGGTAACACGGGTTTTCAGCTTCCGGTATTCTTCGGGCGGCGGCGGTTCGTCTTTGTATTTGCCGCGCCGGCGGGGCGGATCGTTGAAGGCCCAGTGTTTGACTTCCCCTTGGCCGCCCTGCATTACCACGCACCGGATCTGGTCATAGGTTTTCGAGTAGGCCGCCAGATCGCCGGTGGGGAAGTGGAGATGTTCCTTGGGCATTCGGAGTTTGGGGTGAATCCGGCTAAAGCAGAGTTCCCAATCGGCCCGGGCGAACGAAAGGGGATGGTCGGTGGGTACGGGCTGGCCGTTCTCATCCACCCACTCGTCCATCCCCCAGAAATGGGCACTTCGGATGTCCAGTTCCAGTTCGTTGACCAAGCGGGCTACCAACGGCAACTGTTCCGTAGGTCCGATCGGGCCGCAGATGCCCGCCGGATTATCGTCGGTCGATTGCCGCCAGGCGTTGATATATTCCAGGGCCTCGGCCAGGTAGAACTCTTCTAACGTATCGTAGATGACCACCTTAAAGCCGGGCCGGGAAAGCTGCTGGAGGTCTTTGACCGTCAGGCGGGCAGCGTCACGGAGAATCTCTGGGTCCAAGGTGGTGTAGTCCCACCAATCCGGGGCAACTTTACTCAGTGGACGGGCCATCGTCTGTCTCCTTTCACAAAAACCGGGGAATCCTATAGGAACGAATCGGCAAATCCTTCGACAATCAGGGACGGCGGGAGACCTGCCCCCTTGCTGGGAATGTAGGCTTTTGGCCTGCAAATGGACGGACCATTAGGTTCACTCTCACACATTGGATTATGTTCACCCTCACACATTGGAGGTGAACGAGACGTCCGCTATCCCAGGCCTCCTCACCCGGCCTGGGCGAAGGCCAGGCCGGCCTCTCCCGCAAGGAGATAGGCGAAGGATGCGGACGGGGCGTGCCAGGAGGGGAGGCCTTTGCGGCGCAACTTCTGGCGACGGACGGGACGTCCGCCCTCCCAGCAGACTACGAAATATACGGTTCTTGAAATCGTTCCGCAATCGGCTCCACCACTGCTTTTCCGAACAATTGGTGAAGGAGGTCATCTTTCGGGTAGCCGTGGCCTCGGTGTTGGACGAAGGCTTCGGCCGCCTGCACGCCGATTTGTCGGCCTCGCAGGGCAGCATGTCGGTGCATCATATCCAGATATTCATCCGTGCCATGATGCGCCCGGAGCCAGTCCCGTTGACTGGCATGGCAGGCCAACATCTGGGTTTTACGTTCCAATTGGGCGGTAATATCCACCCAGGTGGTGGGCAGAACCAGCCGACCCAACGGATCGGTGGCTTCCACCGGATCGCAGTAATAAAGGTACGGCACCATAGATTCCGGCCGGCGGGGAAACTCCGAGCAATTCGGCGCCGGATATAAGAAACTGGCTGCCCGGGCCAACAGGCTTGCCTGTTCATGATCCATCATGTAATCCTTCGGGGCATGGGTAAACACCAGCGACGGCGCCACCCGCCGAAACAGATCATAAGCCTTCTGCAAGGTGGGTTTATCATAGACGACCAGCCCATCTCGCTCATCCAGGCAGTGGTATTGGGCGCCGATCAAGGCGGCGGCCTGCTGGGCTTCGGCCGTCCGCCGCCCCGCAATCGACCACCGGGTCTCGGTCATCGTGCCGCAATCGCCCGGGGCACAGGTGGCAATATGAATCTCCCAGCCCAACTCCGCCAACCGAATCAACGTCCCCGCACACAAAAACTCCGCATCATCCGGATGCGCCATAAACGCCAAGGCCACACGATGGCTCGGTATGCTCATCGTTGCATTCCTCCCGGCTCCTCCTCAAAAGGAGCCCTACAAACCCAGAGTTCCTTCTTTTTCCCCACAGGGTCACCGTTCCCAGGGTTTCCCGTTGCCCAGCGGGCAATGGAAAGAGCTGCTTGTCAGGTCCGCGGCACTCCGGCCAGTATGACAAACATGCCCTTCCCGTTGCGATGCTTAACTGTTTCTAGGCAATGGCCTCAAAGCTGGACCAACCAAAAGGCTTTTTTGGGGCCAGACGGGATATGCTTATAGTACCGGGAAGTCCTCGGCTCGTCCAGCGACGGGGGGCAACGGAGGAAAAAAATGCCTGGTTCCTCGACCCCGAGTAGGACCGGTTTATGCCTCAGGTATTTATGCTGCTGCTACTTGGAAAATGGCCGAAGATCAGACACATACCGGAGCGTGCCGTCGGCCGTCTTGGCAATGACGACAATCCGCTGGATGTCTCCCTGGAAGCGGGCGCCGGATGGGCTGAGGCACTGATCCAAAAGGACCGGTTTTTTTCGGCCCCGGGGCACCTCCCCCAGTTGACAGCGGTAGCCGCCTTCGTCATCGGCCGGATCGGGATTGATCCGCAATTCGGCCTCCTGCCAACTGCGATCCTTATTTTCGATATAAATGATCCTTCGACGGAGGTCATATTGGACCTCCATCAAGGGGCCTTTCGGAGGGGCAATGGCGGCTTCGACCGAGGGTTTGCCGATGTTTTCGGCGGCCGGTCGGCCTCCATAGCCCAACAGCGCCACCAGGATGACCGCCACGATCATCAGGGAGAACCCTATGATCAAAATAGCTTCGGCGCTAAGAAGGACGGGCCTAGCCCGCGGTCGGACCGGCTCTCGAGCTGCCGGAGCAGCCGGCTGCGCATAGACGCCTGCCTGAATCGGCGGAGCCGGCATCCCCACTGGCCCACCGGCCATGCCGGGCACAGGGCCCGCCTGGGGGATGGTCCCGGCCATCGCGGTCGGAGAGCGAGGAGGCATTTGGGCCATTGGGCCGCCGGGGAGGATTGCTCCCCCTGCACTAAGCCCACCTCCGGGCACCCCGCTTCCCCCAGGACTAACGGTTGTTCCGGGACCAACTCCTCCTCCTGGAACGCCCCCTGGCACTGCCCCTGCCCCCCCACCAGGCCCTAAGCTAGTGGCCGAGGCTAAGGTCGTCCCACCGGCCTGGGCTGTAGGCTGGGTACCGGCCCCCAGCGAGACGGCTGCCCCACCTCCCCTAGGGGGAGCCCCGGCAGTTTCAGCACCCCCACTCGGTCCGCCAGAAACCGGCCGGTTGGCCTCCGGCTGGACAACGGCCGCCAAAATCGCCTCCGTCATCACAAACTGCTTCTGGCAATGCGGGCACAAAACCGGCGCCCCCACCGGAATCCCATCCCCCACCATCCAACCCCGGCAATTCGGACATGCTACATACATGAATGGATTCCTCCCGCAGCCTGGCAAATCCGCCGGAATCGGTATGTTGTCCTTTTAGATTTTCCGTCCAGATCGCCAATCGCTTCTGCAAATCGCCGGTCGTTTTTTTCCACGCGGCACTCTCTGGGTTTTACCCGTTGTTCTCCGGTTTTTTCCACCCGAGTGGACTCCCCGCCCGCTAATGGTTCGGACGGTCTCCGCTGGGCGCCCTTCAACTACCCTACCAATGCTCAAGACGCTCTGCAATGGGGATGGGCTTGGCCAGAGAGAAGTCCGCTTTATTTTTTCCATTTTAGCCCCCCTGACTTATCCCCAGTTTTTTCGTGGGGCGGGAAAAAATAGGCGGTCCCTCCGAAGTGCTTTTGTGGTATAAAGTTAGGTATGTTTATGTCTAA
>Ga0209017_10000502_pt1 | contig 38267 bp, 15 predicted proteins | sample YNPBryunderm2012_FD_185812 | JGI IMG/M metagenome (GOLD analysis project Ga0209017, IMG submission 185812) | Anoxygenic and chlorotrophic microbial mat microbial communities from Yellowstone National Park, USA - YNP Bryant MS undermat 2012... ...
ATCTATGTCCCATCGGCAACTGTTTCCATCGTTGGCGGAGTTCAACCAACAATTCTCCAACGTGCTCTCACTGCAGAGTGTCGCGAATCCGGCCTGGCGGCGCGCTTGCTGCTGACCTGCCCGCCGCGCAAGGCGAAGCGCTGGACCGAGGCCGACATCGACCCGAGCGCGGAAGCCGAGTTGGCCAGGCTGTTCGACCGGTTGTATGAGCTGCAACCCACGACCGACGACGACGGCGAACCCCGGCCCGTGCTGGTGCGCCTGAGCGGCGACGCGAAAGCGGCCTGGATCGCCTACTACAACGCCCACGCCGCCGAGCAAGCCGACCTGACCGGCGACATGGCATCGGCCTGGTCGAAGCTGGAAGAGTACGCGGCCCGGCTGGCGCTGGTGGTTCACTACGTCCGCTGGGCGGCGGGCGACGTGGCCAATGAAACACGGCTGGACGCGGCCAGCATGAACGCGGGGATCGTGCTGGCCAAGTGGTTTAAGCACGAAGCCCGGCGCGTCTACGCCATGCTGGACGAATCCGACGCCGAGCGTGACCAACGCCGGCTAGTCGAGTGGATTGACCGCAAAGGCGGTAAGGTGTCGATCCGCGGAGTTCAGCAAGGATGCCGTTGGCTGAAGAAACCCGGTGCGGCGGAAGCTGCCCTGGAAGAACTGGTCAAGGCTGGGCGCGGTAACTGGACTACGGAACCGCCCCCGGTGACAGGCGGCCATTCCCGCCGAGTTTTCGTCTTGTCTACGCTGTCTACGTCTACACTCGCCCGCAAAATGCGGGAAAATCGACCGAGTGTAGACGTAGACAGTGCAGACGCTGGTAAAACCGAAACGCCAGAGTGGGGCTTGCCCGAAGGTGGCCAAGTCGAAGATGGCCAAGTTTTCCCCGAAGATGTCCAAGTTTCTGATAACTTGGCCACCTTCGGCCAGAACGTGGACAACTTGGCCACCTTCGACGACGACGCGACCAGCTTTCCGTTCGGCTGGAACAACCCCGCGGGGCAGCCGACCCGACGATTCAAGCTGTCTACACCGTCTACAGTCTACGAAACCACTACGGGGCCCGAAGAATCCGAGGGTTCCGTAGACGTTGACAGTGTAGACGCCGAAGAAGTCAAATCACCAATGCCAACGCCTGCGGTGTCAACATGTCAACATGTCAACGAAACCCCCGAAAAACCCGAGGAATCCGAGGGTTTCGTAGACGTAGACACTGTAGACGCTGGCGAAACCGCAACGCCAGCAAGCGATGGCAGGAGCGGCTTGTTCGGCGACTATGACCTGGCCGGCCCCGACTGCAAAGGGGGGCGGTTGTTTCCGGACATTCCGCGGCTTCCCGACTAAACCTAAGAGGAACTTCAACATGGCAAGCTTGATTAGCGATTCCGGCAACCGCTGGCGGATTCAGTTTGTCTTCCAAGACGTTAGGCGAACGATCCGACTAGGCAAGATGCCACGGCGAGCGGCTGAGGCCGTTCGCCGGCATATCGAGGCCCTGATTGCATCCCGGCTGAGCGGCCAAGCCCCGGATGCGGCCACGGCAGCTTGGCTGGGCGGCTTAGCGGCTGATAGCCGGCTCCGAGGGCGATTAGCCAACGCCGGGCTGATCGAACCGTTGACCAAGCCCGGCGTTCCAACGTTAGGTGAGTTTCTTGGCGGTTATCTTCAGAACCGAGCGGCCGAGCTGAAGCCCGGCACAATGACCGTGCTTTATCAGGCGGCCCGTTGGATGCGGCGGTTCCTGGGCGAGAACATCCGGCTTGATGAAATTACCCCAGCCCACGGCGACCAGTTCCGGGCGGCAATCTTGAAGGGGCGGGCGAAGGCCACGGCAAACAAGTGGACACGAATTTCACGCCAGTTCCTAAACGCGGCCGTTGACCGTGGGTTGATCGGCAAGAACCCGTTTGACCACCTTAAAGGCTTGGCCGTTGTTGGGGACCAGAGCCGGCGGGTTCTGGTTCCCGAAGCCGATATTCGGCGGGTTCTCGACGCGATTCCATGCCCGCAGTTCCGGCTGGTCGTGGCTTTAGCCCGCTGGGGCGGTCTTCGCGTACCGTCTGAAGTTTTGGCTCTGGCATGGGCAGATATTAACTGGGAAGCCCGGCGGATGGTTGTTCGTTCATCGAAGACGGCGCATCATGCCCACGGCGGAGTTCGCGTTGTACCCATCTTCGCGGAACTGCTCCCGTTCCTCCAAGAGGCATGGGACGCGGCCGAGCCGGGGACGGTTCCGGTTATTACCCGTTATCGCGACCCGAAGCAGAACCTGAGAACGCAGTTCAACCGCTGGTGCATGGCCGCCGGCGTGGCCCCGTGGGGCAAACCGTTCCAGAATATGCGAGCAACCCGCGCGACCGAACTGGCCGACCAGTACCCATCCCACGTTTGCGCGGCTTGGCTTGGCCACACAGAGAAGATTGCGGACCGGTTCTATCGAAGTGTGACCGACGAACACTTCGAGCGGGCGACAAGTGGCGCAAAAAGCGGCGCACTTGTGGCGCAAAAAGCGGCGCAGCCTATGCAAGCCTCTGATTGCCAAACGATGACGAAAGCGGCGGAAGTTGTTCCCGGCAGAGAAGATAGTCGCTTGTTGACTTCCGCTGGCACTACCTGTCCAAGCGTACAGATGGGCGGTACAGGATTCGAACCTGTGACTTCGTCCGTGTGAAGAACGCACTCTAGCCACTGAGTTAACCGCCCAAATTTCGACGTATCCACCAAGCTTACTGAATCGCAGCCATAAGTTGCTACACTCCAGGTATCACCTCCATGAAGTGCATCGCTGCGGGTACCCAAGGCGACTGGAGCGAATTCAAACTGTTGGTGGGAGGTTGCTTGAAGGTGCTGCCGCGTCTTCAAATTTCGGAGCCGAAGGTGTCACCCGTTGAGGTGGCCGCAGAGGCTCAGGTTCAACGGTAGATTTTGAAACCGTGGAACTGCTCGTGTTTAACTCATCCTCAAGACCACTCACGCCTTTTTTGAATTCAACGACCGTCTTGCCTAGCGAGCGACCAATATCTGGCAATTTTCGACCAAACAATAGGACACCAAGCAACAAGAGAAGGGCAATTTCTTGAAATCCCAAGCCCGGAAAGAACGCAAGCATAATATTCCTCCACGTCGAACAAAATCCTCAACATGATCAGCAACGGGAGGAGGTTGAAGGTAACCCCACCGGCATCTCTGCAGATATTTGTAATATATCGAGACTCCCAGTCTGGTTGCAAGGATTCTCCGCGAAATTTCCCGAAGCTGATGTCGCTGAACTGGATCCTAGCGGTTTCAACAGTTAATCGGCCCACGGGTGTTCTTTCATACTCTGCAAGCATTCGATGAGTTGACACGCCCGTTGAATGGCATTGTTTTCCAGGATTCGGGTCTGGGCGAGACGGCAGGCGATTGCGACCTGGCGAGAGGTGCACAGTTCTTGCAGAACGGGGATAATCCGTTGCGGTTGGAATTTCCGGGGGTCGAGGCTTCGGGCAACGCCGAGGCGTTCCAGACGTGCGGCATTGTCGGGCTGGTCAAAGGCCAGCGGCATCACAAGTTGCGGCACAGCCGCGGCTAAGCATTGCGCGATTGTGCCGATGCCGCCATGATGAATGACCAGCCGTGCTCGCGGGAAAACTTGGCTAAACGGAGCGTAATCCGCATGAAAAATTTCTGGCGGTAATTTGCTTGGCAGTTGCTCGCGGCTGCGTGTCAGGACAACACAGCGAAGCTGAAGTTGCTGGCACGCGTTGAGAGCGGCAGCGAAATAATCGGCACCGAGCCGCATCGCTGATCCGAAGGTGATGACAACCGGCGGTGAGCCATCCTCGAGAAAGCCGCGGAGGTCCCACGGAAGATCGTGCTGTTCGCTTTGATCGTAAAGTGGGAAGCCGACACGATGGAAATGAGCGGGCCAATCGTGAGCCGTGGCGAACCAGTCGGGAAACATTCCGAGGATCAGCTGGGGCGAGTGCCGCCATGAGCCGAAGATTTTGCGAATCCGGGTTAAGCCGACTTCGGCACGGAGATCGTTGATCGCTGGACTGAGGAGCGGATCCAAAATCAAACGATTGCCGGCCCAAAGTAGCAGCCGACGCAGCCAGAGTGGCCACCACGGCCGGATTTTCAGACCGGGATAAATCGCCGCTTCACGAAGGTTGGGGAAGGCGATCGGCTGGAGATGGACAGTTGCTAGCGGAATTTGCAATTTTTCCTGAGCGATGCGAGCCGCCAAGGCCAGGGTTCCAGCGACAATCACCGTGGCGCCAGGGTGGTGTAAATCCTGGATTCGATAATACGCCGCGCGGGTGAAGCGAGCGAAGTGTTGTCCACGAAATAAAGTGGCGAGGGCACGTTTCGGGTTCCAAAGATCCGGGTTCCGAAGGAAGGATTCATAATCATCGTGGCTGCCAATTGCAGCAAAATCAAAGCGATGGTGTTCAGCCAAGGGCTGGTAAGTCGGCAAGGCGATCAAGGTGATGTGATGGCCCCGTTGTTGCAAGGCTTGGCCGAGAGAGATCAGGGGATGGACATCTCCGTGGCTGCCGAAGGGGAGCAGTAAGACCCGCATGGGAAGCTGTCGCGATTGTCTCGCTAGGGAACAACGAGTCGGTTGGCATCAACTTGTTGCTGGGGTCATAAATTATTCTTGCACTTCAAGACCGTTTTTGCTGGCAATTTCATACAGGTCGGCATAATAGCGATTGATTTGTGAGAACGCTTGCAGGATATCGCCGCCGAGCAGTTTGCCGCTCTCCGTTTTATTGCCGTACAATGCTTTAATTGCCATCATGAATTCACCTGGTTGATAATGATCGGGCAGCAGCTTGAGTTTCGCCTGCAACTGTCGGCAAGCTTGGGCATATTTCCCGAATGCTTGAGCAAACGTTTCTGGCGTGCCAGACAGATCTTCCGCTTGCAGTTCCCCGCAGTAAGCCTCCAGGACCGCGACAAGCTCTGAAGGCTGGGAATTCTGGGTCAGCTTGTCAAAATGCGTCTGAAAGCGACGTTTGTCCTGATCGAGGATGCGATAGATTGCGGCTTGAACTTCAGGTTGGGGATAATTCGGCCGTTTCCAGAAGACCTTTTCCCGCCGGGGTGTTCCCTCCTTGACCTGGGAGATTTCGGGATCTCGCGGCATCAGTCCGCAACCGCTGCCGAGGCCGAGAACGCTGCCGAGAAAAAGCAGAACAACGCTGGCTCTGGATAGCATTGTGTCTTCTCCGGCTCCCAGCGAAGAATGCTGGGTGGCTGTCTTATCTGCTAAGCTCACGTTCACTTTAGTACAGGATTAGGCACGATGTTCGGAGTTCCAGCGACGATTCCTTCAGCGGATTGACGGAACTCAAACTGGTCAAACTCGGCAACCATCGGTTGCTTGGTATTTTGAATGACATGAAAGCCGACTTGAAGTTCGCGGCGTAAACGCAGTTCGAGCCGGTTCGGGTGCATGGGAAGCCAGCGGCGGCCGTCCTGGCTCCAGTCGGCGGCGATGCGATCACCCTGGCGGCTTATCCGCAGGTAAACCGGCTTCATGTCCACGGGCCGAGGTGATGATCCCCCCTGATCGATCCCGGGGCCGCGCAAGTCGTATTCGCAAGAGATCCGCCAGGGGAATTTGCCCAGCCGCTCGTGCAGATGCCGGATTTCAACCAGGGATTGCATTCCATCCTGGATGAAAAGCCCCGCGCCGACCATGGCGGGCCAGTCGGTCAAATCCGCGGCTGTCTCTTGTTGATAGCCCAGCTTAACCCGCAGTTGAAGCTCAAAATCGCCGGCCACGGTTCGCACGATTCGTGGAGCGTTTGGCTTTTCCGGGGTGAGGTGAAGCGAATGAGCCCGGCCCGGGACGTGAATCCGCAGCGATTGGCCGTCTACCAAGTCAAATTGACAATCGTTGTCGGGATCGGCGGGTGTGCCGAACCGCCGCTGAATTCGCTCCAAGTCGGTTTGTTTGGGAAGTGGAGCCGACCAGGTCGGCAACGGAAGCAGTAGCACTATGCAGACAAGGCCACTCCGCGTCATGATAATCAGCCTCGATGGAATCTGAACAATGGCAATGGCTCTGTGCGGGGCATTGCTTGCCAGCATTTTGTCCGGCCCGGTTAATCCACGTAGGGATCGGCTCCAAGATCTTGCAGCATTTCTTGGCGTTGCCGATCATAATTCATCAAATCCAGCCGCTGCCGATAATGTTTGCGTTCCAGCCGACGCTGGGCAATTCGAAAGAGTCGGCGAAATCGATTCCAAGGCCGTGAGCCGCCGCGGCGGCCGATTTCGGCCAGTTTTGCTTGCCGGACCGGTCCGAGTCCTTCCAGGAGTTGATCTTCGAGGCTCAGGAAAAACTGAGCGCTACCCGGATCGCCCTGCCGTCCTGCCCGGCCAGCCAGTTGCCGATCGATCCGCTCGGCTTCATGGCGTTCCGTCCCGATCACATGCAGCCCGCCGAGTTCCGCCACTCCCGGCCCGAGCTTAATGTCCGTGCCACGGCCAGCCATGTTCGTGGCCACGGTGACGCGGCGAGCTTGCCCCGCCTGGGCAATAATCTCCGCTTCACGCTGATCCTGCCGAGCATTCAACACCTGGTGCTCGATGCCTGCCTGGCTCAGCAAGGAACTCAGACGTTCCGATTTTTCCACGGATCGAGTCCCGATCAGCACCGGACGACCGACGGCAACCAGTTCCCGAACCTGCTCGACAATCGCGGAAAACTTCGCGTCCTCGGTGGGAAAGACCAGATCGGGCAATTGTTGCCGGCAAACCGGGCGATTTGTCGGAATTTTTGTCACCCAGCGTTGATACACCCGCCGCAGTTCCCGAAAATTCGGCATCAAGGTGCCGCTCATTCCCGCCAGTTTCTTGTACAGCCGATAAAAATTCTGGTAAGTGATCTGAGCCGCATGCTCGGACTGCATGGTGATCGGCACCCCCTCCTTGGCTTCCACTGCCTGGTGTAAACCGTCTCGCCAGTGGCGATCCGGCATCGGGCGACCCGTTCCTTCGTCAATGATCACAATTTTATTCTCATGATTAATCATGTAATGGTGGTCACGGCTGAAACGGACGTGCGCATACAAGGCACGCTCGACCGCCTCAATCAGCTTGTCCATCGCGTGCGCATGCGGGCCGGATGGCGGCTTGCTGTAGCGGACTAGATACCGACCCGGTTCCAGCAATTCGATCTTGTCCTTCTTGAGGTCCAGCCGAAAATGTTCATCCCGACGCATGTCGCGAGCCAGTTGATCCGCCCAGCGGTAGACGACTTGCTCCTCAGGCGTCGCAGGCCGGGTCGGGTTGGCTATGATCAGGGGTGTCCGGCCTTCGTCAATAAAAATGCTGTCGGCTTCATCGACGATCGCAAAATACAAGTCCCGTTGCACCCGAGCATCAGGCCGATTCGACAGACCGAACCATGGCTCCCAGAATGCCGACTGGTTCACAAGTCCGCTGCGTTGTTTCAAGCGGTCACGTAAAAAGTCGAAACCGAATTCACTGGCTGTGCCATAGGTGACATCACAGCGGTATTGTTCGGCTCGATCCGCGTCAGGCATTTTTTGCTGAATGCAGCCGACGCTGAGCCCCAGCAAGCGAAACACCGGCCCCATCTCCTCGGCATCACGCTTCGCCAGATAATCGTTAACTGTGGTAACGTGGACTCCTTTGCCGATTAAGGCATTCAAATACGCTGGTGCCACCGCCGACAGTGTCTTCCCTTCGCCTGTCGCCAACTCCACAAGACCGCCATGATGCATGACGATGCCAGCCGCCAGCTGAACATCAAAAAGCTCGAAATTTTTCAGCCGACGAATCGCGGCACAGCACAGCCCGAACGCCTCGGGAATCATCCGATCGAGATTCTCGCCCCCCCGAGCCCGGCCACGGAGTTTCAGACTCTGTTTACGCAACTCTTCATCAGTAAGATGCAGAAACCGAGCTTCCCAGTCACGGATCCGGGGGATCAGCAACGCGGCCCGCGCCAATCGCCGTTGCCATGGCAGACCGATCATCGCCTGAATCCGGTTCCACAAATAAGAACCCAGCCGACCCGGGACATTTTCAATTGGCGGAGGAGCGATCACCGGAAGTGAAGTCTGCGGATCGGGCAGAACGATCTGACTCATGACGGACACTCCAGCGACGAGCAATATCACTCTTTACCCTAGCAGCTGGAAAATTATCCTGGTAGTCGGGTCCCGGTTCTTTTCGGATCGCTAGGCTTTCGCTCCATGCATTTTCTCAGCCGTGCCGCTCTCTCTGAATACGCTAAATACGGATACGCTCTCGGACGATCGGCAACTGGACCGTACCACGGCCAACGCCAGCAGGTTACGCTTGCTCACCCAAGCGTTCTGAATTTTGGGCACCAAACGACAGATCGAAACGATCGATCACGAACCCGCAACTCGATGTGCCTCAGAAACGTCGAGAGATCCACGCTCTATATCAATTTGTCTTCAAAAGCCCATCGGTCATAAATCACCCAAAAAATTCGAAAATTGTACAAATTCTGTGGATTAGCCATTGCATTTCGCTCTGATCCGAATATTTTTCTAAAACCTAAATGTTTTCGTACCTTCCCTCTTGTGTTGCCCAGCAGGAGATCATTTTGTCAATTACTCACTTGGCTCGTCGCCGTTGGACTTCCATTTTTCAAAATCGTTTGCAATCCAAATCCAAAAATAGCAGGCAATCGGCATTCCAATGTCTCTCGCTCGAAGATCGGCTCGTTCCTGCGCCGATCCCAGCCATCACAGGTTTAGGGAATAGCCAGCTGCTTCTCGGCAGTCCTGCGAATTTTTCCTTCACCTTTGCCAACGCTCATCCAACGGATGACGGTTACGGCCCGTTTATCGAGTTAGCGGTCGATACCACCGGTCCTGACGGCAGCAGCAGCTTACCGTTCGACGGCTACGGGACGCCGTCCGTCAGTGTGGCGGGGTTGCCGCTGAGTGTGGTCGGCTCACCAATTCAACTAACACCCGCCATCATCTCCGCCGGCGTTTATACCAACCCCCTGACAAATGAATCCCGCCCGGTCCCGACCGGCTTTAACGTTGGGGACACGATTTACATCTATGCCCTCCCGTTTGGCAGCTTCACGCCCGGGCAGTTTACCCAAGGACAAATCTCCATTCCCACCAGTTCGCTTGCAGACATCAACAGCCCGCTGCCAATCGCACTCACTGGCGGTTTCCGCGACGATCACCCGTCGCTCACGGGCCCGGCTTTTTATGGCAGCACGCAGACGGCCTCGGTCACACCCCAACTGTACACCTTGAACAAAACCTACCTCGGGCCAGAAGACGAAACCGCAACCGGTGCCAATTACGTTCGCCGCTACCGGCTCGACATCGATATTGCCACGGGTCAAACACTTACCAATCTGCAGGTTCAAGATATCCTCGCCAACAGCATGCAGATCGTCGGTCTGAACCCCCCGAACATGTTCGCCTCGACTTCCGCCGGGGGTCTCGGTACCAACATTTTCAACCCAGCGAATCTCGGTGGCTCGGCCACCCCAGGCACCCCGGGGGGCAATCTCCTCTACACCTTCGGCACCGTCGTCGGTGTTCCAGGGATCGATGCCCGCTTCGAATTTGATTTCTACATTCCACGGGACAATACCGCTGCCGCCGCGACAGTTCCTCAAGGTACGAACAGCACGCTGGCAACGAATACTTCCAACGCTTCCGCCAACTGGACGCCGCTCGATCCTCGTGACCCGACGCAACTCAATATTGGCCCAGCCGCGTCGCTTTCAAATTTCACGCATACTCTCGAACAGCAATCCTTGGCGGTGCAAAAATCGGTCACCCAGGTCACGATCGCTGCTCCGAACACCCCGGCGACTGGCCCACTTCAGCCCGGCCAGAGCCTGCTCCGCTACGTGATCGATTTCCAGGTCTCTGACTACTTTGCCCTGGACAATGTCAATTTGCAGGATCTGCTCGGCGATGGCCAACGGCTCTACCTCGGTGCATCGGGGAACGACCCGACCTTCCAGCCGACGCTGCAAGTCAACAACGCCTTCATCTACAACCCCATCACGGGCGTCGGTACCCGCCAGAATGTTTCCGCCGCCGGCTTCTCCAGCCCCGGCAGCATCGATTACCGCCAACTCTACACCAACAGCCCCAACGCCAACCCGATCGGTTACCCCATCAACGGGCCGCAGTCGGTCAACTCGGTCTTCACCAACCTTAGCCCAATCTCGCTGCCGTTGACGAATGACTATGTCGGCTCGACGTACTTAAACTTCAAGATCTCGCAAGAGCTCATCCACCGCCTGGGACCCAATGCGGGTCGGTTGGTCGGCGGCGACATCGCCAATTCAGGCAGTCCCCCGAACAATCACCTCCCGGGTTCAACGCTCCACGGCGCGACGACTGGCCGCATCGTTTTCTGGGCGATCGTCACGCAAGAATACAGCGACATCTTCCAGATTGCCGCCGGGGGCAGTGGCGATCCGTCGATCGATCAAGGCGACTTACTCACGAATCAGAATCCTGTCGATCATTCCGCCGATGCCCTCGCCGCCAACGGGGGCCAGCCGTTCCGCGGCGTCAACGCCGATCAGATCAACACCACTCAGATCAATCAAGATAATCCCGAGCAACTTGACACGATCAGTGGTGATAATACCGGAGCCTCGATCAATGTGCCACGCGGCGACCTGCTTAAGCAAGTCTTCGCGATCAACGGCACCCTCATTGACCCTCAGACCGCTGCCGAGACTGTCTTCTCGGTGCAAGCAGGCGACCTCATCACCTTCAAATTAACCTACACACTGCCCATCAGCCGCTTCGAAGAATTGCAAATCCTCGACATCCCGCCCCTACCGGTCTTGCCGGTCGGCCCGATCGGTCCGTACACTTTCCAGCGGGTGACAGACGGCATCTACATCCCTTATCAAATTGAAGTCGCAACAGACGACACCTTCTTCAGCACGTTTCCCGCATTCCCCAATCTCGTCCCCGGTTCGACCATCGTCACCGATGCCAATACGAACACCCTGACAATGCTCTTCGGCAATTTCGAGGACAATCTCTCCCGGGCGACCACGATTTCGTTGCTCGTGACCTTGCCTGTCATCGACGTTCCCTTCGCGAATGACCTCTTCCTGAGCAATCAATTACGGGTGAACGAAGGCTCCACGGTGCAAGGGACCACCACCGTCGAAGATCTCCGCCGATTTCAACTGGTTCGCCCGCAAGTAACCATCAATAAAGGTGCCGTCGGCTCCAACTCCACAGGTTTGTCCGCGGGTGGAATCGCTTTTGCTCCTCCGAGCAACCCCGCAGGAACGTTCACGATCGGTGGCAACCCGCTGTCACCCACGAACGCCCTGGATACAGCATCGGAAGCCAGCATCATCGGCGGTCTGACTGTCACGCGGACGAATTCCCCGACCGATGCGGGCGACACGGTCCGATACGCCATCGTCGCGCAGAACGTTGGCCGGGGCGATGCCTTCAATGTGCAAATTCGCGATGTGATCCCCGCTGACTTTATCCGACCACCCACCATCGCCGGCCTCAATCTCCGCCTCATCCGGGGTGATGGCTCGGCCATGGATGGCACCAGTATCACAAACACCGCGACCTTCATCGATGGTGTCGATTACAGCGTGACCTACAATCCCAGCACCGGCGAATTCCTGATCACGCTCAAAGACAACTACACCGCTGGGAATGTGAACAACCCTGGTCAATCCCCAGACAGTCGTCCCGGGGGCATTAGCCGCGGGCAATCCTCTCCCGTGATTTTCGACGGCAGCGGTTCAGATATTCCGATTACGAACGGTTCGAATACCGTGATCGCCCTCTATGATGTGGTTGCCGCGGGCACGGTCACGCCGAACCAGACGATCACGAATACCGCTGCAGTCACGGTCTATTCCTCATCAGAAACCGGCCCCGACCTGACCGATCCGAACGTCCTGCCAGGAGCCACCGATCCGACCGACGATGCGACCGTGCAAATCAAGTTGCCCCTCCAGCAAAAGACATTGGTCGCCACCGAAATTGATGTGCCTGGCAACAATAATATCTCCCCAGCCCCCGCCCAAGCCACAATCGGCGAACTCATTACCTACACCCTGACCATTACCATCCCCGAGGGGACCACGCCGAGCGCGAATATCCTCGACAATCTGACGGCGGGTTTACAGTTCTTCGACATCACCGATGTTCAGGTGAGCAACGGAATCACCACCACGACCGGGCTAAGTTTTGCTGGCAATGGAGCCGTCAATGCTGGGATTCAATCAGCTAATCTCACCTTGACCAGCAACGGCCGGGTCATCCAGTTCAACCTCGGCACCATCACAAACAGCAACACCGTCAATTCGACGGCGGAAACGATCACGATCACCTACCGCGTTGTGGTTCGCAACACTAATCAACCTATCAACAGCTCAATGAACGTGAATGAGAATCAGGCCGGTGCCAACCGGAGCAATTCGGCCCGATTCCGCTGGGCAGACAACGCGACGACATTAAGTACAATCCAAGCCGGTCAATCCACAACCACGAACGGAGCCGCCACGGGCACGGCCACCCAAGTCCGAATCGTGGAGCCGTCGCTGACGGTTGTCAAAGATGTCGCCGTCGATGACGGCGCGACCGGCACCTACACCGCGTTCGCCCAGCAACTCCGTGCCGACGCTGGCGACAATATCCGTTATCGCTTGACCATCGCGAACCCGTTCACGAATTCCACTCGTGCTTTCGATGTCACCCTCTCCGATCCACTGCCCGTCGCGGCATTCTCCGGCGGTGTCTCCGCCTTCAGCATCGTCAGTGTGAATCGTACCGACAGTAACCCCACCCGGCAGGTCTTCCGCAACGGCTCGCCCCACACATTAACCCCCAGCGATTTTGTCATTTCCGGTACGGGCGAATTGACCTTGAATCCGGGGTTTGCCTACGATGTCGACGCGGGGGTGACCATCGAACTGATCGTTCAAGGGAATAATTTCCTGGGGACAACTGGTGCCCTTTTAACGAACACCGCCGATCTCCGCTGGACCAGTATGCCCGGGAGCAATCCGAATGAACGAACCGGTGCCGATGGCCCTGGGCCCGATACCACGGTCTTGAATAATTATGCCAGCATCGATGATGCCGTCCTCGTGTCACCACCGCTTGTCCACAAGTCGATTATCGCCACATCCGAAGCCTGGACAGTCCCAGCATCAATTGCCGCCCCAGGTGTTCTCTCCGCCGATGTGGCGATCGGGGAAATCGTTCGCTACCGGATTTATGTGTCGATTCCTGAAACCGGCACCGGCAACGAAATCCTGAACGCCCAGATTCAGGATTTCATCCCCAGTGGCTCGATTTTCTTAAACGATGGCTCCGCCCGCTACGTCTTCATCGCCGATGCCCCGAACCCCTTCGCGACCACTGCAGCCGCCGGGGGCACCATCCCCGCGGTGAGCACCACAGCGTTTGTGATCGGCAGCAGCGCCGAGTTGCTGAGCTTGCCCTCATCATCGGTCACCGGTGTCTTCGCGGATGCCAATATCTCCCAGGTGCGTGTTGGCGCGGGCACCGGGGAAGGCACCTACGCCGACGGCCAGGATGTCTTCTTCCGCATCGGGAATATCGCCAACACTAATAACGATGTGAACCTGGAATTTATCGTCATCGAATACAACGTTCTCGTCCTGAATGTCGCGGGGAATCAATCCTCCCCAGTCACAAACCTCAGCAACAGTTTTGCCGTCCTCGTCGATCTCGATGGGGTCAACGGGCCCGGTTACATTTCCGTTGTTCGCGATGGCTCGGCCGGGGGCACGAATGTCCCCGATGGTGTCTACGGCACCGGAGACACGGTTGCCAACGCGAACGATCCTAACAACAATGCGACCGGCACGCCGGGAACGTCGAACTCCACGACCGTCACGGTCGTTGAACCGAATGTCACGATCGAGAAGACTGTCCGCAACCTGACCACGGGGGTGCCCGCTTCGGGGTTCGTGGAGTCCGTCAGTGCGGACGCAGGAGACATCCTTGAATTCCAGATTGTGCTCGGCAACAACGGCAACGCCGACGCCTTCAATATCGAGTTGTCGGATGTCTTGCCCACCGGGCTTCAGGTCACCAGCGTGACTCAGACCGGAGGTCCAGCACTGACCACGTTGCAGATGGTGGGGAATGCTGTCATCGCTACGTTCGCTGGCACTGAAGCCGATGGCTTCGATCCCGGTGAAACGATTACCCTGACCTTCCAGGCGGTTGTTTTGCAAGCGGTGGCTCCGAACGCCACGATCACGAACAACGCCACGGTCACTTGGACGGGTCTGCCCGGGACGAACGGCACCGCCAGCAATCCGACCGGTTCGAACACGCCGGGGACTCCAGGTACCGCCACGGGCGAGAGAACGGGGCCAACCGGGCCGGGTGACACCCTGAACAACTACACGGCCACCGACCCGGCAAGCTTGACGGTTCCTGGTGCATCGCTTGTGAAGTCGCTGTTTGCCACAAATGTTTCACAAACCTCGGGGAATAATGTCACGGTCGGCGAAACTGTCACCTACGCATTGCGGATCACGTTGCCAGAAAGCACGGTGGCCGCGGGGAATCTCGTCCTTACCGACCTGCTCCCCCCAGGATTGCAATTTACCGGAACGTTCTCGCTGGTGACTACCGCAGTCGCGAGCAACGGCCTGCTCTCCAGCGATTTCGGTGGCAGTGTGCTCCTTCCGGGCGTCAGCGGCGGGCCGTTCGGCAGCGGCATCGATCCTGTCTTCACCTTCAGCCAGATCACCACCAACGGTGATAACGACGCCACAAACAACTCGTTCCTGCTGCTGCTCGATGCCATTGTCCTCAACATCCCAGCGAACGAGGGGATTCTTCCCACGCAGACCAGTCTTGATAATCAAGGGCAAATGCAACTGCCCGGGCAACCCGTTTCCACGACACCGCCCGTGACGATGACCGTCGTCGAGCCGCAACTTCAGACTACGAAGTCCGTTGTCGGCGACAGCAGTGTCGATGCCAACGCTGTGATAACCTATCAGGTGACGATTAGCCACACTGCCAATTCCACGGGCCCTGCGTTCGATCTGAATATCAGCGATCTGCTCCACCCCGGTCTCACCCTGATCGCTGGCTCCGTGACCACCAGTTCAGGCACCGTCACCACGGGGAATACCAGCGGTGACACCAGTATCGCCATCACAGTCCCAGTGCTGCTCGTCGGCGATACGATCACGATCACCTACCAGGCGACTGTGGACGGCCCTCCCACCGCTGGTGCCGTCGCTCCGGGGGGCAGCATCATGAACACAGTCCGTGTCAATTACGACACGTTCCCCGGGCCGAATCCGGAACAGCGTGAGGAACCAGAAGTCTCGAATAATGCCACGATCACGATCAACACCTACACCGTCGGCGGAGTCATCTGGAGCGACCAGAATAATAACGGTGTCTACGAGCCGGGCCTCGGGGAAACTTTGATTACCGGCCAGCCGATCACCATCCAGTTAACCGGTACTGACCACCTGAATAATCCCGTCAGCGTGACGCAAGTCACCACCACCGGAACTTATTCCGTCACCGGTTTGCGGCCGGGCACGTACTCGGTCATCCAGGTGAATCAGCCTGTCGGTTACCTCGATGGCATCGATGCCCGGAATAGCAACGGCTTCAGTGGAAGTAACTTCGGCGGGACCGGCACCAGCGCCAGCGATCCGCGCGGAACACCGACTGTACCGGGTCGAGATGCCGAGACGATCGCGGGTATTGTCATCCCGCTCAACGCCGAGCAAAATGGCGTGGCGAATGTCGGCGGTAGCTACAACTTCGGCGAGATTCTCCCCGCGACCCTCGGCGACACGGTCTGGGAAGACCTCAACGGCAACGGTGTCCTCAACGGAGGTGAGCCAGGAATTCCTGGCGTTCAGGTAACCTTAACAGGCACGGACGACACAGGTTCCCCGGTCAACGTCACCACCGTGACCGGCGCAGGGGGCGTTTATTCCTTCGGTCATCTCCGACCAGGCACCTACACTGTCGCCTTCAGTAATTCCGATGGCACGACGACATACGCTTACACGCGGCAATACTCGCCGCTCGGCACGCCCAGCACCGACAGCAATGGCAACGAACTGACCGGGATCACCGATCCGATTGTTCTTGGAGTCGGTGAAGTCAACACCACCATCGATCAAGGGTTGTATGTCCCGATCATCGTCGGCGATCGGGTCTGGTACGACGTCAACGCTAACGGCCTCCAAGATTCTGGCGAACCCGGGATCGTCGGCGTGATCGTGACCCTCACCGGCACCGACGGCTCCGGCCGCCCGGTCAGCCGCACCACCACGACCGGGCTGAATGGCCTCTATCTCTTCGATGATTTGCCACCCGGGACGTATACCGTTTCCGTACCGAGTCAGGTGCTTCCGAACGGTTTTTCCTGGGCGGCCAACACGACACCGACCACACAGAACACCACCGCCGCGACGCAAACCTCGGGCGGAGAAGATCTGGCCCGCGACTTCGGGTTCCGTGGGGCAGGCTCGCTCGGCGATCGCGTCTGGCTGGACACGAATTCCGATGGCATCCAAGATACAAACGGTCTCGAACCGGGTATCCCCGGCTTGCCGGTCACACTCGCCTGGGCCGGACAGGACGGCATTTTCGGCACTGCCGATGATGTCAACTTCATTGGCCTCATCCCCGATGTCACCACCGGCCTCAACGGGGTCTACAATTTCACCGATTTGCCGACCGGCCTGTTCCGCGTCACCGTGGATCCGACGGCCGGCGGTATCGGGTCGAATCTCGTCAACACGTATGATCTGGTGAATGGCACGGTGAATCCGCAAAATACCGCCGAAGTCGAACTCACCGACCTCACTCCCATCCGAACGGATGTCGATTTCGGCTACATCGGCAATGCGTCCGTCGGGAATAGGGTCTGGATCGACCGCAACCGCGACGGCGTGCAGGACCCAACCGAACCGAGCCTGACCGGGGCCGTGATCGAACTCGTTTCCAGCGGCGTTGATGGCATACTCGGCACCGCTGATGACATGGTCCTGACATTCACCACAGTTGCTGACCTTGCCGAGACTGGCAACTATCTCTTCACGGGTCTGCCCGTCTTCGAGGGAACCAGAGTCTACAGTGCCACGGTGACGAGTGTGCCAGGGCCGCTGGCCTCGGTGGTGATGACCTACAATCTCAATGATGGTGCGATTCCTCTTGTCTCGCAAACAGTCAATCCTGGAGCCGGTACCGAGGTTGACTTTATCGTCACCGATGCGGGTGTTCATCAGAATCGCCGCGATGTGGACTGGGGATTCGGCGGTCTGAGTGCAATTTCCGGCACCGTCTACCGCGATGATAATAATAACGGGGTTCAAGATTTGCAATTCCTTGAACCCGGGATTCCCGGCGTGGAACTGATTCTTACGGGGGTGGACCTCTTCGGCAACCCGGTGCTGGATCCGAATACCGGCCAGCCGTATCGCACCGTCACCGCCCCTGACGGCACCTACATCTTCAGTAACCTCGTGCCGGGAACATACACCGTCACGCAACTTCAACCGCCACAATACAACGATGGCATCGATACCGCGGGGAGTCTCGGCGGCGACGACGCCTCGGTGAACGATGTCATTTCCGATATCGTGATCGGCGTCGGCGATTTCGCGACAGACTACAATTTCGGCGAACTCGGCAGCTTCGTTTCGGGAAGCGTTTTCCGAGACACGGATCGGGATGGCCTCTTGAACCCGAACGACCCGGGTATCGCCGGCATCGTTGTCGAACTGCGCGATGCCACAGGCACGACCGTACTCGCTACCACGGTGACAAATCAGATCGGCTTCTACATCTTCCCGAACATCCCAGCGGGCGATTATCAGATTGTTCAAACTCAGCCCGTCGGTTACGCGAATACGCCCACCGGGCCGTTCCAGGATAATATTCGCTCCGTCACCGTGCCATTGACCGGGTTGACCGAGCAGAATTTCGGCGAAGTGCTCGGCGGTATCTCGGGGACAGTGTATCTCGATCTGAACAACGACGGCAGACAACAAATCGGGGAACCGGGCCTCTCTGGGGTGATCGTGACCCTCACCGGAACAGACGCTGCCGGCGCCGCTGTGGTGAAAACCGCGATCACGAACGCGGCCGGGGAATATCAATTCACCGATTTGCTTGCGGGGAACTACACAGTCACACAGACACAACCTTTGCAATATCCCGACGGTCGAGACGGAGAAAATCACCCCGCCGGGATTGCCGGTACGCTCGGTGGTGTCATCGGCAACGATGTGCTCTCCGGAATCAACCTGCCTGCCGGTGAATTCGGTAACAGTTACAACTTCGGTGAACTGGCGCCCCTCGGCATCCCGCCTGGGCCAAACAAACCGGGTGCCACGAGTCTTAGCGGTGTGGTCTGGCTCGACCTCAATCGGGACGGCAGCATCGATTCCAACGAGGTGGGGATCGCAGGTGTCACCATCACCCTGACTGGCCCGAACGGCATCAATCAGACAACCACGACTGGACCGGACGGTTCGTACCTGTTTACGAACCTGCCGCCGGGCAATTATACCATTACCCAGACACAACCCACGATTTACGGCAGCACCACGCCGAACGTGGTCACCGCGACGATTCCGACCTCACTGGTGCCCGTGACCAACGTGAATTTCGGAGAATCGCCCGGCACTCTTTCCGGATCAGTTTACTTCGACGCCGACGACGACGGTGTCCGCGATTCCGATGAACCCGGTATCGCTGGTGTCATCGTAATCTTGACCGGCACCGACCTGGCCGGTAATCCGATTACGCAAGTGACCACCACCGACCTCAACGGGTATTATCAGTTCACGGGATTGCCAGCCGGCACCTACAACATCGTTCAGAGCCAGCCTCTCGGCTGGATCGACGGGCAGGACAGCATCGGCAGCCTCGGAGGCAATGATAGCGTGAATGATCAGTTCACGAACATCATCTTGCCACCGGGCGAATCCGGCGTCGATTACCTCTTCGGCGAAATCAACCCCAGCATGGAAGGCACCACCTTCGTCAGTGGCACGGTCTGGCTTGATTCAGACCGTGACAGTGTCCTCGACTTCGGGGAAAGTGGTATCGCCGGCGTCACCGTGGAACTGTATCAAGCCAACGGTACGTTGGTGGCCACCACGACGACTGGTCCTGACGGCAGCTATGTCTTCTTAAATGTTCCTCCCGGTAGTTACAGGGTCCAGCAAGTCCAGCCGAATCAATATGGCAGCAGTACGCCGAATATCATTCCGGTCTTCGTGCCGCCATCGCTGGTTCCCGTCACCAGCCTCGACTTCGGTGAAGTTCCGGCGTCACTGTCCGGCTGGGTCTACCTCGACGCCAACGATAACGGGATTCGTGACGATGGTGAACGCGGCATCGGAGGAGTGGTCCTGACCCTCACCGGTGAGGACATTAACGGCAATCCAATCTCTCTCACGACAACGACCGACTCCAGCGGGTTCTACATTTTCAACGATCTGCCCGCATCCGGCCCCGAAGGCTACACGATCTCGCAAAGTCAGCCGATCGGGTATGCCGACGGCCTTGATGGCGCGAACAATCCCGAAAACATTGCCGGAAGTCTCGGCGGAATCATCGGCAACGACTTGCTGTCCGCGATTCTCGTGGAAGCCGGGGAAATCGGCGACAGTTACAACTTCGGTGAGATCGGAGTCAACAGCCTCTCGGGGTTCGTTTATCTTGATTACAACTTGAATGGTGTCTTCAATCCCTCGGGCCCGGATGTCCCGTTTGGCGGCGGCTCGATCACTTTGAATAACGGAGTGATGACCGGTCAACCGGCAATCACCCTGACCACACCGCCATTCCAGATCGTTCTCGCCGGCGTCGATGCTCAAGGTAATCAACTGACATTCTCCACCATCACCGCCGCCGATGGTTCTTATTCATTCACAGGACTGCCCGCAGGTAGTTACACCATCATTCAGAGTGTGCCAGTCGAACCGATCTTGGTGAATAATTCAGCGGTCAGCGGCTTGTATAACGGTCTGGATACGGTCGGTACGATCAACGGCATCCAGACGGGAACAAATCCGGCAGCTAATCAACTGGCGGTACCACTTACCGGTGACGGTAGTTTGGCGAACCCCGCGCAAAACGGGATCGGCTACAATTTTGGGGAACTGCCCCCGGCTGACCCGTTCGGTTTCGTCTACGTCGATGAAAACGCCAACGGCGTCCGCGACCCCGGCGAGCCAGGCATACCGAACGTGCCGATAACGATTTCCGGTACCGCCTTCGCGGGAACACCGTTCGCACGACCGCTGCTCCCCTCCGACATCCCTGGTGGAAGTTTGACGATTTTCACCGATGCTAACGGACGCTGGGAATTTTTGCCGATTCCTCCCGGCCTGTACAGCATCGTTCAATCCGCACAACCCGCCGGCTTCCTGGATGGAGTCGAGCAAAACGCCGATCCGAACGGACAATCCGGTGGACCGGTAATCGTCGGCAACGATGTCTTTTCCAATATCTTGGTCGAGCCGTTCCCGATTCGTGGACCGTTCAACTTCGGTGAGCTCCGCCCCAGCAGCATCGCCGGAGTCGTTTATCATGACGTGAACCGCAACGGTGTCCGCGACCCTGGCGAACCGGGAATTCCTGGGGTGGCGATCACTTTGACCGGCACGGTGGCAAGCTTGCCTGGCATCAATCCGAATCTCCATGGCAGCGGTGTCGGCCCGATCACGATCACCACCGATGCGAACGGTAACTTCCTCTTCAGCGGCCTGTTGCCTGGCATTTACGCCCTTGCCGAAGCCCAGCCGATCCCATTCGCCCAGGGGAATAACGCAGTCGGCAGTAGCGGAGGCCTGTTCCTGGGCACCGACATCATCGGCCTGATCAACCTTGGCCCCGGCGTCAACGCGGTGAATTACCTCTTCGGGGAAGTGAATCCAACGGGGTCGACTCCGGAGCCAGTACCACCCCTCGGACCGCTTCCGCCCGTCACCAGCATCGCCCCTGGCGCGGTCAGCAAACGAGCGTTCCTGGCCAGTACGCCGTTCTCCGACCACACGGAACGTGTCGTTCCCGACTTTGCTGCCCTCGGCTCACTCGGTGCCGCCGGAGCCAACCAATTCTTATCCACCGCGGACGGTGTCGGTGGGGAACTGGTTCGTGTCTTCGATCTGACCCGCGGCGTCGAACGATTCCGCCTCCGGCCCTTCCCCGGTAACCCCGGCGGTACGCGTGTGTCCACAGGTGACGTGACAAACGATGGGATACCCGACGTTGTGGCAGTGCCCGGACCCGGCGGCGGCCCACGGGTGGTCGTTTACGATGGCAACAACGCCGCCGTTTTGTTCAACCAGTTTGCCTTCGAAGAATCGTTTACTGGGGGTCTGTTTGTGGTCACCGGCGACCTCAACGGCGACGGTTACGCGGATATTGTGGTCAGTGCCGATGTCGGCGGCGGTCCCCGGGTCAAGGTCTACGATGGTCGAACCGGCGGGGTACTCGCCGATTTCTGGGGCATCGACGACCCGAACTTCCGGGGGGGTGCCCGTGTCGCCCTCGGCGATGTCAACGGTGATGGCCAGCTGGATCTGATCGTTGCCGCTGGAGTCGGCGGTGGGCCGCGTGTCGCCATCTTCGACGGTGCCAGCGTTGTCGCCGGCAATCCGAATCGGTTGATCCCCGACTTCTACGCCTTTGAAAGTACCCTGGTGAACGGCGTTTATATCACGGCCGCTGACATCAATGGCGATGGCTTCGCCGACCTTGCCTTCGGCGCGGGCCCCGGTGGCGCGCCACGAGTCACCGGCTTTGACGGCTCAAGTCTGATCGCCGGCCAGCTTGTGCCACTCTTCAATTTCTTTGTCGGCGACTTGCAAAGTCGTGGTGGCATCCCGGTCCACTTGCAAGACATCGACAACGATGGCACAGCCGAGTTGATCACCGGCACGGCCGCTGGCGAACCGTCACTGGTGCGCTTCGTTGACCTGAACCCGGTCAACGAACTGGATGCCTTCTACGCAAACTGGAAAGACTTCCTCGGCGGCGTTTACGTCGGCTAGAACAACGTAGAGAATGTGATTTGTAAGAGAATGAGCTTAAGCCCGCCGGGAGGCCGTGCCGCTAAACCCGGCGGGCTTTTATGTTATCTTTAGCGTTCTTACGGGGTTTGACGTAGGCCGAATCTTGAACGCTAAAGATGATCCTTCAAGCGGTTTTGTTGCTCTCATCATGGAATCAGTGGCGAGGTGTCGCCGCCGAGTGGTGGCTCAGCGATCAAGGGATGATGCGGTCGGCCGAACCACGATCAGGAATGGCAAAACCTCGGCTTTTCGGGGTCGCCGTTCCTCTAAGAAGCGAAGCAATTCTTTGGAGGCGGAAGGAGCGACACGAAGTGGCGCGGGTGAATGAGTTAATACGAGGGCCGAGCGTTCTGGACGTTTGCGTTCCCCGGCCTTTCGGAGGGCGTCGGTGAGTTCCGTCACTGTCTTCGCCGTAAGCGAAGTCCCGGGGGGTGTCACTGGGGCGGGTTTTTCAAACTCAAGATCGACTCCGAAGAGTTCCCGCAATTCCTTGAAATCCGCCGCCGACGCGGGGAAACAGTGCCCTACGGTGAGGATCGCAGGCGACGCACCCCGCACGGTCCGCGCCAAAGCGGCCAGGAACTGCTGCAATTCCGATGCTGTGATCGTTTCGCATACGAGGATGGTGCTGATCGGAAGTTTTTTCTTCAGTCGCTCGACAGTCAGACTGTCAATATCGACCGTAATCCCGCGTGATCTTGCGGTTTTGACGAGGAGGTCGGTAGCCAGCGCGGGATCGGTCGCAAACAAATCGAGACGGATTGCACGACTTTGTGAAAATTGCTGAGTCAGTTCAGCAAGAACATCGGGGCGGTCGAGATCAGCAACGGGTGCGAAGAACGGTAAGCGAACTTCTACCAGGGATAACGGTGGTGCCGGGCTCTGCACGGCGGCACCGATCCATGACGGCTCAGGTGAACGGGGCATCGGCGCTTGTTCAGGCGAATCCTGACGCGTTGTTCCTGCCGGAGAAAGGTGAGCCAAGGGGGGTGAGCCTGAGGCTGAAGGGGCCCCGACAAGGTGGCCGGTGGTGTGCGGCGTGGATGCCACAGGAAGTTGATTCGTGTTCGAAAGCGTCAGAGAAGGTGTCTGGGTAAACTTACGTTCTTGGCGGCTCGCCAGTTCTGTATCAAGGGGCGAGGGACTGACGCCAGGCCACGGTTCGAAGCTCAGCCAGAATGCGGCGGCAGCAATCAGCAGGAACAGGCTTGCTGCGATCGCCGCGGCGGTGAAGGTGCGACGAGTTCCGAAGCTTGGCAGCGATCGCCGGGATGGCCAAGCGGAATGTGATGAGACTGGGTGATTCAGGGCTAGCCGGTTCAGCAGGTCTTGCTGAAAACTGGCGGGGACAGGGTGCCGGGTGAGCGCACGAAGTCGATCCCGGAGTTGGCAGAGTTCGGTATAGTGCTGGGCTGCTTCCGGTTGCTCGAGTAGCAGTTTGCGGAAGCAGAGTTGCTCCGCTGGTGATAATTCCTGATCCACCGCCGCACTGATCAATTCAAGTTCGTTCTCGGTAATCATGTCGGTTCTCGGCGTGTCCCTAGCGATGACTCGGAGCGTCGTGGGTCGGTAGCGGGTTCAGCCTGACGGTGTTTGCCCCGGCCCGATGCCTGAGCAGCCACCGATTCGCCACGCTTCGCCGAAGGAGTCTCCTGGGTAACGGTCATGGCTGCCACCGGCGGTTCACACTCCGGTGGCAGCAATTGTCGCAATTCAGCCCGGGCTCGATGCAGGCGGCTCCGCACCGTGCCGACAGCGATGTCCAAAATTTCCGCAATTTGCTCGTAACGCAGATCTTCGATATCTTTCAAGGTTAAGATTATCCGGTGTTCCGTCGAAAGTTTTGCCATGGCTTGTTGGAGTGCGCGATCGTTTTCTTCGCGTTCCAAGCTTGCGGTAGGTGATGGATGCTGAGAACGATCGGCGAATTCTGGCCCCTCCTCGCCTGTCATCGGAAAACGGATCATTCCGCGAAACTTGCGTTGACGGCGTTTCAGAGAAATTGCCTGGTTGAACGCAATCCGGTACAACCAAGTGTAAAATTCAGAATCTCCCTTGAATGAACCCAGCGCCTGGTACGCATGCAAGAACGTTTCCTGCAGGACTTCTAAACTGTCGTCGGGGTGGCTGAGAACTCGCAAGATCGAGTTGTACAGAGCGTTTTGATACCGAGCGACTAACTCTCCGAAGGCCTCGGTACGGCCCTGTAAAGTTTCATCGATCAGGCGTCGTTCGTCGGCATTCACGGTTCACTATCAATTCAGACGTTGATGACGGCGAAAAGTTCCCCGTTCTGATCTGGTATCGACCCATCGGCACCGGCTTACTCAGGGAGAGTCCGATGTTCTACGCGGAGCACCTCTGATTTTGGCTCGAACAATAAAGCCCGATGAAAGTGATGCCCGTTCTCGCCCGGTTTCAGAGTGAGAGTTTATCGACCTTGCATCGAAATCGCTCGAGGGTCCCACCCGCGATCATCGGCCAAGTCGCGGTGTCTATACTACTAGTGCTGAAAACTGCTTGTGCTGAAATCTCACCGGCTTAATTTCAAAGTCATCGAGAGTGTCATGGAGAGTCCGACGATTGTCGTCCGCGGAGCACGAGAACACAATCTGAAAAATATCGACCTGGAATTTCCCCGAAATCGACTGATCGTATTCACGGGTGTCAGCGGCTCTGGAAAAAGTTCGCTGGCCTTTGACACACTGTATGCCGAGGGGCAACGGCGATACGTCGAGAGTTTGTCAAATTATGCTCGCCAATTCCTCGGTCAGCTTCCGAAACCGGATGTCGATTATATCGGCGGCCTAGCTCCTGCTATCAGTATCCAGCAAAAAGCGGCGAGTCGCAATCCCCGATCCACGGTCGGCACCGTGACCGAGGTTTCTGATTATTTCCGGGTGTTGTTCGCTCGGATCGGCGTCGGGCACTGCCCGGTTTGTCAGAAGGAGATTACCGCGCAGTCTCGGGAACAGATTATTCATCGGATTTTGGCGTTGCCCGATGGCTGTCGGTTCTTGATTCTTGCTCCGGTGATTCGCGGGCAAAAGGGGGAATTCAAGGATTTATTCGCCGACATGCTCAAGCGCGGTTACGTCCGGGCGCGTGTCGACGGCCGGATTTTGCGAATGACCGATGATCTCCAGCTGGATAAGCGAATCAAGCACAGCATCGAAATCGTCATCGACCGCTTGAAATTGGACGATCGGGAAAAACTCCGTCCGCGTTTGGCAGAAGCGGTGGAACAAGCGCTCGCCCTCGGTGACGGCTCACTGCTTGTCAGCATCGATTCGGGTTTGACCGCCGGAGAATCCTCGCGGGTTGCAAACGGTCGAAGTCCGGACGACCGCGTGGTTCCCGAGACGGGTTACACGGATCTCTTATTGTCATCACGATATGCCTGCACGGCCTGCGGAATCAGTTACGATCCACCGACGCCGCAACTTTTTTCCTTCAACAGCCCGCAAGGGATGTGTCCGACGTGCGACGGTCTGGGCACTTGCTACAGCTTTGCCGAGGAACTGTTGATCCCCGACGACCGTCTGAGTTTTGCCGCCGGTGCGGTTGTCTTGCTCGGTCCGCTGAAGTCGATGGGGCGGTGGCGGCGCCACATCTACGAGGGCATCGGCAAAACGCTTGGCATCGACTTGAAACAGCCCTGGCGTGATCTCCCTGAGCAGCATCGCCGCTGGCTCCTGGATGGCAGTGGCGAGCAGCACATTGTCTGGGAATGGAAACAACGCGGCGGTTCCGTCTGGAAACATGGCGGAAAATGGGAGGGGATCATCCCGCAGTTGATGGCGCAGTTCAAAAAGACCACCGCGGGCCCACGGCGGCGGCAACTGGAAAAATACATGCGGCACACCGTTTGCCCGGATTGCCACGGTCAGCGGCTGAATCCGCAAGCCCGAGCCGTCCGGATCGGCGGCTTAAGTCTCATCGATGTCGGGGCAATGCCGATCGGCGAGTTAGTGCCGTGGCTGGAGAGGATGGAAGCCGGGCTGTCGGTGATCGAGCAACGGATCGCGGGGGAATTGCTGAAAGAGATTCGCGTCCGTCTCGGCTTCTTGCTCAACGTCGGGCTGCATTATCTGACGCTGGATCGCCCGGCTCCGACTCTTTCCGGGGGGGAAGCGCAACGCATTCGCCTCGCTGGGCAAATCGGCAGCGGCCTGGTCGGGGTGCTGTACATCCTTGATGAACCGAGCATCGGCTTGCATCCCCGGGATAACGAGCGACTTTTGCGAAGCCTGGAAAAACTCCGCGACATGGGGAATACCGTGCTCGTGGTCGAACACGATGAAGAAACGATGCGGGCTGCTGATTTTCTTGTCGATTTCGGCCCCGGCCCGGGTGCCCGTGGCGGAGAAATTGTCGCTGCGGGCACCCCGAATCAGGTACTGGCCGAGCCACGAAGTTTGACGGGGCAGTATCTCATTGGCAAGAAAACAATCCCGATCCCGGAGAAGCTGCGAAGCGGCACGGGCGAGGTTCTGCGGATTGTGAATGCACGACAAAACAATTTAAAAAACATCACCGTGGAAATTCCACTCGGCAAGTTTGTCTGCGTTACGGGTGTAAGCGGCTCGGGGAAATCCTCGCTCGTGAATGATGTGCTCAAACGGGGGCTCAAGCAGCTGCGAGCAGGATCATCCGACGAAGCCGACGAGGAGGAAGCCGAGGAAGCAGCCGATCCCGGGGTGGTGGAGTCCTCGACATTCTTTGGTGCGGATCGCATTGATGGCGTTGAAGCGATTGACAAAGTCATTGACATCGACCAGTCGCCGATTGGCCGCACACCTCGTTCGAACCCGGCCACATATATCAAAGTCTGGGATGAGATTCGCAGCCTGTACGCGCAGATGCCCGAAGCGAAGGTGCGGGGCTACCAGCCGGGCCGCTTCAGCTTTAACCGCCCCGGGGGGCGTTGCGAGCATTGTGAGGGGAACGGGGCCAACAAGCTCGAGATGGATTTTCTCGCCGATGTCTGGGTCACCTGTCCGGTCTGTGAAGGCCGCCGCTTTAACCGGGAAACGTTGCAGGTCAAGTATCGTGGCAAGTCGATTCATGACATTCTGGAACTTGAAGTCGCGCAGGCACTCGAGCAGTTTGAGCATGTCCCCCGCATCCGGGCGATGTTACAGACGCTTCATGATGTCGGGCTGGATTACATCAAGCTGGGCCAGCCGTCACCGACACTCTCGGGTGGAGAAGCGCAACGAGTCAAGCTGGCGAAGGAACTTTGTCGGCGTGACACTGGCAAAACCCTGTACATCCTCGACGAGCCGACGACGGGACTGCACTTTGAAGACATTCGCAAATTGCTGGAAGTGTTGCACGGTTTTGTCGATGCGGGCAACACCGTGCTGGTGATCGAGCATAACCTGGATGTGATCAAAACGGCAGACTGGATCATCGATCTGGGGCCTGAGGGCGGCGAGGGTGGCGGCCGGATTGTTACGGTGGGAACGCCTGAAGCGGTCGCCCGGTGTGCAGAATCGTACACCGGTCAGGCACTGGCCGCCGGGCCGTTCTCTTCACGAGGTCGTGGGAGAAAGTCCGCGCGGACTCCTGCAAAACCCCGCAAGCTTCTGCGGGACAATGACCCTGAGCGAGAACGGATGACCCAGATCGAAGTTCACGGGGCGTGCCAGCATAACCTCAAGAATGTTTCGGTGCGGATTCCCCGAGAAGCGATGTCGGTTTTCTGTGGCCCCAGCGGCTCCGGGAAATCCTCGCTGGCGATGGACACGATTTATGCCGAGGGCCAGCGCCGTTACGTCGAGAGCCTCAGTAGTTATGCCCGGCAATTTCTCGGTCAGATGCAGAAACCGAAAGTCGAGCAGATCACTGGACTTTCCCCAGCAATCGCGATCGAACAAAAGACGACAAGCAAAAGCCCGCGTTCCACGGTGGGCACAATCACGGAAATTTACGATTATTTGCGAATCCTTTACGCTCGCCTCGGCCAGCGTTACTGTCCGCAGTGCCGGATCCCGGTCGGAACCCAAACCACGGATGAAATCATCGAGCGTATCCTGTCCCTGCCGGAAGGAAGTAAAGTTTATGTGCTGGCACCGATCACCCGGAAAGGGAACGAAAAATACGAGGCAATTTTTGATGAAATTCGCCGCGCCGGGTTTGTCCGAGTCCGGATCGATCAGCGTTCATACAACCTGGAGGAAGTCCCGGCCATTGACCACCGTCGAAAGCATACCGTCGAGGTGATTGTCGATCGCAACGTCATTCGCCCGGGGACACGGACGCGGATTGCCGAGGCGGTCGAGCAGGCGTTGGAACTCGGTCGAGGCGTCATGCATCTGGCCCACGTCGATGCGAATCGTGATGAACCGCAGTGGCGAGTGGATCGCTTCTCGAGGCATCTGGCCTGCGAGCAGTGTGGCCGCAGCTTCGAGGTCTTGAATCCGCATCATTACTCGTTTAACAGCCCGCTGGGATGGTGCCCGACGTGCGAGGGACTCGGCGTGCAGCGGGGCGTCAACCCGTCGCTGCTGATCCGTGATGTCGGCTTGTCCCTCCGTGCCGGTGCGATCGCCGCCTGGCCGAGTCTGGAATCTGCCAGTCCGTTTCTGCCTTTCGCCGAGGCTTTGTCACGGGAACTCGGATTTTCACTCGATGCACCGTATTGCGAACTTGAACCGACTCAGCAGCGGGCGATCTTGCATGGCACCGGCGATGTCTGGATTGCGTTGCCGGCTTCGGACACCGGACTGACACCGCGATTCCAGTACAAGGGGATCTTTCCCGCCATCGACGAGGCTTCTCGGGTCAGCTTCGTGTATCGACAACGCCTCGATGAAATGGTCGATGAAGTTCCCTGCTCGACCTGTCAGGGATCCCGGCTGCGGGCCGATGCGGCAGCAACCCGGTTTTCCGGCATGACCCTCGGCGAACTGTGTGCGCTGCCGCTCGGAGAACTGCTGTCACGGTTGCAACGGCTCAAACTGTCTCAGACCGAGCAACAAATCATCGGCGAAGTGTTACGGGAAATCACCGCCCGGCTGTCGTTCCTGGTGCAAGTCGGGCTGGACTATCTGAGTCTGGACCGGGCCGGGCCGACACTCTCAGGAGGGGAAGCACAACGGATTCGCCTGGCCTCGCAGATCGGCAGCGGTCTTACGGGGGTTCTGTATATCCTCGACGAGCCGACGATCGGCTTGCACCCCCGGGATAATGCTCGTTTGCTTGCCGCCTTGCATCGACTTCGCGACTTGGGGAACACACTGATCCTGGTCGAGCACGATCGGGAAGTGATTGCCGCGGCCGATCGAATTTATGATTTCGGTCCTGGTGCCGGTGATCATGGGGGGGAAATCACAGCGACGGGCACCCCAGATCAGGTCGGGGAAAGTCTGACTTCGCTCACGGGGCAATACCTTTCAGGGAGAAAGGCAATCCCGGTGCCGACGAATCGGCGGATTTCTCCCGGTTCGCTTACCGGGCCGCCGACGGCGGAGGCGGTTCGTGCGCTCGCTCCGCAAGGCCAGGTACTGAGTATCCTCGGGGCTCGCCAGCACAATCTGAAAAATATCGACGTGCATTTTCCTCTCGGAGCCATGATTGCCGTCACGGGCGTCAGCGGCTCCGGCAAATCCTCGCTGATCAACGAGGTTCTGTATAACACCCTGGCCCGACGGTTGCACCGGGCTCGCACCGTTGCCGCCGCGCACAATGAAATTCGCGGTCTGGATCAAATTGACAAAATTATCCGGGTCGATCAGGATCCGATTGGCAATGCCCCTTCCTCGAACCCGGCGACTTATACCGGGGTCTTTGATCTCGTTCGAGAGTTGTTCGCCCAGCTTCCGGAAAGTAAAGTCCGCGGCTACCACCCTCGACGCTTCAGCTTCAACCAGAAAGGAGGTCGCTGCGAAGCCTGCGAAGGAAACGGCCAGAAAAAAATCGAGATGCACTTCCTTCCGGATGTCTGGGTCGAGTGTGACGTTTGTCACGGCAAACGGTACAATCCGGAAACCCTTGCGGTCCGCTACCACGGCAAATCGATTGCCGACGTTCTCGATCTCCGGATCAGCGAGGCATCCACGCTGTTCGCGAACATTCCGAAAATCCGCAGGATTTTACAGACGCTGATCGATGTCGGCCTCGGGTATATGACGCTCGGTCAGCCCGCCCCAACAATGTCGGGTGGCGAAGCGCAGCGGGTGAAACTCGCAGCAGAACTCGCCCGACCTAGCACCGGGCGAACCTTGTACCTCCTTGACGAGCCTACCACCGGCTTGCATTTCGACGACATCCGCAAATTGCTCGAAGTCTTGCATCGGCTGGTCGATCTTGGCAACACGGTAATTGTGGTCGAGCATAACCTGGATGTGATCAAGACAGTCGACTGGGTGATCGACCTCGGGCCAGAAGCAGGCTCCGGCGGTGGGCAGATTGTCGTGGCGGGCACCCCCGAGCATGTCGCCGTACTAGCCACGGCGCGGGGTGCAAAGGCCCTTCCCGTTCCTTCGCATACCGGGCGGCTGCTCGCCGAGGTTCTCGCAGCCGGGCCGCACGAGGAACGCCCCCGTTACGATCCGACTGTCGCCTTTCAGCAAAACGATGGTGATCTCGAGATTCATCAGGTCGGTGCCCAGGAAAAGATGCCCTGGGAACGTGATGGCCCCGGCTGGCATACCCGCGATCGGGTCACCAGCCAAGGGAAACCGTGCAAGTGGGACGGTATCGCTTTGGCAGAGGTAGTGGACCAGATTCATGCCCTCGGAGCATTTTCCCCGACAAACTGGAATCATCGCTCGGTGGTGGAAATCGCTGCTCCTGTCAAGAGCCGGGGCTGGTTCTTGCACGCCCTGACAGGCCATGAAGGGTATCTGACTCTGGTGTTCCGGGTCGGGAAAAATCGCTTTCGGCTTGGTGAGTTAATATCCCGACTCAGGCTTAAGCCGCTCGCCGATTATCCCGGCTGGGAGCATTATTCGCGGCAACAACGGATTCAGGTTTCGGCCGCGCCACCGCCCTGGCAAGAAATCAGCATCACCGTCGTCAAGGCTGAGGAAATCCGCAGTCCGGCATTTCAAGAATTTCTCCGCGACGCGGTGGCCTCATTCCAGGAACAACTCACGCGGCGGGGCTCCACGGTCGAAAATCACATGCCCTGGAAACGCCAGGGTCAAGACTGGCATCTGGGAATGAAGGGTTTCCCGCCGGGCAAACCACCCCGCTGGGAGCCCACGTTGCTGCCCCGCTGGCTCGAAATGATCCGGAAAGTGGCACCAACCGCAGAATTCCGCTGGGATCTCCGCGATGCTGTCACCATCAAGCTCCCGGGAATCAACCGGATCTGGATCTGCATCAAGACAAAAGAAACCCAGGCTCTCCTGGTGCGACTGATCAGCAAACCCGGACAATTCAATCTCGCCCGCCTCGAAGGCATCGGCCACGATCCACAACTTCGCCGGGATAAAATGGAGGGAGTGGATCTGATCGAACTCCAGTTTGTTCGCACGGATCATTGCTCGGCGAGAAAAATTTCGGAGTTTTTAAAGGAACACCTCCACGGTTTCCAAGAATTTCAGCAAGACTCTTCCGAGCAAACTACGCCACCAGATCCGTCAGGAACGGTTGTGACTTCTCCGGAAATCGATTAAGATTATATTACCCTCCCCTGGCGAACTCCTTGCCATCAGGATCTACCACATGCCTCGCGGTATCGTCTCTCTCGGTATGATGCTGGCAGGGGTTTTTATTCCCTGCCTGCCGATTCGTGCGCAGGAACAGTACACCGATCCGGACATCACCGCCGATGATCGGGCCCACTGGTCGTTTGTCCCACCGAAGCGGCCAGCGATTCCGAACTGGACCTTGACCACCCCACCCTCATCGAACCCGATTGACGCCTTCGTGGCCAAGCGGCTCCATGAGCATGGATTGAGCTTTTCTCCAGCGGCCGATCCCCGAACCTTAATTCGCCGACTCAGTTTCGATTTGACAGGTTTGCCACCCAGCCCAGACCTGGTCGAGGCTTTTGTGGCTGACCCTTCGCCGAAGGCTTATGAGTCGCTGGTCGATCGCTTTCTCGCATCCCCTCATTTTGGCGAACGCTGGGCACAGCACTGGCTGGATGTCGTTCGCTTTGCGGAATCCAATGGCTATGAAGCCGACGGGGAACGGCCTCATGCCTGGCGTTATCGCGATTACGTCATCTCCTCCCTGAATCAGGACAAGCCGTACGATCAATTTCTTCGCGAACAAATTGCCGGGGATATTCTCGCAGGCGAGCGTGACCCCCGGCAAACGGCTGAACTCTGGGCAGCGACCGGTCTGCATCGCTGCGGCCCCGTTCACATGGTTGGCGGCAACATCGACCCGGCCGTTCTCCGCCAAGAAGTCCTCACCGAGATGGTCAACGGCCTCGGTTCCGCGGTCCTTGGCATCACGATCGGTTGCGCCCGCTGCCACGACCACAAATTCGATCCGATTTCCCTGGGCGATTATTATCGCTTGCAGGCATTCTTTGCCGGGACAAAGTTTAGCGATGTCTCCCTGGCCACTGAACCCGAGCGTACGGCGTTCCAAGCTCAGCAAGCTCAGGTGCAAGCCCTGATCTCGCCCCTGAATCAAAAAATTCAACAACTCGAGGCACCGTACCGAACGCGATTGCTTGCCGAGAAAAAAGCAAAACTGGACCCCGAAGCGCGGAAAGCCGTGGATACACCCGCGGCACAGCGGACCGAGGAACAAAAACGGCTCGCGGCCGAGTCGGAATTCGTGCTGCGGATTTACTGGGATGAAGTCCTCGCCATCATGTCGCCGAGCGATCGCGCGGAACGGGATCGCTTGAAAGCCGAGGTGCGTCGACTCAAAACAAAACTGCCTCCACCGCTTCCCCAAGCCTGGGCGGTCCGTGATTTGGACGATCAAGCCGAGACTCACATCCTCAAACGTGGCGATATTCATCGGAAAGCCGGCTCGGTGCGACCCGCCTTCCCCCGGGTGATGTCACTCGCCCCCGCTCAGCCCCGTCACCGCCTCGATTTGGCAGAATGGCTGACTCGTCCTGATCACCCGCTCACCGCTCGAGTGATCGTCAACCGCCTCTGGCAGCACCATTTTGGCCACGGCATCGTCCGCACAGCCAATGACTTCGGCACTCGCGGCGAGCCACCGACCCACCCGGAATTGCTCGATTGGCTGGCCAAAGAACTTGTGGAACCGACGATTACCGTCCCCGGCGTTGCCAACAAACCCTGGTGTTTGAAACGCCTCCATAAATTAATGGTGCTCTCAACGACATACCAGCAAACTTCCGCCACTCCGTCACCGAAGGCATCCCAGTCCACGGGAACGCCGGGGGCCTCTGAGAACCCCGCACCGCAACCGCAACAAGTTGATCCCGAGAACAAGTTCCTGTGGCGGATGAATCGACGGCGACTGGAAGCCGAGGCGATTCGTGATTCGATCCTGGCCGTGGCCGGCACTTTAAATCCCGAGATTGGCGGACCGAGCGTGAAAGTCCCGCTCGAGCCCGAGGTTTACGATCTGATTTTCACCGAAGGCGAACCCGATGATCTCTGGCCCGTCACGCCCGATCCCCAGCAGCATCAACGGCGAAGCCTGTATCTGTTTCGCAAGCGAAATGTCCGCCAGCCGCTGCTTGAAGCGTTTGACCAGCCGGATACGTTGAATCCTTGCGCTGACCGCTCAGAGAGCATTTTCGCGCCGCAGGCATTGATCTTGATGAACGGCCCACTTTCCCAGGCTCAGGCCAAGGCGATGGCTCGAGAGTTACTGAAATCTGGGGAATCCTCGAACACGGCATTGATTACCTCGGCCTACCGCCGAGCGTTTCAACGACTTCCGACCACCCAGGAACTCGCGCTCGCTGAGAAATTCTTGCAGCAGCAGTCAGAAAGCCTGTTACGGCGGCTGGCAGCCCGCGAACCGATCGGACTCCCCGAGAATTTACCGAGTTCAGCAGATCCTGTTCAGGCCCGTGCCCTCGCCGATTTGTGCCTGGCCCTTTTCAATACCCACGAATTTGTCGTCATCCCCTAGAAAATCGGTCACACCACGATTGGTGATGCGGCCTGATCACAGGCCGCCAGCTTGGCTTTCTATTCAAGTCGCTGCCGAGTGCCGGACAAAACCTCGCAACAATGTCAACTGTTGCCCGCCAGGTGTGGTGGGGGACTTTTTGTATTTCGACCTACTTTGGAATATTCCTGAAATTATTCACCGAGAACCTTGATCAAAATCCGTTTTGGCCGATGGCCGTCGAATTCGCCGTAAAAAATCTGCTCCCACGGGCCGAAGTCGAGTTTCCCTTTTGTGATCGCCACGACTACTTCCCGGCCCATGATTTGCCGCTTCAAGTGTGCATCGGCGTTGTCCTCGCCGGTGCGGTTGTGATGATAGTAGTTCGGATCGGGGTTAAAAGGAGCCAGTTGTTCCAGCCATTTTCCGAAGTCGTGATGCAAGCCGCGTTCATCATCGTTGATGAACACGGATGCTGTGATATGCATGCTGTTGACCAAGACAATACCTTCCTGGACGCCGCTTTTGCGAACGGCCTCGTGCACTTGTGGTGTAATGTTCACAAAGGCCATCTTGGAAGGCACCGTCATCGTCAGATATTCGGTGTACGATTTCATTTCCCTGACTCCGGAACGATGCCAGAGATCGCTTATGCCCGCAGATTGTGAGCGAGGGACGCTTGGCGGCGGTGGAAATCCGCCGCCAAGGGCTGTGCCGCTTACAGCAACCCAGGGATCGGCTCGCCCTCGGGTAACAACAGCACGGGACGGTTTTGCTGATCGCTCAGCACCGTGTCCAAAGGAATTCCGATCGCGGCGTAGAGCGTCGCCGCCACATCCCAGGGAGTGTACGCTGGGGTGAGAGGGTAGGCACCGGTTTTATCACTGCGGCCGACGACCTGGCCGCCGCGAATGCCCCCGCCACAGAAGAAGATCGAGCCGGTTTTACCCCAGTGATCCCGACCCCCGTTGTTATTGATTTTCGGGGTGCGGCCGAAATCGGTGAGGTAGACGATGAGGGTTTCGTCGAGCAAACCTCGTTCGGAAAGGTCGCTGATGAGCGCTGCAAACGCCCGGTCGATGCCGGCAACGTGATACGGCCGTTTTGCCATTTCGCAGATATGCGGGAAATTCTGACCAGGGGCATTGTGATTATCCCAGAGATTGCCATACTCCGGATCATACCCGTAATCGACCATGACATAGCGAGCCCCGGCTTCGACAAGTCGGCGCGCGAGTAAACAGCGGCTGCCGATTTTACTGTGTCCGTAGCGGGCCCGGACCGGCTCGGGTTCTTGCGACAAATCCAGCGCCCCGCGAACAAGCGGTGATTGAAGCATCATGAAGGCGCTGGTGTATTGTTCATCCACGGCGGCGGCAGCCTCAAGACCGCGGAGTTTGGCATCCAGATGATCACGCAGCAACTGACGATCCCCCAGCCGGGACACGGTCAGCCCCTCTGCCAGTTGCAGCCCTTGCTGATGGAATGCTTCCTCCGGAGCTTCCTTGACTCGCGCGGTGAAATCAGGATTTTTCGGTTGCCCGCCCGTCGGGAACGGTGCAAATTGGGAGCCGAGCCAACCGCCAACAAAAAGATTTTTCGGTGGAGGTCCCGGGCGTGTGACGCCAGGAACCGCAATATAACCGGGAAAACCAGCACGGGGCCCGAGAAGTTTGGCGACGACCGCCCCGACGTTGGGTTCCGTGGTGATTTGTGCGGGGGTCACTTTGCGGCCGGAAAGGGCCATCGCTTGCGCGTGGAAATGATCGTCTGACCCCGGGGCATACGTGCGAATAACCGCCAGTTTGTCACTGATTTTTGCCAGTTCCGGGCAGACTTCACTGAATCGAACACCGGGCAGCCGAGTTTGCACCGTCCCAAGCGAACCGCGAATTTCTTCCGGTGCCTCCGGCTTCGGATCAAACGTTTCATGGTGCGTGACGCCGCCCGCCATCCACAAAAAAATCACCGATCGTGCTGACCCTGGTGCTGGGGTGGAGTTGCCAAGCAGAGACGGTGGCAGCAGACCCGCTGCCACGGAAACACTGCCAAACCGTAAAAGATCTCGGCGGTGAAAGAACCCGGAGCAACCAGCAAGCTGATGCTGTGAATCTTCATCTTGAAACATGATGAATTCCCGGTGGGATGCTAAGCGAGCCGTGGGGAGGGACTGTTTTTTCATAGGAATTATGGCGCGAGACCTGCTTCCAGGCAACAACGAAGTCGCAGGCGATTCAGATTATCGCTGCTCTTGGAACGATCTGGACACCCGGGGCATTTGCGAAAAAATGCCGAGGGATTTCCGAGCAGGTTCAACATCGAATCCTCGTGAACGTCGGATGGCTGAGCATGTGCCAGGGAATTGCCACACGGATTCAAAACGGTTTCATTTCGGATTGCATCGTCGCCCGTGGTTGTTATATCGCCGACAATCATCGTAGTTTCCGACGGGGGACATCGGAATGAGCAGAAAGCAGCCGTGGCTGCTCGTCTTCGGGGTGAGTTTATCTGCCTTACTTGGCTGTCGACACACCGACAAATATTGTACGGACGTTCCCTTGCGGGAAGAATGGCGGATCGCTCCGGATGAAGCACGATTTAACGAACCGCCGGAGAAACGCTGGGTGAAGCCGCCGCCGAAGAAGGAATTTCGCCCCGGCTTCGGCGCAGGTTCGGGCGGAGGACCGGGTGGCATGGGAGGACCGGGATTATAAGCAGAAACTGGTGATCTGGAGAACCTCTGCCGATTGTTCCCGATCAACATTCCCAAGCGGGGCAAGAACCGACTTATCCTGGGGATTTTCACCGCAAGCCATCAGGGGATTGCCCGATTCCTAGCAGGGGAGAATCGGCATTTCAGCCCCGCTGACCGGCGAATTCGCCTCTTTGTTTCGGGGAATCAGGAGGTGGACGATGAAACGGCTCATCCTGGTCGGGCTCACGGCAACATTCGGACTGACGCTTGTCAATCCCGCCCCCGCCCGGGCAATTGATTTTGGCCTGGGGCTATTCAAACGGAAACCGAAATCGGAACCGGGGACTCACGTCAAAGCTCAGCTCAATACCTTACGTTCCGACATGGATGAGCAAAAGCGCCTGGCCGCGGCGATCGCATTACGTGAAGCTGATCCCAGGGTGGATGCCGAAGTCATCCCGACACTCATCGGCAGCCTACAACGTGATCCCTCGCCTGCGGTCCGCTCGCAAGCCGCAGAAACCCTGGGTCGGTTGAAACCCGTGTATCAGCATGCCGGACTGGCCCTGGAGACCGCGGCACAAACCGATCCGGCAGCGTCGGTCCGAGAAGCGGCCAAGGCAGCCCTGTGGCAATATCATCTGGCAGGCTACCGTTCCGTGCCTGTTAACCCGGCCGTGGTGCCACAAACCGTGGAACCTCCGATCGCCGTGCAGCGAACCATGCCAGAGACAAGTTCACCAACTGGCAAGCCGGGCGTACCCTTTTCAGGAGCTGCCCCGCTATTTCGCCCGATCTCGATGGGCGTGGGGAAAACGGCTACCTTTCAGCAAACCGTTGAGCCCCCGCTGGCCCGAGATCGAGTGAACCGGGTTCCCGAGCCGCCATCACCACCGAGTTCCCCGGCGGTCCCGCTTCCAGCCCCGATTCCGGTTCCCGCGCCGATATCAGTCGGAGCCCGTGATCCGGAGATTCCGCCAGTGTCGGCGATCCCTACGCCGCTACCGGCGCAACGCGAGCCGATCATATCCCCTGGAAGCGTATCACCGAGCGTTCCTGGTGTACCGACGCTGACGCCGCCGCCACCGCTCGGAGCTGGACCGAACCTGCCGATTCCCAACCCGTTTTAAGAACTGCGATCCTTCAGACGGCTGCGGGAGCTCCGCTCGACTGATATCTGTTCACCTTTGTGACTTGCCTCCGCAGATTGAGCAGATTGACACGCTGTGTTCAGCCAGCGTAGCGACCCGCCTGATGGCCGAGACGATCAGACCAGGTTTCAAGACGATCCAGAATCCGGCTTTAAAACCATCCAGAACAGGCTTCATAATGTGACAAAAGCCATGTGAAGGATGGTGATGAGTTTGATCGTGCTGGAACCGGGATTACAATCGTGGCTGATCGATGCTGGCCGACCGAATTATCGCCACCTAGGAATCCCTTGCGGCGGCCCGGCCGACCGTG
>Ga0209017_10000504_pt1 | contig 38170 bp, 30 predicted proteins | sample YNPBryunderm2012_FD_185812 | JGI IMG/M metagenome (GOLD analysis project Ga0209017, IMG submission 185812) | Anoxygenic and chlorotrophic microbial mat microbial communities from Yellowstone National Park, USA - YNP Bryant MS undermat 2012... ...
GGGATACGGTGTTCCGCAAGCCGCTGAGGATCCGGTCACCTTTCACAGCCCCTCGGTTTTTGAAAAGGTCGAATCTGGTCGGTTGATCGTCTCGATGAAAAAAGGTGGCTCCCGGGCGTACACGGATGCAGTTGCGGGAACGTTACATCGACTGATGGCCGAGAATCCGCGAGTCGTTGTGCTGACGGCGGCAATGTGTCAGGGGAACAAGCTCGAAGCGATTCGCAGCGACTACCCGGAGCGGTTTTTCGACACGGGAATCTGTGAGGGGCATGCGGTGGCTTTTGCCGCGGGGATGGCAAAAGCCGGGGTCAAGCCCGTCGTCGATATTTACAGCACCTTCCTGCAGCGCAGCTTTGATCAGATTTTTCAAGAAGTGGCATTGCAGAACTTGCCTGTGGTCTTCACGCTCGATCGAGCGGGCTTGGCGGGTCCGGACGGTCCGACCCACCACGGGGCATTTGACATCCCGTATCTGCGGCTGTTTCCACAGATGACCTGCATGGCTCCGGCCGATGAGCAGGATGTCGAGGCGATGCTCCGATTCGCACTCAGTCATCCCGGGCCCGTGAGCCTGCGGTATCCGAAGGCGAATCTGGATCGGCTACCTCGGAGTGGTGATTATCCTGCGATTGAGCTCGGCAAGGCGGAAGTCCTGGATTGGGGTGAGGATGGCTGCTTTGTGGTAATCGGGGCGATGACCGCGACGTGCTTGAAGGCGGCGGAGAAACTCCGAGACGACGGACTGCATTTCGGCGTGATTTCCGCACGCTTTATTAAGCCGCTCGATCGTCAGACCATTCTCCGAGCGATTGAATCGTTGCCGATTGTGGTCACAGTGGAAGAAGGTACGCTCGAAGGAGGCTTCGGCAGCGCTGTCCTGGAAGCCGCCAACTCGGCCGGCCTTGATACTCGGCACGTCCTGCGTCGGGGATTGCCCGATCGCTTCATCCCGCACGGCGAGCGGTCGGAGTTACTGGCGGAACTGGGTCTGGATGCGGCGGGGCTGGCTGACTCCGTCCGTCGTTTCCGCGAAGAATTGAGCCTCCGGGAAAATATCAGCGACGTGGGCAAACTTGGAGTCGGCGGCGCGAGTTGACCATGGCCGCCGAGTAGGCCGACCGCGTGACTCGGAAGTTCGCCAGCGCTTTTTCCGAGCGGCATTCGCTTTTCCGATGGCGGCTCTTGCTGTTTGAGTCGTGCACTCGTGGAATGTTCAGGGAAAAGTTCGTAGACGCTGACCTGAGTGAATTCCCGAGGCGTTCATGTCATCATCCGCCGATTTAATCCTGGTTTTGAATGCCGGGTCGTCGAGTATAAAATATGCGGTCTTTCGCCAGGCCGAGCGTGTGCTTTCAGGACAGCGGGAGAGGCTGGCTGGCGGAGGTCACAGAGCGGCGATTCGAGAACTCCTTGAGGAGTTGCCCAGCCATTTTCCAGGGAAAGCCGTTGCTGCGGTCGGGCATCGGGTGGTGCATGGGGGTAATCGCTACACGGCTCCGGTTGTTGTGACAGCGACGGTGCTTGCAGATCTTGAACAATTGATCCCGTTAGCCCCGTTGCATGAGCCGCACAATCTGGAGGGGATTCAGGCGGTAGCGGCCGTCTGGCCGAATATCCCGCAAGTCGCTTGTTTTGACACGGCCTTTCATGCGACGATGCCGGCAGTCGAGCATCGGCTCGCCTTGCCCCGTCGCTATCACGATTCCGGGATCAAACGCTACGGCTTTCACGGACTGGCCTACCAATCGGTCCTGTCCCAATTGCGGCGGCTGGACCCCGAGCTTTCATTGCGGCGGATCATTGCCTGCCATCTGGGCAACGGGGCCAGCCTCTGCGCCATCCACCACGGTCAAAGCATCGCCACAACAATGAGTTTCACCCCGCTGGATGGCTTGGTGATGGGCACCCGGCCCGGGCATCTCGATCCGGGTGTCATCCTGTTCCTGCTTCGGAACACTGGCTTGACTCTTGATCAACTCGAGACCGTTCTTCATCGAGAGTCGGGCTTGCTCGGAGTTTCCGGCATCAGCGGCGACATGCGTGACTTGCTTGCCTCGTCAGAACCGGCGGCGGTGGAAGCGGTCGAACTGTTTTGCTACCGTGTTGTCCGTGAGATCGGTGCAATGGCAGCCGCCTTGCAAGGCGTGGAGGGGATCACCTTCAGCGGCGGGATCGGCGAACATGCCGCGGTTGTCCGTGAGCGAATTCTTCGGGCGTTGTCGTGGCTCGGCGTAACCTTTGACCCCGAGGCAAATCGCAGCCACGCCCAGAAATTGCATGCTGAGGGCAGCCGAGTCGCGGTGTATCGGCTGGCGACAGATGAAGAAGCTGTGATTTCCGCGCAGGTTCGAGCAGTGCTCGGGATGTCTGAGGATTGAGGAATTTCTAGGATATCGCCAGTGTTTCAACCTCGAGCCGAGACGCCCGGCATCGAGCCCGACAACCTGACGGAGCCGTTTGAGATGACGAGCACCCCCCTTTCCGCTGAGGAATTGCGGAAAATTGATGCATACTGGCGAGCCGCAAATTATCTCTCGGTCGGGCAGATTTACCTCTACGATAATCCTTTACTTCGGGAGCCGCTACGCAAAGAACACATCAAGCCCCGATTGCTCGGCCACTGGGGAACCTGCCCAGGTTTAAATCTCGTTTATGTTCATCTGAATCGCGTCATCAAGCGGGACAAGCTAAATTGCATCTACATTACCGGACCGGGTCACGGCGGCCCGGCGTTGGTCGCGAATGTCTATCTGGAAGGAACATACACCGAGTTTTATCCGAACATTACCCAGGATGCCGAGGGGATGAAGCGGCTGTTTCGGCAGTTTAGCTTCCCGGGTGGGATTCCGTCGCATGTGGCCCCCGAGACTCCGGGCAGCATCCACGAAGGCGGTGAACTCGGCTACGCCTTGGCTCACGCTTACGGTGCCGCCTTTGACAATCCCGATCTGCTGGTTGCCTGTGTGGTCGGCGATGGGGAAGCGGAAACCGGACCGCTGGCAACGAGCTGGCATTCGAACAAATTCCTGAATCCAAAAACGGACGGTGCTGTTTTGCCGATCTTGCACCTGAACGGTTACAAGATCGCCAATCCGTGCATCCTTGCGCGAATTCCGAGGGAGGAACTGGAGCAGTTGTTCCGCGGTTACGGCCACACCCCGTACTTCGTCGAAGGCTCCGATCCAGCCGCTGTTCACCAGCAAATGGCGGCGGTGCTCGATCAGTGTGTGGCGGAAATCCGCGACATTCAACGGCAGGCGCGAGAGAATGGCCAGGTTCTGCGGCCGCGCTGGCCGATGATTATCCTCCGGACACCGAAGGGCTGGACCTGTCCGGCAGAAATCGATGGCAAACGCTGCGAAGATTACTGGCGTGCTCACCAGGTGCCGATGGGAGACATGCAATCCGACGAGCACGTCCGCATTCTCGAAGCCTGGATGAAAAGTTATCGGCCCGAAGAGCTGTTTGATGACCGGGGGCAATTGCTCCCGGAACTTGCGGAATTAGCCCCGACCGGAGAGTGGCGGATGGGGATGAATCCTCACGCCAACGGCGGGCTGCTGCTGAAAGATCTTCGCCTGCCCGATTTCCGGGATTACGCCGTGGCAGTCCCCTCTCCGGGAAGCGTCACCGCCGAGGCGACCCGCGAGATGGGGAAATTCCTCCGGGATGTGATGAAACTCAATTTGTCGCAACGAAACTTCCGCTTGTTCAGCCCCGACGAAAACAATAGCAACCGCTGGCAAGACGTGTTGCAAGTCACCGATCGCGCCTGGATGGCCGAGCGGTTCGACTTCGACGATAAACTCGCTGTTGACGGCCGAGTCATGGAAATGCTTTCCGAGCATCAGTGCCAGGGCTGGCTGGAAGGCTACCTGCTCACCGGTCGGCACGGCTTCTTCAGTTGCTACGAAGCCTTCATTCACATTGTTGACAGTATGTTTAATCAGCACGCCAAGTGGTTGAAGGTGTGCAATCATATTCCCTGGCGGCGACCGATAGCCTCGCTGAATTACTTGCTTTCCTCGCATGTTTGGCGGCAAGATCATAACGGCTTCAGCCATCAAGATCCAGGTTTTCTCGATCATGTTGCCAACAAAAAGGCGGAGGTGGTACGCATTTACCTGCCGCCTGACGCCAACTGCTTGCTGAGCGTCACTGACCACTGTTTACGCAGCCGCAATTACATTAACGTCGTGGTTGCCGGAAAACAGCCCGCGCCACAATGGCTGAACATGGATCAGGCCGTCAAACATTGCACCGCCGGCGTCAGCATCTGGGAGTGGGCGTCGAACGACAAAGGTGCGAGCCCCGACGTGGTCATGGCCTGTTGCGGTGATGTGCCGACACTAGAGACACTCGCAGCGGTGGACCTGTTGCGAAAATTCATCCCCGCCCTGAAAATTCGTGTCGTCAATATCGTGAATTTGATGAAACTCCAGCCGGAGATCGAACATCCCCACGGCCTTAGTGACCGAGAATTCGATGTGATCTTCACCAAGGATAAACCGATCATTTTTGCGTTTCATGGTTATCCCTGGCTGATTCACCGCCTCACCTACCGTCGAACAAATCACGGCAATTTGCATGTTCGTGGTTACAAAGAGGAAGGCACCACCACCACCCCGTTTGATATGTGTGTTCTCAATCAAATCGACCGGTTCAACTTAGTCAAAGACGTGATTGCGCGTGTTCCAGGGTTGATGGAACACGCCGTCTACACGCTGCAGGCCATTAATGAAAAGCTGATTGATCATAAAGAATACATCCGCCGCTACGGAACGGATATGCCCGAGGTCGCCGAGTGGCGGTGGGAAGGCAACGGCGGATGCACGGCTGGAACCCGAGATACGGCCGCTGACAATATTTGACCCGGGAGTTCGCCAAGCACCCGGGTCGTCCTCCGCGTTCGTCAGGGAACCGCCCGAATCTTGGGAATTCATCGGGGATGTGTCGGCAAATTGAGTCGCTGATTCGAGTCCAACAACTCGGTGCTTGAGCATCCCCGGAGCAGCCAAGTCAGCAGCGCCGTGATGCGTCCTGACCGGTCTCGGTTATTTTTTCGGAGCCGCAGTCGGTTTCTTTTTGATCGTGCTCGGAGTGGCGATGTAACTATCATCATCGTGTTTGCCGTATTTCGCCCGGCGATCTCGTTCATACAAATCCATCCGGCTAAAACTGCCTTCCTGAGCAGGGATGTGCGACTGCTCGGCAAAACGTTGCAATCGCTGTAAGATTTCGGGGTGCTGCCTGGCCAGATTGGTGGTTTCCCCCGGATCACGGCTCAGATCATACAGTTCCCAGGTGATCGATTGATTTGGCTTGACCGCCCGCCAGTGTCCCGAGCGGACCGCCGTCCAGCCGTTGCCTTCCCAGTACAAATACTCGTGGGTCGGTTGAGGCCGACCCGCAGCCGCAGCGCCGAGTAACGTCGGCATCAAGGAGATTCCGTCGCTGTCCGCAGGAATCTTGCCACCGGCGAGTTCAACGAAGGTTGGCAACAGGTCGGGGAAGTAAGCCAGGATGTCGGTGATTGTGCCGGGGGCAATTTGACCAGGCCAACGGGCGACGGCCGGAATGCGGAGGCCGCCTTCGTAAAGCTGGCCCTTTTTGCCGCGATATTCGAGACCGGTTTTCGGATGGCGGTTCGCCGAGTGAACGCCCCGGGGATGTTCCGGTGATGAAAAATAATCGGCCCCACCATTGTCGCCAGTGAACAGCACCAGGGTTTTGCTGTCGAGACCTTTCTCTTTGAGCAACGCCAAGATTTCGCCGAGTTGTCGATCGATCATCGTCACCATCGCTGCGTAGCGTCGAGCATCTTCTGGCCAGGGCTTGTCCTTATACAAAGCCCAGGCGGGGTCGGAATCGGGAATCTGGAAACTGCCATGCGGCGGCGTGTAGGGCAAGTAGGCAAAAAACGGCCGATCGCTGTGCTGGCGGATAAAATCCAAGGCGGCCTGGTGAATGACGTACTGCGAATATGTTTGACCGGGTTTGCCGCCCGGATTTCCCGGCAGCGGGACTTCTTCGCTGTTGCGAATCAAATACGGCGGATAATAAGTATGAGCGTGGACTTGATCGTAATAGCCGAAGAACAGATCAAAGCCATGTTTTTCCGGAACGCCGGTCGAGCCCCGGGCACCACAGCCCCACTTCCCGAATCCGCCCGTGGCATAACCCTGCTGTTTCAGAAGGGCCGCTACCGTGACTTCGTCGGCTCGCAACGGTGTGCCACCTCCGTTCGCCCGAACCGAGCTATGTCCGGCGTGTTTGCCGGTGAGAAAACAGCAGCGTGTGGGCGCACAGACGGAAGCCCCTGCAAACAAATTCTTGAAGGTTAATCCTTCCGCGGCCATGCGATCCAGGGTCGGTGTCTGAATCGTTTCCCCGCCCATGAACCCGGGCTCGAAGTAGCCAAGTTCATCCACCATCATGTAGATGATGTTTGGCTTCTCGGCAGCTGTGGCAATCGCCGAGGTCGTCAAGCTGCTGAGGATCAGCCCCAGTCGCAGGCCAAGAAGAATGCGGTTCATCATCAGATTCAGCATGGGAGAGGCTCCGGAACGGGTCGTGGGCAAGAGCCCGAGGTCACAACAGCGTTGGAAGTTCGGGGCGATGCCGCGTGTCGAAAGTGGCCTGGAACCAGCGCTCAAACGATCGACCGCGCCACTCGCTTTCTTGCTGTTGTGGCAACGCAGACAAGACTCTTCGAGCAGGGGCAGCACCGCGGTGGTTCTCTTTCAAGGCAGCGGAAATGGCGGCAACCTTTGCGAAACTTCATGAGATCCCGAGGACCCCGTGTTCCAGCGAATGCACATGTTGCGGAAATTCCTGAACAACATTCCAGTGAATGGCATCGCGGGAATGTAACAACTTCCCAGGCCACAGGGCTCCGACATAGATGCCATCGCCGTAGGCCGCAACAGTCGGTGCATTTTGATTCGGGATTCGCTCCCACTCCACTCCATCCACCGAGCGGTAAGTCGCACCTTGACCGATCCCGAGAAACTGTTTCCCATCGAAAATCATCCGGTTGATGTGTTCGCCTTCCTCGCCGAGGGTGCGATCGGTCCAGACCCGGCCATCCCGGCTCCGCATCCGTAAGGCGTGAAGACCGCCGCCGACGAAGACGCCGTTGCCGAAGGTAATGTCGATGAGGGTATCCTTGGCTTCGGCCTTCGCTGCAGCTATGAATTTGTCGTGAAGTGTTGGGGCCGACAGCCTTACTCCGTAATCCCCGATTAAAACGATGCGATCATTGCCCCGAGCAACCCGGCGGATGTGGGCATCGCGAGCTATGCTGCGGCGGTCGTCGAACAAGGTTTGACGAGGGGACCAATCTCTACCGTTTTTGCTGAGGATTGCCTGGATGGGGGCGCCATCAGTACTGATGATAGCACAGACTTCCGTGTCGGTGGCAAAGAGCAACTCGAGCCGTTCGACGAAAGGTTTGCTGGGTAATTTCTGACTCTGCCAGGTCAAACCGTCGGCTGTTTGGAACAGGGTGAGTTCACCACCGTAGCGACCGCCGGTGTAGCATTGCCCTCGGAAGAAACAGGCATGGTTGAGCAAGACGCCCTCACGATCGGTCTGGAGGTGCGTCCAGACTTTGCCATCGCGGGAGAAGGCTCGCAAGCCATTTTCGCCGCAGGCGACGAATACCGAACCGCGGAGGGGCATGTTCAACGTCATGACGTTTCTCCGACGTAGGACTCACAGTCCGCTCAGCTGAGATCAGGTAGCCGGCCGTTGTAGCGTGCCTTCGGAGAAGTTTGGCTGTTGCCGAAGACTCCGCGTCTGTCACCGAGGCGTTCGAGGATCTCAACATAGAGATTGGCCATTGGGGTATCTTTTTCGTAGGCGATGTGCCGGCCAGTCTTCAGGGTGCCGCCCGCTTTCCCGGCCAGCAAGACGGGGTAATTCGACCGACCGTGACCGCCATCGGCCATGTACGAGGTGTACAGCAAAAGGGTATTATCCAGGAGGCTGCTGCCGCCCTCATCGATGGCTTTCATTTTCCGCACCATGTCGGCGAAGAAACGGGTGTACCAGGCGTGAATTTGCCGACAGCCTTCTCGAGCGACCGGGTCGGCATCATCGACTCGCGCCGCATTGCCATGATGTTCCAGGGTATGGGCATGATATTCATAGCCAACCGTGACCACACCGGGGAACAGTGCTTCGTCGCTGCCGAGCCCCAGGCTACAAACACGCGTGGTGTCGGTCTGGAATGCTAGGATCATCAAGTCGGCCATCAGTTCGAGATAATCGCCGTGCATCGCCGGGTTGCGGGTGACTGCCTGAACCAGCCGTCGCGATTGTTCCCGATCCGCTGGGAGCTTTTCCGGCAGGTGCGGTGAGGAGGGTCCGGGATCCTTCAGTTCCGCGGCTTCAAGTTCGATGCGAGCTTGCATTTTACGGACACGGCGTTCGATGTTGTCGATGGAATCAAGGTATTCTTCCAGTTTAGCCCGATCGGCTCGTCCGAGTGATTTTTGCAGCGACTTGGCATCGTCAAGAATCAGGTCGACGACTTGGCAATCATAGGTGGGCGGACTGCTCGCCAGGAGCGACTTGGTCGTTGCCGCTTGGTGCCGTAGCTTCCAGTTCGGAGCAACCAGTCGCCGACCTTGGAACATCCGGTCAAAAGCCAGTCGAGGATCACGTTCGACCGGTAGGCTCCGGCCGCTGGCATCAAAAAAGTATGTCGTTTCGCCATGAGCGTAGCCGAGTTGCAGTGAAGGAATCAGACTCTCTGGGCCGAGCAGTTCCGCGGCTCGCTGATCCACCGACTGACCAGCAAACGGTCGACCGTTAATCTTGCCGACTTTATCGACTGCAGTTAAGTGCAGGTAGGCACAGTGTTCATGTGCATTGATCTCGCCTTCCGATTGACCCGACTGGGAGAGATTCGACAAAATCAGCAGATCGTCGGTGTAAGGTTGGAGCGGCTTTAAGATGGACGGGAGTTTGCCGAGCCTGCCGGTCTGTTCCGGAACCCAGGATTCGATGACGGTACCACCGGTCACGGTGAATATTCCGAAGCGAACCGGGGGGCGGACCGCGGACCTCATCCCGGCTTGCACGACTTGAGGTGCCAGCGATTCCAGGAACGGAAGGGCGGCAACGACACCGGCTCCACGGAGGAAGCCCCGACGACTGACAGGGATAGTAGCAGGTTGCATTGAATTCACTCCGCTTGGCGGTGTAAGAAGGGGTAACTGAGAACAATTCCCTCGATCATGGTGGAAAATCGGTAGTTGTTGTTCCGAAGTGCTGCCACGGTATCTGCGATGGTCGGTTCATCGTAGTAGCTGAGGTCGCGACCGAGCGCGTAAGTCAGTGCTTGGGCAACAAGATTTTCGACGAATTGATCTTGCTTGGTGCGAAGCACGGTGCGAAGCCCGTCGATACCGTGAAATTCGCCGATTCCGGGCAGTGTGCCGCGGTTATCAACCGGCTCGTCGCCGAGGGCATCACGCCAGCGACCGATCGCATCGTAATTTTCGAGGGCGAAGCCGAGCGGATCGATCCGTTTATGACAACCGACGCAATTCGGGTTGGAGGCATGCAGGGCCAGTTTCTCCCGAAAATTTTTCGGTTCCGGTTGATCTTTCGCCGGTGGGGCAAAGTTACCGACATTGGCCGGGGGTGGCGGTGGCGGAGCACCGAGCAGGACTTCTAGGATCCACTTGCCGCGGGCGGTCGGTTTCGTGCGATCGGTGTGCGAAGTCATCGTCAAAATGCTGGCCATGGTGATAATACCGCCGCGGTGATCACCGGGCCGCAGTGATACTTTACGGAATTCGGGACCGGTCACACCGGGCAATTGATAATGCTTAGCCAGTTCCTCGTTCACAAAGGTGTAATCCGCGTTTAAGAATTCAAGAATGATGCGGTCTTCTTTGCGAATATGATCGCAAAACAGCCAGGATTCACGTTCCATCGCGTCTCGAAGACTGCGGGTAAAAGTCGGATAGTGATTTTGTGTAGGCAACGCTTTGCGCAAATGATCCAGTTGTAGCCAGTGGCTGAGAAACCGCGATGTTAAGGCTCGGGCCCGGTCGTCAGCCAGCATCCGCCGCACCTGGGCGCGTAACTGCACCGGATCGCTCAGTTGGCCGCGGTCTGCCAGATCATCGAGCACCGGATCGGGCATCGTCCCCCAGAGAAAGTAAGATAATCGCACGGCCAGCTCGTGATCGCTGATTCGGTGAATCGTGCCAGGTTTTTCCGGTGATTTTTCGACACGCAGGAGGAAGTGCGGCGACAGCAGGATCGGTTTAAGCGCTTTCCGGATTGCCACGGGAATGGCTCTGCCGCTTGCAGCGAGGTATCTGCCACGGCCGCGTAGCGTTCGACCTCGGCGTCTGTCACCGGTCGGCGGAAAGCTCGACGCAGGAACGGCTTCAAGACCTGGCGAATTGCCGCTGCTGTCGCGGGTTGCCCCTCGATGCTTCCCAGCAATGCCTTCTTGGCCCCAGGCTCTTGGAAAAGTCGGTCGAGCGCCAGTTCTGTGGCGGTAAAATATTTTTCAATCAACGAGGCTTCGAGGACTAGTCCTCCGGCGCGATTCGGATATCCCTCGACCGTACTTTCGGCAGGGATTCCAGCTTCAGCGGCGGCATCGAAGTTGATTCGCAGGAGATCCCGCAGCGTTTGTGCGTATTCATCGCGGGTGAGTTGCCGGAGCAGTGGCGGGCCGGGTTCGGGACGATGCCGCGTGTCGAAAGTGGCCTGGAACCAGCGCTCAAATGTTTCAACTTCGGCTGCTTCAAGCGGATGATTCGGCGGCATGGCTTCCGAACGGATCTGTTCCCGGGCCTTTTTCCACAGTCGATACTGAGCCTTGGCACTCGCCTGATCACTGATCCGCGAGAAATCGACCGCGCCACTCGCTTTCTTGCTGTTGTGGCAACGCAGACAAGACTCTTCGAGCAGGGGCAGCACCGCGGTGGTCACATCAGCAGGGGGAGCCGCCGAGGCAACCGGACCCAGGTAAACAAGCAGGGCAGCGATCGGCAAACATCGGAAGCTGCAGCGTTGAACATCAAGCAGCGGCTTTGCCTGAACAATGGACGGGGATTGCTTCAGCACAACGATTCTCCTGGTCCTGAGCACTACTCCGGGCGAGCTTCCGCGGATGCTCGAAGCTGGCCTCGAGCCGGTGTCGCCGACTGGATCGGACCCAGTCGACTATGAAACTCGTACTGATCGGCGCGATACAACGTCCGTTCCCACCACAGTCGGCGACCATCGGCGAGGAAACCGACGGCGGTCACTTCCAGGGCTGGCGAGCGAACCGAGACTTTTAATCGCGTGGCTTCTTTCCGATTGAGGGGCACGGCACGAATCACCTCCTCGGCACCACCGATCGCCAGATGATGGATATCCGTCCAAACTTGATACAGGGAACCCGCCACCTCGGCTTGTGTTAACCGTGGGCACAACGCCTGAATGATATAACGATGTTCGAGAATTACCGGGATGTCGTCGATGAGACGGAGGCGGTCGAGTGCCCAGAGAACTGTACCGGTGCTGATTTCGAGGCCCTGCCGGGCTTCGGGCTCAATGTTTTCGGCCGTGATTTGCTGCCAGTTTAGCACCTTTGTCGTCGGGCTTTTGCCGACCGCACGAGCTTTTTCGGTGAAACTGACGAGTGAACGGACATCGTAGGAGATCGCGGGCCGGCGAACAAACGTCCCGACCCCTTTGCGAAATTCAAGAACGCCTTCCGAGACAAGACCGGTCAGCGCTTTATTCGCTGTGGGGCGGCTGACGCCAAACTGCTCGACGATTTCCCGCTCGGTCAAGAATTTATCACCCGGTCGGTAGGCGCGAGTGACCATCGCCTTCAATCGAGCATTCAACTGATGATAGACGGGATCGCGAACGATGGTCGGTTCCATAGGGTAAGTCCCTGAACGGTTGACGGAAAAAGATCTCGGCTTAGCCGCCGATCGTTGTGCCATTTAATGATTCTATCGGTACAGCTAAAAATAATGGCTCAGGGGCAGTCGTCTCAGTCGGTAATCGGTAATGATTGCCTAAGGATTAAGTGGCTTAGCCACACTAGCACAGAATCAACCGGATGACAAGCGGCAAGGCCATTTTTTGCCAAGCTTTGTGAGCGGTTGTGCTCGGAATCTTTTCTGTCGAGGTTTGTCGTATGCCGGGGAACAAAGCATGGTTTACATGGGGGCCGGCATGGCCTGTGTCGCCGCCTCTCGTTCCTGCTGCCGTCTATGCGATTCCGGACCTCGACACGCTTGAGTCGATTTATGCCGCAGAAACTCCGGGTTACATTTATGCTCGTGACGGTCACCCGAATGCGGACTATCTGGCAGAGCAGATCAACGAGCTGGAGCAGGCTCGCTGGGGGATGATCACGGCTTCGGGGATGGCGGCCATCAGTGTGGTCCTGCTGGGGCTATTGGCCCCGGGTGAGCGCATCATCGTCAGTGATCGCTTGTATGGTAAAACCTCGCGGCTGATTCATGGGGAACTTCGGCGACTAGGCATCCTTAGCACAGCTGTGGATATTTGCGATCTCGATGCGGTGGAACGGGCATTGACAGCGGCCCCGGCCCGGGTGCTGTTCACTGAAACGATTTCGAATCCGCTGTGTCGGGTGGCGAATCTTCCTCGATTAGCGGAAATGGCCCGCGCGCTGGGTGTACTCCTGATTGTGGATAACACCTTTGCCAGCCCGGTGCTTTGCCGACCGTTGCAAGTCGGTGCGGCAGTGGTGGTGGAAAGCCTGACAAAATTCCTCGGCGGGCATTCCGACCTGACACTCGGCTATGTCGGTGGTCAGGGGAACCGCTTCGTGGAACCCTGGGTTGAACGGATTTGTGCCGGCGTGAGTCTCTGGGGCAGTACCGGCAACCCGTGGGAGTGCTGGTTGACCAGCCGTGGTCTGGAAACCCTGGAGTTGCGGGTTGCTGCCGCCTGTCGAAATGCCCAGATTCTTGCCGATTGGCTCGCACGGCAAACCGGCGTGCTTCAAGTCGTCTATCCGGGTCGGGCCGATCACCCTGATCATCACCTGGCGGGACAGCTTTTTGCCCACCGCTACGGGCCGATGCTTGCCGTCGAACTGGAGGGCGGCCGAGATGCCGTCAATCACTGGCTGCGGGCAAATCCCGAGATTCCTTTGGCACCATCGCTGGGACACACTCGCACCACCTGTAGCCATCCTACCAGCACTTCTCACCGCAACGACAGCCCGGCCGACCGGCAACGACAAGGCATTCGTGACGGATTGCTACGATTTTCCCTTGGCTGCGAACCGGAATCGGAACTTTTAAGCAAATTCGAAGCGGGGTGGCTCCGGTTTCTGAAGTCGTTGCCAGGCCAATACCCGGAGTGATCGCCTCGAATGTCTTGTGCGTGATGAAAGGCCGATCCCCTGGTGTCGAGCCAGGGATGTTCGAGACCAGATTTTTCGCCAACGAATGCGACATCGTGCGGTTATGTTCGGTAGACGTCCGGCGGCGGACGGGTTACTCTGGGAAGACCGGCCGCCCTGGCCAAGCCCGTGAACCCGGTCCGAGTTTTGCGTGCGGTCAGACCCAGAATCTCTGCTCGGTGGTGAGGAGTCCGCCTGGATTGTGGCTGCCCGAGGCGGTGATCGCCAGGCATTTGCTCGGGTTGTGGAACTTTACTGGGAGCCGTTATACCGCTGGCTGTTTCACCTGACTCGCGATCAGCACCAAGCTGAGGATCTGACACAGGAAACGTTTTTGAAAGCCTTAGCGGGACTGGAATCATTCCGCTGCGGGAGTAATTTCCGAGCCTGGTTGTTCCGGATCGGTCACAACAACTTTGTCAACCTGAAGCGAAGCCGATCCCGGGGCTACCAAACGTTGCCGGATGCACTATCGAGATCGGGGGCATCGGTCGCCGAGCAAGCGGCGGATCGCGAAGAAATTGCTCGGCTGGTCGCTGCCATTGCTGAGTTGCCCACCGAGTACCGGGCTGCATTGCTGTTACGCGCAGAAGGAGGTTTATCCTTCCGAGAGATTGCCACGATTCTCGACATCACGGAAGAAACTGCACGCTGGCGAGTTTTCAAAGCTCGACAAAAATTGTTGACTCGACTCGGTGTGGAACTGGTGCCTGCGAAAGCCGAACCGGAACCGGAACGGCTAACCTGAGAAACTTAAAGTCAGCAATCGCATGATTCCTTGTGACACAGTTCAATCACGACTTTTGATGCAGGTCGACCTGTCTCGGTTACCTGCGGAGTATCGCTGTCACGTCCATGACTGCCCAGCCTGTCGGCGAGTTGTCGAGCAACTTTGCCGACTGGAGCAATTACTACCGCAGTTGCCCGTGCCGCCCTCGACTCCGCAGGTCAAGTCGACCTTGATTGCTCGTGTTATTGCCGAGGCTCCCGTCCCGAGTTCCCGGCTTGCCGCGCTCCGACGACTGGAAACATTTGAGCAGTGGCTGGCAAAAACCGGATGGAAATTCTCCGCAGGGATCGCTGCGGCTTTGTTGCTGGGGTTCGGAGTCTGGTGGTTCCATTCAGCGCAACCCCCTGCGACCGCGTCCGCCCCGTATCATCGCCACTCTTTGTTACATGCCGAGGTGCAGCACGTCTCGGCACTCGCGACCGCGGACACCCCGGCAGAACGGTTGCGAATCTGGACCGAGATCGTTCGGGAACTGAATGCGGAAACGGCGCTGGTGTATTCGATTGCGCCGGAGGCGGAAATGCGTTCCCTCGGTCAGATGTTTGATCGGGCGGTGCATGAGGGAATTGTCCGTCAAACGGCTCAATTTCCTGAACAGTTTCCGCCACAGCAACGCCAGCAACTGCTGCGCGAGGTGGCCAAACAGTTGCGAGACATTTCCGAAGAATCCGAACGGTTATCCGCCCAGGCACCACCGCAATCACGGCCCGTGCTGCTGCAGATGGCAACGACTGCCCGTATCGGCTGCACTCATGTGGAGGCCTTACAGCCATGAACCTCCGTCCTGCTGTCGTCGTCGGCGTCGCATGGCTCGGTTCAGCCTGGTGCGCCGCCGAGGCACCCCAAACCGCACCGACAGCCGCGGAGCAACTCCGCTTGTTTCAGACCAATCGCCAGTTGCTAGAACAATTGCTCAATCATGGTGTACGGCTTTCTGAATCCACGAGCAGCCTGCAGCGTGCCGAAGAATCACGAGCAGCGACCATGACGCTCGCGGCGGCGGTGCAAGCCGCAGCTCGTGGTGATACTCCCGAACGGGTCGCAGAACTCGGCGATCACCTCGGAACGATCTGGACGGTGGCGTTGCTGCCGACGTTGACTCAAGCCCGCCAAGAAATTAATCCCGAATCCCCGGAATATCGCCGCTTGCAGCACTTACAACAGCAGGCCATCATCGATATCGATCGCATCGAAGAACAGTTTCAACAGGCAGACAGCCTGCCACCCCTGATCCGGCAACAACTGCAGCGAATTCGGCAACAACTACAAGACCAGAGCGAACCACCTCGATGAGGAATTCAAGTATTTGATCGGATTTCAAGGAGTTCCGCTAGCATTTATAAAATCCGTCAGTTATATTGCATTCTGAGTGAGCGTTTCTCACTCGGGACGACCAACAAGATTGCCGCTCCCGTTCCGACTGTTTTAGGCGTAGCTCGAAGAGTGCATCTCGGAATTCGCATTCGTTTGAGTATCCCCTCGGAGTTTGTCCTGAAACGGCTGGCTGGTGTTGCGATCCTGAACTGGGCCGGAGGTTTCCAATTACCCTTCCGCTTTCCCGGGTCTCGTTTGAGCGTCTTCTGTAGGTGCGGCTCCTGATTGAAACGGGAGCCAATGTCTGGTTCGAGCGATCGCATCTCGATCGCAAAAGGTGCGTTATGAAGAATTTGTATGTCGGGAATCTGCCGTTCACCACGACCTCGGATGACCTGGTCGCGTTGTTCGGGGAGTACGGTCACGTCCAGCGGGCCCAGGTGGTCAGCGATCGGGAAACCGGCCGAAGCCGCGGCTTCGGTTTTGTCGAGATGTCGGAAGGAGCTGAGGCGGCGATTCAAGCTCTCAATGGGGCGGAATTGCAAGGCCGGGTGCTGACGGTGAATGAAGCCAAGCCCCGCGAAGAACGACCTCGCTCGGGTGGCGGTGGCTACGGTGGCGGTGGCCGGGGCGGCTACGGTGGCGGTGGCCGAGGTGGCTACGGTGGTGGCCGAGGTGGTTACGGCGGCGACCGATACTAAGCGATCCCAGCCAGAATAAAATCAGCAGTCTCAAACCCGGGGAAGTGTTCCCGGGTTTTTTTACGCCCACCTGAACGGCAACTCGGCCCGCCCCCCAGCTGGATGAATCACCTTCAAGACATGAATCAACTACCTTCGCTTATTTTCCGCGGCGTTTCTGCAGATAACCAGCAAGAATTGCCCCCAGATTGGCATCAGTTCGGACGCGAACATAATCAGCTTCGGTTGCACGACACACCGATTCCAGCATCCGCAGGTGTTGCTGGAACTCCCGCAAGTAGTGCTCGCGAATTGTCAGGGGATCGGTGCTCAGTTCCGGTTGCTGTTCCAGGCCGCGAAACAGTGTCGGATGGTGGAAGGGGAAATCGAGTTCGGCTGCGTCGAGGATTTGAAAGACCACGACCTCGTGTTTCTGCGAACGGAGCACTCGCAGCCCCGCAGCAAACTCCTCGACATCATCGAGAAGGTCGCTGAACAGGAAGACGATGCCGCGACGACCCAGCATGCCGCCGAGTTCCCGTAAGGCACGGCCTGTCTGGGCGGCGTCCGTCGTCGGGCCTTCCGCCAGGATGCGGAGCAGTTCCCGAATTTGTCCTGGCTGGCTGGATGGCCGTAACGCCAGTTTTCCCCCAGCCGCGATCGTCGCCAAGCCGACGCTGTCAGTTTGCTGCAGCGCGAGATAGCCGAGTGCCGCTGCCAGGATTCCGGCCACTTCGAACTTCGTGACGACCGGGCTCAGCCCAGGCAGAGCCGCTTGCCGCGGCACCGTCCCCACCCGCATTGATTCACTCTGATCGACAATCAGCCAGGCAATCAAGTTCGTTTCTTGTTCGTACTGTTTGAGATGATAACGCTCGGTGCGAGCGAAGACTTTCCAGTCAATATGGCGGATGTCATCACCGGCCGCGTATTCCCGATGCTGGGCGAATTCGACGGCAAAGCCGTGACGCGGGCTACGGTGTCGACCGGCCAGATAGCCTTCCACGACCTGTTTTGCGGCTAATTCGAGTGCATCAATCCGAGCAATCACGTCGGCGGAAAGGATCATTAGCGACGTTCTCCACACGACAGTTTCCAGTCTGTGACCTGATTCGGACGCTCCGATGGTCCTGAACTGTTCTCGAACGGGCCAGGGATCGGCAACCCGTTTCTCGGCAGTCAACGTGGTGAATGTTGAGGTCTGCTCAGCAGGTCTGGCCGTCGCTCGTTCTTTGCCACCGCGAACAACACCAGGCAGCGCGGGAATTCTTGCTCACGCCAGACACCCCGCCAGGGTGAATTGCCCCGCAGGTCGCTGGTCGTCGACGAGCCCCCCGCCCGAGTGCCTGGTTCGTGACGAAGCCAGTAATCGGGGGGTGGCATCCGGGCCAGCCGCATGCCAAGTTGATCATATTGCTTTTTTCGCCGCGAGGGAATTCGCCGGTGCTGGTGGAAGTTGTTAAAATCGTTGTGAATTTGTTGCGTGATCGAGGAAGATACATGGCTCGCGAAGTACCCCCCTCTGAAGCAATATCCGTTGAGCAACAGCCGTGGTTTGCTGAAGGCTTACGGTTTGAATGCACCCGGTGCGGCAAATGTTGCACGGGGGAACCCGGCTTTGTCTGGGTATCGGAGGAGGAAATTCAGAGAATCGCCCGATTTCGCGGCGATTCTGTCTCGGAATTTGAAGCCGTTTACACCCGGCGGGCCAGGGGTCGGCGGACCTTGCGTGAGCGGGCCAACGGCGACTGCGTGTTCTGGGATCGAGTTCAGGGTTGTAGGATTTATCCGGTTCGCCCGACTCAGTGCCGAACCTGGCCATTCTGGGAAAGCAACGTCAAAACCCAGGAACATTGGCAGCGGACGACCGAGATTTGCCCCGGTTCTGGTCAGGGAAATCTGATTTCCGCCGACGAAATTCTCCGGCGTGTTCGAGAAATTCGAATATAAGAATTGCTTGAACAGCTGTTTGCCACGGGAGCCCGGGGAGCCCGGGAATCGGTCCGTCAGGAAACGGAATGGCCAGGAGATAGCCCTCGGAGCTCGATCTCGCTATCGTAAAGAATGTGTTGCTGGCGACAGTGCGAGGGTGGATCATGAAGTATGTCATCGTGATTCCCGACGGTTGTGCTGATGAACCGGTGGCAGAACTCGGTGGCCGCACCCCGCTTCAGGCGGCACATTTGCCGAATATGGATCGGGTGGCCCGGATGGGAGTTGTCGGTCGGGCGAACAACGTTCCAGCGAGTTTGACACCGGCCTCGGATGTCGCCACGCTGTCACTGTTTGGCTACGACCCGCTTCAGGTCTACACGGGGCGGGCACCGCTGGAAACCGCGGCGATGGGGATCCACTTGGGGCCGCATGACTGGGCCATCCGCTGCAATCTCGTGTCCACGCCCGATGGGCGGATGCGGGATTTCACGGCCGGGCACATCAGCAGTGAAGAGGGCCGTGAACTGATTCGTGCACTCCAGAAAGAACTCGGTGGTCGGGAAATGGCCGGGGGGACGATCGAATTTTATCCCGGGGTGCAGTACCGCAACATCTTGGTGTGGCGGGGAAAGTCGGCGGAGTCGCCATTTGAGGGAATGAAAACACAGCCGCCGCACGATATTCCGGATCGACTGATTGCCGATTATCTGCCGTCGCCGGAAGGACCTGGCCGGGACTTACTCGTGGCCTTGATGGAAGCCAGTCGGCCGATTTTTGCCGATCACCCGGTAAATCAGCGGCGAATCGCCGCCGGGAAACCAGCCGCGACCCAGGTCTGGCTCTGGGGGCAGGGAAAAGCACCGACCGTGTCCCCGTTTAGCGAAATCTATGGTAAAACCGGAGCGATTATTTCGGCTGTCGATTTGGTCCGAGGGGTCGGCGTGCTCCTCGGCTGGCATCGAATCGACGTGCCGGGTGCTACGGGCTATCTGGATACCGATTATGCCGCGAAAGGCCGCTATGCCGTCGATGCTCTGGGGGCGTTCGACCTCGTCTGCGTCCACATCGAAGACCCGGATGAAGCTTCCCACGAGGGGAAGGCACAGGAAAAAGTTCGGGCGCTTGAACGGATCGATCAGGATATTGTCGGACCGATTCTTGATGCCCTCCCTCATTATCATGAATGGCGAATCCTGATTGAACCGGATCACCGGACCACCCTGGCCACACGCGCGCATGCACACGGGGCAGTCCCCTTTGCTGCTGCGGGAACGCGTATCGCGGCAGATACCGCCGGACAGTACGATGAAGTGACAGCTGCAGCCAGTGCTCTCAATTTCGATCCGGGCTGGAAACTCATGCGTTGGTTTCTGAGCTAAGCTAGTCAGGAGTGCTTTGCAGTCGGGTCGATGGTGAAATTGGTCGGCGTGGTCGGGAAACCCGGCGGCGAGTACGATCGACAGAAGCAAATGACAGAAACCGGCTCGCAACAGGCCGGTGGCCATCGGGACGGTCGGTATGATCGGACGCGTGTTTCTCGGTCGTTACGAAATCCAACGTCTTCTCGGTGAAGGCGGGATGGGGAAAGTCTACCTTGCCCGGCAACAAGATCTTGGCCGGCAAGTGGTTGTCAAAGTGATGCACGAGCACGTGGCGGCTGACCCCCGGTTTCGCGATCGTTTTCAGCGAGAAACGCTGTTAATGGCTCGCTTTCACCATCCGAACGCCGTCACGCTTTATGACGCGAGCCTGAATGATCCGAACGGGCCCTGTATTGTCATGGAGTATGTCAAGGGGGTTAACCTTGAAACCTTGCTAGCCAAGAACGGTCGTTTATCTGCACCCCGGGTCGGGCGTATTATTCAACAGCTTTGCGATGTTCTTCAGGCGGCTCATGATGAGGGCATTATTCACCGGGATCTGAAGCCTGCCAATTTAATGATCTTGGATCACGACACGCCCAAAGAACGGGTGAAGGTGATGGATTTTGGTTTGGCGAAGTTGATGGAAGATGATCCCAGCCGCCGGGTGACGGATACAAACATCGATTTTGCTGTTGGAACGCCGGGGTATATCGCTCCCGAACAAGTCCGTGGCGAGGCAATGAATCACCGTGGTGACATCTACTCTGTCGGCGTCATGATGTATGAATTGCTGACGGGTCGCTTGCCGTTTCAGGGCACAAACAGCATGGATGTGTTGCTGGCCCATGCGACCGAGTCACCACCCAGATTTGCCGAAGTCGGTCTCGAAGGACTCGTTCCGCCAGCGATTGAAGCGTTGGTGCTGGAATGTCTAGCCAAGGATCCCGATCATCGGCCACAATCCGCCCGGGAACTGGCCGAGCGTTATCTCTCGGCAATCACCGAAGCACAGTCGTATTTGAATGCCAGCCCACCGGAAGCTCGCAGCTTTCATCAGCCGGTCGGGACAGCACGGGGGCTACCTGCACGCGAGGAACTGGTAGAACTCGAGCTGGAGTTGCAGCAACCTGCGGAAACGAAGCCGATTAGTTCGCCTGGCGGAAGCCCGACTCAGTTGCCGGGGCAGTTCAACCGCGACACAACCACCTTGCAAATGCACATGGAAGCCTGGATGCCAGAAACGATCGCACTCATGAAACTTCGTGGTTTTGTCCACGACTGCGGCGGTGAAGTCCTGGAAAGCACTCCGGGTCTGGTCCGCGTTCGCCTTGGGAAGGGGCGTGGACCTTCAAGCTGGCTGGGGTTCGGCCGCCGCTCTGCCATCGAAGTGGAGTTGCGACTTCGCAAGGTGAATCCGAAAAATGAAAATCAACTCGCGATTGAAGTTGTGTTTCGGCCGGCACATCTTTCCTTGCTTGCCGATGAACAATGGCGCAATCGTTGCACGAACATATTCGTCGAATTGCGCTCATATCTAATGGGTGGATCGATGCTCTGATCCTCCTTGATCGCGCTTTCCCGAAGTCATTCACTGAGAAGTGACATCAGGTTCGATTTGCCGTGAATTCACGGCTGTTTTCTTGGAGTTAAGACTCAGCGCGTCTGCTGCCCCAGATTCTGAAAATAATCTCGGATAAGCTCCTTGGCATCGCGGGGCAGTCGTTGCAATTCGGCGGCTTGGGGTGCCTCTTGGATTGCCTGCTGGATCGCCGGACCGATCTCGGCTGTTGTCCGTGGACTGAATGCTGCCCCTGAAATTGATCCGGAAAAGACTTTTTTGCCCCGGGGGTCGAATAAGCCGCGGATCCGTCGCTCGACTTGTTGCCCCTGAGCATTCGGGTTGTCCGGCCGTTGCCCGGCCCCGATCCCTCCGATGTTAGCAGCGTTCGTGGCCGACATACTTGTGCTTGTGCCTGAGCCCCGGCCGGGTTGTGAAGCCGCAGCGCTATTCTGAGCAGCGCTATTCTGTTCAGCCGCCGCCGAAGCGTTGCTCGCCAGGTTCCCTGGGCTGGCCGGATTTCTGGCGGAGTTCGCCGAGCCGCTTTGCTGGCCTTGTTCTGAGTTTTTCTCACACACTTCGCAGGCTGCTTGACGCTGCTGTTTCAGTTGCTCAAGCAATTGCTCGGCCTGATCGAGATCATCGAGTTCGCCTTGCAACTGCTTGAGTTGCTGATTGAATTGCTCAAGTTCGTTGGCGAGTTCCGCCGGCGACTTTCGGCTGGTCGCTTCCTGTGCCCGTTGCAACTGTTCTGCCAGTTGTTTTATCGCCTTCCGAGCTGGCTCTGTTTCCTGGCGGAGTTGCTCGCGTTCGCGTTCCAGGGCCTCGGCATCCCGCCCCTGACGTTGTGCCTCGTCGATCAACTGCTGTAATTCCCGTTCCCGGGAACTGCTTCCAGCCAGCCGTTGAAGTTCGTGTTGCAGCTGGTTGAGTTGTTCACTCAACTGGCGTTGTTCGGCCTCGGATAAACCACCAGCTTGAGCCTTCTTTTTCAGTTCCTCGACCGTTTGCCGCGCTTTCTGCAAATCGCCTTGAGCCAGGGCCTCGGCCAAAGGTTGTGCCGGCCCGGCTGAGAACGCCTGCTTCTGCCGTAACGCATCCAGTTCACGGAATTGCCGTTCCATCTCGGCCAGTTTTGCGAATTGCTGGTGTTCAAACTGCTTGACTCTGTCTTCCAGGCTGGTGAGTTTTTTCAGTTTCTCTCGAGCAGCTTCTGGATTTTCCGGGGTGCGGTCTGCGACCGTGGCAGCCATCAGGTGCGCGATTTCTTGTTCGAGTTCCTTTAGTTGCTCGGATTGTGCCGGTTTCAACGATGCTGGTTCCGGGCGAGTTCGTGGGGGCGATGCTGGCGTGGATGGTGTCGATTTCGCCGTCGCAATTGATTGCTCGGTGCCGGAGTTCTCGGCGGTCTCAGCCGAAGCCGAGGACGATCCTCTCGGGTGATACAGCCCGGCAATCAATCCGAGCGTGATCAGCAGCAGCGGTAAAAGTTTTGCGGGCCAACCAGGTTCGAGTGGGAATCGGCTTGCAACGTTCAGTTCGGCGACTCGCTTTTCGGCATCAGTGAGAAGGGCTTGCCCTGCCGGCGTCGCCACATCCTGCGGGCGGAGCAAGATGAGAGTGGTGATTCGCTCCTGCAAGCCGCAGCGTGCATCGAGTTCCAGCGCCGACCGGGACAGTGACGGAGCCGTGCGAATTGTCTGGAGAATCACCGCGATGCTGGCGAAAATCCAGACCAGGGCCAGCAGCCACCAGCGGTCGGCAGTCAGTTCGCTCGCTCTGATCCACGGCTCGGCAAGGAAGCCGACGATTCCGAATCCCACTACGACGCACCAGGCCAGGGCCAGCCGCTGCAGCAGTCGATTCAGAATCAGCCGAATCCGGGCGATTCGGAGGGCACGGAACACTGGGCTCGGGATCACCGCGGTCATCAGACCACTCTCCTGAGGAATGCCAGCGACTTGTCCGCTCTTTGCCAGGGCTATCAGCACCATGATACCAGAGGATTTCCGTGAGGAGCGGCGATGTTGGGGAAATCTGCCCGGATGGTTCGTGCATTCGTTTCCGCGTCGGCGAAGAATTGCGGCACGGGAACCGCTTTTCCTCCAGCAGGGAGTGTTAAAATAGCCTTATGGCACTGCGTGTGACAAATTTACGGCTTCCGATCGAGGAACCGGAAGCGAATCTGGCGGATCACCTGGCTGGGGCACTCGGTCTGAAGCCCGAGGATCTCGGTTCCTGGCGGGTTCTCCGCAAAGCCTTGGATGTCCGGGACAAGCGGCAATTGCGGTTCGTGTATAATCTGGAAGTGCGGTTGCCGCACGCGGAACGACAAATCGCCGATCGCTGGTCAAATTCAGCGCATCCGCCGGTGGTGGTGGAAGCATTTGATGAGCCACCATTTTCGATGCCAGAACCCGGATCGGAACCCCTGAGCGGTCGGCCAGTGATCGTCGGTTCTGGCCCGGGTGGGCTCGTCTGCGCCTATTTTTTGGCGTTGCATGGTTATCAGCCGATCGTGCTCGAGCGGGGCAGCCCCGTCAACGAGCGGATCCGTGATGTCAAGCGTTTTGACGCCGGAGGAGCATTTGTTCCCGAAAGCAACTACCTTTTTGGCGAAGGGGGCGCGGGAACCTTTTCCGATGGCAAGCTAACCTGCCGGGGCAGCGGCCCGGATGTGATGCGTGTCCTGGAGTTGTTCGCGGAATGTAAAGGGCAGCAGCCCGGCAAACCAAGCATTCTCTACTACCACCGCCCGCACCTCGGCAGCAATCGCTTGCCCGCCGTGGTCAAGGCAATTCGCCAGCGGATTGAACGGCTTGGCGGCGAGGTGCGATTCTCCACCAAGGTGGAAGACTTGCACTTCGACGCCGCCGGGATTCGGGGGGTCGCCACGTCCAGTGGCTTCCTGCCGACCCCGGTGGTGGTTCTGGCCATCGGCCACAGTGCTCGGGATACCTTCACCATGCTGGCTCGCCGCCATGTGCCGATGACGCCGAAGCCGTTTCAGTTCGGCGTTCGCATCGAACATCCGCAAGAACTTGTCAACGAGGTCCAGTACGGCCCGTTGCACCGACGCTATGAACGTCAACTGGGGAACGCTGATTATGCGCTGGTGGCGCACGGCAAACATGATCTCTTCACTTTCTGCATGTGCGCGGGCGGCTACATCATCCCGAGTGTGTCCGAACCCGGGGCATTTTGTACAAACGGAATGAGCCTTTCTCGCCGCGATTCTCCGTATGCGAACAGTGGACTGGTCGTGACGGTACCGGTGGAAGCTTTTGAAGGGAGCGATATCCTCGCCGGCGTCCGCCTGCAATTGAAGTATGAGCAACGAGCCTTTGCCCTCGGTCGCGGGGAATATGCTTGTCCCTTGCAGCGGGCTCAGGATTTCCTCGCCGGGCGAGTGTCTCGTGGCCCGTTGCCAAGCAGTTATCCTCGGGGGCAAGTCTCGGCCGAGCTTCGTGAAGTGCTGCCGCCGCTGGTGGCAGCTGCGCTTCAAGACGGGCTGCCGATTCTGGATCGGCGCTGGCAGGGTCGGTTTTTGCCCGAGGCAATCTTGGCCGGACCGGAAGCCCGTGGGAGTTCACCGATTCGCATCGAACGCGACCCCCACAGCCGGGAATCTCCCGGCATCCGCGGGCTTTACCCGGTCGGTGAGGGGGCCGGTTACGCGGGGGGGATCGTCAGTGCCGCCGTCGATGGCTTACGGACAGCCCGGGCGATTATTGCTCGGTACGCGTGTCTGAATCGAACCTCGATATGACGATTTACAAATCTGTCACACGCATTGACGACTTTTAACGTTTGTTGTTCCCGAAAGGCACCACCCTCGATACAGTAATTGCAGTCAGTAGTCTCCGGGTCACAGAGTGGAGTCCGATGATGAAGCGGTTTCTCCTGGGTGGTGGGGTGCTGGTCGTCCTTGCCCTGACGGTGTTCTACGCACAAAGTCAGCCGGTGACAGTTTCAAAAGCAGGCGTGGCTGCCCCGGCGAACGAATTGCTGATCGAGCCGGAAAGCAAAAATCCCTGGACTCATTTGCGGTTGAACGAATCTCCGGATCAATTCCAATTTGCCGTGGTTTCCGACCGCACCGGCGGGCATCGGCCGAAAGTCTTCAGTCGTGCAGTTCAACAAATCAACTTGCTCCAACCGGCGTTTGTGATGTCTGTCGGCGACCTGATTGAAGGATACACACAAAAGCCCGAGCAAATCAACAAAGAGTGGGATGAGTTTGATTCTTTCACCCGACAACTGCAGATGCCCTTCTTTTACGTTCCCGGGAATCACGACTTATCAAACGAGCTGATGCTTGAAAAATGGAAACAACGCTACGGTCGCCGCCATTATCACTTTGTCTACAAAAACACCCTGTTCTTAGCGGTGAACTGCGAGGATCCCCCCGGCAAACTCGCCATCTCCGAAGGACAACGCGCCGACATCAAGAAAGCACTTGATGAGAATCGCGGTGTACGCTGGACGTTCGTATTTATTCACAAACCGATCTGGCTGGCCTCCGACCTGGAATCGAACGGCTGGCTCGATGTCGAAACCATGCTGGCCGGGCGAAAATACACTGTCTTTTGCGGCCACGTTCACCGCTATCAAAAATTTATTCGCAACGGCATGAATTATTATCAACTGGCCACCACTGGCGGTGTCAGCCGCATGCGGGGCGTTGAGTACGGCGAATTTGATCAAGTCGCCTGGGTCACGATGAAACCGACCGGTCCCGTCATCGCCAATGTGATCATCGATGGCGTCTTGCCGGAAAATCTGCAAGCGTTCCCGTCCGACGAGGAAGGGTATCAGCGGGAACTGCAGCCGACCCACCCCGCCCAGGCCAAGGTCGTGCGGAACGGCATGCCGGTCGCAGCTGCCACGGTCACACTTTACAAGCCCGGAATACCGATGAAATCCCAGCCGACGGCTGTCGCCGACGGTTTGACAAACGACTCCGGAGAAACCCGCCTCACTACCTACACAGCCTTCGACGGTGCCCCAGTGGGCGAATACCTCGTCACCATTGTTCAGACCGGCGGATACCGAGTGCCGGGGAATCTCGATACCCTCAACAAATTGCCGAAAAAATATTCCAGCCCCAGTACCACGCCATTGCGGGCCAACGTGACGGCCACAGGCCCGAATCAATTTCTCTTTGAGATTCGGGAGTGATTTTCAAGTTCATACGGGGTACGATTTTTCCTGATGTGGCGAGGAGGAGTCGGATCCTCGGCGTTCCTGTTTCCGGAAGCAGTCGTGGCTGTATTGTTATGACCGGCGCGGTTACACCAGAATCGCCATCGATTCTTGATCGGATTGTCCGGACGAAGTGGCAAGAACTGGCCGCTGCCCAGCATGCTTGTCCACTCTCGGAACTGGAGCGGCATGTCGAGAACCTGCCTGCAACCCGCGGGTTTGCACTGGCACTCCGTCAACCGGGGGATGTCCGAATTATTGCCGAGGTGAAAAAAGCTTCACCGTCAGCCGGCATCATTCGCAGCGACTTCGACCCGGCTGCCATCGCCCGAATTTATCAATTGCACGGTGCCGCCTGTATCAGCGTGCTCACGGATGAGCAGTATTTTCAGGGCCACCTCGATCACTTGAAAGCGGTGCGTGCTGCAGTCTCGATTCCGCTGTTGCGAAAAGAATTCATCCTCGACCGCTATCAACTGCTGGAAGCCCGCCTTGCCGGAGCCGATGCGGTCTTGCTGATTGCCGAGATCTTGCCCGGTGATCGATTGGCGGTCTTGCACCAGGAGGCACGAGATCTCGGCCTGGATGTGCTGGTCGAGTTACACGATGCCGAGCAACTACCGCGAGTTCTTGACTGCGGTGCGACGCTCATCGGAATCAACAATCGGAACTTGCGGACATTCACCACTCGACTGGAGCATACGCTGGAACTGCTTCCTCGGATTCCGGCAGGTATTTCCGTTGTCAGTGAAAGCGGCATCCGCACTGCAGCCGACGTGATCCGACTCCGCGACGCCGGTGTCGCTGCCGTGCTGGTCGGGGAATCACTGATGCGTTCCCCGGACATTGGCGCGGCTTTGCTGAAGTTACGCGGGATGACGTAATGCGGCTCAGGGAGATGCGGCGATGATTCGGCGTCTCCGCCATGTGTTCGGCCTCCTAATCGTGATCTTCGTGGATTCCCGCGAGGTCCAAGCACAGTGGCTTTTTGCCCCGTTTGAATCGGTTTACACCTCCTCGTCACGGTTCGGCATCGGCCTCGGGACCGGTTGCGGTTTTTCTGCCGGTTTTGCTTTCCACCACAGTTTGATTTCAGCAGGAGTTGGCGGATGGAGCCTGTTCAGTCCGACTCCCTTCTGGTACGGCCCGCCACCGTATCTTGGCTGGACCGGCGTCGGGAATCCGTGGTTTTTCCCACCACCAACCTTTTTCGCCCCACCACCGATCGTTGTCATTCAAGCTGTTCCCTGGCCAATTGCCAGGATTCCTGGCTTTCGTGGCGGGTTCTCGGGTGCGAGTGGAACCTGTCTCGCGGATGCAGCCGCGGTCCCCGAGCCAGCGGCCTTACCCGATCGACCCGCAATCCCGATCAAACGCGAAGCTTTTATCGTCATTCAACCCGGCGGTGATCCCCGTCGCCTCGGGCTGGCTGAATTCGCGAAGCCTGCGGAAGAATTACCTGGCGGGTTCGGCCGCCGCCTCGAACCGCAAGGCTGGCCGGACCGATCACCGCCGATCCGCGATCCCGAAAAGCTGGCCGCTATGCAAATTCAGGCGGCCCGTTCCGCCTTTGTCGCTCGGCAATACGGCCGAGCGGCTGAACTCCTTGCCGCTGCAATTCATCGACGGCCTGCCGAACCGGTTCCGTACTTCTTGCTCGCTCAGGTGCAGACCGCTCAGGGACGTTATGCCGAGGCGGTGGCAAGCCTGCGGCAAGGGCTGACACTCGCACCCCACTGGCCCCGTCTGCCGTTTAATCTCCGCGAACTGTACGGGACTGATGCTGCACAATTACTTACGCACCTGCAAGAATTACGACAAACGGCAGCGGCTCATCCGGAAGATCCGACATTGGCTTTTTTGCTCGGCTATTATCTCTGGCATCTCGGCGATAAGGCAGAAGCGTTGCGGTTATTGCGGCAAGCGTCCCGGCGAGCCCGTGACAATCAGTTTATCGAACGATTCATCGACGAAGCGGTCGGCCAGGATATTTGAACCGGCTAAACTTTGCGATGATTCAATTCCTTGCGATTTTACCTTGCGTGCATGACCGCTCTCCTGTCTTGGCCTCGCCGACGCTGCCGACGTAAGATATGCGTAAAACGTTCGTGATTGCGGTCGGAAGGTTATCCGTCTTCCGGTAGCGAAGAGAGACGTCGACTCGATTCTCAACGGTTATTATGCTGCTGTTGTCGTGCCAGGATGTTTCACGCGGTTATGATGCCACCCCGCTTTTTGAAGGTGTCACCTTCGAGTTGCATGCCGGGGAGCGGGTGGGGCTTGTCGGTCCGAACGGAGCCGGAAAAACCACGCTGTTGCGGGTACTCTCCGGGCAGGACGAGCCGGAACGCGGCGAAGTCCGCCGCCATGCCGGCGCTCGGCTAGGCATCTTGCAGCAGGTCGCCGACTTCACCCCAGGCCGGACCCTTTTCCAAGAAGCACGTTCCGCGTTCGAGGAACTCCTCGCTGCCCAGGATGAACTCCAGCATGTGGCAGAACAACTCGCCGACTGCCACGATGACGTTCAACGCAAAGCTTTGTCCGCCCGGTTTGATCGCCTGTCCGAGCTACTCGCGACAAATGATGCGTATCAACTCGATCATCGCGTCGCCGATGTGCTGACAGGGCTCGGCTTCCAGGAAGCCGACTACACACGCGAAGTCCGGACCTTCAGCGGCGGCCAGCAACGTCGCTTATTACTGGCCAAGTTGCTGCTCTCGGCCCCCGACATCATGTTGCTCGACGAACCGAGCAACCATCTCGACATCGCAACGACCCGCTGGCTTGAAAATTATCTGGCAGAGCAACCGCAGGGGATGATCATTGTCAGTCACGATCGCTATTTGCTGGATAAAGTCGCCACGAAAATTTTCGAACTCCACAATCGACGTATTACCATCTACCCAGGCAATTTCAGCAAATATCTCCGCCTCCGCGATGAACGGTATGAACGGCAACTGAAGGAATGGCAAGCGCAGCAAGACTATGTGGAAAAACAAGAAGAATACATTCGCCGAAATCATTACGGGCAAAAAGCCCGGCAAGCACAATCCAGAATGAAAGCTCTGGAAAAAATCGAGGCGATCGAGCGACCGACCCGCGTCAGCGGACCGAACATTCACTTTAAGGACGTTGTCCGTGCCGGCGACATCGTTTTCTCGTGTGAAGATGTCTCGAAAGCGTTCGGAGATAAGGTCCTGTTCCGCCACCTCAGCTTTGATTTGCCGCGAGGGAAACGACTCGGAATCATCGGGCCGAACGGGAGCGGTAAAACCACGCTTTTGAAAATGCTTCTCGGGGATGAACCCCCAACCTCGGGAGTCATCCGCCGCGGGCATCTGGTGTTTCCCGGGTATCTCGATCAGCATCTCCAATTACTGAATGATGAAGTGAGTGTCATTCGAGCCATCTGGCCCGAGCCCGACCCACGCTTAACTGAACAGATGATGCGCGATCTGCTCGGTAGTTTCGGGCTCCATGGCGAAACCGTCGAACAGCCAGTGAAATCACTCTCGGGGGGCGAACGAAGCCGTGCCGCACTGGCCAAGCTTACCATTTCTGGCGCGAATGTGCTGATTCTCGATGAACCGACCAATCACCTCGATCTCTGGGCCTGTGAAGCACTGGAACAGGCCATCCGCGACTACGAGGGAACATGCATCGTGGTCAGTCACGATCGCTATTTTCTGAACCGAGTCGCCGATTTACTGATTGTGCTCGAAAACGGTGAAGCAGAAGTTGTTCACGGCAATTACGATACCTACGAACTTCTGCGGGCTGCCCGAGAAGCCGAGACGAAGAAACCTCTGCCGACAAAGAAGCTTGCGGCAAAAACCACGATCAACTCGGAAGCGGCTGCCCATTCTTCATCGGGCAAAGTCAAACGAAAGCGAAAGTTTCCCTATCGCAAAGCGGCAGAAATTGAAGCAGACATTGCCGCCACGGAATCCCGCATCGCGGAACTCGACGCTGCCCTCCTCACCCCGGAAGTCTACCGCGATGCCGGCCGCGTGAAAGAAACACTGGCTCACTTGGAGGAAGCGCGTCAGCAACTGGCACAACTGTACGAACACTGGGACGAGGCAATGGAATTGAACGGGTGATCGCCCTTCTTGACATTCCCACCGTCTGATAACTCTTCGAAGTTACTGCGCCCCCACGATGGCCATGCATTAAAAGTCGCCGGGAATCACCTCGTTTCCATTTCGCGTGGCCAGCGCACGAAAGGTCTCGATCTGGACATTCTCCGTGATGATACGCACGGAGCCATCCATGTTCATGAAATTTGTTCCGTTGCTGTGCGGCGAGGCGAACCCGCCCGGGCTGCCGGTCGGGCTCGGCCCGGAACTGCGAACGTGAACGCCGATCGCGCAAATCGCCGGGCGGGCATTCCGACTCGGTCGAGCCGGGTCGTACATGATCGACGACCGGGAGTAGACCAGTTCTTGGCCGGGGACGACACCAAGCCAGGTATTTTCCGTATGCCGGCTCATCCGCTCGCCGATTCCGATGGTATTCGAGGTTCCGTCGATAATTTCGTGCACCGTCACACCAAGATTCCGCGAATGACGATGGAACATGCCGTTAAACGGCTGTTCTTCGTAGCGCGCTGTGTAAGCGGGTGCATGTGCCGGATTGCCGCCACCGATACAGCCGACGTAACTGACAACCCCACCTTGAGCGAGCACGGTCGGGGTATTGCCTTGCATGGCCGCGGCGGACAAGGTCGTATGATCTCCGGAATCGGTGATATCGACCAGTTTCGGTGCGGGAATATCCGAGGGGCAGACATAAACGGGGACCAGCCCCGCCCGGGCGGCAGCATTCGCCGGATCAGTGATCGGCAAGGAAAAATTGATGGTGCGATACAGTGGATCCTGCTCCAGGTACGGCAACAGGTAAGCGAAGAACCCCCACCCCGGCCCGGCATCGATGACCCAGGGTTGCTGGATTCCTGTCCCATCATCCACCGGTCCCGTCACGATCGTTGACGTAAAACCAGCCGGAAAGCGATTATGATCGTGGTGATACGCATGCAATGCCAGTCCGATTTGCTTCAGATTATTCTGGCACTTCGTGCGTGCGGCTGCTTCTCGAACTTTCTGCACCGCGGGAAGCAACAAGCCGATCAGGATGGCAATGATCACGATCACTACCAGCAACTCAATCAGGGTAAAACCTCGGCGAAACTGCGACATGAAGCACCTCCCGGGAAACGGAACGAAACGGTTAGTTGCGAGCCGCCTTGCATACGGAAGGTGAGCGGTCGGGCCACATCCCGAACGGTGGCGGAGCGGACTCAAAAATTTTGGAGGGCAACCGGGTTGCCAACCGAGCTTAAATGAGACACAATCTCATCAAGACAATGTCAGTGTATAAGACCACTGGCCACTGTCAACGATTCGCCACGGGAAATTGAACAGGATGGCTGCGATTTTGAGTCGAGAAGTACCGTTGGCTTGCCATAAACCTTGAGAACGAGTCTCATCCTCACTAGCGTACTGAAGGAATTTGCTGTGGAAGACCACGATGATCGAGAGTTGGAATCTCCCCCGCCTGCCCAAGAAGCGATCATCCGAGCAGAAGATCTGTTTCAGGATCGGCAAGAAGTCTGGATCGAACTGAATGGTGAACGCTACCGCTTGCGAATCACACGGCGAGGCAAGTTAATTCTCCAGAAGTGATTGACAAATTCTTGCCGCCAGTGGCTCAGGTCGTGGCATTGCCGCTCAGTGGTTCTTCCGTGGGGGGATTTTGCAAAAGTGAGCGGAAGTCAGCGCCAAATACCCTTTCCAGATAAGGAGTTACTTGCCAGAACTCCCGGAGTTGGCGATATTCCGCAACAAACCCGGGATCTCCGCGTTTTGGACCCCGGATGGCTCGAATCATGATATTCCTGGCTGTATGTTCTTGACTGACAAATTCAAGAATGTCGGTACGATAGCCGAGGATTCTGAGGGCAAGTGCCCGGAAGGAATCGGTCAGCAAATCGGCCAGCCGTTGCTGGATGATCCCATGCCGCAAAAGTGGCCGCAGTTCCAGGCGTTTGCTGGTCAGTTGCCGATTCAAGTGGCGATGGCAGCAAGGAACGCTAAGGATCAGCGAGGCCTGACTGCGGATCGCTTGTGCCAAGGCGTCGTCGGTAGCGGTGTCGCAGGCGTGCAATGCCAGCACAATATCCACCGATTGATCGATTGTTCCGATTCGGCCACAGCGAAAGGAAAGCCCCATCGCGCCAATCTGGTGTGATCGTTCCCAGCTTTTTCGGATCAGTGTTTCATTCACATCGATCCCGACGATACTCGCGGGGATTTTCAGAATGTCATTGAGATAATGGTGAGCCGCCAGAGTCAGGTAACTTAGCCCGCAGCCGCAGTCGAGAATCTGCAGCGGCCGCTCCCGGTGTGTCAAGCCTGCGTCGGCGATGGCCGTTTCAAGCTGGAGCAAAAACTGATTGATCTGGGTGTATTTGGCCCGCATCCGTGGCCGGATCTGTCCGGATGCTGTGCTGATCCCGAGCACTTCCAAGAACCGATCGGCTCGGCCTTCCGGGATCGGAAGTTGCTTGCTGCGATTGTGGGACAGATCCGGGGCGGACGCCGATGCTGGGCGTGTCCGTCGGCTGAGGGATACACGCCCTTTTTTACTGTGGCGGATATCAATTTCTTCGCCCACGGTTTCCAGGTGGACTCCCGAAAATCCGTGGCTCAGCACCACGTCCAGACACGAGCAAACGGCATCGGGTGAAACATTTTTGACCACCGTGGCTTTTCCATCGAAGTAAGAAAACTGCAACTGCCGCTGCCGCCGCACAAGCACGGGTCGGGCCTGAACACGAATCCAGCGGGTTGGCAACAGCCGGGCGGCACCCGACCAGGTTGCCCGGACAAAGTCGGCTGCCCGAACGGTGTTGATGATCAGTTCACGAATGCCCGCCAGATCCGAATCAGAATTTGTCATCCGTCGATGATTGCTTAAAACATCCGGGGATGGCCGCGATAATGATTCTTGTGCCATTCATCCTAGCAAAAACTGACGAGCGATTCGAGAAACCATGAACACGCAGCATATTCTGGTGACCGGCTCTGCTGGTCGAATCGGCCGGGCAGTTGTGAAAGCATTACTGGCTCGGGGGTATCAGGTCCGAGGTTTTGATCGGGTGCCGACGCCTGATCTGGAGTCGACGGCCAGCATTGTCGGGGAATTGACTGACCCGAATGCCTTAAGGCAAGCCGCGACTGGGGTTCAGAGCGTCATTCACCTGGCAGCGACCCCGGACGATGCCCGGTTTCCCCGCGGACAACCACCGAATGATGGCGACAACTTTTTAAGCGAACTGCTTCCGAGTAATATCATCGGCGCTTATCATTTGCTGGAAACTGCCCGAATATTGTCGATTCCACGGCTGATTTTGGCGAGCACGGGGCAAGTGGTGGATGGCTATCTCCGTGACCAGCAACTGCCGGTGACCGTGTCATTGCCGCCACGGCCGCGTTATCTGTATGCCTGTACGAAAGTCTTTCTTGAAGCACTCGGGCAAGCTTATGCTGATCAGCATGGCTTGACGGTGCTAGTGGTTCGTCTCGGCTGGTGTCCCCGACCTGGGCAGATCGAGGAAATTCGCGCCAGTCGCCTCGGTCAAGATCTGTATCTGAGCCCTGGCGATGCCGGTCGGTTTTTCACAGCAGCCGTCGAGGCCGCGACTCTCCCCCGGTATGCGGTGGTTTATGCCGCCAGTCATTTCACCCACCGGATGGCCTACGATCTTGGACCGGCCGAGCGGTTACTCGGCTACGTTCCGCAAGACCGCTGGCCGATCGGAGCCGAGGATTTTTAATCCGCAACGATGTCTGAAAAAAGAAATACAAAAGTCAGGGTGGTTACCCGCCCGCCGCAGGTGCGTCTTGCGAGATTTTGCCGCCGCGAGCCAGAAGTCCAGCTTTCGTCGTCAGGTAATATTTCGCGAGTAAGTTCGGTCGTTCCCAGGGGGGCACGAGCCGGGGATTGCAAAAGTAGGAGCGAAATTCCCGGAATACCTCGGCAAAATGCTCTTCATGCCCGACACGCAAGTTTTGTGGAATCGTCAACTGAATTTGCCCTCCTAGATCGAGGGCATCAATACCGGGATACCGTGTCTGCCATTGTTGGCAGCGGCGTTTCAGCGTCTGATAAATCGCGGCATGATCGGCTGGATCGACGGCAGCGACGAATAACTCCGGCTGACTGACTCGCCCTGCTGGGCTGGCCGGCTGCTGGCGGACGGCAACTTTGGCTCGGCTTCCTCGGGCGACCGCATCGTGGCTGTCACCGTGACCCGGTTCCGCTTCGTAATTCCATAACACCGTGAAGCGAACATGAATGCCACCAACGACGAATGAGACCGTGCCGTTCCCGTAATAATGCAGGTGATTATTGTGGATGAACGGCAGCAACGACGGCGGGAATTCCGTCAGCCCGGTCACCGCGGCAAATTGCTCACGTGACAACGGAATCGGCCAGCGTCGAGCCTCGAGAATCGTCAACTCACGGCGATAATCGACTGGCTCCCGCGGCTTCAGCAGCCAAAATGCTAAATCGGCCAGATGGGTACCGACATCGGTGATGCCATCGCCGGCTTCCTGTTCATCGAACCACCACGCCGGGCGAAGTAACGGCCGCCCGGAAACCTGCTTTTTGAGATGATGGACACTTTCCAGGATGAGGGCTGGATCTTCCGGCCGGCCCGGAGCAATTGTCCCGAAGATTTCGGGATCCTGCATGACTTCGCGTTGCAAAATTGTCGTGAGTTCGAACCGCTCCGTCATCATGTCCCAAGCGATCAGTTCCCGTAAATCGGCTTCACGAAAGACTTGTTCGAGCATCGGGAAATCGGCGAAATTGATAATCCAGGGTTTATCGGCGAGAACATGCAATCCAGTTTGGATGGCGAGAAGGATTCGCTGGATCTTCGGCCGGTTCCGGCCAGCGATCACGGCCGTATTGCCGGCTGGTTCCCGGACAAACCGATCCAGATAATTTGCACCCAGCCGCAAATCCATCTCCCACGACGTCGGCTGCGAAGGTCGATTGTTGTATGCCTGGATTCGGGCAAGATGTGTCAGCAAATCGTAGTCAAGCGGAGCATAGACATAGACCCGGGGATGCACGCCCGGATGCATTTCTTTTTGCACCAGGGCGGCATGAAAATGTCCTGGTGCCAATGTCACCAAGCGGATCAGACGCTGCACAACTCACCGGTTTCGTCACTCTGACGCCCAGCCTGATCATTTCTCACGCCGGGACAAAACGACAATTATTATAACGGGAGAAGGCCGATGCGAAAATCGAGACATCAGTTGTCGGCCGGTTTGCAAACCATTCAGGCGATGATCGACGGCCATGGCGGGAAACTCCTGACGGCGTGCCGGCATTATTCGACGTTGATCGAATCGAGTTCATAATAGTGGACACTGAAGAGTTGCTCTGGATCGGTCCAGAACTCCACGAGATGGAAACCGACGCGGGCGGCGAGGCAAGCAAATTCAGCAATTGTATACTTGTGCGAGTTTTCCGTGTGAATTGTTTCGCCTCGGCGGAACGGGAAAATGTGTTCCCCGATCTGGATGATTTGCTCATCCAGGCTTTCCAGGTGCATTTCCACCCGTCCTTCGCTTTGCTGGTAAAATGCACGATGACGAAAGCCGGCCAGATTTAGCCTGGCACCGAGTTCCCGTTGAATGCGGGCGAGCAAATTCAAATTGAACGCAGCGGTCACACCGGCAGCATCGTTGTATGCGGCATGAAGAATCGCTGGATCCTTTTTCAAATCCACACCGATCAGCAACCCGCCTCCGGACCCGGCTTGCCTGGCGATGGCTCGCAATAATTCGCGGGCCTCCTGCGGAGTCAAGTTGCCGATCGTCGAGCCCGGAAAATAGATGATGCGACGGCGAATCGAGGTGGCCACAGCAGGAATGATGAACGGACGGGTGAAGTCAGCAGCCACGGGCTTCACTTCAACATCCGGAAAACGACGAACAAGGCCGGCGGCTGTCTGATACAAGTACCCGCTGGAAATATCCACCGGAATATAAGCCGTCGGCCGGGCCAGCTCGCGGAGCAGCACTCGGGTTTTCAGACTGCTGCCGCTGCCGTATTCAATGACAAGACAGCCCGGCCCCAGCCGCTTGGCCATCGCGGCGATGTGCGTTCGCATGATTGCGAGTTCGGTGCGTGTCGGATAATATTCGGGAGTCTGGCAAATCGCATCGAACAATTCCGATCCGACTTGATCGTAAAAATACTTGCACGGCAGCGTTTTTTGCGCTCGCCGCAGTCCCGCGAGTACATCCGACAGAAACTCGCTGCCCGCGCCGCTGGCTCGACACCAGCGTTCCGGACATGGCCTCAGAGATCCTGAGCCAGTCGTATGCCGCTGAACTGCCATCGTGCCTCCGGTGAGAAAAAGTTACGATAACTGGCCCGTAAATGGCCACGCGGACTGGCACACGAGCCACCCCGAAGGACCATCTGGTTGCACATGAATTTGCCGTTGTACTCGCCGAGGGCACCTTCCGTGGGGCGGTAACCGGGATAGCCCAGATACGGGCTGGCCGTCCATTCCCAGCAATCTCCGAACAGTTGGAAAAGGCCAGAACTCGACGCTGCCGCTGGCTGCGGGTTGACGGCGGCCAGCGGGTGGAACCGGCCTTCATCGGCATAATGACCCTGCATGGGATCCTGAAGTTCGGCAGCGTGCTCCCATTCAAATTCCGTGGGTAAACGAGCACCAGCCCAGCGAGCGTAGGCATCGGCTTCGTAAAAACTGACATGGCTGACCGGCTCGGCGAGATCCAGCGGTCGCAGGCCTGCAAGCGTGTAAATCTGCCACTCAGACCCCTGGCGAACCCAGTACAGCGGAGCCTGCCAATGCTGGGCGGTACGCGCGGTCCAGCCATCGCTCAGCCAAAGTTCGGGCCGGTGATACCCGCGATCGTTGATAAAATCCATATATTCGCTGACTGTCACCAACCGGGAGGCCAGGGAATACGGATGCAAATAGACACGATGCCGAGGCAGTTCGTTATCGAAGCAAAAACCCCCGCCTCGGTGACCGATTTCTACCAGTCCGCCTGAAAAAGCGACCCACTCGAGATTTATGCCACGCGGCGGATTTCCGGCAACCGCTTCACAGTAACGCGGGAACAACGGATTTCGGGAAAATCCATGCTTCAAGTCAGTTATCAGCAGTTCCTGATGTTGTTGTTCGTGCTGCAGGCCGAGTTCGAGCAATGCGACATCCCCGAATCCGTCCGAATCCCTGGATTCCAGGATCCAGCGTTGAATAGCAACATCGACATGCCTGCGGTAATCGAGAACTTCATCGACGCGGGGCCGCGTGAGCAAGCCACGTTCCGAGCGGGGATGACGATCGCCAACACTATTGTAGTAAGAGTTGAATAAATAGTTAAACTCGGGATGAAAAATCTTGTACCACGGAGCATGGGGCAGGAGAACAAATCGTTCAAAAAACCAGGTTGTATGTGCCAGATGCCACTTCGGCGGGCTGGCTTCCGGCATCGACTGCAACTGAAAATCCTCAATCGCGAGGGATTCTGTGAGCGAAACCGTGCGATGTCGAATCGTCGTATATCGGCGAAGCAGTGTTTCGGCATTTGCCAAATCGCTCGTGGCAGAATCACTCGCTGTCATTCGACTCAGCATGGTTTGCGGACTCGTAGCCTTTGCTCGGATTCCGATCCGATTAGTCTCAGCCCTAGTTATAGCTAGCGATGCTGGGGATTCTCAAAAAATGAGAAAATTCCGCATGAACGGCACGGCTCGGGGGGCTGTTCAGATGCGTGCATGAGTGGTAAACTCGGATCAAATCGTAGATGTCCACGAGGCTCGGCCACGATGACTCGCCGT
>Ga0209017_10000505_pt1 | contig 38146 bp, 30 predicted proteins | sample YNPBryunderm2012_FD_185812 | JGI IMG/M metagenome (GOLD analysis project Ga0209017, IMG submission 185812) | Anoxygenic and chlorotrophic microbial mat microbial communities from Yellowstone National Park, USA - YNP Bryant MS undermat 2012... ...
CCACGCTCCGTCGTGGCCGTGTCCGAGTATCCAGTGATATCGGACGCGACGGAGCGCGTCCCTCCACCATCATTTGGTTGCGGCCGCAAGCTGCGTCGGGACAGTGCGTCACACCGCCGCAGGCGTGCTGCTGGACTTCTCTGCATCTGCCAGACATAATTCAGTATGGCCTTGGGGCGACGGTGTGGGCCGCTGCGGTGGGGTTGCGTATTGCGGCCGGAAGAATGTTCTTAGGCGGCTTGAACGCCATCCAAAGCGGGATAACACCGTGACGGACATGGGGTAAGTCCGGCCAAAGGCCAGGGACCGCTTGAAGCTATCGCTTGAAACGGTTGTGCGTCTTGCGGTCTTCGTGCCGGACTTGTGGCATCTGCGATCAAGGGTTGCCAGGCGCATGGACTGGGAAGCTGGTTGGCTGGGCCGGCTCGTCGGGCCGGAGGCTGAAGGGAGCATCGAGGGCCTGGTGGTCGGGCTGGCCGGGGTGGCCATCTTGCTCGTGCTGGCACTGTATGTGGCGGCGCAAGTTCGTGCCAACTCGACAAAACAGGAACCCACGGCCAGCGATTTACTGACAAAGTTCCGCGAAATGTACCATCAAGGTGTGCTGAGCGACTCCGAATACCGAACTATAAGAACTACGCTCTCACCGCGAATCAAACACGAGTTAACTGATAAGCAGAAAACCGGTTAAGACGTTCTTTGCTGCCGGCGCCGCAAGGCTCGATTGTGGCGAATGTGCCGCCGAAGCAGCAGACCGCAAAGCGAAGAAAACTTTGGCTTCGCCCCGGCCGTAGAAAATCTGAGGGGGCTGTAGTACACGACCGGAACCGAGAAGAGAAAGCCATGCCACTGGGACGCGACTTTACCACCGGACGCCGCGGCAACGGTCCAACCAAGAAGAACGCTTTCTGCTCTTTCTGCCGCAAGAGTTACCGCGACGTTGGGCCGCTGGTCGAAGGGCCGGGCGACGTTTACATCTGCGGCGAGTGTATCGACCTGTGCCAGTCGATCCTCGAACAGGAGCGCCGCCGCCGCGGCACCGCCAAGCCGCTGCTAGGCCGAATTCCCACCCCACGCGAAATATGCGCCCATCTGGACCAATACGTCATCGGCCAGGAACACGCCAAGAAGGTGCTCTCGGTGGCCGTCTATAGCCATTACAAACGGCTGATGCACGGCCGCGTGCCCGGCGACGTGGAGATCGACAAGTCCAACATCCTGTTGATCGGGCCGACCGGTTGCGGAAAGACGCTGCTGGCTCAAACGTTGGCCAGGATACTAGACGTGCCCTTTGCCATAGGCGACGCCACCACCTTGACCGAAGCCGGTTACGTGGGCGAGGACGTAGAGAACCTGCTGCTGAAATTGTTGCACGCCGCCGATTTCGACATCGAAGCCACTCAGCGCGGCGTGATTTACATCGACGAGATCGACAAGATCGGCAAGACCAGCCAGAACGTGTCGATCACGCGTGACGTTTCGGGCGAGGGCGTGCAGCAAGCCCTGCTGAAGATGCTCGAGGGCACCATCGCCAACGTCCCGCCGCAAGGAGGCCGCAAACATCCCGAGCAGCAGTACATCCAGGTCGATACCACCAACATCTTGTTCATCTGCGGAGGAACATTCGTCGGCATCGAGAATATCATAGCGCGACGACTGGGCCGACGAACCATCGGTTTCGGCCAGGAGGGCAGCGCGCGGGCCGAAATGGCGCTGGGCGACCTGTTGCAACAGGTCACTCCCGACGACCTGTTGCAATTCGGCATGATACCCGAATTGATCGGCCGGTTGCCGGTGATTTCGGCTCTGCGGCCGCTGGACTTGCCGGCGATGATCCGCGTGCTTACGGAGCCGAAAAACGCCATCGTCAAACAGTACCAGGCGCTGTTTGCCATGGAAAACGCGGAACTGGTCTTCACGCCCGAAGCACTCCGGGCGATTGCCGTTCGGGCAAAGCAGCGCGAGACCGGGGCACGTGCCCTGCGCGCTGTGATCGAGGAGGTTATGCTCGACATCCTCTTCGAACTGCCCGAAAAAGGCCCAGGAATGCGCTTCGTGGTGACCGAGGACGTGGTACTGGGCAAACAGAAGCTCATGCCGATGCCAGCCGCCAAGAGCGCATAGCACGGCCAATACCGTGCAAGACGGCGGCTTGCGGCTCCCCGATGGTATGCGCTACCGAATGCTGGTGGTGGACTGGGAAGAGGACGTCGCCGAGCCGGCGGTGCTGGAAAAACTCGTGGCGCTGGCCAAGTCGGGAGCCACCATCGTGCTGGGCCGCAGGCGTCCGGATCGCGCGCCAGGTTTGAGCGGCTATCCCGCGTGCGACCGACGCGTTCGGCAACTGATCGAGGAACTAGGCACGCTGGCCATCACCGGCAAGAGCGTAGAGGATGTGCTCTTGGCCTCTGGAGTGCGCCCCGACTTCGAGGGGCCGTGGAACTATATTCACCGGCGCACGCCGCAGACCGACATCTACTTTGTGGCGGGTTCTGGAACCGCCCGGTGCATCTTCCGGGTTCATGGAAAACAGCCAGAGCTGTGGGATGCCGTAAGCGGCCGGATCGTCTCGGCGCCCGAGTGGCGATGGACCGACGACCGGCGCACGGTGGTATCGCTTAGTCTGCCGGAGAACGGCTCGATGTTTGTGGTCTTTCGCAAGCCGGGCGAGCCGTCGGCCGCCGCTGCGCCGTCGGCTGCCGCTGCGCCTTCAGCACGCCCAGCCCTCCAGCCGGTGGTGCTTGCCGGGCCGTGGCAAGTCAGTTTCCAGCCGGGACGCGGCGTGCCTGAATCGCTTGTCTTCGAGCGCCTTGTGCCTTGGAACGAGCACCCTGACGACGGCGTCAAGCACTTCTGCGGCACCGCTACTTATCGAAAGACATTCGAGCTTTCGCCCCAGCAAGCTGCCTGCACGTTGCGCATCGAACTGGGCGAAGTCAAATGCTTGGCGGAAGTAAGGCTCAACGGAAAGCCTCTGGGCATCGTGTGGACGGCGCCGTGGTGCGTGGATGCCACCGGAGTCGCCAGGCCGGGCAGCAATGAGCTGCTGATTTCCGTTACCAACACTTGGGTCAATCGGCTGATTGGCGATGCGGCCCTGCCCGAGGACAAGAGGATCACGCGAACCAACATCGCCCTGCGAGCCGGCAAGAGGGAACCGACCTTCCGTGCCTTTCAAGGGTTCGCTTCCGAGGATCCGCTGATGCCATCAGGTCTGTTGGGGCCGGTGCAATTGGAGTTCTTCGACACTGCTCCGTCGCGTTGATCTGGTCTGGGATAGTTTCCCCCTGCCATTTGGAGTAACTCACGTTGAAGGCAACAATCAACAAACTGAAGCTCGTAGGCGCTGCGGCCATTGTGTTGATCATTGTGATCGTGGTGTTGCAGAACACGCAGCCGGTGGAGACAAAGCTGCTATTCCTTACGGTCACGATGCCCAACGCAGCGCTGCTGTTCGGAACGCTGATCATCGGATTTGCCATCGGGGTGCTGACCGCGGGTTATATCATATCCGTGGCCAAGAAACGGCAATCCGATTGAGCGCACGCCGGATGTGCCTTTCGTACTGCACCAGCGCCGCCGATGCGCGGAGCGCCATTTCTTGCTTCCCCAGCAGTGTTAGGACGTGGACAGGCTACCTATAGTCTCTTACGGCGAATGTCGTGCGCCTTTTGCGCACATATTTGCGAGCGACTTTAAGGGCCACTGTCCGTCTCGGCCGTGCGTCCAAGTGCGTACGGAGGCGACGGAACGCGTACCTCCACACTTCCGCTTGGTTCCGGCCGAAGGCTGCTTTGGGGATCTGGCTTATGCTCCGGCACCCAGCAGTGCTAAAACGCGGCAGCTATGGCTGCGATCCACTTTGCTACAGCAGCACTGGTATCCAGCAAGACGTAGCGCACTGCGGAGTGCGTAGCCCTGGCACCAGCATATCGGCGCGCACTGCTAGACAAGCCAGCGGTGGCGCCCAAGTACTGTTTCTGTAACGGAAAATGGGTAAACCTGATCGCCGAGGCCGACCCAACCAAATTTTCCCTACAATCCAGATGCATACCCCATCGGCGGCCTAGTAACCTGACGGTGGACCATTATCCACCCCCACCGCTGGTGTATGCCAAAATGTGCATTGACAACCAGCGGGCATTTCGGGTACAAACCCGCCGCTGTTAATCTCCTCTACACGGGCCGCAGGATGCGCACGCGGCAACCATGCCCAGGCAGCAGGCGGCTCGTCGCAAGTCTTTTCCTGAAGTGTCTTGCCGATGCCAGCAAGAACCACCGACCAGCAGGTCGATTCAACCCCTGCGCGCAGCAGCCGACTGGCGAACCTGCTGCAAGCGCCGCGCGCGGCGCTGGCGTGGATGAAGTCCAACCGGCTGGTAGCGATTGTGCTTGTTTTGGCATCGTTGGCATCTGTGGGCGGATTGGTGATCGTGACTTTGCGGATCGCCACCGGCAGACAACCCGAAGTCAAAGTCACCCTGCAACAGTGTCTGGAGGCGCTCGACGAAGGCCAGTACGAAGAAGCGATCAGCCTTGCCGAGACTCTTCGGGAGCAATCGCAAGCCGAGCAGCTATCGGGGGGCGCACTGTATGTACTGGGAGCGGCCATGGCGCGACAGGCAGGCGAGGCGCTGCTCAAACAGCGAGAAAACAAGTATTTGCTGGCTGCCAACTACCTCGAGCAAGCGCGGCGTGAAGGCTTTCCGCCTGATCGGCAAGCCGAGGGGTTGTACCTGCTCGGCAAGGCGCTGTACTACAGCGGCCAGGTTGCCGCCAGCCGGCCGGTATTGCGGGAAGCACTCGAGTTCGACGCCCCCTGGCGGACAGAGCTGCACGGTCTGCTGGCAGCGGCTTATGCTCATGGCACCGATGCCGACGCCGCCCGCGCCCTGGAACATAACAGCGCCTATCTATCCGACGAGCGACTGTCGGCCGAGGCGCGGCACCGTGGTCTGCTCCAGCGTGCCCAGATTCTGTTGCGGTTGGCCCGATTGTCGGATTGCCGCACCGCGCTGGAGCGAATCCCCGAGCAGTCCAGCAGCTACGCAGATGCGCTGGTATTGCGCGGGCAATTGCTGCTGGAAGAAGCACGGCGGTTGAAGACGAAAAAAGATCCTTCGACCCAAGACCAGCAAGCAGCCCAAGCCAAGTTCAGCGAGGCTTTGCAAACGCTCCGTTCGGCCGAAGCCCACGATACCCTTAGTGCCCAGGCCACCCGTAAAGCCATGTACGTAACCGGCCTGTGTTTGCTGGAAATGGGTGACACCGAGGCGGCCACCAACCAGTTCATTCGCACTCACGCCCTGTACAGTGGCACTCCGGAGGGACTGGCCGCTGATCTGGAGCAGGCCGAATTGCTGCGGCTGGCCGGCGACCATTCGGCGGCGGTAGCAGCTTACCGCAGGGTGCTGTCGGCTATCACCGACCCGGAAGGCTTCTTCAATCCCTGGTTCACCTTGCAGCAGCTCCGCGCGCGGATAATGGCCGCATACCAGGCTTATCTGGAGGGCCAGATGTTCGATCTGGCACTGCAACTGGCCCAAGGGGCGCAGAATGCGTTTCCTCGCGCGCAGGCGGTGGAGATGGCCGCAGAGGTGTACAGCGCATGGGCTCAATCGCTGGTTGCACAGGCGGAAGGGCAGCCGGCTGAAAAGGCCAGCGCGCTCCGCGCCGAAGCACGCAAGCGGTATCGGCTGGCAGGCGACAGTTACTGGCGTTTGGCCGGGTTGCAACTGGCCTCTCGGCATTATCCCGACCTGCTGTGGCAGTGTGCCAGCGCCTATTTCGACGGCCAGGATTACCATAAGGCCATCGCGGCCCTAAGAAAGTATCTGGAAAACGAACTGCGAAAGCGGCAACCGCAAGCGCTGGTGCGTTTGGGCGAGGCGCTGCTGGCCACTGGGCAGCTCGACAAAGGGCTGGATGTGCTGCGCCAGTGCGCGGCCGAGTATCCTCGCGACGCGGCGGCCTACCGGGCGCGGTTGCTGGCTGCTCGCGCCTTCCTCGAACAGGCCAAGTTCGACCAGGCAGAAAAGCTGTTGCAGGAAAATCTTGCCGGCGACCACCTCACCCCGGCAAGTAAGGAGTGGCGCGACTCGCTGATGACCTTGGGCGAGGTATTGCACGCCGCCAAGCGCTACGAAGAGGCTATCGCCCGCCTGACCGAGGCCATCCAGCGCTATCCCGATGCACTCCAAGCACCAGTGGCATCCTACCTGCTGGCAGACTGCTATCGACGCATCGCCCAAGGACACCGCGATCGATTGCTGCAACACGACGCCGGCCAGCAGCGCCCCGTACAGCCTGGCGAAATCCAAGCCATGTTCGGCAAAGCGTTGCAAATCTACCAGCAAACGCAGGAGGCATTGCTGCGCCGGGAAGAGGCGGGCGATTTGACGCCGCTGGAAAGTTCCATCTTGCGCAACACCTATTTTGCGGCGGCAGGGCTGCTGTACGCGATGGGCCGTTACGAAGAAGCTATCAACGCATACCAGTCGATCACCAGCAAGTACCAGAACCGTCCCGAAGTGCTACAGGCCTATTTGCAGTTGTCCGAGTGTTACCGGCAGCTAAACAGGCCTGCCGAAGCCCACAGCGCACTGGAGCAGGCCAAGATCGTGCTCAAGCGGCTCAAGCCCGACTTGCCCTTTGTAGAAACCACAAGTTACACCGCACAGCAATGGAGCGATCTGCTGGAAAAAGCAAGCCGTATGTGACCGACTGGTCCAACGGCACCGAGCGCAAGCAGTTGGCCTTCGGGGCCAGCACAAGAGCTGTTATGTGGACACACCGCTTTGAATACACCGATGTGAACAGGCCATCGTGAATACACCGATGCTGCATGACCCATGACCGACGTCGAAAGCCATTACGAGACCGATCGACTGGCCCAGTTGCTGCGAACCCGCTACGAGTGCCTGTTGGAACTGCGCGACTTGGGCCGTCGCCAGATGGAACTAATCGAGCGAGGCGAACTGGCCGCGCTGCTGGACCTGCTGACCACCAGACAGCGCAGCATCGATCGGTTGCAGCGGATCGAGCGGGCGTTGGACCCGTTCCGCGATCAATCGCCGCAACAGCGACGTTGGCGCAGTGCCGAGCATCGCCAGCAATGCGCCGCTTTGATCGAGCAGTGCCAGTCGTTGCTGGCCGAGATTATTGCCCGGGAGAAACAATGCGAAACCGCTTTGTTACATCAACGAGAGCAGACCCTTGCCCTGTTGCAACGAATGCAGACGGCCAGCAACGTGCAGGGAATGTACAGCGCCGAGATGGACCTTTCGGGCAGTCAGATAAACATGCTGTCGGAGGGTTGAAGGAAACTGCTTTGAAGTTGCCACTCCATCAGCCACTGTTGCTGGGCGTGATCGGTCATCGGCCCGCGGCACCAGGCGCATCTGTGAGGTCAAACGCATCGGAGCCAGGAAGTGTCAACTGACCGGCGGCCCTTGGGCAAGCTGGAAAAAGACCGTATGCCATTGCAGGGAGAATGGGCATGAGCCAATCGAGTGCGATCTCGGAGTCCGTCCCCCTGGGTGCAGACTGCACTTTGGAAGCCGTGCTGGCCGCCTGGCACACGGCCACGCTGCGCTTGGAGCAGACCCACGCTGCGCTGCGTGAAGAGGTCCGCCTGCTGACGCACGAACTGGAGGTCAAGAACCGCGAGCTGGCGCGCAAAAACCGCCTGGCCGACCTGGGCCAGATGGCCTCGCACGTAGCGCACGAGGTGCGCAACAACCTTGTTCCAGTGGCATTGTACCTCAGTCTGCTGCGCCGACGGCTGGCCGATGATCCAGCGGGATTGGAAATCCTGGACAAGATTTCCGCCGGGTTTACCAATCTGGAGGCCACGGTCAACGACCTGCTGCAATTCACCTCGGAGCGCGATCCGCAACTGGCCGTGCTGTCGGTCCGCAAGGTGATCGACGATGTGCTCGGCGCGGTCGCCCCGCAACTGGCCGCCCAGGACATCAACACCGTGGTCGAGGTTTCCCCGGAGCACCTCGTCACCGCCGACCCGCACTTGTTTCGCCGGGCGGTATTGAACCTGGTGCTCAACGCGATCGACGCCATGCCGCGTGGCGGGACGCTGACGATCATCGCCACCAGCGACCAGGAAGCCCTGGAGCTAGAGATTTCCGACACCGGCCCCGGCTTCAGCGACGAGGCGTTGCACAGAGCCTTCGAGCCTTTCTTCACCACCAAGCAAGGTGGAGTGGGGCTAGGATTGGCGATCGTCGCCAGGGTGGCCGAGGTACACGGCGGCTCGGTGTCGGCCGTCAATTGTGCCGAGGGCGGAGCCGCACTGACCCTGCGGATTCCACATCGTGCCGTGAAGGAGCGTGCCCCATGAACACAGCTTGCGATAGCCCTGCCTTGTGGCCGCCGGCGCGCGTGCTGGTAGTCGACGACCACCAGCAGGCCCGCGACTCGATGGCCGATGTGCTTCGCCGTTCCGGGCATGTGGTGGATTGCTGCGGCAGCGCGCACGAGGCCTTGCAGCTCATCGAACGCGAGAATTACGAGTGCATCGTGACCGACCTGAAGATGCCCGGGCTCAGCGGCGTGGAGTTCCTCATTCAGCTCGAGCGCCGGCAATATGGTGCACAGGTGGTGATGGTCACTGCCCATGCCAGCGTGGCCACGGCGGTCGAGGCGATGCGTCACGGTGCGTTCGACTATATCGAAAAACCGTTCGACGCCGACCGACTGGAACGGCTGGTGGCCGAAGCAGTGCGCCAAGCCCGAGCCGAACGCCAAGAGGCAGCCGCCGCCGGACGTCTGCCGGCCTGCGCCCCGCCGGTGATGATCGGCAGCAGCGCCGCGATGCAAGCCCTGCGGGCCAGGATCGCCCAGGTTGCGCCGACCTCCGAAACGATTCTCATCACCGGCGAAAGCGGCACCGGCAAGGAACTGGTAGCGCGAACCATCCATGCCACCAGTCCTCGTCGCAGCGCCCCGCTGGTGAGCCTGAACTGTCCGGTGCTCTCGGCGCACTTGATGGAAAGCGAACTGTTCGGGCACGAGCGCGGTGCGTTCACCGGGGCCGACGCACAACGGGTCGGACGCTTCGAACTGGCCGACGGCGGCACCATCTTGCTGGACGAAGTAACCGAAATCGACCTGAACCTTCAGGCCAAGCTGCTCCGGGTGTTGCAAGAGAAAGCCTTCGAGCGCGTCGGTTCCAGTCGCACCATTCACGTGGACGTGCGAGTGCTGGCCACCACCAACCGCGATTTGCAGTCCCTGGTGGCCGCCGGAAAGTTCCGCGAAGACTTGTACTTTCGGCTGGCGGTGCTGCCGCTTGCCGTGCCGCCGCTGCGCGACCGCCGCGAAGATGTGCCCGAACTGATCGAGTACTTCCTCCAGCGCTGCGCGCAGCGCCTGCAACGCCCCCCACGCCGCCTGGACGCTTCGGCCCAGGAACTACTGCTCGGCTACCATTGGCCCGGCAATGTCCGCGAGCTGGAAAACATCGTTACCCGGGCCAGTGTGCTAGCAACTAAAGAGACTGTTACCGCCGACGAGCTGCGCCCGTGGCTGATCTGTCCGCCGCGTCAGGGCACGGCCAGCAGCGGGCCAGAGATTCCCGTCGGACTAAGCCTGGAAGAAATGGAACGCAAACTGATCGAGGCCACACTGGCGCATTTCGGCGGCCATCGTGCGAAAACGGCCCAAGCCCTGGGAATTGGCATCCGCACGCTGTCGAGCAAACTGCGACAGTACGGCTACGCCCCACGCGAAAAATCGTTTGTAAAAGCAGCTTGATTGTAGAAGCAACTCGACTGTAAAAGCAGCCTGATTGTTAAACCACCTGGTTGTCAAACCAGTTTTACTATCACAGCAACTTGACCAGCGCACACCGGCCGCCCCGGCGACTTGCCAGTACATGCAGGCCGCGCGGAAGAAACCCGGCCGGCCGTAAAGCTAGTACCTTATCGCGAAACTTGTGCGCCTTTTGCGAGGATGTTTTCAATTGATATGGAGGGCCACGCTCCGTCGTGGCCGTCAGCAGTAGAGCATATTCGGACGCGACGGAGCGCGTCCCTCCATTTGATTGCGGCCATAGGCCGCGTTAGGTCGGCGGCCGCGTGTCGCCGACCGAAATACCTGCCGACCGGCAAGAACTGCCGGTTGCCAGCGCAACAGTTGCCGATTCCCTCGGCGGAATCAACGACATCCGCCCAGGACAGACAATACCGTAATCACGTACCGGCCACGGAACAGTACCATCGGCCAGAAGGTTAAGGAAACTTGACGGAGCAAACCAGACAATTTCGCCGGGAAAGCAACTTTCCTGGCACGCCGCTTGCATTACGGAGTTTGCGATGATTTCCAGCCTGTTTCAGCAGACTACCATCCCGGTGCTGGAGCAAACCGTGGCTTTCGCCCAGCTCCGGCACACCGTCCTGGCAGGCAACATCGCCAACATGGACACGCCGGGCTACCAGATACGGGATTTATCGACCGAGGATTTTCAAAACCGGTTACAGGCGGCTATCAGGCAGCGGCGGGAACCGGCCGAGCCGGCCTCGCTGGGTTATTTGCCCGAGCCCAGCACCAAACCAATGGCCCAAATAGCCAAGAACACCAAGACCATCCTGCGGCACGACAAGAACAACTTTGGCATGGAGTATCAGGTCTCCGAGATGGTCAAGAATCACATAATGCATAACCTTGCTTTGGCTATCATGACGCAGCAGTTCCGTCTGTTGCAGACGGCCATCAGCGGCAAGTTGTAAACGTCCCGGCGGACGCTGCACGGGCATACCGGCAGCAACCGCCAATGGTCGGGCCGAGAAGTCGGCCTGTGGCCGGACTATTGATGTTCCGAAAACGTGGAGACAACGACCACTAGAAAAACGTTATATCAGCCGGTCAATACCTTTCGCGGAGATCAACAGGAAGATGACCTGCGGCCAACGCTGAAAAAAACCCGCCCAGTTGCCAACTTTGCCCCTTCGGGATTGGACGACCCGCAGCCTTGAATCAAGGGAGACAAACGGATGTTCCCCGCCCTGGATATCAGCACCAGCGCTTTGGTGGCGCAACGGATGCGCATGAACGCCATCGCCAGCAATTTGGCGAACATTTCTACCACTCGCAACGAACAAGGCGAGCCGGAACCTTACAAACCGCGGTTCGTGATGTTCCAGACCGACCCCAGCGTGGGAAGCCACGGTGCGGCCGGTGTGCGCGTCAGCTCGGTGGAAATCGACCAGACTCCACCGCGGCTGAAATACGAACCAGGCCACCCCGACGCCGACAAGAACGGTTACGTGGCTTACCCGGCCATCGACATGATGAGCGAGTTCACCGACGCCCTGGAAGCCGCCCGTGCATACGAGGCGAACCTGGGAGCAATGGAAATAAGCAAAGACCTGGCTCAACAGACGTTGAAGATCATCGCATGACAACAGCAATAGACCAACGCACGCGAGGACAAGCCGCTTCGGCCCGACCGCAGGTGCACCTCCATCGCCAAGCACAACGGAAACTACTGCAAAGCTGAGCTGCGCGTCCGGCCGGGATCGGCTAAGGCACCGCCGGCTACGCAGCGCATACAACTGTCGGAGAACACCAGATGACTCCGATCCAGGGCATACAAGCATCAACGCAACTTCCCGCAATCGGCTCGCTGCAACCGCAGCCGGCCGAAAGCGGCTTGTCGTTCAAAGACTTCCTGCTGGAGTCGATCCGGCAGGTCAACTCCATGCAGCAAGCGGCCGATCAGGCGGTGGAGAAGCTGGCCACCGGAGGCGACATCAATCCGGCCGAAGTACTCACCGCTGTGCAGAAGGCCGACATCGCCTTCCGCCTGATGTTGCAAGTCCGCAACAAGATCATTCAAGCTTACGAGGAGATACAGGCCATTAGGGTATAAGTAGCGGCGTAGACGGCCGCAAGACTCGCAAGCGGAGGTTGGTTCCAGTTTTCGGCGGCCGTTGCAACCGCAGACGGCCAGCGGCAGCCGATAGCGCAGGCCACAGCCAGTACGCGGAGGTTCGACTGGCGAAGATCAACAGTCACGGACTCGACGACCACGATGGACTTTCTTAACAAAGCATTTGCGCAGCTGAGCGACCTGTTTCGGTCCATGACGCCGGGCGCTCGCATTACCTCCGCCTTGCTGCTGGCGGCGGTACTGATAAGCCTGGTGTATCTGTTCCGCATCCAGGTTTCTGCGCCTGACGAAGACCTGATGTACGGCATGCCCATCGCCGCCAGCCAACTGCCGGCGATGGAGGCCGCCTTCGAGAAGGCCGGATTGACCAGCTACGAGGTGCGGGGGACGCACATCCGCGTGCCGCGTGGTCAGCGGGCCAAATACATGGCCGCCCTGGCCGACGCCAAGGCCCTCCCGCCCAACTATGGCAGCGCCCTGCGCGAAGCGCTCGATTCCAGCAACGTCTTCGAAAGCAGCAAAGACAAGGAGCGCCGCTACAAGATCGGCCTGATCGAAGAACTGCGGATGGTTATCAGCTCGCTGCGGGGGATCGAAAGCGCCTCGGTCCTGCTGGACGTGGACACCAAGGGCGGCCTGAACCGCGAGAAGATAGCCACCGCTTCCGTCACCGTCTGGCCGGTGGGCCAGAATCAGATCGACGAAGAAACAGTGGAGAAAATCCGCAACATCGTCTGCGGCGCGGTTGCCGGCATGAAGCCGGAAAACGTCACCGTCTCCGACTCCAACGGGCGCTCTTACCGCGGTAAAGCCGAAGGGGGCGGCGGCGACGACCTGTTGTTGCTGGCCGCCAAGCGCGACTACGAACGAAGCCTCAAGCAGCAAATCCTCAATGCCCTGTCGTACATCCCCAACATCACCGTAGAAGCCAGCGTCTCGCTGGACCGCGACCGGATCATCCGCACCCGCGAAATCCAGCGTGACCCCAAAGCAGTGGCCATCCGCGAAACCGAGACCAGCGTCTCGCGGACCGTCGAAGGCGGCGGACCTGGCGGCCGCCCCGGGCTGCAAGCCCAGGCCAATACCGCAGCCAGCCTGATAACCCGCAGCACTGGGCCGCGCGAAGAAAGCGAAGAATCCAGGAGCGAACGGATCAGTATTCCCTCAGGCAAAGAGACGGAGAAGGAAACACTCGGGCTGGCGCTGAAACGGGTCAGCGTGGCGGTGGGGATTCCCAACAGCTACTGGGTGAAGGTATGGCAGGAGCGCAACGCCGGTCAGGGCGGCCAGGCCAACGCCCCCGATGCCGCAGCACTGGACGCTGTGCGCCAGGAGGAATCGGCCAAAATCCAAAAGCACGTGGCGGCCTTGCTGCGCTCGGTGGACGGTGCGGCCGACGGCGGCGATCCGACCGACCTGGTGACCGTTACCACCTTTCAGGACATAAAGCCCCCGGAACTGCCAGAGCCGCCTTTGGCCACCGAAGTACTCAACTGGCTGACGCGTTCCTGGCAGACGTTGGGTTTGCTGGGTCTGGCACTGGTGAGTCTGGTTATGCTGCGGTCGATGATCCGCGCAGTGCCGGTGGCGCCCGAAACCTCGCCACTGGCGGAACTGGCCGCCCTGAAGGAGAAACAAGCACCGACTCCGGAACAACCGCAGCAACCGGCCGAAACCCCCGAACAAAAACGGCTCCGCCGGTTCCAGACCACCGGGAAATCGTTGCGCGACGAATTGTCGGAGCTGGTACGCGAAGACCCGGACACTGCCGCGAACATATTGAAATCGTGGATCGGGCACGTCGGTTGACGGCACGGGGAAAGGCTGCTTTGCGCCTCACGGCGCTGCTTTCTGTGGGCCAGTCCCTGTAGGCCGGCCGAGGTGCCCAATTTGACACGCATCGGTTTGATATGCTTTGCGCGGGCGAAACAGAGACGTTTTGCCTCTGGAAACGTTCCTCTGCCGCCTGTGCGAACTACGAAAGAACAATCGCCAAGAGCCTAATGCGGCCTACGGCCGCAGCCAAATGGCATTACTGGAGGGACGCGCTCCGTCGCGTCCGTAGGCACTCGGTGCGGGGCCACGACGGAGCGTGGCCCTCCAGATTCCCGGACAACATCCGCGCAAAACGCGCACAAGTTCCGCCTTGACGAACTAAACGCCATGAGCACCGCCACCGGCGATCGCTTGCCCGACGGCCTCCGCAAAGCGGCCATCCTGATCGCTAGCCTCGATACCGCCGAAGCCGACCGGCTGCTGGAGCAGATGGAGCCGCACCGCGCCGAGAAAGTGCGCAATGCCGTGTTGGCGCTGGGCACGGTCAGCCCGGCCGAACAGCAACAAGTGCTCGAAGAGTTCTTCCGCATCGGCGCACTGATGCCCAAGGAAGAGAACACCGGCATCGAGCTTGGCGGTCGGCTGGCGCAGCAGTTGGCGGCTCGGGCACGGCAGCCGCAGCGCAACTCAAGCGCCGGCGAGGAGCCATTGTTCCAGTTCTTGCAAGACGCCGAGGCCGACAAGCTGGTGCGAATCCTCATGCCCGAACGACCGCAAACCATCGCCCTGGTGCTGGCACACTTGCCGCCGCAGCAAGCCGCGGCCGCTCTGGCCAGATTGCCTGCTCACCAGCAGGTTGAAGTCATCCGTCGCCTGGTCGAGCTGGAGGAGACCGACGCCGAGATACTTCGGGAAGTGGAGCGCGGATTGCAAGAGCGTTTTTCGCAGCAGGTGCAGATGCAGCGGCGACGGGTAGCGGGACTGGCGGCGGTGGCGGCGATCCTTCGTGCAGCCGACCGCCGCATCGCGGTGCAGATTCTGGACAATTTGGCGGCACACGACATGCCCTTGGCCCAGCGACTAAGTCCGCCTCCGCTGGAGTTCGACGATCTGGCGGCCTTGGATTCCGCCACGTTGGCAACGGTGCTGCGTGCGGCCGGCGAACAGTTGGTAGCTTTGGCGCTGATGGGCTCGGATCCGCAATTGACCGAACGGTTGCTGTCGTGTTTGCCGTCCGCGACGTCCCAGCGTCTGCGCCAGCAATTGGAGCAGCCCGGCCCGCTGCTGCTCAGTGACGTAGAAGGCGCAAAACAGCAGATCGCCGAATTGGCCAGACGACTGGCGATCGAGGGCCGCATCCGGCTGCCGACGACCGAGTACCCCGCAGTAGCTGCCTGAGCCGCGTGAATCGGTCCCGGCAGCGGCTAGCGCTACCGGCCCAAGGGAGCTACTTCGGCTGATAATTGCGCAAGCAATGCTTGCGTTGGGGACATTTACATTGGTGCCTTATGGCGGAACGTGTGCGCGTTTTGCGCGCACATTGTCGGTCGATCTGGAGGGCCACGCTCCGTCGTGGCCGTGTGCCCTGCACCAGCGGACGCGAGCGCAGCGCGTTCCTCCAGTTGGCGAGACAATGCGTACATCCATTTGGTTGCGGATCCAGCCCGCGTTAGGGACATTCGCCTCGGAAACGCTTGCGTCGGAAAGACTTGCCTCAGAAACACTTGCCTCGGAAAAACCTGCGTTGGAGGCAGCAACATAGGCGAACAAGAAAACTTGGGTGAGCCAGTATGCCATCGATCATTCGCGCCAGCGACCACGGCGGCGCCATTGCGGCGACGGCGTTCAATTACGAGGACCTGACTAACCAGGCCAAACGCTCTCTGGACGCCCTGCGCGCCGAAGCGATCAAAGAGGCGGCCAGGATCGTCGCCAAGGCACAGCAGGAAGCCGAGGCGATCCGCCGGCAGGCCGAACAGCAAGGACGCCAGGCAGCCATCGACGCCGCCCGCCAACTGATGCAGCAGGAACTGCAAACCCTCCTGCCCGCGCTGCGCCAGGTGATCAGCGAGATCCAACACGCGAAGCAGGCCTGGCTCAGACATTGGGAGGCCGCCGCGGTACACGTGGCCGCGGCAATCGCCAAGCGCGTTATCCGCCGGGAGCTGAGTCAAAGCCCGCAAATCGCATTGACGCTGATCCGCGAGGCCTTGGAACTGGCCGCCGGTAATGCCCAATTGCGCGTCAGGGTCAATCCGGAGGACTACAAACTGCTCGGCGACGATGTGGACGTGCTGGTGCACGAAATGTCGGGTCTGGCCCAAATAGAAGTGATTGCCGATGCCGAAATCAGTCGGGGCGGCTGCCGTGTGGAAACCCGCTTCGGACTGATAGACGAACAAATCGAGGAACAACTCCGTCGCATCGAAGAAGAACTGACGGCATAGCAGGAAATCGTCGGGCATTGTGGCGCCGGGCAGTTGACTGGGGGTGGCTGGCTGGCCGCGCGAAACACTATGATGCACGAAATCGCAGAACAACTCGAACAGGTCTTGCCGGCGGCGATGGTCGGAACGGTCGCCCGCACGGTGGGCATGACCGTCTGGGTTGCTGGTTTCCCTGCGCCGGTCGGCGCGATGGCAGAAATCCAGCGACAGCCTGCCGCGCCGTTGCTGGCCGAGGTGGTCGGCTTCCGCGACGAACTGACGCTGCTGTATCCGCTGGGCGATCTGACTGGCGTGCGCCATGGCAACCGCGTGCGGTTGGCGCGCACATCGCGATGGCTCCGCGTCGGTCCAGAGTTGCTTGGGCGGGTGATCGACGCCAACGGATTGGCGGTTGACCACAAGCCGCAGCCGGCGATGCACGACCGCACCAGCTTCAATCGCCGCCCGCCCCACCCCTGCGACCGGCCCCGAATCAACCAGCCGATAACCACCGGCATCCGCGCCATAGACGGCCTGCTGACCTGCGGCAAAGGGCAGCGGCTGGGGATTTTTTCTGGCTCCGGGGTGGGCAAGAGCGTGCTGCTGGGCATGATGGCCCGCTATACCAACGCCGAGGTGATCGTCATCGCCCTGATTGGCGAACGGGGCCGCGAGGTCAACGAGTTCATCGAGCGTGACCTCGGACCGCAGGGCCTGGCCCGCAGCGTGGTCGTGGTGGCCACCAGCAACGAGCCGGCATTGATGCGCGTACAGGCGGCTTCAACCGCTACGGCCATTGCCGAGTACTTCCGCGACCAGGGCCGGGACGTGCTCTTGCTGATGGACTCGCTGACCCGATTCGCTTTAGCGCAACGGGAAATCGGACTGGCCGCCGGCGAACCGCCCACTACGCGCGGCTATCCGCCTTCGGTCTTCGCTTTGTTGCCCAAGCTGGTGGAGCGCGCGGGACGGACCCAGCAGGGCAGCATAACCGCTTTCTACAGCGTGTTGGTGGAAGCCGATGACCCCAACGAGCCAATCAGCGACTGTGTGCGCGGCCTGCTGGACGGGCACGCCTGGCTGTCGCGGCGGCTGGCCTCGCGTGGACACTATCCGGCCATCGACGTGCTGGAAAGCCTCAGCCGACTGATGCCCGAAGTGGCCACCAAAGAACAACGCGAAGCCGCCGACGCCGTCCGCCGTTTGCTGGCCGTTTACCGCGAACACGAGGACCTGATTTCCGTGGGCGCTTATCGCCGCGGAGCGAACCGCCTGGTGGATATCGCCATCGACATGCTGCCGGATATCGAGCAGTACTTGCGCCAACCGGTCGACCAGCAGGCGACTTTCGAGCAGTCGCTCAACGGGCTGCTTCAGTTGTACCAGCAATATCAGCGCCGGCTGGCCGAATCGCAAAACAGACAATAACACACGAGCCTTTTTGCAAGAGGTGATTTCCGCAGCTTCGCACTTAGTGCCTTATGGCGTAACTTGTGCGCGTTTTGAGCGCGTGTTTTTGGGTGATATGGAGGGCCACGCTCCGTCGTGGCCGTCTGCTCATTGCCAGCCGACGCCAGCGCAGCGCGTAGCTGCATTTGGTTGCGGCCATAGGCCGCTTTGGGGAATTGTTCGACAGAAGTTCCCACACCGGTTTGACAAACAGCCGCAAAGGCCGGCTTGCATTAGTCGGCCCACCAGCGCTATGGCACAGTTTCGTTTCCGGCTAGCTACGTTGCTGCGTTTGCGCGAGGCGCTGCGCGATCAGCGCCGCGCCGAGTTGGCTGAGGCCTACCGCGTCGAAGACCTGCTGCGCCAGCAACAGGAAGAAGTGGGCCGAATGATCGACGCGCTGTGCCAGCGCTGCCGCGAAGTCGCGGCTCCGGGACCGGTAGATGTGGATGCAATGCTAGCAGCGCAACGCTACTACGCTGCGCTGCGCAGCCGACAGCAGCAGCTCCTGGCCCAGCGCCAGCACGTGGCCGGCGAGATAGAGCGCCGCCAGCAGGTTCTGGCGGCAGCCAGCCGCGACGTGAAGATTCTGGAGAAGCTCCGCCAGCGCCAGGCCGAGGCTTACCAGGCCGAGGAGAATCGCCGCGAAATGAAGCTGCTGGATGAGGCTGCCGCGCGCCGTGCGGCCCAGGAGGATCAGCAGTGAACAGGCTGCTTAGAGGCTTCGGCACGTTGCTGTTGTACTTTTGCGCCGCAACTGTGATCGCGGAAATTATCTTGATCGCCACGTTGGCCGGCAAATTGCAATTGGACCGCACGCGGCTGATCCAGATTCTGGCGCTGGCTTACGGCATCGACCTGTTTGGCATGCAGGCCGAAATTACAGCGCCGGCGCCTGCCGGGCCGGAAGAACATTATTCTCTGGAACAGCTTTTGGAACGCCGTCTGCTGAAACAGCGGGACCTGGAATTGCGCGAGTTGATGCTTCAAGACGGCGCAGAAAAGCTGCGTCTGGCCCAGCAGAAGCTCCAGGAAGACCAGCGCCGATACAAGGCGCTGAAAGACAGTTTCGAGGCCGCCCTGAAGACGCTTCAAGAGGACGCCACGGCGCGAGGAACCGATGATGTTCGCCGCATTTTGGAAACCATAAAGCCCAAACAGGCAAAAGAGATAATCTGGCAAATGCTGCAAGACAAGAAAACCGACGAAGTTGTATTGTTGCTGTCGGCAATGGCCGATTCAAAAAGGGCAAAGATTATCGGAGAGTTCAAAACGCCCGAAGAACAGGCCCAAGTAAAGGAAGTCCTGGAGCGCATTCGCCGTGGCGTTCCCGCCGCCCCGTTGGCAGAGGACACCAAGAAAAAATTGGCGCAACCCAGACCGCCGGGCGGATAGCGTTTTCCGCTGCGACTTCCGCGTCCCGCTGGCGCAGGTTCGGATGTTCTTCGGTCGGCCAATGCAAGCGGTTCAGCGGAGTTGGTACCGAACCGAGAAATCCCCAGATTACCGAGTCGCTGCATTCCAACTGTCGATCACCAAACAAGGGGGGTGACTGAATGGTGGATATAGGCGCCGAGAAGTTTGTCTTCGCCGCACTGAACCCGTTGACGCGGGAAGGAGGGTTATTGGCGGCGCTGCCGGCAGACAAGACAGCATTCGCAGCCCAGTTGCGCCAGGCGGGCGCCCGGGCAGGCGCGCCCGATAACGCAACTGCACCACGCACCCAGCAACCGGCTTCGCATCAGCATACAACCAGCAAGGCAGTCGCCGACCGGCGGCCAGGCCAAGCCGAAAGCTCCGCTGCCGCCCAGCGCGATGACAAGCGGCGATACGAATCGGCAAGCGCAGCGCCGCAGGCGGCACAACCGCAAGCTGGCCAACCCACAGAAACACAACGGCAACATGGCGAAGCGACCGATGAGGGAGACGATCATTCGCAGCAGTCGGCCGAGTCGGGCGCTGCTGAGCGAAGCACACCGGCGGACTGCAAACATCCCCAAAGCTGCCAACAGCCTCGCGCCGAAGGCGAGCAGGGGCAAGCTAATGGAAACCAACTCGTTACGGCCGGAGAAATCCCCGCCGCGAAAGAAGCAGTGGCGGCCGATACCATGTCGCTGCTGAAATCGACCGCCGCAAGCAAGCAATTTCAGTCGCAGCAGCACTCGGGCGATGCAGTGATTGCGGATGCCGGCGTCCAAACGGCCAAGCAGGGCAACACGCCCGAGGCGGCCGCCACTGCTGGCCAGTCGGCGATGCAGTCGGGAATGCAGCCGGCAACGCAGCCGGCAACCAGCGGAGACTCTGGCGCTTCCGGTGAAGGGGCGGCAACACCCTTGCAGCAATCGGCCGTGGCAGCCGCCGCAATCGCCACTGAACCAATCGCCGATGCTGTGCTTGCTGAAAATAGCCCCCGAGCGCAGCGAACATCGGGGCGCGGCAAGTCTTCTGCTGCCGGGGAAGTGCGCGGCGCCGGCGATACCAATGCTGCCCAGAAAGAGCAAGCCACCGCTTCGGCTTCTGGCCAGCCGGCCCTTTCGCAAGTTGCGCAAACCGCTGCGGCCGGTGACGCTTTTGCAACGCAGCCTGCCGGCGAGTCGGCAACCAGCAAGAGCGATGCCGCATTGGGTCTGGCCAGGCAAAACTCGGACGCGCAGCAGCCAGCAGGCGCCAGTCAGGCAGGCAAAGAAAAAGCGTCTTCTCCCGCCAGCCGCGCAACCGAAGCATCCACCAGCGAGAAGACCCAAGGGGCGTCAACCGTCGATCGTGTGCGATTTGTACAGCGGGTGGCCCGCGCGTTCGAGGCCATCGGTGCCCGCGCGGGAACGGTCCGCTTGCGGCTCAGCCCGCCAGAGCTGGGCACGCTGCGCATAGAAATCGCCGTCCGCGACGGCGCGCTCAGCGCCCGCTTGCAGGCCGAAAACCATATCGCGCGAAACCTTCTGCTGGACAATCTACCAGCGCTGCGCGAGCGTCTGGCGCAACAGGACATCCGTATCGAGCGCTTTCAAGTGGATGTTTTCGACCAGTCGCAAACCAGCAACTGGCAGCAGCCGGCCGGACAGTCGGATTGGCAGCAGCCCGGGCGATACCGCGCACCACTGGTGGACGCTCCGGCCTCGTCGGGCGGGACACCCAGCGGCCTGCCGACCACGCCGCGCCGCTTGTTGCCCGAAAGCCAGTTGGACGTGCTGATTTGAACAAGACCAGCGTACCCTTCTTGCCGCTGGAAAGTGACCAAACAGAAAAAAGGAAACGCCAAATGGCCGCATCTTCTGTAACGGGAATCGTTGGTGAACAGGCGCAGCAAGCCACCGCGGGGCGGGATGCCTTCGCCAGACTCGACTTGCAGTCTTTCCTGAAGATGCTGATCGCCGAACTGCGTCACCAGGACCCGCTCAGCCCGATGAACAATGCCGAAATCCTCCAGCAGATCAGCAACATCAAGGCCATCGAGTCCAACCAACGGCTGAGCGATTCTCTGGAAGCACTGATGCTCCAGCAGAACCTGGCCACGGCCTATAACATGCTCAACAGTGAAGTCTCGGGGCTGAGCGACAGCGGGCAGCAAGTGACCGGCAAGGCCGACGGAGTGCTGATCCACAATGGCATAGTGATGCTGCGCGTGGGGGAGGCGCTCGTGCCGCTCAAGAACATCCGCGAAGTACGCCCGCCCAGCAGTGCACCTCCGTCGGACTGGCTTGCCTCCCTGTTGGGTCGGCAAGGCGCAGCCACGGAAACAACCGGCCAGGACATCCCGCAAGGAACGACCAACGGATAAATGGTTACTGTATCAAACACCTATTGATCTTCGCGAAAGGTAGCGACCGGCCGATGTAACGTTTTTCCAGAAGTCCGTGTCACAAAGTATTGCGAATATCAATGAGGCGGCCTACGGCCGCAACCCAATGGCGGTATTGGAGGGACGCGCTCCGTCGCGTCCGCAATCACTGGGCAGACGGCCACGACAGGGCGTGGCCCTCCAGATCGCTTGAACACATGCACGAGATCACCTGAAAACATGCGCACACGGCGCACACAAGTTACGCCATAAAGGACTAAAGGACTAGTTTGTAACAGGAGGGAAGAACGATGGGTTTGGCGTCTGCTCTGAGCACTGCCCTGACCGGACTGACCGCAGCCGAGACCACCATCGACGTGGTGGGTAACAATCTGGCGAACTCGAACACGGTCGGCTTCAAGGCCTCGGAAGCCACGTTCGCTACACAGTTCCTGCAAACGCGAAGTCTGGGGTCGCAGCCCACATCATTCAACGGCGGCACCAACCCGCGTCAGGTCGGGTTGGGCACTATGGTTGTCGATATCACCCCCAACTTCTCGCAGGGAACCATCGAGATCAGTTCCAGTCCTACCGACCTGGCCATCCAGGGCGAAGGATTCTTCATCGTGCAAGGAAAGTCGAGCGAACACCTGTACACCCGTAACGGAATATTCAAGCTCAATTCGCAAAGCGAACTGGTAACAGTCACAGGGCACCGCTTGCTGGGTTACGGCGTGGACAACCAGTTCCAGATCCAGGCGACCACACTGGTGCCACTGACAATTCCTCTGGGTGCGCGCTCTGTGTCCCGGCCAACCCAGTACGCTTACCTGGAAGGAACACTAACACCGACCGGCAATATCGCCACCACGGCCGGGGTGATCGAGACCGTCTCGTTGACCGACGGCCAGTGGACTCGGCCTGAGACGCTGGCCACCGCCACAACGCCGGCCAACTTGAACTGGCTAGGTGCGACAATCACGCCCAGCGCCGGCGGCGGTGTGCCAGAAGGTAATTACTATTACAAGGTGGTCTATGCCGATGCGCCGTTGGGCGACCCCAATAATACCGAAGGCGTGGCCTCGGAAGCCTCCTCAGTGGTGGCAGTGCCGCCGGGCGGCGGCACGGTGGACCTGACAAACGTCCCGGTCAACGCTAACTACAAATATGCCAGGTTCTATCGTACTTCTGGCGGCTCGGGCACGGGGACTTATTACTACGTCGGCGAAGTGGCGACCGGTTTTGCAGCGCCTTCGACAATCACGGTCGCCAGCATCAGCTCGCCTACCGGCGAACTCAGCGCAGGGGAAGAGTACTACTATCGTTTTGTATGGGCGGACGCCCTGGGCAACGAAGGCCCGGCCACCACGGTGCTTACCGCGGCCCGCGGGGTCGTTGGCGCCGGCGGAAACGCCTTGCGGTTGTCTAACCTCGATGCGATCGCAAACCCCGACCCCGGCACCTACACCCAACTGAGGATCTATCGCACCCGCAAAGACCCCCGCGCAGACGCTTATAGCGACTATTATCACGTTGGTACGGTAGCGGCCGGTACTGCCACTTATGACGATGGCCTGAACGACGTGAACCTGACAACCAAGTTGACCACCAGGGTCAACTTCACCGACGACAACAGCGGTTACGACCCGTCGGTGGTGCTCAACCAGGCCAACATGCTCAGCGGCAGCTACACCTACTACATCACTTTCTACGATTCCACCACTGGACGCGAAAGCCGGCCTTCCAACGCGATTGAAGGTGCACGGCCCGAACATAGCCGCGTCCATCTGACCAACTTGCCGGTAGATACCAGTGGTCAGTGGACGGGCATGCGCATCTATCGCAACTGCAACGATGATGCCAGCACCTTCTACATGGTCAAACAAATCGACGGCATCGTCGATGGCAGCGTATGCTTTACCGACTCTACTCCCGACGACGTGATCAGGGATAAGACTTCTCCCACCTATCGGGTGTTGAACTTCGATGGTCCGCCCATCCAAAGCAGCACGCTGCTGTCGAACATCCTGCGCCGCGAAGGGACGACCGATTACGTACGAGTCTTCGAAATACCCGAGGAAGACGGAGGCTACGCCACCCTGCAATTCACCGGGCGAAAAGGGGGCCGTTCTTTGGCGATGAAGGAGTTTTCCATTACGCCCAGCAGCACTGCGTTGGACTTGGCTACGTTTTTGGAACGTGCGATGGGCATTCAGCGGCCGCCGGGGCCGGATTCGCGCCACCCGATCCCCAAATCGCTCGACGCGAGCAAGCCCGGCAGCACGTTGGACCCCGGCGCTACGGTCGACGGCAGCCTGGGGCGTATTCGCATAGTAGGCAACAACGGGGTCGATAACGCACCATCGATCGGACTGTCGTCGCTGAAATTGATCACCTCGCGCACGGCCACCAACGTAAACCTCTCGTTCGGAACCGTGCAGCACCCTGTGGGCGAAAGCGCGGTAACCGACTTCGTGGTGTACGATTCGCTGGGCATCGCCTGCCAGGTACGGCTGACAGTGGTTCTGGAAAACCGCACCAAGACCGCCACTACCTACCGCTGGTTTGCCGACTCGCCCGACAACGATCCTCAGACCGGCTTGCGCATCGCAGTGGGCACGGGGCTTATCACCTTCGACGGTGAAGGCAACTTCATCACTGCCTACGGGAACACGGTATCGATCGATCGTGCGCACGTGCCGTCGGCCTCGCCGCTGGAGTTTACCCTGGATTTCAGCCAGATATCGGGCCTGGCCGCTGAACGCAGCTCGATCGCCGTTTCGCGGCAGGATGGCTCTGCACCGGGCGTGCTTACCAGCTTCATCGTAGGCGAAGACGGTCGCATCCGCGGCGTGTTCAGCAACGGTATTACCCGCGATTTGGGGCAAATCCGTCTGGCGCGATTCAGCAACCCGGCTGGCCTGGAACAAAAGGGCCAGAACCTCTTCGCTCCCGGGGTGAACTCAGGACTGCCGATCGAAGGCAATCCGAACGAGCAGGGCATCGGGTCGATCATCGCCGGTGCGCAGGAGCTGTCGAACACCGATATCGGCAGCAACCTCATCGACCTGATCCTGGCTTCGACCATGTACCGGGGCAACACGCGGGTAATCACCACCTCGCAACAGATGCTCGACGAGCTGCTAGCCCTGCGGCGATAAGCGACCGATGGCCCCCTGACCGACCAAGCCAGCGGAAGTTTGAAACAGCTTCACTTGCCGCCCGGCTAAAGCACTGCGAGGCTATTCAGCCTCCGCGCGGCGAACGACTGGCGGCGGAGTGCTTTGCAGCCGCCGGAAGCACAGGCTACACTTGGCAAGAGCGGTGCCGGGGCCGATCTGTGATGTGCCTCCCGGCTGCCGGGGTTTCGCTTTGCACTGTCGCGAGGCTGCCATGATCAAACTGACACGTCTTGGCGGCGAGCAATTCGTCCTCAATGCCGACTTGATCTGTTACGTCGAGTCGCGGCCAGACACTTTTATCACGCTTACAACCGGCGAGCGCATTGTGGTGGCCGAATCGATCGATGAGGTGATGCGCCGCGCGCTGGCATATCAGCAAGCCAAGCACCTTATCCCGCCGCCAGCGCCTATTAGCCGCAAGGACGCATAAGACGACCGTACTGGCGCCGGCGTTTTGCAACTGCCATTTGCAGCGTTTGTTCCGGTTGAAACGCTGAAGGCGCATATCACAACATTGCCTGCAACAATCCCCCTCAGCGCCTGAGGCCGGCACGGGCAGCAACCGAATTGGAGCAACACGCTTCGTCGCGTCCGCTACGTATTGGTCAGTGCCCGTCAATCATCACAAACGCGGCCACGACGGAGCGTGGCCCTCCAGATGCCCCGAAAACATTCGCGCTAACCGCGCACAAGTTGCGCCGTAAAAGACCGACATGTGTTGCATCCGGCCAAAAAGTTCTGCAACAGTGGATAATTTCTATCACCAATGGGGTATTTGCCGCGGGATATTCTGTGACCTAAGCTTGATTGGGTAGTTCATTGTCTGCCTGGCGAAACGACGGCTGGCAATCACTGGCCGACCCAGCGGTCGGCTCTTGCAGGAAATGGCTGGCTATGACAGATAAAGCGGTTCCCCGTCTCGACTTGAAGCAGATTCTCAGCGGCGCACAACTGCCTGCTTTGCCCCAGAGTGCGATCAGGCTGCTGGAGCTTTCGCAGGATCCGTCGAACGGGCCGGCCGAGTTCGCCGTGCCGATCGAGGCCGATCCGGGCTTGACCGGCCAGGTGCTGCGGTTCGTCAATTCTTCGTACTTCGGGTTTTCGCGCGAAATTTCCAGCGTGAAGTTGGCCATCACCCTGGTGGGCGTCCGTACCATTAAGAACTTCGCTTTGTGGAGCGCGGTGTTCAGTCTGATGCCCAACCCGCGCTGCGGACCGTTCGAACTGAAGAGCTTGTGGCAAGATTCGCTGCGACGTGCTTTGTTCGCCCGAGCGACGGCCGCTTTGCTGGGCGTGAAAGAACCCGAAGAAGCCTTTGCCGCCGCACTGCTCCAGGACATGGCCGTGCCCTTGCTGGCCAAAGAAGCCCCGCAATTGTACGTAAAACTGCTGGAGGCCCGCGATCAAGGCCGAATCCGCCTGTCGGTACTGGAACAGCGGCTATTCGGCTGGACTCATGCTCAGGCAGCCGGCATCATGGCTCGGCAGTGGAACCTGCCCGAGGAGTTCGCCGTGCTGGTAGAGCATCACGATGCCATCGACCGCTGGGCGTCGCAGGGCAAGAAAAACCCCAACGAGGCGGCCGTTGCGCTTTCGGCCCTGCTGCCCACGATCGCCGATCCCGTGTGGCACGAATGCGGCATGTGCGAGGAGTACTACGCGCAGATTGCTCCGCCCGGCAGTCCATCGCTGGTTGAATTGCTCGCCCGGACCGACCAGCAATTCGTCGATTTCGCTCCGGTGCTGAAGCTTGCCACGCCGGCCAAGTCGCTGGTGGAATGCTACACCGAGGTTGCCGCTGCCACGGCGTGATGTGCTCGGCGCGAAGCGGCAAATCAGAACCGACGCCAACGCATCCGCGCGCCCGAAAAACCGCCAACCAACCAGCGAGCATGGCGATCGTGCTTCCCAGTTTGGCCTGTGTGCGCCAAAAGTCTGGCCGATGCGGGCCGCCAAGCGTACAAGCGGCTACTGGAGCTTCTTGAGCAGCTCTTTGATGACCTCGGCCACCAGCGCCGGGTTGTCGCTTTGCACGATATGCCGTATCCGGCTGCCGGGAACCTGGAGTTTCTCCATAGCCGCGCTGGCACGCTTCCAAAGCTGTGCCCGCCGCTTGCCCTCGGCCAGGTACAAGTCGGTGACCAGGTCACCCAGCCGCTGAAGCATGATGGCCTGCTGGTTCTGGTAGTAATTGCGAATCACCCGTTGCTGATATGGCGTATGTTCGGCCATCGACAGTGCACTCCGTAGTCGCGGTGGCGTTCGCGATTTGCCATGAGCATTTGTGGTAGCGCTACTGCACCACCAGTTCGTACCACAGCGTGCAGTGCCGGGCATCAAGCGACAGCACCGCGCGGCCGTCTTTTTCCGCCACATCAACACGATCGCGGCGATTGCCCGACTCGTCTAGCGCAAATAACTGCACGCGGCTGGCGGCCAGTGGTAGTGTGATTTCTGCCGGCACGCCCTCGCATAGCACCGGCTCGCTTCCCCAGCGGTTCGACAGGGTAACGTTGCCGCCGGGCAACTCCTCCAGCTTTGCGCCGGTGTTCTGGGCAAGTCCGGTAGCGGCAATGAGGATTCGACCGGGTTTGTCGAAACCTTGACCATCGATACAGACCATCGAAATGGTCGCCCAATCCAGTCGGGTAGGGCCGATCTTCAGTTTAACATTTCCCAACTCGAAACTGCGGCCGCGTACAAAGCCTGTGAAAAGTTTGCTTCGGGGAGTATCTACCAGGAAGTACCCGGCCGACGGTTGGGAAACGTCCCACAGTATCTGCCCGGTGTCGGAACGAAACTGTTTGAGTTCCCCCGGCAACGGTGACGGTAGCGGTGCAGTGCCTGAGCCGGCCGAGACGGCTGCCGCCCGCGCCGGATAGCTGCTTTGCGTTGCAACGTCGGCGCGCGCTGCTGTACGTACTACTGCACGTCCAATGTCCACCCCTACGCCGTGCAGCAAACAGTAGCGGGAATCCAGCCCGAAATCGGCGGCGCTCAAGCGCCGGGCGCTTAGTTCCTGCCGAAGGCGCTGGCGCTCCGTCTGGAGGTCCAGCGGCACGGCCAGCCACCGTCTGGCCGGCGACACATCGCCGCGGAGGAACATCGCCGCGCAGGCGGGCATGTGTACCAGTTTCGGAGTGACCGACTTGATGTCGAAAAAGCTGGTGATCCGCCGCGGCTCGAAATCGGCATTGTGGCTGTAAGCAAAGCTGTAAATGGCATCCCAACTCTGAAATGCCCCCAGTGCAGCAATCATGGGGAATCCCTCGGCGGCGTACTGGTTCGGCTCGGGATGATTGTACTCGCTGACCGTGTAGGCCATCCCCAACACGCGGCGATTGGCCAGTCCGCCCAGCGTTCCCGGCGGGCTGTTGACCAGCGCCGAGTTATTGACGGTCCAATTGGCCGGATCCCAGGGACGACCAGGGAATCGCGGATGCTGCCAGTAGGAATGGGCGTCGATGTAATCCAGTCCTGCCTGGATGTGCACCGGACTCCATCCCAGTTGCGTTCCTGCTACCAGCGATTGCACCTTCAGTTCTTCCTTGAGGAATCGATACATTCCCCACCAGTAGTCACGTTCGGTTTCCCAGAGGAAATCGGCGAAGTCGGCCCGCGCCGCCTCGGTCAGATGCGCCTGGCTGCGCCGCGGTACAGGCACTGTATCATCTTCGAGTGTCTGTCCCTTTTCCAGCCCGAAAGTGCCGCCCGGCCGCAGCGAGACATCGGCCAGCTCGTATGTGCCGGGCTTGAAGGATGTGAAAGTGATGCGCGCCGGAGAGTCGTCGCGGTCGGCGAAGAAGGTCTCGCGCACCTGACGCCACTGGGGGCCGACATCGATCTGGGCGTCCAAGCCCAGGCGTTGCCATGGGTCGTGCGACATCATGCAATTCACACGGATCGTTCCCGGCTTGGCGCTGCGAATGGCAAACGACAGTGTGTACAACTGCCCTTTTTTGACGGCAAAGCCACTTTGCGACAGTTGCGGCCGCCAGGGAACATCGCCCAGTTGCTCGATATTGATGCGCAAATAGCGCCGTCCGCTTGGCGACTCTTTCTCCACCGACCAGCGGACCTTGGTCTGCTTATCGGTTTCCAGACTCCACGGCCCGGGAAGCGGCAGCGAAAAATCACCTCCCCGGAGCATCTCGGCGCCCAGTGGGCTGTCGATTACTTTCCATGCCTCGCGCAGCTTGTCGGTGCTACCGTACTTTTTGCGAAGCCACTGGTTCCACAGTTTGCGGTAAGTGGTGGCATAAGGATCGGGCAGATTGTCGAGTTTCCCCCAGTCGGCCATCAGGGCGTTCTCATTGTTGATCTCCACGAAGGCGATGGCCGGCTCGTCGACGTAGGCAGTCTTGGTGTAGGGGTTGACGTGCGTGAGCAGATCGCGAGCGTACTTCTTCTGTAGCTCGATCATCCGCGGCTCGAAGTTGTTCAGGCCCTTGTCATAGTCAGGACGTTGCTGGCGGTGGGGAAATCCTTCCTTCTCGTCGAGCCAGCGCGAAACGTGCAGGTTGATGTTGGTGTATATGCCGTGCTGCTTCAGTTGATAAATGAGGTAATCGAGCCTGTCGAGCTTTTCCGGGTCGATAATGGTCTTGTTGGGACTGCGTCCCCAGATCGAATAGTTGTCCATGTGGTGCATTCGCACGCAGTTGATTCCCAGCCGAGCAAGCCTTGCCGCCAGCCGCTCGGCCTGCTGTTGGCTGGGGAAACATCCCTCGAAACAGAGATTCGTGGCCCAGAAACGAATCGGCCGGCTGCCCTGCGGCCCTACGATCGCCAGGCGACCGTCGACTACCCGCACGAAGCCCTCTTTGCCGGCCGGGCGTTCCAGCCAGGCGGAAATGTTGGTGACGTTGTCGGCGGTTTCGTACGAGACCACGAAGGGGAAAAGCGGCTGGTGGTCTGCCGCACCGCGCGGACCGCAAACGCCCAACAATAGCAGGCCGAGAATAACACCGCTGCGTGCTGTGCGAGCCGACATGATCTTCCTCCTGCCAGACTACAAAACTACGCCGCTACTGCCAAAGTCATCGATCGGTGGGCGTTGTGCTGCCGGTTGCTGCCTTGCCCAGAATGTGGTGACCGGTTGAAATACGGTTTCGCGCCTTGAAATAGGACTTTCGCGCAGTTGGTGTCAGTACGTCTTGCGAACGTCGCTACAGGCGGGCCGCAAAACTCGGCCGAACGGTCTTCCCGCTCACGGCCAGCCGTTAGCGCTCCGCATCAGGCGAATCATAGCCGATCGCGGCGCAGGATTAAAGCAGCGGGAGCCGGTTGCGATGAGGCGTGCATGGCAAACTTGGCGGTCGAAGCAGCGGCGGCACCCCTAGCCGACTCAACCCTGCCAGTTACAATGCACAGGTTGCGTTTTCTCCGCAGTTGATAGCGGTTCGGGGGAGTTCATAACAGGAGCAGCAGAAGATGGCAGACAGCAGCGACCAGCGGCGCGCCGTTATCGACGAGTTATTGGAATTGAACCAAAGATTGCTGGAAAGCATCATGGTGGGCGATTGGGATACTTACGCCCGCCTGTGCGACCCGGAGATTTCCTGCTTCGAGCCGGAGTCGCGTGGGGAGCTGGTCGTGGGACTGGACTTCCACGGCTTCTACTTCGACCGCGGCGGTGTGCCCGGCCCGCATAACACAACCATGGCCTCGCCGCATGTGCGCTTGTTGGGCGAGGATGCAGCGGTTGTCAGCTACGTTCGTTTGGTGCAGCGGCTGGACTCCAGCGGCAACCCAATCACCCATCGATGCGAGGAAACCCGCGTCTGGCAGCGCCAAGACGGCCGGTGGAAGCACGTACATTTTCACCGTTCCGAGAGTCGATAGACTGCCGCGCCGGGACATGGCCGACTGCGGCGAAGAAGGTCGGAAGGGACTAGCCGTCAAGCCCGCTTGCCGCTGGGTAGGTCGGAGCGGGACTGCTGCTATCGTGTTGCCGATAGAAGGAAGCTTGTCGCTGCTCAATGCTGCTGCGCGTGTACTGCCATGCGTTCGATCGCGGTGATGAACCAGAAGGGCGGGGTAGGCAAGACCACCACCGCCGTGAACCTCAGCGCCGCACTGGCCCGGCGGGACTTGCGCGTCTGCCTGATAGATCTAGACCCCCAGGCCCACGCCTCGCTGCACTTCCGGCTGGACCCGTATCCTGGACGCCCGTCGATCTACGAGGTTCTCTCGGGCAAACAGTCTTTGGCCGATGTCCGGCAACAGGTCGCGCCGAATCTGTGGGTGGTCGGTTCCAACCTGGACCTGGCGGCTGCCGAATTGGAACTGGCTGGAGTGCCCGGCCGAGAGGTGATTCTCCGCGAAAAACTCCGCCAGGACTCGATGGAACTCGATTATCTATTGGTCGACTGTCCGCCGTCGTTGGGCGTGCTTACGCTCAACGCACTGGCGGCAGTGGAAGAGGTGCTCATTCCTTTGCAGCCTCACTTTCTGGCCTTGCACGGCTTGAGCAAGCTGCTACAGACGATCCAGCTTGTGGCCTCGCGGCTGAACGATCGGCTGCGGGTCAGCGGTGTGGTGCTTACGATGTACGACGGCGCAACCCGGCTGGCCGCCGAAGTCGCGGCCGACGTGGAAGCGTTCTTCCACAACGCGAAGCAGCAGTCGGGGCCTTGGACTGAAGCCCGGGTGTTTGCCACGCGCATTCGCCGGAACATCCGCCTTGCCGAAGCGCCCAGCTTTGGCAAATCGATCTTCGACTACGCAGCCGGCTCGCATGGCGCAGAGGACTACCAACGGCTGGCCGATGAACTGCACAACATCGCCGAGTGAATAAAGCCCGATAAGAAGCTGCCTTACCCCCCCGCGATAACCGGAACGAATGCGACAGGCGGTAAAGACGGCACGCGTTCGCCGCCAGAAAACACGCGGCCGTTCGACAAGATCGTCAGAATCGCACTATTCGGTAGCCCGCACACGACCGGCCTATTCTCGCAAACTGGCCAGGCGACTCGCGCCGGGGAACAACAAGCTGTGCCGTACACAGCGAATTGCTGCTAAGCGGCCAGATGGTGCGTTTTGCCAGCCAAGCATTGCGAATCGATTCGGCGGGGGGCACGGCAACGAATCTCTTCGGGCACATGGGAATTGTCAATCGCCCTTACACCGGCAGGCCGAAATGTTCTTACGAGCACGGTTGCAAAACCGTCCGGCTTTGCGGAAGGCAGCCTCTTTTTCACGCGCTTGGATCGCCGCAGTCGCTCTGCCCCGGCTGAACTGTTAGGGGCCGCTGAACTGTTAGACGCTGCCCGAAACGTTGACCGTGCGTTGCCCGCGGCCAACTTCTCCCGACAAGCCGGAGGTTTCTGTAGGTAATCAACAGCTTGAGTAGGTAATGAACAGATTGAGCGGGTAGGTAACGGAAACCAGTTCTCCCCAAAAGGATAAAAGCGATGAAGACGCTCGGCTTGGGAACATCTGACACTAACATCTCATCGGTCACGAGCATCTCGGCGCGAGGTGTATTTCTTGGGCTGATAGCGCTCGTGACGGCTTTGCACTTGTTCGGCGCTCATGCGTGGGCGCAGTATGGCCTGTATGGCGCTCCGCAGCCCTTGCCGTGGCTAGAGACACGAGCAAATCCCGTCGCGCCGGCCGGATCGACCGAGCCAGCGGTTCTCGACTCTGGTTCTGCCTGGCAATGTTCGGGCGTGGAACCGGTGGCGCAGGCGCCGCCGTCGGTTCTGCCGCGTAGTTCGGCCAGGCGCCCCTATGTGGATGTTCCGCTGGAGCAGGCTTTGCCCGAGCCAGCCGCCGGCCCTCGCCCCGTCCCCAGCCTGTTGGATGGCGGCAGTTTCTCTGCACAATCTTCTGGGCGTTACGGTGGTGGGCTGGCGAGCCAAGCGCAGGGGCAGCCGTCTGCCGGGCCGGCCGGCGTCCCGTATCCCGACACTTCGCCCGATTGTGGCTGCTATGGCCCGAGCGCTGGCCTGCTGGGCGGTTTGCGAGGCGGATTTTTGCAGTGCGGTTGCGGGGAGGATTGCCGCCCGCCGTGGTTCGGCTACGTTGGCGCTTTGGTGATGGGCCGGGATGAACCGAACCGTGTGTGGACCTCGCACCAATACAGTAGCGACGGCCGCTACGATGCCATGCAGCTTAATCACACCGACGCCCGCATGCCATGGCGCTGGGGCGGCGAGGTGCGTTTCGGCCGCTACTTCTGCTGCGGAGCATGGGCAGTAGAAGCAACTTACTGGACGCTCGATGTCTTCAGCACCTACCAGCAAGTGTTTCCCGTTTACTACGACGAGGTCGAACCATTGGGGCTGGGCACGCCGCTGCAATTCGAGCAACTCTTCTTCGGCGCCCAGACGGCCGAAAACTGGTTCGGCAACGGCGCCCGCGAACATCGCCTGTGGCGGCGCAACGAGTTGCACAACGTGGAAATCAACGTGATCCGCAACCGGTTGTGGGGCCAGTACAACACGGCTTTGGCTGTAGATTGGCTGGCAGGGGCGCGATTCTTGCGCTTCGAGGAAAACCTGCTTTTCGCCTCGCTCCGCAACGGATACCAGTGGTCGCAGCCCGACGGTCAGGCTTTCCTGGACATCGACGTGGCCAACAACTTATGGGGTTTCCAGTTCGGCTTCAACGCCGACTGGTGGTGTACCAACAACCTGCGCTTTTTTCTCACGCCCAAGTTTGGTCTCTACAATAACCACATCAGCCACCACTTTCACATTTACCGTGGCGACGGTCTGGCAGGCAGCGGAATCTACGGAAGTTTCCCGGTCGATTCCAGCCGTGATGTGTTTTCTTTCCTTACCGAAGTGAACGTCGGACTGGATTGGCAACTGACCCGCAGCCTCAGCGCCACCATTGGCTACCGGCTGATCACCGCTACCGGCATCGCCCTGGCCGATCATCAGTTCCCCCAGTACATGGTCGATATTCCCGAGATCGCCAGAATCCACAGCAATGGGCACCTGCTATTGCACGGGGCTTTCGTAGGACTTTCGTACAACTACTAGAGTGCTTCCCGGGCCCTCTCACCGGCTGCGCTGCCAAGGCCCGGAAAGGGCTCGCAGCGGCTGCTAACAGTACCGGTCAGGCAGTACGATTGCTTTTGCAAGCCCGTGAAGCAGCGGTCGATTTGCCAGACACGCCCTTTGAGCGGGCACAGAGAGCCACTTCGGCAGCTCTTGCCCACCTGGGGCGATCGCGGCGCGCGCACGCGCCGAAGAGCGATTACTCGAGCTGGGTGATATCCACCGGAGTGCGATCGTTGCGCACTGCCAGGTTCCGGTGCAGTATCGGGTCGATGTTGTAGCGGATGGTACGCACCGCGCCGTCGCAGAACACCATGTTGAAACCCGTCGCGTGCGCGCTGCCGAAGATGTACACATTGTTGTAACCGGGCCGATCGCGTCTGGGTATCCAGCTCTCATTGGCCCAGCGGATCGTGTCCCAGTCCCACCCTTGGTTCCAGCCCTGGTCGTCGTCGGCCGGCGCCCCAGAGAACATCCCGTCGGGATTCACGTACCTCTCGCCGATCAGATAAGTGTAAGAGATGCCGTCCAACACCTGGGCCGGCTGAACTTGGCTGCGCAAATAAGAAATACCGTTGAGGTTTGCCGCAGGGCCCCAGTCGGTCTGCGCCATACCGGCGGCGATCGTGCTTGGGCCTTTGTTGGGGGTGCCAGGCAGGGTGTCGCCGGCGTTGATTGCGTAATCGGTCCGGCCGATGACTTGCCCGCCGCTGCCCCCGTTGGGCTGATACGTGCAGTTGTAATACGGGCTGGGGTGGATGTAAGGATACGGGATCGCCCTGCGTCGGCTCGGACAATGGTACAGCGCCACCGGCGTGGAAGTCGTAGCAGTGATAGCGGCCTTCAAGGCGTCGCCGGTCAGCCCCATCCCTTGATCGTGCAGATTGCCCAACTCGATGTAGGGCAAGATGTTGTACGCCCAGCCAGCGGGCTGATTCCTGGTAAATCCCTGATTCGGATCACCGGCCCAACCCCAACCCCAGCCGCTGGTCGGGTAGTGGCCCCATTTGTCCACGTGCTGCTGCACTGCCCGGCCGATCTGCCATAGATTGTTCTTGCATTGCGTGCGCAACATCGATTCGCGCACCTGTTGCACGGCCGGGGTCAGCAGCATCACCAGCACAGCGATGATGGCAATTACGATCAGCAATTCCACCAGCGTGAATCCCCGTCTTGCGATGTTGCGCATCGGTAAGCCCCTTTATTGCGATCGGTGAAAACCACGGCCGGACACGCTATCCGAAAAGACGCTCCGCCGCTGCGAACAGTCCCACAGCGGCTTGGCCGCCGCTTGCACTGCACGAGCATGATGCCCGCCGACATCCAGCCAAACGCTCAGTGGCCGACCGGCCCAAAATCGGCCAGCTTCAGCCCGCTTCTTTTATGTCCCGCCCCAATTTACTTTATAACGGAGCTGCCCAATGCAGTCAACGCACTGGGCAATCTGTGATTTGCCCGTTGCACCCTTTGACGTTTTCTCGGCCAGAACGTAAAAAGGGTATTTGCAGAGGGCAAGTCAGCCGGTGCGGCCGGGCAATTGCAGCCGGGCTTGTAACGAGCGGAAAAGCACAAGCGGCCTCCGATGAGGGGTCCCCACAATGGAGCCCTGCGAACCTGGTCAGGGACGAAAGTCAGCAGCCATAAGCAGCAAGCTTCAGGTGTGGAGGGCCTCTCATCGGGGGCCGCGTAATTGTTTCGGCAGGCATGGCAGGGCAAGAACCCCCGAAAACGGTTGCCTGCGGTGATGATGCAGCCATTTGCGGCCAGGGAGATTTCCCGGCAGATCGCCAGCCCGCGCCTTGGTAGCCTGCGGCCTGACAGGTGAGGAGGAACATCTGCCGGGGCTGCCGCAAATGCCGATTGGCCTTCGGCCCGTGCACGGCTTTGGTGGGTGTAAGTGGTCGCCGTCCGTCCAGCAAGGGCGACAGAAAGGGCGACAGATATGTCGCAGTCCGGCTTTGTCAACCAATCTGAACCCGTCGCAGCGCAGGGCGCCCCGGGGCCGCCGCTGGAACAGTACACCGTCGTGGCGCGGCGTTACCGGCCGCAGACCTTCGCCGAACTGGTCGGCCAGGAACACATCGCCCAGGCGCTGGCCAACGCCATCAGCACGCAGCGGGTAGGGCATGCGTATCTGTTTACCGGTGCTCGCGGGGTGGGGAAGACTTCCACCGCACGGATTCTCGCCAAGGCGCTCAACTGCGTGCACGGCCCTTCGCCCACGCCTTGCAACCAGTGCGACATCTGCCAGATGATCAGCGCCGGCAACGACTTGGACGTGCTGGAAATCGACGGGGCCAGCAAACGGGGCATAGACGACATCCGCCAGTTGCGCGACAACGTGGGCATTCGTCCCAGCCGGGCGCGATACAAAATCTACATCATCGACGAAGTGCACATGCTTACCAAGGAGGCCTTCAATGCGTTGCTGAAAACGCTGGAAGAGCCCCCCGAGCACGTCAAGTTCATCTTCTGCACCACCGAGCCGACGAAGATACCGGTAACCATTCTTTCCCGGTGCCAGCGGTTCGATTTCGCCGGCATCGATACGGTTGCCATTTCGCAGCGGCTTCGGCAGATCGTCGAGGCCGAAGGCGTGGAAGCCGATGACGCGGCGCTGGAGCTTATCGCCCGCCGCGCGGCCGGCTCGATGCGCGACGGTCAGTCGCTGCTAGAAAAGCTGCTGGCGTTCGGCTCCGGCAAGATCACTGTGGCCGATGTGCACAACCTGCTGGGAACGGCCGGCGACGAACGCCTGGCGGCTCTGCTGGGACATTTGGCCTCGCGGAACGCCGCCGGCGCATTGCAGGAGTTGGCCGCTGCGGTGGCAGAAGGGGTGGAAGTCAGCCTGCTGCTGGAGCAACTTCTGGGTTACTTCCGCGATTGCATGGCGGCAGCAGCCGGCTGCCCCACCAGTTGCCTGATGTACGCATCGGCCGAGAACCGGCAGATGGTTGTCGAATTGGGCGGCAAATTGGGGCTTGCGACGGTGCTGGCCGCCATGCAGATCATCGACAGCGCGCTTGGACGAATGCGCTACAGCACCCAGACACGCATCATTGCCGAGCTAGCACTGGTCCGCATCTGCCAGTTGGCCGAGTTGGAGGAACTATCGGGCATCGTGGCCCAATTGCGCGGCGCCGGGGTACTCGGCGGAGCAACGGCAGTCGGGCCGCCAGCCGTATCGCGTACCCCCGTAGCCGCTGCGTCGTCCCCTGCTGGGCAACCGACGGATTCGGCTGCTGGCAGTGGGCGGATTGCGCCGGCAGTCGGGACGCCCGGTCCCTCGGCCGAAAAACCGCCTGCAAAAAAAAAGTATGAGCCGATCGCCGACAGACCGGCGGTGGCCGTAGCAGACGAGGCTGGGCACTTGTCGGCCGCGTATCCCGGGGACGGCGAAGAGGCCGAACAAGCGGAACAATCGGCCTTCGAGCAGTCTTTCGTGCCGGATGCACCGGCGCCGGGCAGTCCTGCCGAAGCGACGTGTCCACCCGCCGCGGCGCCAGACGCCACCGCGACGCGACTTTGGATGGCAGCCCTGGCCCGGCTTTCGGGCATGGTCGTCGAACACGCCAAGAAGTACGCAGAAGTGGCGATGAGCGCTGGCGATCGCCTGCTAGTGAGTTTCAGTCCGCAGTACACACTGGCCAAAGCGCTGTGCGAACAGCCGGAGAACTTGAAACGGATCGAAAGCGCTTTGGCCGATGTGGCGGGACGGCGCATTGCGGTACAGTTTTCCGTCCAGCAGCGGGCGTCGCAGTCTGCCGCCTCGGCCCAGGAGCAACCCAGACCGGTATCGCCACATCAGCGGGTGCTGGAAGCCTTCAAAAATCCGCTGGTGCGGCGGGCGGTAGATTTGTTCGGCGCGCAGCCGATGTAAGCCGCTTAGTCCCTTATGGCGGAACATGCGCGCGTTTTGCGCGAATGTTTTCGGGTGATATGGAGGGCCACGCTCCGTCGTGGCCGTGCGCCGAGCGCTAGCGGACGCGACCGCAGCGCGTCCGTCCAGTAAGACAGTTTGGTTGCGGCCGAAGGCCGCGTTAGGCGGCCACTCGGCCCGAAACACGTTGGCGGCAAACACGTTATAGTTCACGCTGGCAGCAGTGGAGCGTTTCCGGAGAAATGACGGATCGCTTCCGCCCGCGCAACGCATATCAACACCGATTACTGCGACACCTGACAAGAAGCGATAACGCCGATGTTTGAAGGACTATCGAACCTGGCAGCGCTGTGGAAAAACGCCCGACAAATCACCGGACGGCTCCAGGCGCTTAACGACGAGCTGCGGCAAAAGCGCGTCACCGGTGCAGCCGGGGGCGGGATGGTGGAGATCGAGTGCAACGGGCTGCTGGAAGTGCTCCGTTGCCGCATCGATCCGCAATTGATTGCCCAAGGCGATCACGAGCTGATCGAAGACCTGGTGGCCTCGGCGGTAAATCAAGCCGTGCAGAAGGCCAAGCAGATTCATGCCGAAGCGATCACCGCCCTGACCGGCGGTGTGGAGTTGCCGGGGCTGCGCGAGGCCATCGCGCGCTTTACCGGCGAAAGCCCACCGGCAGAGTGAGCCGAGCCGGCTGTCGACACCCCATTGCCGCCCATTATGCCCCGTTGCGGCT